>Ga0335071_10000032_pt1 | contig 176070 bp, 170 predicted proteins | sample Lox_Sample_15_FD_206724 | JGI IMG/M metagenome (GOLD analysis project Ga0335071, IMG submission 206724) | Soil microbial communities from Loxahatchee National Wildlife Refuge, Florida, United States - Lox_Sample_1.5 | ecosystem: Environmental > Terrestrial > Soil > Wetlands | place: USA...
CGCAGCCGTTGCGGATGTGGGGGGCCGACCGCTCGACGATGGCCTCGATGTCCGAGGGGTAGCAGTTGACGCCGCGCACGATGATCAGGTCCTTGCTGCGCCCGCAGACGAACAGCTCGTCTTCGTATAGGAAGCCGAGGTCGCCGGTCCGCAGATAGGTGTGCTCGTCATCCCCGGCGATGCGGGCTTCGAACGTCTCCGCCGTAGGATCGGGGCGGTTCCAGTAGCCGCCCGCTTTGGAGGGTCCATCCAGCCAGATCTCGCCGACCCGGCCCTCGCCGAGGGCTTGCCTAGAATGGGGGTCGACGATGCGGACCGCGTACTGGTCAAGGGGCTTGCCGCAGCTCACCACCGCCGTCTGGTTGTTGTTTTCCGGAATAGCCTTTTCCACCCGCGCGAGATTCTGCTCCAGCGCGCGCTTATTCAGAGTCAGGGTCTGGCGTCCCCGGAGCGACACGATCAGTGTCGCTTCGGCCATGCCAAAGGCGCCGGTCAGCGCGTCCGGACGCAGACCATAGGGAGCAAAGCGTTCCCGGAAGCGGGCAAAGGTCCTCGCCCGCAGCGGCTCTGCCCCGACGACGATGTTCTCCAGGCTGCTCAGGTCGATCCCGACCAGCTCGGATGCGGGCACCTTGTCCTCGCGCAGGCAGTACTCCAGGGCGAAGTTCGGTACCGGTGTGTGGGTGGCCCGCACGTCGCTGATGAGCCGAAGCCAGGACGACGGCCGGTTGAGGAAGTCGAGCGGTGACATCCCGTGTGTCGTTCCGCCGATCACCGGCATGAACAGGTAGGCGGAGATCAAGCCCATGTCGTGATGCTGCGGCAGCCAGCTGACTGCTGTCACTTCGCCGCCTGTGAAGGCCGAGGCGTTGGCGATCACGTTAGCGTGGGTCACGACCACACCCTTGGGATCACTGGTGGAACCCGAGGTGTACTGCAGAAAGAGCACGGGGTTGGGGCTGTCCGGCACCGGTCCGTCGCCGAAGTCCTGGGTGCCGTCGGTGGTGTACCAGGGCAGCTCTGGTGGCTGCTGCGCGTCGGGCCAGGGCTGTGCCGCTTGCCGGTGGCCGAGTAGCAGGCGGTAGTCGTATTCGAATTGCTTGGTCGACAGCACCGCCTTGGCCTGGGAATCACGCGCGATGAAGCTCAGCTTCGCCAGCCCCGACTCCAACGCCATCGGCAACGGCGGGCTCACCGGCACGGCGATCACGCCGATGCGCGCGCAGGCGAACAGCGCCGCCACCATCTCCAGGCTCGGTGGGTAGACCAGCAGCACCCGATCTCCGCGCCGCAGGCCGGCCTCGGTGAACAAGTAGGCGGCCAGCTCACGCGTCCGCTCGGCGAAGCTCTGGTAGGTGTGCTGCTCGAGTTCTCGGCCTTCGGCGTCGACGAACCGGTAGAGGGTCTGGTCCGGCTGCCGCGCTTCCCACATGTGCAGGTAATCGATAAGCATATCCATCGTAGGAGTCACTCCCTTCCCGACGGTGATAGCCGAAAACGACTTCCATCATTTGACTTAGAGCCAATGTAGCGCCATCAACCGATGTCAGCAAAGCTTACACAGGCATATTACGCCAACCTGACTTTGTTCACAGAGCAAACTTGGCGACCATTTGTCAATTACACGTAACGGCCGCAGCCGCAGTACCCTGTGGCCGGGGCGGGTCAGTAAGTCAGTAACGAGCTACCAGCGGTTTTAAGGTCCTGAACTGTGCATATACGCGGATACTGACTTCCGTATCTCCGGATGGCGCCGGTCCACCGTTCCACGACGGAGGCGGTACTCCCTGCTCATCGTTATTGGACGAGAAATGGTTAATTCGCCCGAATAGCATGTTCCAAACTGGATATGCGGGCAAACAGCACTGATACTGAAACTGATCTACTGAGATACTGTGCTCGTTGGGCCGACCTGCGCGACGCGGATGCGCGGGCCGGCCCGGGCGACCAACCTCACAATGCCGACGAAACGCTCGCCGTCGATGATCGGCGATAACGGCTCCTCCTCGGCCTCGATGATCATTTCCCGGCCGTTGACGTCGCGGACCCGACTGCCGTGGACCCTACCGTTGATCAGCGCCACCGGTAGCTGCGTCACGACCCTTGAGGGCCTCAACTCCCCTGCCTGGAATTGCAGTGCCCCCGGTTCGGCGGCCTTGGGGAAGAGCCGGAACGGACCGGCGATGCGGAGGTCGATCGCGCCGGCGTGCAGCAAGCGGTGTGTGCGCGTTGGGACCTCTTCGCCATCGATGACGACGCGGGCCCGCGTCGGAGCGAACAGACTGGACGCGTAGTTGGGTTTCTTCGCGTGGCCCGGGACCACCTTGTTGGTGAGGTAGTCGGCGAATGAGCGGGCCAGCACGCGAGCGACGTCGGCGCGACCATGAGTGTGGTTGTCGTAGTACTTCTCGTAGAACCGGTTGCCGACGCCGCCGGCGGCCAGCCCGAAGCAGAGCCGGTGAAACGGCGCGCCGTCCGCGGTTTCACCGTCGAGTGTCAGGGTGTCCAGGCAGACCTCGGGCGGAGGCCGGTCGTTTTCGGCCGCCGCCGTCAGGGCACGGATGATCTCGTCGGCTCGCCCACGCACGCGCGCCTTGCGGGCAACGGCATTCACACTGCCGCCATTGGTGGGCACGAATGTCGGCCACCGTTCTGGATCGGCTTCGCAGCGCTGGATTTCATTGATCAACCAGTGCAGCGCGCCGTCCCCGCCGTCGCCGACGAGGTGGCTGACCCGCGGATAAAGCTCCGCCACAGCGCCGCGGAGGTCCTCGACCGTGGCGGTCTCGTGCACCTCGCCCCAGGGGCCGACGATGCGGCGCAGGTCGGCGCCGCGGTCGCTCGCGGCACGATTTTTGCGCGCGAGCGGATTGACGACCACCCCTAGATACATGGCATTCCGCCGGCCATCCCAGCACGATACCTGCGACAGTCGGGTCATTACTGTGGCTGCCATGTCTGGTTGGACCGCAGCGGACCTGCCTTCGTTCGCCGGACGCACCGTCATCGTCACCGGCGCCAACGCCGGGCTGGGCGAGGTGACCGCCCGCGAGTTGGCCCGCGTCGGTGCCCATGTCGTCTTGGCGGTGCGCAATACCGTGAAAGGCGAGGCCGCCGCCCGAGGCATATCCGGTGACGTCCAGTTGCGTCGACTCGACCTGCAGGATTTGTCATCGGTGCACAACTTTGCCGACGGTATCGACGACGTCGACGTCCTGGTCAACAACGCCGGCATCATGGCCACGAACTACGCGCTGACCGCCGACGGCTTCGAGGGCCAGATCGGCACCAATCACCTCGGCCACTTCGCGTTGACCAACCTGCTGCTGTCCAAGCTGACCGACCGGGTGGTGACGGTGTCGTCGCTGCTGCACCACATCGGCTACGTCAGCCTCAAGGACCTGAACTGGCGATCGCGCCCTTATTCGGCGTGGCTGGCCTACGGCCAGTCGAAGCTGGCCAACCTGCTGTTCACCAGCGAGCTACAGCGGCGTTTGGACAACGCAGGGTCCTCGCTGCGTGCGCTGGCCGCCCATCCCGGGTACTCGCACACCAACCTGATGGGCACCTCCGGCCGCAAAGTCGGCGACGCGCTGATCCGCGGCCTGACCCGGGTGGTATCCACTGATGCCGACTTCGGCGCCCGGCAAACGTTGTACGCGGTGGCGCAGGATCTGCCGGGCAACACCTTCGTCGGCCCGCGATTCGGCCTGTACGGCCGCACCCAGCCGACCTGGCGCAACTGGCCGGCCAAGCAGCAAACCACCGCCGCCGCGCTCTGGGAGCTATCCGAACAACTCACCGGCACCGAATTCCCGCTCTGAGACGCCGCACCCAAGAGCCGTCTCACCTGGCACGGCTACATTAGGGACCGCAGCAGCAACGCGAGGAGGTCGCCATGTCGGAGGCGCATATCGCGGCGTTCTACGCGTTGTGCGCCGCGCTCGCGTCCGCGGTCGGCAATGTGATCCGGCAACGGTCCGCGCAGGAGGTCACCGACAAACCGGTCGGCCACCTGGCGTTGTTCGGCATGTTGCTGCGCGACAAACGGTGGTGGCTGGGTGGCGTGGGTGACATCGGCAGCTACTGCCTACTGGCCTTGGCGCTCGACGACGGCTCGGTGTTGTTGGTGATGTCGCTTCAGGTGACCGCGCTGCTGTTCGCCTTACCGGTTTACGCGCGGTTGACCCGTCGTCGGATAAGCCCCCGGGAATGGATGTGGGCGGTCTTGCTCGCCGCCGCGCTGGCTGTGATGATTGCGGTCGGCCAGCCGGTGGGCGGTCACGAGCGGGCGCTGGCGCAGACCTGGCTGATCGTGGCCGTGGTGATGGGTCCGCCGTTGCTGCTGTGTTTGCTGGCTGCCAAGATCTGGTCGGATCGTCCGATCGCGGCGACGCTGCTGGGGGCGGTGGCGGGTTCGTTGTTGGCCGCCTTCGCGGTGCTGATGAAAGGCGTGGTCGACACCGTCGAACACGACCCTGGCCAGTTGTGGCACAGACCCGAGCTTTATGCATGGGTGTTCTGCGGCGTGGCCGGGATGATCTACCACCAATCCGCGTACCGCGCCGGTGCGCTGACCGCCTCCTTCCCGATGATCATCGTCGCCAAGCCAGTGGTGGGCGGCGCGCTGGGGATCACCGTGCTCGGGGAGACCCTGCGCGCCGGCGGCATCGGCTGCTTCGTGCTGGCTATAGCGGCAGCGCTGGTGATCGTCGCGACGGTGGGCCTGGCTCGCGGTGAGGCCGCCACCATGGCGGCCGGCGAGGGGCGTGACGTGACAATCGGCGACCAGCCCACGGTGCCGTCGCAACGCTTTAGCGGCTGATGGCCGGCAGCGACGGTCCGGCGGTGCAGCTGCCCGTGCCGCGGCCAAACGTGCTCGATATCGCGCCGCAGTACCATGCGCTGCGCAGCGAGGCGCCGCTGACCAGGGTTGTGACGACGACCGGTCAGCCGGCGTGGCTGGTGACGGCCTATAAAAAGGCACGCGAGATTTTCGCCGACTCGGCCCGATTCGGCTTCTGTCCGCATCCCGACCCAGAACCTACTGGCAGCAACGCTACCGGGCCGGCAATGGCCGGGCTGCTCGATGACTACCAAAACAACATAACCAGACTGCGCAAGCTAATGGTGCCGTGGTTCGCGCCGAAACGGCTGAGAGCCTGGACGGGCCGGATCCAGCAGTTGACCGACGAGTGCCTGGACGAGCTGGCTGCGGCCCGACCGAAATCCCAGCCGGCCGGTGAACTTCCACGACTTAGTGGGATTTCGGCTGCCGGGGCGGGTGATCTGTGCGCTGCTCGGTGTACCCGACGAGGATCGCGACTACGTCATCGGGCTGTCCGATCACATGGGCAGCACAGGCGACGCCCACGACGGGATGGCGGCGATCGCTGACCTGAGAAGATACGCAGCATAATTGCTCCCGACCAAGCGCCACGCCCCCGGTCAAGACGCGTTTTCGTATCTGGTGGCCGCAGCGGGCCGATCCCGGTCTGTCCGATTCCGACCTGAGGGTCTACGCCACCGGGTTGGTCTCCCCTGGCCATGAAACCATGGTCGCGCGAATAGATTTCGGTGTGCTTTACCTGTTGAGCGAGCCGAGCCGTCGCGATTGGCTGATGGCCGACATTCGCGATTTGCACGCGCGAGGCCCCACGATCTGGTCGGCGGCGTCTTTTGCCGAAGGTTCGCTTGATGCTGCTCGCCGACGCCCACTCGAAGACTTGCCCGCTGGACCTGGAAGGGCTAAGGCGTCGCCTGATCCCGGCCACAATCGCTTCCGCAGTCGAGGCAATCTCAATGATCTTCCGTGTTCTCAAATGCTTCTGCCGATCGTTAGTTTCACGCTCGGCGTTCGCCCAAGGGGCAAGCGATCGCACGATGATGGGACTATAGTCACTCGTGCCGGCGTGGCGAAGGTCTCAGCGTCGACACTCGCGTTAGTCACCCGCGTAAAAAGGTTAGTCTCCGCGTCCTGCGAACAACGGCAATCACGTGATGTGTGAGGAGTCCAACGATGACCGAGACGCCGCACAAGACCGGGCCGGCGTGGACCGAATTCGCTGGTGACGTGCTTGAATCGGTTAAGGTCGCCTGCGCAGCGGCAATCGAGGCACCGTGCCGCGCGGCCTAGAGTTCGTCACCTCTGTGGCGGCCCAACTGATGGTGGCTGATGCGTCCACAGCTACGAATGTGAGCGAACAGGTACTGGCGAGGCTCGTCGAGCTGTTCGACGCGGACACCGGCTTCTTACGCCACAACGACGAAACCATCGGGGCCTCGAGATTGGTCGCGCAATGGCCACCGCGACCCAACCGTCCACGGGCCGATCTTGTGGCGATTGTCGAGTTCACCAGCGCCGACGACGTCTTCGCCCCTTGCGTGCATGGCAAGGAACCGCTTGTGGTTCAGCCCACAGAACCGGTTGTGATCCGGCCTCCGGCCTCGACAAATTATGCCTATAAGGCTTTCCAACGCCAGATCACGAGAAAGCGCCGCGTCGCAACGCCCTCTATGGCCGCTGCACCGCTGGTGTCTTTAGGGGTGACTACCGGTGTACTTGGCTTCGTCAACTTTCGTGGCAGGAAGTGGAAGCGGGAAGAGGTGGGCATTCTCGGGGCGGTCGCGACTTTGTTTGGACAGCTCCAAGCCCGAATCGCCGCCGAAGAAAGGCTTCGCTACCTGGCCGAGCATGACGATTTGACCGGTCTCCACAATCGTCGATCGGCTGTTGGGTTGCTTTCTGAAAGACTCGCGGAGGGACGCCCCGGACCCGTCGCGGTCTTGTATCTCGACCTCGATCGACTGAAGTCAATCAACGATTACTTTGGCCACGCCGCCGGCGATTTCTACCTGCGAGTATTCGCCGAACGGCTTCAGGCGAGCATAGGAGAGCTGGGCACGATCGGTCGGATCGGCGGGGACGAGTTCCTCGTCTTTCCGGACCGGGCGATGCTAACTGGGGCGGCGGAATCAGTCGCGCACCGGCTTCAGATGACTTTGCGCGGTCCCCTGAAGATCGGCGACGATGTGATCACTCCCTCCGTCAGCATCGGGATGGCGGTGGGCAGGCCGGGACGCGACAACGCCGCGGATGTGCTCCGTCGTGCCGACGAGGCGGCGCTGACGGCCAAGCGCGCGGGCGGCAACCAGGTCGCAGTGTGTACCAGTAACATCTCCCACAACGTCGTCTTCCGCAACGATATCGAACTCCATCTCCGGGCGGGCATCGACAGCGACGCTCTGCTGCTGCATTACCTGCCAGAAGTCGACTTGGTGACCCGTGTGATCCTGGGGGCCGAGGCGCTGGTCCGTTGGCGGCACCCGACGCGAGGTCTGCTGCTACCGGATTCGTTCATCGGCGTAGCCGAATCGACCAACCTCGCCGCAGAGTTGGGTCGATGGGTGATGCGAAGCGCGTGCGCCGAATTGAGCCGGTGGCGATCCAACGGGGTGGGACAAGACGCGATAGTGCGCATCAATGTGTCGCCCGTTCAACTGATCGCCCGCGGCTTCGTCCGAAGTGTTGCCGATACCATCGAAGAGTTCGGCATCGACGGCGGATCGGTTTGCCTCGAGATCACCGAGCGGGCCGTGGTGCATGACATCGAAACCACACGCAGAACCCTCTCGGAGCTCAAGGAAGTCGGAGTCCAGATTGCCATCGACGACTTCGGCACCGGCTATGCGGTGCTGTCGCATTTGAAGTCACTTCCGGTCGACATGCTCAAGATCGACACCGGGTTCGTCCGCGACTTGGGCACCAACACCGGCGACCTGGCCATCGTTCGCGCCATCATCGGGCTCGCTCGGGCCTTCGGCCTGCAACTGGTCGCTGAAGGCGTTGAGACGGCAGCTGCCGCACATAATTTGATAGAGCATGGATGTCACCGGGCGCAGGGTTTCCTGTTCTCGCCCCCCGTGCCAGGTGCCGACATGGAGTCACTGCTATCCAGGCGCCGGGTGCCGATGACCTGCTTCGCTGATGACGAGCCGTGCTAGTTGGCCCTGCTTGTGAGTGAATGCTTTTCCTCCCTGGAGGTTCCGGGTTACGAGGTAACCGGTCCGAGTCTCGCGTCACCTTGCGGGTCTCAAACGCACAGTTCGCGGGCAGTCACCCGGTCAAATCACCGCGCCGCGTTTCGTTCACGAATCCGTTGACACACAGGAACGGCGGCACAAGTTGGCAAAGCTCTCGTCTTCAGCTCATCTTTTCTGCGAGCTGCCGGTAGCGGTTGCGTATCTTGATGATCCGTCGGCGACGGGCAGCCACCAGGTAGTCGGGTGAGCCGAGGCGCACGTTGTAGGTGTCGTCATGGAATCCGCCTGCGCGCAGCATGGTGGCGGCCCGCTGAGAAACGCTGCCTTGTCCCAGCCCGAAATGGCTCACGAGATCTCTGACCTGCATACCGCCGGTCCGGTGCTCGAACAGGTCGTTGGCCTTGCCAACTGCCCAGACCAGCGCTGCGGCAGCGGTTTCCGCGCGCCCCTTGCGGAGGAAGACCTCGGGTTCCCTGGATGCGACGCGGGCGAGCACCCGTCGGCATGCGGTGCGGTACTCGACGTCGAGTATCTCCTCGCAGCAACTGTCGGTAAGCGCGAGGACCTCGTGGGACACGTGCTGTCACTTCGTCTGGGATGCCGTCCCACCGGAACGGTTCATCCGGCAGTGGGGTGTCATCGAGCCGGTCCAACCGAATTCGGTCTCCGATGTCCAGCGCGAGCCAGTCGAGCATCAACTGTTCAAAGTTCTCCGGCTCCTCGGGGCCGACTGGCATGTCCGCCATGTCCTCGGTGTCGACGCCGAGCGCGGCCAGCAGCGCGGCCGGCCCCTGCGGTCGTGGTGAGCGGATCGTCTGCTGGTACCGCGGCTCCCGGTCGTCGATCGTGGCTAGCGTCTCGTCGGTCAGGTCGGACCGCAGTTCGGCCTCCGGGTGAGCGAAGCGGATGAACGCCCGCAGCAGATCCGGGGCCTTGGCCAGGTACTCCGCAGGCGCGACGATTTTGCGGGGAATCCAATCGTCGAGCAGGATCTCCACCTTGACCGGGCTCCATCGCAGTGGGTCGCCGGGGCCGTAGTCGGTGCCGTACCAGAGGAGGGACTCCAGCAGCCCACGGTGATCGGGATCGTCGAACAGGGCTCCGGACGGCGAGGCGAAGAATCGATCCGTGAGCCGCGCAAGTTTCGCTGAATCCCATTGTGGCCGTTGGTATCCGGTTCCGCCTTTGGGTAGTCCTCGGGTGATCCATTCGACCAATGCGCGACACGCAGGCCAGGTCTCGGTCTCCAGCGACGGGAAGGTGATCGCGGCCAGTTCGATCGCCGCATCGACCCAGGCGCGCGCATCGGCGAGGCTGATGTCGTCCCACCGCGTGTCGGGATCCTTGGTCACCCGCTTGAATTTGGCCACCACGCTTGCGATCGCCTCGGGTACGACGAAGGCGTCCTTAACCAGCGTGCCAAGGTTGTGGTCGATGTAGACCAAGCAGGTGAGTTCGTGCCCGCCCGGCAGCCGCGTCCCGAGCATGACGTTGTCGCCGTCGCCGAGGACATGGCTCATCCGCACCGCCCGATAGGTCGACGTCTGGCAAAGCTCTGCAAGCCATGCCGGTTCGACCTTCGGGCGCGCGGCGAGCTCGCGTCGGATCCGGGCACGCAGCACGTCGTCGTCACCCGCCATCTCGGCGATCACCGCGAGCAACGCCGACGTCTCCGGAGCGGGGACGTCGAGGAACGTCCGGACGAGTTCCTCGCGGGTCAGCGCGGCCAGGTCTGGGGCGTCAGGCCGGGCGAACGGATGGTTGCGCCGCGAGTCGGTGACGTAGAGCAGTGTGCTCACAAGGCTCAACAGGCTCAACGGGTGTCGATCGGCGAGGGCGCGTTGGACATCGGCGAGCAGATCCGGCTCGGCCGGCGTGTGCGGCCGAGCCCGGGCAGTGTGCCGGGCCGGGCGGCGGCCCTTCTGTGTACCGCGACGCCGGTTCCGCTTGGACATGGGCGCCACCTTACTGTGCGTCCTATGCGCTTGCGGCGCACCGTGCCAGCGTGTCGCTCAGCGGCACGACCCGCGGCATGCGCGGCCGATCAAAGTAGTCGGGCTTGCGCCGCCGCATCAGCTTCTCGCCGCCGAGTGCCCAATCGAAGTGCTTGCGCCCCAACAGCTTACGGAACACCTGGTTGGTGCGCTCAGGGTCACGCGCGGCCATCCGCTCGAACAGCAGCGGCGAGACGGTGGGATCGTCGAGGTAGTCGCGTACTCGTCGGCGATAATCCGGGTGCCGAAGCAGGCTCGGATCGGCAAAGGCCTCCTCGATCGGCCCGAACTCGGCGTAGAGGCCCATGCCATCCACCTCGTCGTGGGTGATCGCGACCGCGTCGGAGGCCACCAGATCAGCCGGGTACTCCGGGCCGTGGAACGGCAGGTTTTTCGGTTGCTTACCCGAGGAGGCGAGTTCGGCCGTGGCCTCGTCGCGGCAGAAGGTGTAGAAGCTTCGCATGCGTTCGGTCAGCTGCCCTCCGGGAATGACGACGAAGTCGGCGCCGAAGAATCGCACGAACCGGTCGTGCTCGGCCCTCTGCAGCTCTTGTGCGCGGGCGAGCTTGTCCGGATTGCGAAATGCACTCGCTGGGTGATTCATGGCCATCTCGTATGCGGTGCGATGGATCGCGGCGCGGTCACTCTTCGGATAGCACACGAAGTTGCCGCTGACCATCCACTCCGGCCCGACCGGCACAAGTCGGCCGATCATGAAGCCGCCGGGTTCCAGCTTCCGGAAAACGCCCGGTCCCATATTCGAATACACGCGGTATGTCAGCTCGTCGACGAGGTTCTCGGTGACGAGCGCGTCGCCGTCGCGCCCGTGGACTTCAAATATGCCCTCCACAACGTCGCGCCAGCCGAGCAGCAGCTCGCGCTCGCGCTCGGGTAAGTCCGGGCGGTTGGCCACGAAACACTCCACCACGGTCTTCCCGCTGCGCAACTCATGCTGCAGCAGGAAGTAATCGAGCGCGACTATCAGTTCCGATTCGTCGCCGACGAATCGATCAGGAAAGTGATCTCGCAGCACCTCGCTGCGGTCGCGGTCAAAGCGCGGTTGCCACGAAAACTCCAGCATCTCCCGCTTCAGCTCTGCACAGCGGTCCAACAAGCTCGCGATCGCCGTCACCACACTTCCCTCCCAACATCGGTCGAGCACCGCCTCGACGCTATCCGAGGATGGTCGACAGCCACCTGCGGCACGCCGATCCGACGAATGCCCCCTCGACTCCCGATATGGATGGTGGGCCTTCCCTCCCATGAACGGCACCGACGGGAGCCGTTAACCAAAACGCACGCCGGCGACAGGTTCAATTGCCTCGGCTCACAACGGGCTGGCCGCGACCCGCTTTTCTCGACCAGTGCTGCGGGACCGCCCGAAGTCCCGGTTTCGAAGTAGCGGCTGAGCGTGGATGGTGTGACGCTCGACGACCGCAGGATCTGGAATCCCTATGGTAGGGAGTTTGGCAGGTGAAGCAGGCCCGCTAGTGGGCTATAGTCAGCACATGCGACTGCACATTACCGTCGATGACGAACTCGTTGCCGAGCTCGATCGGCGGGCCGGAAGCAGGCGACGCAGCGCATTCATCGCAGAGTTGATTCGCCGCGGGCTCGATGACGAGCGGCGATGGGACGATATCGAGGCAGCGCTCGGGGCGATCCCCGACGAGGGCCACGAATGGGATGACGATCCCGGTGAATGGGTCCGCCGCCAACGCTCCGACCGGCGTCGCGTCGGCTGACGTGGCAAGGATCCTCCTCGACTCGACCGTCCTCATCGACGCTCTGCGTGGCCATCCGGCGGGCGAGCGCCTACGCGCTCTGCGTCGCCAAGGTGACGAACCCTGGACTTGTGCGATCTCGATCGAGGAGATTTGGCGCGGTCTGCTTCCCGGCGAGGAAGCCGTAGCACAGCGGCTGGTGCGCGGCTTACGGTGTGCGCCGTTGGGTCCGTCGGAAGGAATTCGCGCTGGGCGGTGGCGCCGCCAGTTCGCCGGACGAGGGATCACACTTCACCAGGCCGACTGCCTGATCGCCGCGGCCACCGCTGGCATCAATGCTCGCTTGGCGACGGGCAACCCTGCTGACTTCCCCATGGACGACATCACAGTCGAGCACTGGCCGGTCGGGCGCTGAAGCGTATTCGCTAACGACAGGACTGCGGCACCCGACATCTGTGCACTGGCAGGAGCCTGCGCTGGCAGACGCAGCGCGCAGGTTGGCCCGCGCACATCGAAGGGCCCTCGCAGTCCCGGCAGGCGGCTTCAGCGGCTACCGATTGTTAGCTGAGTCGAACCGGCGTTCGCCCTACAGCGCCGCCCAGTTAGCCGCGAATTGTGACAATCGATGACAAAGTCGCGATTTTCGGCGGAAGCGACTTAGCGAAAATTAGTCCCTGACCTGTTGGTGGCAGGTACAGGATTCGAACCTGTGAAGCTTTCGCGACGGATTTACAGTCCGCTCCCATTGGCCGCTCGGGCAACCTGCCGCCAGACAGGTTACAACGAAGGGGTAGACAGAGCACAAACGGCTATCACCCGATGAAGGGACGTATCGAATGGCGGACTCATCTTTCGACATCGTCAGCAAAGTCGACCGCCAAGAGGTCGACAACGCGCTCAACCAGGCCGCCAAGGAGCTGGCCACCCGCTTCGACTTCCGCGGCACCGACACCACGATCGCGTGGAAGGGCGATGAGGCTATCGAGCTGACCTCGTCCACCGAGGAGCGCGTCAAGGCTGCCGTCGACGTCTTCAAGGAGAAGCTGATCCGCCGGGACATCTCGATGAAGGCCTTCGAGGCGGGAGAACCGCAATCTTCCGGGAAGACGTACAAGGTCACCGGCACCATCAAGCAGGGCATCAGCGGCGAGAACGCCAAGAAGATCACCAAGCTGATCCGCGACGAGGGACCCAAGACGGTCAAGACGCAGATCCAGGGTGACGAGATCCGGGTCACCAGCAAGAAGCGGGACGATCTGCAGGCCGTCATCGCGATGCTCAAGCAGGCCGACCTGGACGTCGCCCTGCAGTTCGTCAACTACCGGTAGGTGAGGTGCCAATGACCCAGACCGAGCCCGACTACTTCGACGTCGTCATCGTCGGCGCCGGCATCTCCGGCATCGATGCCGCCTATCGGATCACCGAACGCAACCCCCAGCTGACGTACACCATCCTGGAGCGGCGCGCCCAGATCGGCGGAACCTGGGACTTGTTCCGCTACCCCGGCGTGCGCTCGGACAGCAGCATCTTCACCCTGTCCTTCCCGTTCGAGCCGTGGACCCGCAAGGAGGGCGTCGCCGACGGCGTGCACATCCGCGAGTACCTGAATGCCACCGCGCACAAGTACGGCATCGACCGGCACATCCGCTTCAACAGCTACGTCCGCTGCGCGAACTGGGATTCGTCCACCGACACCTGGACCGTCACCGTCGAGCAAGACGACTCCCAAAAACAATATCGCTGCCGGTTCGTGTTTTTCGGCAGCGGCTACTACAACTACGACGAGGGCTACACCCCCGACTTCCCTGGCATCGAAAACTTCGGCGGCATCGTGGTGCATCCCCAGCACTGGCCCGAAGAGCTGGACTACACCGGCAAGAAGATCGTGGTGATCGGCAGCGGGGCGACCGCGGTCACGCTGCTGCCGTCGCTGTCGGACCGCGCCGCCAAGGTGACCATGCTGCAACGCTCCCCCACCTACCTAATCTCGGCGTCCAAGTACGGCAAGGTCGCCGCCGTCGCCCGTAAAATGCTGCCGCACAAGCCCGCTCACCTGGTGGTCCGGCTATACAGCGCACTGACCGAAGCGGCATTCTTCGCCCTGTCCCGCAAGGCGCCCGGATTCGTGCGGTGGCTGCTGCGGCACAAGGCCATCAACAGCCTGCCCGCCGGCTACGACGTCGACACCCACTTCAAGCCCCGCTACAACCCGTGGGACCAGCGGATGTGCCTGATCCCCGACGCCGACCTGTACAACGCCATCACCGCTGGGCGCGCCGACGTGGTCACCGACCATATCGACCATTTCGACACCGGCGGCATCGTGCTCAAGTCCGGCCGGCACCTCGACGCCGACATCATCGTCACCGCCACCGGCCTGCAACTGCAGGCATTGGGCGGGGCCACGATCAGCCTGGACGGCAACGAGATCAAAACCAGTGACCGCTTCGTCTACAAGGCGCACATGCTCGAAGACGTGCCCAATCTGTTCTGGTGCGTCGGCTACACCAATGCATCGTGGACGCTGCGTGCCGACATGACGGCCCGGGCCACCGCAAAGCTGTTGGCGCACATGGCTTCCCATGGCTACACACACGCCTATCCGCACCGCGGCAACGAGCCGATGCCCGAGAAACCGTCCTGGGACATCAACGCCGGGTACGTGCTGCGCTCGCTGCATGCGCTGCCGAAGTCGGGCACCAAGCGGCCGTGGAACGTGCGGCAGAACTACCTCGCCGACGCCATCGATTACCGCTTCGACCGCATCGAGGAGTCGATGGTGTTCGGCCGGGCAAGCGACCGTGCGCCGCTGGCGGGCTAGGCGTCAACGGGTCTGGTTGGCCCCCAGCTCGGATCGGCCCACCTCGATTTGCTTACCGCAGTTGGGACAGAAATTTTCGTCGGGGTGGTGTTCGACCCCGCAGCTGGAACAAAAGTGCGGCTGCACCGGCTGTGGCGGGTGCACCGCGCCGGTTTCCTGCGGCTCGGTGCGCACCGGGATCGGTTGGAAATCAGCAACTTTGGCCGGCGAGAGCAGCGGCCATCGGCTCCGCATCACCAGGTAGGTCAACACGCCGCCGGCTGCGAGCACCAAGACCACGCCGCCCACCACGTACCACAGCAGTTTGGCGCCGCTGAACACCGAGACATCGCCGTACTGCTGGCGCAGGTTGGCCGCACTCGCCTTGAGTTCGATCAGCCCGGGATAGTCCGGTGACATGGACAAAGTCTGGTCAAAATCCTCGATCGCCTCGGTGTAGTGCCCGGAGTAGTAGTGATCTAGTCCTTTGCGGTAGTAGACGTCGGCGGGTCCGAGCGTCGCCTTGACACCCTTGCTGGCCAGTATCGCGGCCAAGGTCTCGGCGGGGGCGATGAAGTTGAACGCCTGCGATTCGCCGATAGGGGCGAAGCTGTTCACCCCGATCACCTTGCCGTCGAGCTCGACGGTCGGGCCACCGCTCATGCCGTCGGTCACCGCGGCGTCGATCTCGTACTCGGGAACCGATCCCATCCGCGACTTCTTGCTGACCTTGCCGCTCTTGTTGGTCGGGTCCAGCGAAGGACCGGTGATGTTCTGCGTGCTTTCCGGGAAGCCCACCGTAAGAACCGATGTGCCGATGCTGACGTCGGCGTCGCTAGCCAGTTCCGAGGACGGCAGGTTGTGTTTGTCGACCTTGAGCAGAGCGACGTCACCTTTGCCGAGGGGACGGAAATCCACCACGCTGGCGGGAACCTTGCCGGCCACGTTGGCGCCGGTTCCGTACACCAGCGCCAGGCTGACTTCGGGACCGCGGTCCGCGGTGTCGCCTTCTACCCGTGCGTTTTTCTGCAGCCACTGCAACGCCGAGGTCGGATCCTGCGACTCGGGCGCGCCCGGGAATTGGCTGATGTATTCGGTGGCGGCGCGTTTCAGGATCAGCAGCTTGGCGCTCTCCGGGTCGACGCAGTGGCCCGCCGTCGCCACCCAACCGCCGGGATTGATGACGAAAGCCGTGCAACTCCACGTCGCGAGGAAGGGCATGCTCGAACCCTGGCCGAATTGCGAGAGTATTTCGCCGTTGTTCAGCCGGACCAGGCCGTAACCCTGGCCGGACAGGTACATGACGGCCGGCCGGATCATGGCCGCGGCCCTTTCCTCCGGGTTGGCCTGCGGACGGCCGTCATTGGCGGACGCGATGCCGGGTGACCCACCCAACAACGCCAGTGCAGCCGCCGACACCAACGCCACCGCCCGGCCGCAACGACGGCGTGTGGGCATGGTTCCTCCTCGCATCGAGTCCCTCTTCGACCTTCCGGCACGCCGCGCGGTGGGGGTAGGGACCGAAGTCCCCAGCCATGAGGTCATTGGTTTGGACCGCAACCGCCAGAGTTTTTGAACTGCTTCTAAATCTCAGATGTCGGCAATACGCTGATCGTCATGGTACCTGACAAGCGCGAACCCAAAGTCGTTGTCCTCGGTGGCGGTTCCTGGGGCACCACGGTGGCGTCGATCTGCGCACGCCGCGGACCGACGTTGCAGTGGGTCCGCTCGGCGGAGACCGCGAAGGACATCAACGAGAATCACCGCAACAGCCGCTACCTCGGCAATGACGCCGTCCTGAGCGACACCCTGCGCGCCACCACCGACTTCGCTGAGGCGGCGAACGCCGCCGACGTGGTGGTCATGGGCGTACCCTCCCATGGCTTCCGGGGCGTGCTGACCGAGCTGGCCAGGGAATTGCGGCCGTGGGTGCCGGTGGTGTCCCTGGTCAAGGGCCTCGAGCAGGGCACCAACATGCGGATGTCCCAGATCGTGGAAGAGGTGCTGCCCGGTCATCCGGCGGGCATCCTGGCCGGGCCGAACATCGCGCGTGAGGTGGGCGAGGGCTACGCCGCGGCCGCGGTGCTGGCCATGCCCGACCAGCACCTGGCGACCCGGCTCTCTGCGTTGTTCCGCACCCGGCGCTTCCGCGTGTACACCACCGACGACGTCATCGGGGTCGAGATGGCCGGCGCCCTGAAGAACGTCTACGCCATCTCCGTCGGCATGGGTTACTCGCTGGGCATCGGGGAAAACACCCGCGCCCTGGTGATCGCCCGCGCGCTGCGCGAGATGACCAAGCTCGGCGTCGCGGTGGGCGGCAATCCCGAGACGTTCCCCGGACTGGCCGGCCTGGGCGACCTCATCGTCACCTGCACCAGCCAGCGCAGCCGCAACCGGCACGTCGGTGAACAACTCGGCGCCGGTAAGCCGATCGACGAGATCATCGCGTCGATGAACCAGGTCGCCGAGGGTGTCAAAGCCGCCAGCGTGATCATGGAGTTCGCCGAAGAGTTCGGCCTGAACATGCCGATTGCCCGGGAGGTCGACGCGGTGATCAACCACGGCTCCACGGTCGAGGAGGCCTACCGGGGCCTGATGGTCGAGGTGCCCGGGCACGAGGTGTACGGCTCGGGCTTCTGAGCGTCGAAAAATTTGCGTTCGCTATGCGATCGGCTCGCTAGGTTGACTCGCGGTTCGCCGGCCCAATACCGTCCGATGCGGTAGCTGGGCATTCCCAGCCGTGAACTGTGGGCTGGGTGCCGGTATCGCTTGTGCGCCAAACGGTTACGTAGAGGTAATCTGCCGCGTCCCCCGCCAAGACCTCACGAGGGAAAGGCCGATGCCCAACATGCAACAGTGGCTACGATCGGTTTCCCGCCACGACTTGCCGTCGTCGCTCGTAGTTTTCCTGGTCGCGCTGCCGTTGTCCGTGGGAATTGCCATCGCTTCCAACGCCCCCGTTATGGCGGGTCTGATCGCCGCCATCGTCGGCGGACTCGTCGTCGGCGCCCTGGGCGGATCACCGCTGCAGGTCAGTGGTCCCGCCGCCGGGCTGACCGTTATCGTCGCCGATCTGGTCAGTGACTTCGGTTGGGGCGTAACCTGTTTGATCACGCTGGCCGCAGGTGTCCTGCAGGTCCTGTTAGGGCTCAGCCGGGTTGCGCGAGCCGCACTCGCGATCTCGCCCGTGGTCGTGCATGCCATGCTGGCCGGCATCGGCATCACCATCGCGCTGCAACAAGCGCACGTGCTGCTCGGCGGGAAATCCAAAAGCACGGCATGGCACAACCTGATTGGCCTGCCAGGTCAGATTATCGGCGCACACCGGCCCGGCGTCATCCTCGGCGTGTTGGTGATCGTCATCCTGATCGCGTGGCGCTGGGTACCGGCCAAAGTGCGCCGGATCCCGGGCCCGCTGGTCGCCATCGTGGCCGTGACGGTGCTGTCGGTTGTCTTCCCCTTCAATGTGCGCCGGATCGACCTGGACGAGTCGCCGCTGGATGCGTTGCAGCTGCCCGATATTCCACACGGGAACTGGGGTGCGGTCGCGATCGGGGTGATCACCGTCGCGCTCATCGCCAGCGTCGAAAGCTTGCTGTCGGCGGTTTCGGTCGACCGGATACACAATGGGCCGCGCACCGACTTCAATCGGGAGTTGGTTGGACAGGGCGCCGCCAACATCATGTCGGGGGCCATCGGCGGCCTGCCGGTCACCGGTGTCATCGTACGCAGCTCAACGAATGTCAACGCGGGCGCCAAATCGCGCGCCTCGACCATCATGCACGGGGCGTGGATCCTGTTGTTCACCATCCCATTTTCGGAATTGGTCGAAGAGATCCCGACCGCCGCACTGGCCGGTCTGCTGATCGTCATCGGAATTCAGCTGCTGAAGCCGGCCCACATTGAAACCGCGATTAAGCACGGCGATCTCGCCGTCTACATCGTCACCGCGGTCAGCGTCATCTTCCTCAATCTGCTGCATGGCGTCATGATCGGACTCGCCCTGGCGATCGCGTTGACCGGCTGGCGGGTGATCCGGGCCAGGATCGAGGCCAAGCGCGTATCCGACGAATGGCGCGTGGTAATCGAGGGCGCGGCATGCACGTTTCTCGCGCTGCCGCGGCTGACGCGGGTGCTGGCGTCGGTGCCCTCGGGCGCGGTCGTTAGCGTGGAGGTTTCGGTGCACTACCTCGATCACGCCGCGCACCAGGCGATCAGTGACTGGCAACGTCAGTACGAGGCGACGGGGGGCGTGGTTCGGTTGCACACCCGCGGGCCAAGCGAACGCGCCGCGAGCGTAATGCCGTTGGGATTCTGAGCGCGAGAGCGCGTCACCCCCGCGCCATGGCTTGCAGCCGGCGGATGCGGTCCTCCATCGGCGGGTGGGTGGAGAACAGCGATCCGATGCGCTCGCCCGCGCGGAATGGGTTGGCGATCATCAGGTGAGCCTGGCTGGCCAGCTGGGGCTCCGGCGGTAGCGGGGCGGCCTGCACCCCGCCGGAGATCTTGCTCAGGGCCGACGCCAGAGCCAGCGGGTCACCGGTCAACACGGCACCCGATTCGTCCGCCTGGTACTCACGCGACCGCGACACGGCCAACCGCACCACCGTCGCAGCGATCGGGCCCAGCAGCGAAACGAGCAGCAGCGCAAAGGGATTCTCGCCGTCGCGGTTGCCGCCGAACATGCCGGCCCACATGGCCATGTTGGCCAGCGCGGTGATCACCGACGCCAGCGCGCCGGCAATGCAGGAGATCAGGATGTCGCGGTTGTAGACGTGGGAGAGCTCGTGTCCCAGCACCGCGCGCAACTCGCGCTCGTTGAGGATGTCCAGGATGCCGGTGGTGCAGCAGACGGCGGCGTTGCGCGGATTGCGGCCGGTGGCGAACGCGTTGGGCGCGTTGGTGTCGCTGATGTAGAGCCTCGGCATCGGCTGGTGTGCGGAAGTGGCCAGCTCGCGCACGATCCGATACATCACCGGCGCCTGCACCTCCGAAACCGGCTGGGCGTGCATCGCCCGCAGCGCCAGCTTGTCGCTGTTGAAGTAGGTGTACAGGTTCATGCCCACGGCAAACAGCACGGCCAGCCACATCGCCGTCCTGCCAAACAGCGAACCGACAAACACGATCAACGCGGACATACCGACCAACAGGGCGAAAGTCTTGAACCTGTTGGCGTTGGGATGCCAGGTCATCGGTGGTCCTCCTACGAACACGCAAGTGTGCCTACTGCCCATTGAACGCGCAGAACAGCGGTTGAGGTTCCGTGACTCGCTAGCCGTGCCGGCTGATGGTGTAGTCGACCAGGGTTTGCAGCGCATAACGTCCTGGAACGTCAGGCAACGGGGCCAGCTCCTGACGTGCCTGCGCCGCATAATCCGACAAGAAATTCTTCGCCTTGGCCATACCCGGGGATGCCCGCAACAGCGCCAGAGCCTCGGCCACCGCGTCGTCGTCGTCGATGGGCCCGGCCAGCAGCTCGCGCAGCCGGGCCGCTTCGGGCCCAGGTTCACGCAGCGCGTAGACCATCGGCAACGTGTGCACCCCTTCGCGCACGTCGGTACCGGGCAATTTGCCGGACTCACCGGCCTCGCTGTCGATGTCGATGATGTCGTCGGAGATCTGAAACGCCGTGCCGACGATGCCGCCCAGCCGGCTGAGTCGCTGCACCTGATCGGGGTCGGCGCCGGAGAACATGGCGCCGAATTCGCCCGCCGCGGAGATCAGGCATGCCGTCTTCTCATACACCACCTTCAGGTAGTGCTCGACGGGATCCGCCCCCTCAGCGGCGCCCCGGCCCTCGCGCATCTGCCCGGTCACCAGTTGCGCGAACGTCTCGGCGATCAGCCGCACCGCGTCCGGCCCCAGCCGCGACACCAGCCGCGACGCCGTCGCGAACAGATAGTCGCCGGCCAGGATCGCGACGTTGTTGCCCCAGCGCACATTGGCGGTGGGCGTGCCGCGACGGACCTCCGCCTCGTCCATCACGTCATCGTGGTAGAGCGTGGCCAGGTGCACGAGCTCGATCACCGCACCGGCGATCGTCACCTCGGCGGCCTCGGGGTCGGGTCCGATCTGCGCGGCCAACACGGTGAACAGCGGCCGGAACCGCTTGCCGCCGGCCTTCAACAGATACGTCAACGAGTCGGTCATCACCGCGTCCGCGCTGTGCAGCTCGGTGTCCATGAGCTGCTCGATCCGCCCGACGCCGTCGCGCACGGTCGCGGCGAACGCGGCGTCTCCGAAATCAATGCCCGCGACCACCGTCGCCGGAGTCCTCACCCGACCAAACATACTGGTGTGCATGGAGACGAGAGCGATGGGAGCCGACGTGGTGGTCGTGGGCGCCGGACCTGCCGGTTCGGCCGCGGCCGCCTGGGCCGCCCGCGCCGGCCGCGACGTGCTCGTCATCGACTCCGCCAGCTTTCCCCGCGACAAGGCCTGCGGCGACGGGCTGACCCCGCGCGCCGTCGCCGAGCTGGAACGCCTCGGGCTGGGCGACTGGCTGGACACCCGCATCCGGCACCGGGGACTGCGGATGAGCGGGTTCGGCGGCGAGGTGCAAGTCGACTGGCCGGGCCCGTCGTTCCCCTCGACCGGCAGCGCGGTGGCCCGCCTGGAGTTGGACGACCGGATCCGCAAATGCGCCGAGGATTCCGGAGCACGAATGCTGCTCGGAACCAAAGCCCTTGGGGTGCACCATGACTCGTCACGACGGGCGGTGTCGCTGACGCTGGCCGACGGCACACAGGTGGCGTGCAACCGATTGATCGTCGCCGATGGCGCGCGATCAACGCTGGGCCGCAAACTGGGCCGGCGCTGGCATCAGGAGACGGTGTACGGGGTCGCCGCCCGCGGGTATCTGGCGACTCCGCGGGCCGACGACCCCTGGCTGACGTCGCACCTGGAAGTGCGCTCCCCGGACGGCGCCGTGCTGCCCGGCTACGGCTGGATCTTCCCGCTGGGCAACGGGGAGGTGAACATCGGCGTCGGAGCGTTGTCGACCTCCAAACGGCCGGCGGACCTGGGGCTGCGGCCGCTGATCTCGTATTACTCCGACCTGCGCCGCGACGAGTGGGGCTTTTCCGGCGAGCCCCGGGCGGTGTCGTCGGCGCTGCTGCCGATGGGCGGCGCCGTCTCCGGGGTTGCGGGCCCCAATTGGATGCTGATCGGCGATGCCGCGGCCTGCGTCAACCCGCTGAACGGCGAAGGCATCGACTACGGCCTGGAGACCGGGCGGCTGGCCGCCGAACTGCTGGACTGCCGCGATCTGTCACAGGTGTGGCCGTCGCTGCTGCAGGATCACTACGGCCACGGATTCTCGGTCGCACGCAGGCTGGCGTTGCTGCTGACCTTTCAGCGGTTCCTGCCCACCACCGGGCCGATCGCGATGCGCTCCACGAAGCTGATGACCATTGCCGTGCGGGTGATGGCCAACCTGGTCACCGACGACGACGCGGACTGGGTGGCGCGGGCCTGGCGCGGCGGCGGACGGCTGTCCCGGCTGGTCGACCGACGAAAACCCTTCAGCTGAGCGGCTTTGCCGCGCGAGACTTAAACCGCTGCGCCAAATTCCGGCGTGTCGTCGCAGCCGTTTAAGTGTCGCGGTCTGCGCATCGCTCTGGTATCAATCCCATTGACATGTATCAGCTAGATTGATATATCTGGGGCATGACTCAACCAACGGATTTCAAGTTCGAATCGGCCTACCGTGGTGAATCCCCGTTTGGCGAGGGCGCGCGGCCACCATGGAGCATCGGCGCCCCACAGCCCGAGTTGGCCGCGCTGATCGAGCAGGGCAAGTTCCACGGCGACATCCTTGACGCGGGATGCGGCGAGGCCGCCATCTCGCTGGCGCTGGCCGAGCGCGGGTACACGACCGTCGGGTTGGACGCGTCGCCCACCGCGATCGAGCTGGCCCGTCGCGAGGCCGGAAAACGGGGCCTCACCAACGCCAGCTTCCAGGTGGCCGACATCAGTTCGTTCACCGGATACGACGCCCGGTTCGGCACCATCGTGGACAGCACCCTGTTTCACTCCATCCCGGTCGAGGCGCGCGAGGGCTACCAGCGATCGATCCAGCGGGCCGCCGCGCCCGGCGCTTCCTATCTCGCCCTGGTCTTCGACAAGGACGCGGTGCCCGGGGGTCCCATCAACGCCGTCACCGCCGACGAATTGCGCGATGTGGTGTCCAAGTACTGGGTCGTTGACGAGATCCGGCCGGCCCGCATCCACGCCAACCTGCCCGAGAGCTCGGTCGACTTGCCGTTCGCCGGTGTCCGCGACGAGCCCAATGGCCGCAAGTCGGTCGGCGCCTGGTTGCTCTCCGCGCATCTCGGCTGATCGGTGTATAGTCCGGCTAATGAAGGGAACGAAGCTGGCTACTATTGGCGCCATGGCGGCCGCCGCTGTCGCCCTGGCCGTCCCGGCCCAGGCGTCACCGCCGCCGTCCAACGACCGTGACGCCCCATTCAAGGCCACCGTCAACGGCTTCGGCATTTACGGTCCGCAGGACCAGCTCGCCTGGCTGGGCAAGATCACCTGCGACCGGATCGGCAGGGGCTTGGACAACGACCCGTACAAGTCGGCCAATTTCATCCAGCATAACCTGCCCCGGCGCACCACCCAGGGCCAGGCGTTCCAGTTCCTCGGTGCCGCGGTTGACCACTACTGCCCCGACCAGATCGGCTTCGTGCAAAGCGCCGGTACGCACTAGCTCGTCGTCAGTGCAGGGGTTTGTCCCCGGCATGCAAGGCCACGATGCCGCCGGTGAGGTTGCGCCATCGCACCGCCGTCCAGCCGGCCTGTGAAATCTGATGCGCCAGCGCGGACTGGTCGGGCCATGCCCGAATCGACTCCGCGAGGTACACATAAGCCTCGGGGTTGCTGGACAACGTCCGCGCCACCCGCGGCAGCGCCCGCATCAGGTACTCCTTATAGACGGTGGCGAACAATGCGTTGGTGGGAGTGGAGAATTCGCACACCACCAATCGCCCGCCCGGCCGGGTGACGCGCGCCATCTCCCGCAGCGCCGCCTGGGTATCGACAACGTTGCGTAAGCCGAAACTGATTGTCACAGCATCGAATACGTCGTTGGCGAACGGCAGCCGGGTGGCGTCGCCGGCAACCTTCGGCACGTCGCGCCCGGCCCCTGCCGCCAGCATCCCGACCGAGAAATCGGCCGCCACACACCACGCGCCCGATTTGGCAAGCTCGACGGTCGATACCGCGGTGCCAGCGGCCAGGTCGAGCACCTTCTGCCCGGGCCCGATCCGCAGCGCAGCCCGAGTGGCTTTGCGCCAGTACCGATCCTGACCCAACGAGAGCACGGTGTTGGTCAGGTCGTAGCGGCGGGCGACGCCGTCGAACATCGACGCGACGTCCCGGGGGTCCTTGTCCAATGCCGCGCGGCTCACCAGGGAGACGCTACCTGTCTGGGAACGCGAGGGTGCGCCGCCCTACCCGGTCATTCCCCTTGCGCGTACCGCTTGGCGAACATCCGCCTGCGGGTGAACGGCGACAGCACCGCCTCGTAGTGGCCGAGCAAGTCATCACAGATGACCGGCCAGCTGCGGTGCAGCACGCTGCGCCGGGCGGCCAGGGCGTAGCGCTGGCGGTCCTCGATCAGATCGGCGACGGCCGAGGGCAGCCGTGCCTCGAATTCCTTGACGGGCAACAACAATCCGGTGCGGCACGGCGTGACGAGGTCACGTGGGCCGCCGGCGTCGGGGGCAATCACCGGCAGCCCCGACGCCAGCGCTTCTTGCACGACTTGGCAGAACGTCTCGTGCTCGCCGGGATGCACGAAGACATCCATGCTGGCGTATGCCGTGGCGAGTTCATGGCCGTACAGCGCCCCGGTGAAAACCGCTGTGGGCATGGCCGTTTGCAGCTTTTTTTGGTCGACTCCCTCGCCGACGATGACCAGTTGCACGGCATCGTTGGCCGCCAGTCCGATGAGCCGCTCGACGTGCTTTTCCGGCGCGAGCCGGCCGACGAACCCGACGATCGGCTTGCCCTGAGGTGACCATCGCCGCCTGAGCGCCTCGTCGCGCGCCGACGGGGCGAAACGCAGCAGGTCGACCCCGCGTGCCCACCGGTGCACCCGCGGAAAACCATGGTCGACAAGCGATTCCATGGTCACGCTGGACGGCGCCAGGGTGCGGTCGGCGAGGCTGTGCAAGTGGCGGAACCAGGCCCACGCCGCCCGCGTCGTCATCGGAATGCCGTAGCTGGCCGCAAAACCCGGTACGTCGGTTTGATACACCGCGACCGTCGGCACCCCGAGCCAGCGGGCCGCCTTCACGCCGCCGTAGCCAAGCAGCGCCGGGGAAGCCAGATGCACCACGTGCGGGTCGAAACCACGTAGCACCTTGACCATCCGGGGCATCGGCACGCCCAGCGGCAATGTCGTCACCTTCGGAAACATCCGCGACGGGACGCGGTGCACCCGGATGCCGTCGTGAATGCGATCGGCGCGCGGCCGACCCGGCGGGTTGTCGGGAGCAATGACGAGGGCTTCGTGTCCGCTCCGGCGTAGGTGCTCGAGGACGCGCAACACGGAGTTGCTGACACCGTTGACATTGGGGAGGAAAGATTCGGCGACGATGGCAACGCGCACGACACCACAGTGTCAGCGTCGGCTGTCGATAAGGTTGCCTACGGGCATACGTCGTGCGAAATTTGCTGGTCGGACGCTTTTAAGCGGTGACCGGGGCCACGGTGCGACGGTCCAGCCGCCTGTCCACCAGCGCCAGAGCCAGCAGCAAGACCGTGGCCACCAGCCACCCCACTACCGCGATGGATCCCGCTGGGATGATCGCCAGACCGGCGTTGCGGTGTTGCACCCGGACCAAGTTGGGGTCGTTTTTGTTGTATTCGACGTAGATCCGCATGCCCGTCGCCAGATGCGACGGATAGAGCACCCCGAGTTCGGGGCGATAGGTGACTCGCTCGGGTGTGACGAATTCGATAGTGGACCGGCGCGGCCCGGCGCTGAGCACCTCGGCCTGCGCCACGCCCATGTTGTGTTGGATCGCAAGGTCGTCGCGCCAGGCGCCGGCGACCAGCAGCACCGACTGCAGCGTGACCAAGCCGGTCACGATGAGCACCGTAATTCGGGCCCATCGCAACACAACCCGGGCGCGGGTATTCGGTGTTTCATCGCTACGGCCATGAATCAGTATGCGCAGCAATGCCTTTGGTGATATCAAAGCGCCGCCTTGATGGCGGCGTGCAGCTGGCGCAACGACGACCGGTCGGCCTTGACCTCCAGCACCCGCATACCGGCACCGGGATCATCGAGGGCGGCACCCAGTTCGTCGAACTCGATCTGCCGGCTCTCCACGTGGTAGGCGCGACACAGTGCGCCCACGTCGACGTCGTGCGGTGTGCCGAAGATCCGCGACGACACGTCGGAGAACCGGGGGTCGCCCTGCTCGAGCAGTTCGAAGATTCCGCCGCCGTTGTCGTTGGAGACCACGATGGTCAGCCGCTGCGGGATCGGCTCGGTGGGTCCGATCAGCAGCCCGGAGCTGTCGTGGACGAAGGTCAGGTCGCCGATGAGCGCGACGGTGCGTCCCTCGTGTGCCAGCGCGGCCCCGATGGCGGTGGAGACGGTGCCGTCGATGCCGGCCACCCCGCGGTTGGAGCGGACCCGGATGCCGCGGGTATTCAGGCCCACCAGCGCCGCATCGCGAACCGGGTTGGACGCCCCCAGCACCAGCTGATCTCCCGGCCGCAACGCGTCGGCCACGGCCGCCGCGACATGCAGGCCGGTGGTCAGTGGGTGCGCCTTGAGCTGACCGCGCACCGCCTCATTGGCGTGCCGGTTCAGCTCCGCGCAGCGCTGCAGCCACGCTGGATGCGGTGTCCCGGTGATGACGGCGCGGGTGCCGGTCGCCTGGGAGTTACCCGAGACGTCCGGCCACCGCGGTCCGGTGGTCAGCGCGTACACCGGCACCTGCGGGTCGGCCAGCAGGGTGGACACCGGCCGGTGCAGGGTTGGGCGGCCGAGCATGATCACCTGTTTGGGGCGCAGCAGCGGCAGCATCAGTGGGTGCAGCGGGTTGGCCGGCGCCGGTGCTGTCGGTTCGGCGACGGTCGGCAATTCCGCCAGGTTGGGGTGTGCGCCCGCGCCGTGCCCGGCGATGACGACGGTGTCGGGTGACACATCGATGTCCAGCGGCTGGTCGAACGTGACCGGTGGCGTGTAGGTCCACGGCTTGCGGCCCGGCCGGCCTGGCGGGGTCAGGGCACCGTGGGGTTCGGGGTCGGGCACCAACGGCTCGCGCAGCGGGATGTCGAACTGCACCGGGCCGGCATTGGCGGTGCGCGATCCGGTGGCGGCCGCCAGCACGCGACAGGTGGCCGACCGCCAGGTGGCGTTCAGCGAATCCAGCCGCTCCGGCGCGTCCTCGGCCAGCCCGAGGCTGATGGTGGCGCGGACCTGGGTGCCGAAGTAGCCCAGCTGTTCCATCGTCTGGTTGGCCCCGGTGCCCAGCAGTTCGTAGGGCCGGTTGGCCGACAGCACGATCAGCGGCACTCGCGCGTAGTTGGCCTCCACCACTGCCGGGCCGAGATTGGCCACCGCGGTGCCCGACGTCATGGCGACGCACACCGGCGCACGGGCGGCGATCGCCAGGCCAATCGCCAGGTAGCCGGCGGTGCGCTCGTCGATGCGCACGTGCAACCGCAGCCGGCCCGCCCGGTCCGCGTCCTGCAGTGCGAATGCCAGCGGCGCGTTGCGCGATCCGGGGCAAAGGACCACGTCGCGGACGCCGCCGCGGATCAGCTCGTCAACGACGACGCGCGCCTGTGTCGTCGAGGGGTTCACCCATACAGGGTGTCACAACCCGGCGAGCGCCCGCCGAACGCAGCGAGCTCAGGGCTTGACGCCGGCGAAGAACTGCAGCACCGCGGCGTTGACCGCCTCGGGCCGCTCGAAGAATCCGAGATGACCGGCATCGGGTATCTGCAGGTAGCGGCCGTTAGGCAGCGCGTCGGCGACCTCGCGGCCCAGGTAGGGCGGCGTCAACACGTCGTCGGAGAAGCCGATCACCAGCACCGGCGTCGCGATGCTGCGGTAGGCCGGCAATCGGTTGCTGTACGGCGCGACATCCAGCTGGCAGCGCAGACCCGGGGTGGACTTGATGGGCCACATGGAAAACATCGCGATCCAGTCGGCCACGGCAGCATCATCGTTGAGTGTCTTGCGTGAGAAGTTTTCCAGCAACCGGATTTTCGCGTCGTATTTGTTCGGCAGCTGGACACCGGCGTCGTTGAGCTCGGCCTCGGCGTCGCGGAAGAATTCTCGCGCACGGTCCATGCGTCCGCGGGTGCCCATCAACACCGCGGCACTGACCAGCTGCGGCCGGGCCAACATGAGTTCCTGGGCGATGAAGGCGCCCATCGACATCCCGACGATGCGGGCCGGGGCGGCGTTGAGGTCTTCGATCAGCGCAGCGGTGTCGGCGACCATGGTTTCGGTCGTGAAGCCCTGCGCGTTCTCGGTGGCGCCGATGCCGCGATTGTCGAAGGTGATGACGCGGTAGCCGGCCGCCAGGAAGGTGGGCACTTGATACGGGTGCCAGGTCCGTCCGGCGCCGCCATGGCCGGCGATAAACACCACCGGCTCACCCGAGCCGCGGTCGTCATAAGCCAGGTTGATCACCCGCACGACGGTACAAGCAGCGGATAGCACGCCTTGAGCCGGTCGATCCACCACTGCCGCCGTTCGGGTGGCGCGCCCAGCGCGTGCAGCCGCTCGCGGTCGGGCGCTACCGGCCCGGCCGGGAGGAAGCCGTCGACGGGCGGGGCGACGTCTGCCACGTCTGCCAACAACAGTCCGCCGGTGCCCAGCCCGCAGGCGTGCACCAGCCGCGGCAGAGCCGCCGCCGCGGTCACACCGGCGGCGATGCCGACCGCCGAATCCAGCGCGCTGGACACCACCACCGGCACGTCGATCTGGGCGGCGATATCCAGCAGGGCCGAAATCCCGCCCAGCGGAGCGACTTTGAGCACGGCGATGTCAGCGGCGCGGGCGCGGACCACGGCTAGCGGGTCGTCGGCCTTGCGGATGCTTTCGTCGGCGGCGATCGGCACGTCGACCCGGCGGCGCAGCTCGGCCAGTTCCTCTACGGTGGCGCAGGGTTGTTCGAGGTACTCCAGCGGGCCGTCGGCGGTCAGTGCGGACGCGGCGCGCACCGCCTCCTCGACGCTCCAGCCGCCGTTGGCGTCCACCCGGACCGTCGGCACCAGCGCGCGCACGGCGTTGACCCGCTCGATGTCGTCGGCGAGCGTCTGCCCGGGCTCGGCGACCTTCACCTTGGCGGTGCCGGCCCCGGGGAACCGGGCCAGGACCTCGCCGACCTGGGCGGCGGGAACGGCCGGCACCGTGGCGTTGATCGGGACGCGGTCGCGTCGTAGCGGCGGCGGCGGCCGGTAGGCGGCCTCGATGCCGGACGCAAGCCAGTGGGCGGCCTCGTGCGGCCCGTACTCCAGAAACGGACCGAACTCCCCCCACCCCGCGGGGCCCTCGATCAGCGCGACCTCGCGGGTGGTGATCCCGCGAAACCGCACCCGCATCGGCAGCGCGACGACGTGCAAGCGGTCGAGCAGCTCATCGAGGGCGGGCGTCACGAGCGGTACACCTGACGCCCGGCCAGGTAGGTCGCGCGCACGTATAGCTCGGCGATCTGCTCGGGCGGCACCGTTCGCGGGTCGGCCGACAGCACCACCATGTCCGCGTACTTGCCGACCTCCAGCGAGCCGACCACGTCATCGGCAAACAGCTGCCAGGCGGCGTCGATCGTCTGCGCCCGGATCGCCTGCTCGACCGTCAACCGTTCCTCGGGTGCCAGCACCCGGCCGCTGGGCGCTGTGCGGGTCACGGCCACGCTGATGTTGCGCAGCGGCTCCTCCGGGGTGACGGGTGGATCGTTGTGCAACGAAATCCGCATACCGGTGGCGACCGCGGAACCCGCTGGCATCCAACGGGATCCGTGCTCGGGCCCGAACAGGCCGTCGACGATGATGTCACCCCAGTAATGAATTTGGTCGACGAAGATGCTGCAGGTGACACCGAGGTCGGCGGCCCTTTGGAGTTGGTCGGGCCGGATGGCACCGACGTGTTCGAGCCGCAGCCGGTGGTCAGGGCGCGGATGGCAGCGCAACGCCTCTTCGTAGACGTCGAGGATGGTGTCCACGCCGGCATCGCCCTGCACATGGCAAGCCATCTGCCAGCCCAACGGGTAATAGGCGTCCACGATCTCGGCCAGTTGTTCGCGGGTGTAGTTGGCGTGTCCGCAGGAGCCGGCCGCGCCGATGGTGCGGGTGGCGGTGGTGTCCAGGTACGGGAAGGACAGCGCGATGTTGCCGATCCAGGGTGAGCCGTCCACCCAGATCTTGATGCCGACCTGGCGCAGCATGTCATCACCGGCGCCGGGTGTGGTGTCGGTGGACATCTGCGGGTTCGACACTTCGTAGGTGCGCAGCCGGACCGTCAAGTCCGCGCGCAGTTGTTCGAGCAACGGCCCGAAGGCCGGATCGAACGCCATGTCCGAGCAGGTGGTCAACCCGGCGCGGTTGAGCCGCGCGCATTCGGTGCGCAGCATATCCGGGTAGCTGCTGGGTTCGACGGCCGTGCCCAGCAGCGGGAAAACCGCGCCGATTTCCTCTGCGCTGCCATCGAGGTCACCGTGCGCGTCGCGGCCGAACCTGGCGCCCTTGGGATCGGGAGTGTCACGGGTCAGCCCGTTGGCCCGGGCGGCGTGCGAGTTGAAGTAGGCCTTGTGCCCGGAGTTGTGCACGATCACCAGCGGCCCGTCTGGCGCCATCTGGTCCAGCCAGGCCAGCTTCGGCTCCGGAAGACCGGGCTGCAGCAGCGGGTCCCAACCGCTCAGATAGGCACCTGCCGGTCCGCGCGTTTTGACCTCACGGGCGACGGCGTCGACCACGTGATCGGCGTCGCGTACAGTCACCGGCCGGATGTCCACGATCCGGTCCGAGAGCGCCAGGGCCTCCATCAACGGATGACCATGGGCCTCAACGAATCCGGGCATGAGGCAGCCGTCGCCAACGTCGATGGTCTGGGTGCCCGCACCGATGAATGCGGCGATATCGGAACGGCTGCCCACGGCAACGATCCGGCCGTCGGTGACCGCGAGCGCCTCGGCCGTCGGCCGCTTCTCGTCGACGGTGAGGATCGTTCCAGTGACGACGAGATCCGCATCGGTCATGTGCACGGATGCTAGTGGCGATCGCGAGTGCGGCGTAGCCGGACGATGGGGGCACCTCCGCTTGCGGGGGACGGGTCGCCACCATCGGGCCCGTGGCGAGGGCCTGGCTGACCGGAATTGCAACACGTTCTAGTCTTGGCCCATGAGTGACGAGCTGCTGCGCAACCCGACCCATAACGGCCACATGTTGGTGGGCGCGCTCAAGCGCCATAAGAACAAGCCGGTCTTGTTCCTCGGCGACACCACGCTGACCGGTGGTCAGATGGCCGACCGGATCAGCCAGTACACCCAGGCGTTCGAAGCATTGGGGGCGGGCACCGGTGTGGCAGTCGGTCTGCTGTCGCTCAACCGTCCCGAAGTGTTGCTGATCATCGGTGCCGGCCAGACTCAGGGCTATCGCCGCACTGCGCTGCATCCTCTGGGTTCGCTCGACGACCATGCCTACATGCTCTCCGACGCCGGCGTCAGCTCGCTGATCATCGACCCCAACCCCATGTTCGTCCAACGTGCGCTGGGGCTACTGGAACGGGTGGACACCCTCAAGCAGATCCTGACCATCGGCCCGGTGCCGGAGGCTTTGAACGGTGTGGCGGTCGACCTGTCGGCCGAGGCGGCCAAGTACGAACCGCAACCGCTGGTGGCCCGAGAGCTGCCGCCGGATCAGATCACCGGCCTGACCTACACCGGCGGCACCACCGGCAAGCCCAAGGGCGTGATGGGCACCGCGCAGTCGATCTCGACCATGACGATGATCCAACTGGCGGAATGGGAATGGCCCGAGGAGTCGCGGTTTTTGATGATCACTCCGCTGTCGCATGCCGGGGCCGCGTATTTCCTGCCGACGCTGGTTAAGGGTGGCCAGATGTACGTGCTGCCCAAGTTCGACCCCGCTGAAGTCCTGAAAACCATTGAAGAAAAACGCATTACGGCTACTTTCGTGGTGCCGTCGATGCTGTACGCGCTGATAGACCACCCGGACTCGCATACCCGCGACCTGTCGTCGCTGGAAACCGTCTATTACGGCGCGTCGGCGATCAACCCGGTGCGGCTGGCCGAGGCGATTCGGCGGTTCGGCAAGATCTTCGCCCAGAACTACGGGCAGTCCGAAGCGCCGATGGCCATCACCTACCTGGCCAAGGGCGACCACGACGAAAAGCGGTTGACTTCGTGTGGACGTCCGACCCTGTTCGCGCGGGTGGCACTGCTCGACCTCGACGGGAAGCCGGTGCCACGCGGCGAAGTCGGCGAAATCTGTGTCAGCGGACCACTGTTGGCCGGCGGCTACTGGAACCTGCCGGAGGAGACCGCAAAGACCTTCAAAGACGGCTGGCTGCATACCGGCGACATGGCCCGGGAGGACGAAGACGGCTTCTACTACATCGTCGACCGGGTCAAGGACATGATCGTCACGGGCGGCTTCAACGTGTTTCCCCGGGAGGTCGAAGACGTTGTTGCCGAGCACCCGGCCGTCGCGCAGGTCTGCGTGGTGGGAGCGCCCGACGAGAAGTGGGGTGAGGCCGTGACCGCGGTGGTGGTGCTGCGCGCCGAGGCGTCCCGCGATGACGCGACGATCGACACCATGACCCTCGAGATCCAGGCCGCGGTCAAGGAGCGTAAGGGCTCTGTGCAGTCGCCCAAGCGGGTGGTGGTCGTCGACTCGCTGCCGGTGACCGGGCTGGGCAAGCCGGACAAGAAGGCCGTCCGGGCGCAGTTCTGGGAGGGCGCCGACCGCGCCGTCGGCTAGGTTCTTGCACCGAGCGTGACGCTGCAGTCACGTTCGCGGCCCAGCGTGACCGTGATGTCACGTTCGGGCGGCAATGCCGGCGACCAGCAGGTCGAGCATGCGGCCCGTCTGCTCCGGTGAACCGCTGGCCACAAAAATGCCGATCAGGCTCGAGACCACGTCGTCGGCCTGCACGTCGGAGCGCAGGCTGCCGTCGCCGGCGCCGGCCCGCAGCAACAGGTCGACGGCGCCGACGATGCTGTCGCGAGTCTGGCTGGGCTGCACAGCGCCGGAGTCGAAGATCGCGTGCAGCGACTCGGCCATCCCGCGCTTGGCGGCCACAAAGCTCGCATAGCGATCCATCCAGCGCCGCAGGGCGGTTTTCGGGGGGTCCCGTTTGAGTAACTGCTCGGCCGCGGCGGCCACTTCGGCGAGCTCGGCACGATAGACCGCCTCGACGAGCGCCTCCCGGCTAGGGAAATGACGGTAGAGCGTGCCGATTCCCACCCCTGCGTCGCGCGCGATTGACTCGAGTGACACCGGCCTTCCCTGCGCGGTGGCGAACGCCGCCGTCGCCACCTCGAGTAGCCGCTCGCGATTGCGGCGCGCGTCCGATCGGATCTCGGCCAATCGGAGGCTCCTCCGGGTCTGTTACGCTCGGATAAGCGGAGGACCCTCCGCATCTTCTCCAGTGTGGCACGAGGCAGCATCATGACGGACAAACCACGGCCCGGCGGCGTCGGCGACATCGGCACGACGCGAGTTGCCCGCATCGGGTACGGCGCAATGCAACTGTTCGAGGCGGCCTCGCAGGACGCAACCACCGTGCTGCGCCGCGCGGTCGAGCTCGGGGTCAACCACATCGACACCGCGTCGTTCTACGGCCCGGGCGAGGTGAACCGCCGGATCCCGCGGCCCTCGCCCCCTTTCCCGACGACCTCGTACGACCGCATTCCGGTGGTGAACCTGCGGCGCATGGACCTCGGCCCCGGCGTGGCCCCCGAGGGCGACCAGATCGTCGACCTCGACGACCAGCTCGCGGAGATGATCGCGTTGCGCGACGAGGGCAAGATCGGCGCCATCGGCATCAGCGCCGTGCCGCACGACGTGGTACGCCGGGCGCTGCCCGCCGGTATCGCCTGCGTGCAGAACGCCTATAGCCTGCTCGACGTGAACTCGGCGTCACACCGGCCCAGGTCGGGTTGGTGTGGCTGCTGGCGCACGCGCCGAACACGTTGCTGATTCCGGGCACCCGCTCGATCGAGCACCTCGAGGAGAACCTCGGCGCAGCCGACGTCACCCTAAGTGCCGATGCGCTGGAAAGACTCGACGTCGTCGGTTCATCGGAGCCCCAGGCCCCGTGGTGCGGAGCCCTTTCAGAGGTAACGTCGCTGCCTATGGAAAGTGGCAAACCGATCAAGCCGCCCTGGTGGCTGAAGTTGTGGAACAAGGTCTTCGTCCAATTGTCGCGGCTCGGCGTCACTTTAGGCCACGACGGTCCGGCGCTGCTCACCGTGCCTGGACGCAGGTCCGGGAAGCCGCGCACGACGCCGATAACCCCGATGACCGTCGACGGCAGGCAATACGTCATCGCCGGCTTTCCCCATGCCGACTGGGCGCGAAACGTGCGGGCCGCCGGCGAAGTGACACTCACCCGGGGTCGCAAATCGAAGGCTATGCGGACGGTCGAGCTGTCTGCCGACGAGTCGCGCCCGCTGCTGCACGCCTGGCCAGTCAAAGTACCGGCCAGTATCGGATTCATGAAGCGGGCCGGATTGGTGAAAGAGGGCAGCCCCGAGGAGTTCGAAGCGCTGGCCGGACGCTGCGCGGTCTTCCGCCTCGATCCGGTATAGGAGTTCAATAACCTTGAGTGACAACCCATTTGACCCGCAGGCGTGGCGGCCAGTGGACGGGTTCGACGACCTGACCGACATCACCTATCACCGCCACGTCACCGACGCGACCGTGCGGGTGGCGTTCAACCGGCCCGAGGTGCGCAATGCTTTTCGCCCGCACACCGTCGATGAGCTGTACCGGGTGCTCGACCACGCCCGGATGTCCCCGGACGTCGGTGTGGTGCTGCTGACCGGCAACGGCCCGTCGCCCAAAGACGGCGGCTGGGCCTTTTGCTCCGGCGGTGATCAGCGCATCCGCGGGCGCAGTGGCTACCAGTACGCCAGCGGAGACACCGCGGACACTGTCGACACCGCCCGGGCCGGGCGGCTGCACATCCTGGAGGTGCAGCGGCTGATCCGATTCATGCCTAAGGTGGTGATCTGTCTGGTTAACGGGTGGGCGGCCGGCGGCGGGCACAGCCTGCACGTGGTGTGTGATCTCACCCTGGCCAGCCGGGAGCATGCCCGTTTCAAGCAGACCGACGCCGACGTCGGCAGCTTCGACGGCGGCTACGGCAGCGCCTATCTGGCGCGTCAGGTGGGCCAGAAGTTCGCCCGCGAGATCTTCTTTCTCGGCCGCGCGTATACCGCCGAGCAGATGCACCGGATGGGCGCGGTCAACGCGGTCATCGACCACGCCGACCTGGAAAAGGCCGGAATCGAGTGGGCAGCCGAGATCAACGCCAAATCGCCTCAGGCGCAACGGATGTTGAAGTTCGCGTTCAACTTGCTCGACGACGGTTTGGTGGGCCAGCAGCTGTTCGCCGGCGAGGCCACCCGGCTCGCGTACATGACCGATGAAGCCGTCGAGGGCCGCGACGCGTTCCTGGAGAAGCGGGCGCCGGACTGGAGCAGGTTTCCGCGCTATTTGTAGCGGCTAGAGCCCGATCGAGGCCGCCTCATAGCTCCGATTGCCGACAAGAAGCCACCGGGATCGCATTCAGGCAATCGAGGCGCTGCAGCGCCGTTCTAGACTCCGCTGCTGTGAGCAAAAGTCCGCTTCGCCGGTTCACCGACCAGCTGGTCCTGGCGACCATGCGACCGCCCATGTCGCCGCAAATCCTGGTCAACCGGCCGGCGATCAAGCCGGTCGACCTCAACGGCAAGCGGGTTCTGCTCACCGGGGCGTCGTCGGGGATCGGCGAGGCCGCGGCCGAGCTGTTGGCCCGCGAAGGCGCGCAGGTGGTGGTCGTCGCCCGGCGCGGCGACTTGCTGGACTCGCTGGCCGACCGGATCACACAAGCGGGCGGCACCGCATTGTCGATGCCGTGCGACGTCTCCGACATGGACGCCGTCGACGCACTGGTCGCCGACGTCGAAAAGCGGCTCGGCGGAGTGGACATCCTGATCAACAACGCCGGCCGGTCCATCCGCCGGCCGCTGGCGGAGTCGTTGGAACGCTGGCACGACGTCGAGCGCACCATGGTGCTCAACTACTACGCGCCGCTGCGGCTGATCCGCGGGCTCGCACCCGGAATGCTCGAGCGCGGCGACGGGCACGTCATCAACGTCTCGACGTGGGGCGTGCTGTCGGAGGCGTCGCCGCTGTTCGCCGTGTACAACGCGTCCAAGGCCGCGCTGTCGGCGGTGAGCCGGGTCATCGAAACCGAGTGGGGCCGAAAAGGTGTGCATTCGACGACGCTGTACTACCCACTGGTGGCCACGCCGATGATCGCGCCGACCAAGGCCTACGAGGGCATGCCGGCGCTGACCTCCGAAGAGGCCGCCGAGTGGATGCTCGCCGCCGCGCGTACCCGGCCGGTGCGGATCGCACCGCGGATGGCGATCGCCGCCAAGGCGCTGGACACGTTCGGCCCGCGCTGGGTTAATACACTCATGCAGCGCCAGCGCATCCAGCCGAACCATGAAGTCTGATCTGTGGGCCACCATTGCGGCCGAGCGGGGCGCGCTCGCCGGTGATCTCGCCGACCTGACGGCGGCCCAGTGGGCGACCCCGTCACTGTGCTCGGGTTGGACGGTCCGCGACATCGTCGCGCACCTATCGTCAACCGCGTCGCTGAACCCGGGCACGTTCTTCCTCGGGATGGCCAAGGCCCGGTTCGATTTCGAGCGATTCGCCAACGACCAGATCGCCAAGCATCGCGGCGCCGATCCGGCAGCGACACTGGCCGAATTCCGGGGGCTGCAGAATTCCACTTCTGCGCCGCCGGGCCCGAAAACGTCGTGGCTGGGCGAGGTGGTGATCCACGGCGCCGACGTTGGCGCTGGCTGCCACCGACGACGAGTGGCGACACGGAAATGGGGACTCGGTCGAGGGCCCGCTGCTGTCGCTGCTGCTGGCGATGACCGGCCGCGCCGCCGCTTGCGACGATCTCACCGGCCCCGGCGTGCCAACGCTGCGGAACCGTTGTACCCCGACGCGCCAGGCGTGATAGACACGACGCTATGGAGATCCTGGCCAGCCGGATGCTGCTCCGGCCGGCGGACTATCAGCAGTCGTTGAGCTTCTACCGCGATCAGATCGGTCTGGCCATCGCCCGCGAATACGGCGCCGGGACAGTGTTTTTCGCCGGCCAATCGTTACTGGAACTCGCCGGTCACGGTTCGCCCGACCACTCCCGGGGACCCTTTCCCGGCGCCCTGTGGCTGCAAGTCCGCGACGTCGCGGCGACCCAAGCCGAACTGGCGGGCCGGGGGGTGGCGATCGCCCGCGAGGCCCGCCGCGAACCGTGGGGCCTGCACGAGATGCACGTGATCGATCCCGACGGCATCACGCTGATCTTCGTCGAGGTGCCGGGAGACCATCCGCTGCGCCGCGACACCCGGGGCGATCCCCAGGCAACGTCCGGTTAACTACCGGCTAACATCTGAAGACAAGTCGAGGTACACCGGCATTTCCGCTGCTCCAGCATTCGACAATGGAATCCCCATCCGACCAGAATCAGACGCTGTGAACATACAATTGTTCCTGTTGATCATTGTCGTAATCACGGCATTGGCTTTCGATTTCACCAACGGCTTCCACGACACCGGCAACGCAATGGCGACCTCCATCGCCAGTGGCGCGCTCAAGCCGAAAGTGGCCGTCGCACTGTCCGCGGTGCTCAACTTGGTGGGCGCCTTCATGTCCACCGCGGTGGCGGCGACGATCGCGAAGGGCTTGATCGACGGGCACATCGTGACGCTGGAACTGGTCTTCGCCGGCTTGGTCGGCGGCATCGTCTGGAACCTGCTGACCTGGCTCCTCGGTATCCCCTCGAGTTCGTCGCACGCGCTGATCGGCGGCATCGTCGGCGCCACGCTCGCCGCCGTGGGCGGACACGGGGTGATCTGGAAGGGCGTGGTGTCCAAGGTGCTGATCCCGGCCGTCGTCGCCGCGATGCTGGCCATCATGGTCGGGGCGATCGCGACCTGGCTGGTGTACCGGATCACCCGCGGCGTCCCGACCAACCGCACCGAGGCCGGGTTCCGCTACGGGCAGTGGGGCTCAGCGTCTCTGGTCTCCCTGGCACACGGCACCGGCGACGCGCAGAAGACGATGGGCATCATCTTCCTGGGGCTGATGTCCTACGGCGCGGTCAGCAAGAGCGCCGCGTCACCGCCGCTGTGGGTGATCGTTGGTTGCGCCCTGGCGATGGCGATGGGCACCTACCTGGGCGGCTGGCGGATCATCCGCACCCTGGGTAAGGGCCTGGTCGAAATCCAGTCGCCCCAAGGCATGGCCGCAGAGTCGTCGTCGGCCGCGGTGATCCTGTTGTCCACCCACTTCGGCTACGCGCTGTCCACGACACAGGTCTGCACCGGTTCGGTGCTGGGCAGCGGGCTGGGCAAGCCCGGCGGCGAGGTGCGCTGGGGCGTGGCCGGCCGGATGGTGGTGGCTTGGTTGATCACGCTTCCGTCGGCCGGGCTGGTCGGCGCGGTCACCTACTGGATCGTGCACCTGATCGGAGGCTACCCCGGCGCGATCATCGGGTTCGGCCTGCTGGTTGTGACCGCCGGCGCCATCTACATCCAGTCGCGCAAGGTCAAGGTCGACCACAAGAACGTCAACGCCGAATGGGAAGGCAGCCTCACCGCCGGCCTGGATGGCTCGGACGAAGAGTCGCCGTCGGATACCGGGCCCAAAGCAGGCACCCGGTCGTCGCGGTCCGGCTCCGATGACCCGACGATGATCGCGGGGGCCTCATGAGCAGCGTCAGCGACTGGTTCAACTACGAAGCGTCCCTGAAGATCCTGGTCTTCAGCATGCTGGCCGGTGCCGCGCTGCCCGGGCTGTTCGCCCTCGGGCTGCGATGCCAGGCCGTCGGCGAGGGACAAGTCAGCCCCGACGGCGGGCAACCGCACCGGAACCCGGCGCTGGTGGCGGTCGCCTGGGCGATCTACGCGCTCGTCGTGGCGGTGATTCTGTTGGCGCTGCTGTACATCTCCCGCGACTTCATCGCGCACCAACTCAACCAGCCTTTCCTCGGGGCCAAACCAGCGCACACGTAGCATCGAGGTGTCCAGCCAAGCGATCACGGGGCGGGAGTGAGATCAGCGTGAACGGATTTCTCAGTTCGATCGTCTCGTGGATCCGCGCCGGATATCCGGAGGGCGTTCCCCCGACCGACACCTTCCCGGTGCTTGCCCTGCTGACCCGACGGTTGAGCAGCGACGAAGTCAGGGCCGTGGCCCGTGAGCTGATCGACCGCGGGGAGTTCGACGACATCGACATCGGCGTGCTGATCACCCAGATAACCGACGAGTTGCCGTCACAGGGCGACATCGCGCGGGTGCGGCAGCGGTTGGCCGCGCACGGTTGGCCATTCGATGAACAGGACGCCGAGGACCCCGCATAGCCGTCCTGTGTGCGCTGCGCGTCACACCGGGCGCGGCCGTCTCGTCGCTGTTGCCGGCATTGGAACGAGTGCTGAACGGCCGCGATTCCGCGCTGGTTCCTTTGGCCCCGCACGACGGCAGCTCCTCGGATGTGCTGCGGGTGGGGGAAGAGATCGACGACGACGTGGCTCTGGTCGCCACCACGTCGGGGACCACCGGCGCACCCAAGGGCGCCCTGCTGACCGCGGCCGCCCTGACCGCCAGCGCGACGGCCACGCATGACCGTCTCGGCGGGCCGGGCAACTGGCTGTTGGCGTTGCCGCCGTACCACATCGCCGGAGTGCAGGTGCTGGTGCGCAGCCTGCTGGCCGGCTCGGTCCCGGTGGAGATGGACGTCTCGGCGGGATTCGATGTCTCCGAATTACCCGGTGCGCTAAGCCGCTTGGGCTCCGGCCGGCGCTACACCGCGCTGGTTGCCGCACAGTTGGCGAAGGCGCTCACCGATCCGGCGGCCGCGGGTGCGCTGGCCGAATTGGACGCCGTGCTGCTCGGCGGCGGACCGGCTGCACGCCGGGTCCTCGACGCCGCAGCGGCGGCCGGCATCACCGTGGTGCGCAGCTACGGGATGAGCGAGACCGCGGGAGGCTGCGTGTACGACGGTGTGCCGCTGGACGGGGTGCTGCTAAGGGTGCCGGCCGATGGGCGGATCACCATCGGTGGTGCAACCCTGGCAAAGGGCTACCGCAACCCGGTGGACCCCGACCCATTCGCCGAGCCGGGCTGGTTCCGCACCGACGATCTCGGGGCGATCGACGACGCGGGTGTGCTGACCGTGTTCGGCCGCGCCGACGACGCCATCAGCACGGGCGGATTGACCGTGCTACCCCAGCTGGTGGAGGCCGCGCTGGCCACCCACCCGGCCGTCGGCGACTGCGCGGTGTTCGCCGTCCCCGACGACCGGCTGGGTCAGCGGGTGGTGGCCGCGATCGTGGTGAGCGACGGGTTCGAGGCGCCGACGCTGGAGGCGATCCGGTCGCAGGTGACTGCCACCTTGGATGCGACCGCCGCGCCGCGCGAGTTGCATATCGTCACGGCACTGCCGCGCCGGGGCATCGGCAAGGTGGACCGCAAAGCGCTCGCGCGCCGGTTCGCGGGCGATCAATAGGCTGGTCGGTCGTGAGGGTCGGGCGTCGGGAGCTATGGGCGGCCGCGGTCGGGGCGGTGCTGGTGGCTGCGGCGTTCGTGCTGCCACATCTGAACTGGGGCGTGCGGCCGCGGACCGACATCGGGCCCGAGCCGCTCGCCACGCACGCCGGCTCCCCGCCGATCTTCGGGGCGTGGGAGGTCCACGCCAGCTGGGGCACCGCGCCGGCCATTGCCATCGCGGTGGCCGCCGTGGTGTGGGGACCGATTCTGGCGCAACGGCTGTCGTGGCAGGCGTTGACACTGGGCACCTGGGCCACCGCCTGCGGATGGGCGTTCGCGCTGGCGATGATCGACGGCTGGCAGCGCGGCTTCGCCGGGCGACTGACCACGCGCGACGAGTACCTGTCGCAGGTGCCGACCATCACCGACATCCCCGCCGCGCTGCGCAGCTTCTCCAGCCGCATCCTCGACTACCAGCCGAACTCCTGGACCACGCACGTCTCCGGGCATCCGCCCGGCGCGGTGCTGACGTTCGTCTGGCTGGACCGCATCGGGCTGCACGGCGGCGCGTGGGCCGGGCTGCTGTGCCTGCTGGTGGGGTCCAGCGCGGCGGCGGCCGTGGTGATCGCCGTCCGCGCGCTGGCCGACGAGCCGACCGCGCGCCGGGCCGCGCCGTTCGTCGCGGTGGCGCCGACGGCGATCTGGGTTGCGGTCTCCGCCGACGGATACTTCGCCGGGGTGGCGGCGTGGGGGCTCGCGTTGCTGGCCCTGGCGGTGCATCGCCCGGTTCGCTTCCCCGCTCTGGTCGCGGCCGGCGCTGGGCTGCTGCTGGGCTGGGCGGTGTTCCTCAGCTACGGGCTGATCCTGCTGGGCCTTCCGGCGGCGGCGGTGTTGCTGTCGGCTCGCAACTGGCCGGCGGCCCTGCGCGCGCTGGGACCCGCGACGCTATCCGCGCTGGCGGTGGCCGTGGCGTTCGCCGTCGCCGGGTTCTACTGGTTCGACGGCTACAACCTTGTGCAGCAACGGTATTGGCAGGGCATCGCGAAGGACCGGCCGTTCACCTATTGGGTCTGGGCGAACCTGGCCTGCGTGGTGTGCGCCATCGGGTTGGGCAGCGTCGCCGGGCTCAGCCGGGTGTTCGACCCGGGCGCGATCCGGCGTCGCTCCGGGTTTCACCTGGTGCTGCTGGCAATGCTGGCCGCCATCGTGTGTGCGGACCTGAGCATGCTCAGCAAGGCCGAGGTGGAGCGGATCTGGCTGCCGTTCACCGTCTGGCTCACCGCCGCGCCGGCACTTCTGCCGGTGCGGTCGCACCGGCTGTGGCTGGCGGTCAACGCCGCCGGCGCCCTGCTGCTGAACACCGTCATCGTCACCAACTGGTAGTCCGCTACAGGCCCGCCGCACGAGTGACGCGGGCAAAGCGACTGTCGGGCCCGCACGCGTCGCGCACCACCGCAACGTCCTCGACGACGTCGACGTCGGCCAGCCGTTGCACCGGCTTCACGTCAATGCCGTTGTCCCGCAAGGCCTTTAAGGTGAGCTTCCCGGTGTCGGACCGAGACATCGGGACGCTGCGCAAGCATTCGGCCATCGCCGCCGTTCCCACCCCGAGCGCCCACCAGCCGCCGTCGTCGGCCAACCCGAGCACGGCCGGCGCTTCCAGCAGCCGGCGCGCGCAGCCGGTCAACAACTCCGCGGTCACCTGTGGGGTGTCCATCCCGATTTGCAGCACGGGGTGGCGGTCGGCCGAGTCGGCGTGCGCGTTGGCGAGTCGGTCGGCTAAGTCGTCACCGCGTTGGGGAAGCACGGTGAACGACTGCAGCCGGTGCCGAATCTCGCCGGCCGAAGCGGCGGCGTTCACGTCGCCGGTGAGCGCCACCACCCGCGCGGCCACCGGCGCGGCGGCCACCGCGTCCAGCGTGTCCAGCAGCGCGGCGGCGGCGATCTCGGCGGCGACCCGGTCCCCCACCGTCGCCGCGAGCCGGGTCTTGGCCCGGCCCGGCTCCGGTGCTTTGGCGACCACCAGCAGGGTCACCGGCACGACGCTCACGAAATCACCTTCCAGAAGTCGAGGATCGCCGTGACGCTGCCCCGCAGCGAACCGCTGACCTTCGACTTACCGCCGGTCCGGGGACCGTAGCTGACGTCGAGCTCCACCACGCGCCAGCCGGCGGCCGCGGCACGCACCAGCAGTTCCAGCGGATAGCCCGACCGCCTGTCGACGACTCCCAGGTTGAGCAGCGCCTCGCGCCGGGCCACCCGCATCGGTGCGATGTCGTGCACCGGCAGGCCGTGGCGGGTCCGCAGCCGCCAGCTCATGACGACGGTGCCGACGCGGGCGACCCACGGCCAGTGCAACCCGGGTACCGGCCGGCGCCGCCCGATCACCAGGTCGGCGCCCCGCTCGAGCGCGGCGACCAATCGCGGCAGCTCACCGGCGTCCATTGAGCCGTCGGCGTCGATGACCGCCACGATCGGGGTGGTGGCGGCCACCACCCCCGCGTGCACGGCGGAGCCGTATCCGGGGCGCGGTTCGGCGACGACCTGGGCGCGGTGACGCCGCGCGACCTCGGCGGTGTCGTCGGTGCTGTTGTTGTCGACGACCAGCGCCCGGTAGCCGGGAGGAACGCCCGCCAACACCGCCGGCAGCGACTCCTCTTCGTTGAGACAGGGCAGCACCACGGTGACGACGTCGGCCATATGGTCTTTAGAACCCGTGATGGGGAAGAGTCTGCTGCGGGGCCAGCGTCTGCTGGGTCTGGATATGCGGCGGCGCCACCGTCGTTTGGTGGGTGCTGGGCGGCGGGGCGGCAGTCGTGGGTGTCTGCGTCACGGTGGACGGCGCCTTCGAGCTGGTCGGCGGCGTGGTCGTAATCTCGTGCGGCGACGTTGTGGTGGTCGGCGTCGTTGTGCTCGGCGTGCTCGTCGTCGGCGGCGTCGTGGTGGTGGGCGGCGTCGTGGTCGGTGTCGTGGTTATCGTCGTGGTCGACGTCGTCGCGGTCGGGTACGGGGGCTGCCAGCCGGGGTACGGAATGATGATCGGAATCGGAAGCGGCACAGCGGGATTCGGGTTGGGCACCATCTCTGGAGCGCCGGGCACCGGGGCTACCGAGGCAGGGCCTCCACCCGCGCCGGGCGACGTCCCCTGCGCCGGAAGGAGACCGTTGGCGTCCGGAACGACGCCGCCCTGGAACCCCGCGTTGGGCTGATCGGCGGGCGGCGGCGGCACCGGCGCCTGCTGCTGCGTCGGCAACAGCGGCATGAATTTGCCCGGTGCCGCGTTCTGGTGGCCTACCACGGGCTGTTGACTCGCGGTGGGACGAACCGCGATGACCACCGCGGCGGCCAGCGACGCGAAGCCGACGATCGTGAAGGCGATGACGGCGTTGCCGATCGCCAGCGATCGGCGGCTCAGCCGCGACGGGATGGCCTGCGTCTCGTCGAAGTCGTCGTATTCATCGAAGCCGGGGCCGTACTCGTCCATGTCGGCAAGCGGTGCGGCGTCCTCGGTCATGGAGTACGCCAGCTGCGGTTCCTCTACATCGGGCGGGGGGACCACCGTCGTCTCGTCCCCGGTCAGCCCGGCGGCCGGCGCCATCGCGGTCGCATCCCCGGTCAGCCCGGCGGCCGGCGCCATGGCGGTCGCCCCTGCCATCGCCGCGCCGCGGGCCAGTGCGAAGGTCGGGTCGTCGACGACCTGGACCCGCATCGTCGACGCCCCGTGAAAATCCTCGGCCATCCGCGTCAGCTCCGGAGACTCGCCAACCAGGTAGACGTCGCCTGGGGCGTCCGGGCTGGCGCTGAGCCTGGCCATCATGGTGTTGAGCATCGCGGTGGCTTGATCGGCCGAGCCGCCGGCGAGTGGCTCTTGGGCCAGCACGGTCGGAGGGCTGCCGGTGGCCGGATCGACCACCGACAGCGTCGCCGTCGCGTCGCCCATCACCAGTGCGGCGCCGGGGCGCCCGGCCGCGCGCATCAAGGCGGCGGCGGCCTGCGACTCCGAGAGCACCGCGACGTTGGAGACGCCGGAATCTTCCAGCGCTCGGCGTAATTGGGCGGCTCGCGCATCATCGCTCCAGCACAGCCGGGTGCCGACCAGCCGGTGGTTGTCGCTGGCCAACATCCGATTCGTCCCCACCACCGTCTCGGTCAACTTCCTGATCGGATCGTCCTCGAGGTCGACGACGGATTGGTCGATCACGTCACCACCGGGTGCGCCGGGCCCGAGCAGCGCCAAGCGCGCAACGGGACCCGTGATGGCAACCCCCAAAACGACGTCCATCCCGGTTCTCCTTCGGCTGGCTACCCCACAGCCAGCAATGTCCCGGCATCATTACACTTGCGTACCGTTGGCAGTATCAGTCTTTCGGGCGACAAGGTTCGCCTCCTAGCGCAGCGTAACCAGCTTCTCGAACGAGGGGGCGGTCGCCGCGGAATCACCTCCGCGCGACCATCCTCTTTCAGCGACGGCCACGGTGTCCGAACGGAGAATATGTTCGCAAGCCAGCGGTGCACCCGGCCCGGCAGGGGATTCGCTCGCCGCACAACCGAATCTGCGCCAACAGTCACGGTCCTTGATCACCGGGGGGCATGGTGAGCCAGAGCAGCGACGACACGCCTACCGGGCCCATCCGCTTTCAGCCCGCGGGCACCACGGCGGTGGACGTGAATCCGGCACGGCGCCCGAACATCGTCACCGACCTGACCGCCCTCGCGCTGCTCGTCATCGCGGTGTTCCTGCCGTGGAACCTGTATTTCGGTGTGGGGATCCCGAACAGCAGCGGAACCCTGTTCGCGGCGCTGCTCGCGGTGACGCTGCTGTCGCTGATCGCCGTCGCGGTCGCCGGTTCCTGGAGGTCCAAAGGCGGACGCGACCGGCTTCGGCGGGCGCTCAATGTGCCCTACCTACTGCTGGTGCTCGGCTTCGTCGCGTTCGACGCCGTCGAAACGGTCCGATTCGGTGGCACCGTCAACGTGCCCGGTGGTGTCGGGCCGGGCGCCTGGGTGGGCGTGGCGGGGGCGCTGCTGGGCGCGCGCGGCGGGCCGGTCGCGGCGGAGGACGACGACTTTAGGTCCGTCCGGCTCATCGGCTGGGCATCAATGGTGTTGGCGACGCTGAGCTTCGGCTTCAACCTGTACTGGCGGGTGCGATACGCTTTACACGGGACGGGTACCGGCGAGCTCGGCAAGCAGAACATCGCGGTCATCGCGACGGCGGTGGTGTACGGCGTGGTGGCGTTGGTCGCCGTCCTGGTCGCCTCCAGCTGGCTGCTGCGCCGCGCCCGGGCGCCGCGGCTGGCGACCGTTGCGCTGGGCGCCTCCGCGCTGGTCGCCGGGACCCTGGTGTGGCTCCTTCCCGTCGGCCGTGACATCGACGCATTCCACGGCATCGCGCAGAACACCTCGACCGCCGGGGTGGGGTTCGAGGGATATCTGGCGTGGGCGGCGGCGGCGGCGATCCTTGCGCCTCCGACGCTTTTCGCCCTGTTCGGTCACCGGGACTCCTCGGCCGCCGAGGAGAGCGCCTGGCGGGCGGCGGCCCGAAATGGCTTGCTGCTCATCGCCGTATGGGGGCTGGGCTCGATGGCCATGCGGATCACCGACCTGCTGGTCGCCGTGAGCCTGAATTACCCCTTCTCTCGATACGACAGCATGGTGCTGGCCGGGTTCGATCTGGCCACCGCGGTGCTGGCTATCTGGCTGCGCATCAATCTGGTCGACGACGCCCGCTCGGCGAGATTGATCTCGTCGCTGTGCGGACTGGTCGCCACACTCAGCGTTGCCCGCGTCGTCGTGGGCGTCGCGTTGGCACCGCGGTTCGCCGAATCGCCCAATTCGCCCGCGCAGCACCCGGTCTACGGAAACGACCTGGCCCAGCAGATCACCAGCACCTTCGACGTGACGCTGTGTGGTCTGGCCCTGAGCATCCTCGCGGCCGCCATCATCACCGGCCAGCTCAGCGGCCGACGGCGGAGACGCCAAGCCCGCCGCGCCGCCCGCAAGCGTGCCGTCGCGGCAAGCGGCGGGCAGAACCCCGCTGCCCCCAGAACCCGCGTCCCGGCGGGCCACGCTGCCCCGCCGTCGGCGGCGGCCACCACCCGCATCCCGACCGCTCCCCGGATTTTCCGGGGCGACGATTCCGCGACGCGGCAGATCCGCGTCCAGAAACCCCAGATCTACCGGCCGCCGCAGTCCTGACGGGGGTCAGCGAAGCGGCGCGAACGCGAAGTCGCGCAGGCCCTGCGTGGGGTCGACGGCCGCACGGAAACCCAACACCTCGACGGCCCGGGAAGGGTCGGCGACGATGTGGCGAACGTCGCCACTTCGGTACTGCCCGGTGATCACCGGGGCGAGCGAACCGCCGCGGGCCTCGCACAGCGCGATGGCCACCTGCAGGATCGACACCGGCCGCCCCGAGCAGACGTTGACCGCGGTGAAGCCGTCCCGGTGGGCCAGCGCGGCCAGATTGGCGGCGGCCACGTCATCGACGTGGACGAAGTCGCGCATCTGTCCGCCGTCCTCGAAAACCTTTGGCGGCTGGCCTTTTTCCAGCGCAGACCGGAAGATCGCCGCCACCCCCGAATACGGGGTGTCGCGCGGCATGCCGGGGCCGTAGACATTGTGGTAGCGCAGCGCCACCACCGAGCCGCCCGTGGCCTCCGACCATGCGAGCGCGTAATGCTCCTGCGCGGTCTTGCTGGCGGCATACAGGCTGCGCGGCCGCAGTGCCGCCTCCTCGTCGACGAGGCGCCACTGCAGCTCCTCCCCACCGATCGGGCAACGATGTTCGAAGATCCCGGCGTCGAGGTCGGTGCGCCCCCGCGGCAGCGGGTCGACGTGCCCGTGCTGCCGGCAGTGATAGCGGCCCTGCCCGTACACCACCATCGACGACGCCAGCACCAGCTGGCCAACGCCGGCGGCGAACATCTGCGCCAGCAACACCGTGGTGGCGAAATCGTTGTGGCCGCCGTAGGCGGGCGCGTCGGCGGCGTCCACGCCGGCACCCACCATCGCCGCCTGATGACAGACCGCATCGACACCGTCCAAAAGCGTGGCCACCGCGTCACCGTCGCGGACGTCGACGCGGTGACATCCCGGCGGCAGCACCGGATTCGGGCCGTGCGCTGCGGGCAGCAACGCATCGACGGCGACCACGTCATGACCCGCGGCCCGCAGCGCCGCATCCACCCGCGAGCCGATGAAACCGGCCGCGCCGGTCAGCAACACCCTCACGGCAGCTCGATGGGCAGCGTGATGCCGGTGTGCGCCAGGCAGTGCGTGCAGTTGCGTTCGGTGTCAAGGCGGCCGATCGCCAGGCGCACCAGGTCTTTGAATTTCTCGATGTTCTTCTTGAACTCCCCGAACACCTCGACCGCCTTCACCCCTTCACCGGCACTGATGCCGGCGTCCAAATCTGTCACCAAAGCGATTGCCGCGTAGCATATTTCGAGCTCGCGGGCCAGCACCGCCTCGGGATAGCCGGTCATGTTGACCAGAGAAAACCCAGCGGCGGCGAACCACTGGCTTTCGGCGCGGGTGGAAAACCGCGGCCCCTGGATCACCACCATGGTGCCGCCGTCGACCACCCCGGGTAGGCCGGTGGCCGCGGCGCGCAGGGTGGGACAATACGGGTCTGCGAAGTTGACGTGAACGGCGCCGGAGTCGAAGTAGGTGTCCGCGCGGCCGTTGGTGCGATCGACCAGCTGATCGGGCACCACCACCGCGCCCGGACCGTTCGCCGGGTTGAGGCTGCCGACCGCGCAGGGACCGAAAACCCGCTGCACGCCGAGTTTGCGCAAGGCCCACATGTTGGCCCGGTACGGCACGGTGTGCGCCGAGTATTGGTGGGTTGCACCGTGGCGGGGCAGGAACGCCACTTCGCGCTCGCCGACGATGCCGATGGTGACCGGCGCGCTGGGCCGGCCATACGGGGTGTCCACCTCGACGCTACAAATGCCGGATTCGAAGAAGGTGTAGAAGCCGCTGCCGCCGATGACTCCGAGCATCCGCCCATTGTGGTGCATAGGGCAGGATGGCTTAGTGGCCAGTTTCGGGCAATGGATCTCCGGCGCGCGGCCGCGGACGCTACCCAACGCGGTGGCGCCGGTCGTCGCGGGCACCGGGGCGGCGGCGTGGCTGCACTCCGCGGTGTGGTGGAAGGCACTGCTGGCGCTGGCCGTCGCGCTCGCGCTGACCGTCGGCGTCAACTACGCCAATGACTACTCCGACGGCATTCGCGGCACCGATGACGACCGAGCCGGCCCGGTGCGTCTGGTGGGCTCGCGGCTGGCAACCCCGCGATCGGTGTTGACCGCCGCGGTGACGAGCCTGGCGGTCGGCGCGCTCGCGGGGTTGGCGCTGGCACTGGTGAGCGCCCCGTGGCTGATCGCCGTGGGCGCCGTTTGCATCGCGGGGGCATGGCTTTACACCGGCGGCTCCAAGCCCTACGGCTACGCCGGTTTTGGTGAAGTGGCGGTGTTTGTGTTCTTCGGTCTGGTCGCCGTGCTCGGCACCGAGTACACCCAGGCGTTGCGGGTGGACTGGGTGGGGTTGGTGCTGGCCGTCGCGATCGGGGCGCTGTCGTCGTCGGTGCTGGTGGCCAACAACCTCCGCGACATCCCCTCCGACGCGCAGTCGCAGAAAATCACCCTGGCGGTGCGGCTCGGCGATGCCCGCACCCGAATCCTCTACCAGGCGTTGCTGGGGACGGCCGCGGTGTTGACCCTGGTGCTGATGGCCGCGACGCCGTGGTGTGCCGCCGGATTCGTGGCCACGCCGCTGGCGCTGCGCGCGCTGCGCCCGGTGCGCACCGGGCGCAGCGGACCGGAGCTGATCCCGGTGCTGCGGGATACCGGGCTGGTAATGGTGGTATGGGCGATCGCCGTGGCGACGGCTTTGGCGGCGGCTGCGGCCGGCGTTGTGTGAAAAGACGTCAGACGGTGCCATAACTATGAGAGGTTGGCGACGGGGGATGACTGATCGAGGACGCGCATGAAGCAGATCACCACCACCAGCGGGCCGAAGAACATCGGACTACTCAGCGTCGGGGCATACCGGCCGCAGCGGGTGGTCACCAACGACGAGATATGCCAGAACATCGATTCGTCCGACGAGTGGATCTACACCCGAACGGGCATCAAGACGCGCCGATTCGCCGACCGGGACGAGTCGGCCGCCTCCATGGCAACCGAGGCCGGACAACAGGCGATCGCCAACGCCGCGTTGACGGCGGCTGACATCGACTGCGTCATCGTGGCCACCAGCACCCACTTCCTGCAGACACCGGCCTGCGCCCCAGCGGTGGCGGCGGCGCTGGGCACGACGAATGTGCCGGCGTTCGATATCTCGGCGGGCTGCGCCGGGTTCGGCTACGCGCTCGGCGTTGCAGCCGACATGATTCGCGGTGGGACCGCGGGCAAGGTGCTGGTCGCCGGTTCAGAGAAGCTGTCGCCCACCGTGGACATGCAAGACCGCAGCAACTGCTTCATCTTCGCCGACGGCGCCGCTGCGGTGGTGGTGGGCGAGACGCCCGAGCAGGGTATCGGTCCGACCGTATGGGGTAGTGACGGCGACCAGGCCAATGCGATACGCCAGGACATCGACTGGATCGACTACATGGACAGCCCCACCGGCCCCCGCCCGTTTTTGCGGCTCGAAGGCAGCGCGGTGTTCCGTTGGGCGGCATTCGAGATGGGCAAGGTCGGCCGGCAGGCAATGGACGCGGCGGGGGTCAGAGCCGATGAGATCGACGTGTTCGTGCCACACCAAGCCAATAGCCGGATCAACGAAGTTTTGGCCAAGAGCTTGGGGCTGCGCCCGGATGCGGTCGTGGCCAACGACATCGAGCACACCGGAAACACCTCGGCGGCCTCCATCCCGTTGGCGATGGCCGAATTGTTGGCGACCGGGGCGGCCAAGCCCGGTGATCTGGCCCTGTTGATCGGCTACGGCGCGGGCCTGAGCTATGCCGCGCAGGTGGTCCGGATGCCGAACGGTTGAGCCGCGGTTCTAGGTTTCCTCGCGCTCCCCGTCGGGCAGCACGTCGCCGTGCAAACGGGCTTGCAGTTGCTCGCGCTCGCGTCGGCGGCGCTCGCCGGCTATCGCCAGCGCGGCGGTGGCGCGCCGGCGCAGCGGGCTGAAAACCCAGATACCCAACGGCATTGCGATGATCAGAGCGAACAACGCGGCGACGACGATGGGGAACTGGGTGATTCCCACCAACCGCGCGATCACGTAGATGACACCGGTGAGCACGACCGCCAGCAGCAACCGCGCGGCCGCGTAGAGCGAGACCGCGCCGATCGCGTGGGTTCCGGCGCGCTCCTCCTCGCCGTCCCCGGCGTCATCCACAGCGTCGTTGTCGCTTGCTCGTTCTGGCACAGAACGAGCCTACGGCGCGGGTATATTCGCTCCAAGGAGGTGTTAAGTGCTCTACCTGCTGCTCGTCCTGATATTGGGGACGCTGATCTACGTTGGCTGGCGTGTAGCGCGGTCGCAGCGGCCGAAGACGCGCGTTATCGGACCCGACGACGATCCAGATTTCTTGCGGCGGTTAGGTCACGGGGACAACAACCCTCGATAAGACCTTCGCGTACGCCTCTATCCGCTCACGGCAGGGTTGCGTTGGTCGCCGGGAAACCCGTCGGCGACAACGGCTGCCAGTTCGGTGAGCGCTTCCCGGGTGCCGCGCCGCAACCGTTCCAGATCGATCTCCGCGCCCTCTTCGAGGTGCGGGTCGAAAGGCACCACCTGGACCGCGCGGCAGCGGCGGGAGAAGTGGTCGATCACTTTGTTCATGTCGACCTTGCCGTTGCGCGCCCGCACCCCGTTGATGACGGCGACCGAGTTGCGGACCTGCTCCTCGTGGCCGTGCGCGTCCAGCCAGTCCAGCGTTGCCGCGGCGCTGCGCGCGCCGTCGATGGACGCCGAGCTGACCACGATCAGCAGGTCGGCGTTTTCCAGCACTGACGACATCACCGAGTGCAGCAGACCGGGCCCGCAGTCGGTGAGCACCAGGCCGTAGAACCGCTCCAGGATGTCCAGGGTCCGCGAGTAGTCGTCGGCGCCGAACGCCTCCGATACCGACGGATCGCTTTCGGATGCCAACACCTCTATCCCGCTCGGGCCCTTCGAGGTGTACCGGCGCACATCGCTGTAGCGCTCGATGCTTCCGCCGTCATGCAGCAACTTCCGCACCGTCGCCGCGGTCTCCAGCGGGATCTTCTGGCTCAGGGTGCCGCGGTCGGGGTTGGCGTCCACGGCCACCACCCGGTCACCGCGGATGGAGGCGAAGGTGGAGCCCAGGGTGGCGGTGACGGTGGTTTTGCCGACACCGCCCTTCAAAGACAGCAACGCGATTCGGTAGCAGCCCCGCAAGGGCCGGTTGACCCGGGCCACCAGGTTGTTGTAGCGGGCCGCCCGGGGACTCTCGCCCAGGTTGATCAGGTGACCGGACAGCTCGTAGACCATCCGGCGCCAGCCCTCCGACGGCGGCGGTTTGACGGGCCGCAACAGCATGCCGGTGGACAGCTCCGGATACGGGGTGTGCGGCAGCGGCTCGGGACGCGGCGGAGGCACCGGGGCTGCGGCGGGCGGCGCGTCGAGCGGGCCGGTGTAGTAGGCGCCGTACGCCGTCGGGTCGACGCGCGGGATGGCGGTCACCGAGGTGGAATCCCACGGCGGCATCCCGGCGGGCCGGGGCATGGCCGGTGGTTCCGCCTCTCGTCGCTCGGGTGCCGGGACCCGCCGCTCGGTGCGGAATCCGGCGAACGTCCGGGTGGGTGCGTCATCGCCCGCGCCTTCGGCGGCCGGGGGCGCCGGGGGCATCTGTGTGGTCGGCTCGTCGGGCGCCCCGATGTCGGTTGTTGGATGCTCGGACACGTGCACTCCCCCTTCTTGTTTGTTAGCTGAGGCGGTTGCTTGCTGTCACCCCACGCCCGCATACGAATGCAGGCCCACGGTTACCAGGTTAATGAAGAACAAATTGAAGACTATGGCCACGAAGCCGGCGACGTTGATCCACGCCGCCTTCCTGTCCCGCCATCCCGCGGTTGACCTGGCATGCAGATAGGCGGCATAGATGACCCAGGCGACGAACGAAACCGTCTCCTTGGGGTCCCAGCCCCAATACCTGCCCCACGCTTCCTCGGCCCAGATGGCACCGAAGATGACCCCGAAACCGAACACCGGGAACGCGAAGATGGTGGTGCGGTAGGCGACGCGGTCCAGGGTCTGCGCGTCGGGCAGCCGCTGCACGACGCGTGCCAGCGCGCCCTGCGCGTCCGGGTCGCCGAGGTGCGACGTGCGCAGCAGGAACAGGATGCTGGCGATGCCGGCGACCAGGAAGACCCCCGAGCCCAGGCTGACCACCGACACGTGGATGGGCAGCCAATAGGACTGCAATGCGGGCATCACCGGGGCGGCGTTGGTATAGAGCCACCGCCCGGAAACGGTGAGCAGGATGAGCACCGGCACCAGCAGGAAAACCCACAGCGGGCGGTATTGCGGCCGGCGCAGCACGACGGCCCCGGCGACCAGCCCACACAAACAGGTCAGGTTGATGAACTCGTACATGTTGCCCCACGGCACCCGCAGGGTGGCCAGGCCGCGCAGCACGATGCACGCCAGCAACAGCCCGATGCCGAGGTAGACCACGGCCAGCCCGGCCCGCCCGACGCGTTCGTCGAACGGCCGCTGGGGGACGTCGTCGACGATGCCCGGCACGGTGCTGTCGGCGGTGACCGAACCGGCCAGCACCCGCGCCCGTTGATCCGCCCTTCGCCCGCCGACGTAGGCAAGCTCGAAGGCCAGCAGCAACAGCGCGACGACCAGGGCCACCACGGCTGAGGTGAACGCCCAGTCGGAGTAACGCGCCAGGGCGACGTTGACGTGCACGGTATTCATTTGACGTCCACCTCAGAACTCCTTCTGGACGCGGTGGGTGTCTCGACGCGGTCGGGCGCAGCGGGTTCGCCAAGTCCCGCCAATAACCGCTCGGTCAACCGCTCGAACTCGTCGCCCCAGCCGGAGTTGTCGGTCCGCGCCAGGCCGCCCAGCTCGACGTTCACCGTACCTTCGGCGGCTGGCGTGAGACGCACCCATACCCGGCGGCGGCGCACCAGCAGCGACACTAGCAGCCCGGCCATCATCGTGACAGCGAAGACGAGCACCCAGATCTGCCCGGGGTCGTGGGAGACCTGCAGGTTGACGAACGGCACGGCGCCGTCAAAGCGGACGACGGTACCGGCCGCCGGGCCCTGCTCGATCCGGACTTGCTGGCCGGCGCGCAGGTTGACCCGCTTCTCCTTGGTCAGCCGGCCCTGCTCGAGCAGCCGGGGGTCCAAGGTGAACAGCGACTGGGGCCGGCCGCTGTCCAGGCCGGTGTCGCCGCGGTAGATGTCGACGGCGACCGCGGGAGCGTCCAGGGCCGGGAACCGCGACGACAACAGGGTGCCGTCGAGCTGCTCGGTCGGCGCCAGCAGACCCTGGATCGCGATTTCGTGCTTGCGGCGCTCGGCGGGGTTCGGATAGCTGCCGGCGGGCGGATCGATCCGCACCACCCCCGACGACAGCAGGGTTTGCGGGTTGTCCGGCCGCCACTGCACGGTCGAGGTGCGGGTCTGCCCGTCCGGGAACGTCACGGTGAAGGTGGGTGCGTAGCCGTGGCCCTGCAGGTACACCCGGTCACCGCCGACCCGCAGCGGGTGGTTGACCTCGAGCAGGTAGTGCCGCCAGCTGTTGGCGCTTAGGTCATCGCCGGACTGGTAGTCGATGTCCGCCGCGAACGACGTGGCCTGTCCCGATGGCAGGTAGTGGGCCTGAAAGTCGTTGACGCGGAGACAGATCGGGTGCAAAGACGTGCCGTCGACGATATTGCCGGCCCGGAACGAATCGAACGCGGCCGGCGATGCCGAGCAGAATCCGGGGCCGCCGTCGGCGATGACGATCACGTTGCCCTCGTAGCCGAACAGCTTGCCGACCGCCACCGCGACCAGCAGCCCCAGCAACGAGAAGTGGAAGACTATGTTGCCGAATTCGCGCAGGTAGCCCTTCTCGGTGGACACTTCGACGCTGCCGCCGTGGTGGCGGATGGCGGTGCGCCAACCGCGCAACCGCGCGGTGATGGTCTTCGCCAGGGCATTGAGCTCCTCGGCGTCGGCGCACAGCTCACGGCCCGCGTGCTTGGGAAGCCGAGTCAGGTTGCGCGGCGCGGCGACCGGGGTGGCGCGCAGGCTGCGGGCGTGCTCGATCATCCGCGGGGTGAGGCAGCCGACCAGGGACACGAACAGCAGCACGTAGATCGCGGTGAACCAGAAGCTGGAGAACACGTCGAAGGCCTGCAGCCGATCCAGCCAGGGCCCGATCACCGGATGGGCTTCGAGGTAGTCGTTGACTTTGCCGGCGTTGAGGCTGCGCTGCGGCAGCAGCGCGCCGGGTATTGCCCCCAGCGCCAGCAAGAACAGCAGCACCAGCGCGGTGCCCATCGACGTCAAGGCGCGCCAGCTGTTGCGGAGTTTCTGCGCGAGCAGACGCAAAAGCCCCCCAAAACGCCCGTTTTTGGGGGCTTTTGCGTCTGCTCGCGCGTCTATGGGGGCGCTCAAATCGGCAACCTCACGTCGGAGACGAACGCGTCGCGCAGCCAGGAGACGAAGTCGTTCCAGACCCCGGTGACCAGCAGGACACCGACCGTGATCAGCAGCGCGCCGCCGAACACCTGGATGGCCCTGGTGTGGCGACGCAGCCAGCTCAGCCCGGCGACCGCACCCGCCGAGCCGAACGCCAGCAGTACGAACGGGATGCCCAGCCCCAGGCAGTACGCGATCACCAACGCGATGCCGCGCGCCACGCTGGCCCCGTCTGTGGCCGAGGCGACGGTGATCACCCCGGCCAGCGTCGGCCCCAGGCACGGCGTCCAGCCCAGCGCGAACACCGCCCCCAGCACCGGCGCCCCGGCGATCGTGGTGAACTGCCGCGGACCGAACCGGGCCTGGCGTTGCAGGGCGGGGATGAGGCCCACGAAGACCAGCCCCATGACGATGGTCAGCACGCCGCCGGCCCGTTGCAGCAGCAGCTGGTTGGTGATCAGCGTCGTTGTCATGCCGAGCACCGCCACCGTGCCCAGCACGAACACCGTGGTGAACCCGGCGACGAACAATGCGGCGGACCCGGCGACCCGCCACCGGGCGGCCGGTGGGGCTTTGACCGCGCCCGCCCGCGGTTGCTCGTCCACCCCGACGACGGCGGCCAGGTACGACAGGTAACCCGGCACCAGCGGCACCACGCACGGCGACGCGAACGACACCAGCCCGGCCAGCAGACACACGCCCAGCGCCACCAGTAGCGGCCCGGCGGCGGCGATCTGGGTGAATCCGGTCATTGCCGGGCCGGCACCTGGGGCGCCGGTGCCTCGGCCGCCACCTTCTGCACCACCGGCTGCAGATCCTGGGCCAGCAATTCACGCAGGAACACCGCCGCGACCCGGTGCTGACGGTCCAGGACCAGGGTGGACGGAATGACGGTGGTGGGGTACTTACCGCCGAACGCGATCAGGGTGCGCATCGGCGCGTCGTAGATCGAGGGATATGTCACATGCCGGTCGTTGACGAAATCCATCGCCGCCTGCCGATTGTCACGGGCGTCGATGCCGAGGAAGGACACCCCGGCGCCGCGAGTGGCGTCATAGACCTGCTGCAGTTGGCTGACCTCGGCCCGGCATGGCCCGCACCACTGCCCCCAGATGTTGATGGTGACGACCCGGCCCGCGAAGATCGGGTCGTCCAGCGATAGGGTGTGCGCGGGGTCGGCCAGGTCCGGCCCGGACAGCGGACCCGGGTGGCCACGGGCCGACGGCGGGTCGTAGTAGATGTCGGTCTTTCCGCCGGGTGAGACGAATTCGAAGGTGCCGCCCTGTGCTACCGCGTCGCGGCCGGAGCAGCCGACGAGCATGCTCGTCAGCATCGCCCCGGCCATCGCCAGCCGCCAGGCGGTCATGGCGCCGCCGGTTGGCGGTACGCGACATCGACCAGCCGATCGCCCTCGTACACCAGGGTGGTGATCGAGCACAGCCCGCATTCCCGCCGCCGCGGGTCGTGCCACAGTCGCTTGCCGGTCACGTGCAGCCGCAGCGTCCACACCGGCAGCTGGTGGCTGACGCACACCACCTCTTGACCGGTGCCGCGGGCGCGGGCCTTGTCCACCGCGGTCGACATGCGCGCGGCGATCTCGGTGTAGGGCTCACCCCACGACGGGGTGAACGGGTTGCGCAGCTGCCACCAGAACCGCGGGTCGCGCCAGGCGCCGTCGCCGAGGCCGACGCGACGGCCTTCGAAGAAGTTGGCCGATTCGATCAAGTCGGGGTCGGTGTTCACCGACAGGTCATGCTTGGCGGCGATGGGCGCCGCGGTTTCCTGGGCCCGCTGCAGCGGGGACGCGATCACCGCGACGATGTCGCGGTCGGCCAGCGCGTCGGCCACCGCCTCCGCCTGCGCCTTGCCCTTTTCCGACAGGTGGAATCCGGGCAGCCGGCCGTACAGGACGCCGGTGGGGTTGTGCACCTCACCGTGGCGCACCACGTGGACCCGGGTTTGCTCCGCCATCAGGCCTTGTCCTCTCCGGCCGCCGCCGCCCGACGGGCCGCACCAGGCAATGCATCGGCGATCCGGTCGAAGGCGGCGTCGTCGAGCGCTGTCGAGACGAACCATGCCTCGTAGGCACTACACGGCGGGTAGACGCCCGCGTCCAGCAGGGCGTGAAAGAACGGCGGATAACGCCAGGTCTGGGTCGCCCGCGCGGACGCGAAACCGGCCACCGGTGTTTCGGTGAAGAACACACTGAACATGTTGCCGGCCCGCGGAATATGATGCGCTACACCGGCATTCGTCAGTGCATCGGAGAGCAGCGCGGCCAGCCGGTCGGCGTTGGCGTCCAGTGTCGCGTAGACCGCGTCGTCGGCCGCGCGCAGCGTCGCCAAGCCGGCGGCCACGGCCACCGGGTTGCCCGACAAGGTGCCCGCTTGATACACCGGCCCCAGCGGCGCGAGGCGCTCCATCACCTCGGCACGTCCGCCGAATGCGGCCGCGGGCAGCCCGCCGCTCATCACCTTGCCGAAGGTGAACAAGTCGGCGTCCACCGGATCGATGCCATACCAACCACTTCGGCTGACCCGGAAACCCGTCATCACCTCGTCGACGATCAGCAGGGCACCATGCTCGGCGGTGATCGCCCGCAGCGCCGCGTTGAAACCGGCCAAGGGCGGGACGACGCCCATGTTGCCGGGGCTGGCTTCGGTGATCACCGCGGCGATCTGGTCGCCGAACCGGGCGAAGCTCTGCGCCACCGCCTCGATGTCGTTGTAGGGCAGCACGATTGTGTCGGCAGCGGCCGCGCCGGTAACCCCGGGCGAGGATGGCAGACCCAGCGTCGCCACCCCCGAGCCGGCGTCGGCGAGCAAGGCGTCCACATGGCCGTGATAGCAGCCGGAGAACTTGACGATCTTGGGCCGCCCGGTGAACCCGCGACTCAGCCGCACTGCACTCATCGTGGCCTCGGTCCCCGAGTTGACCAGCCGGATCCGCTCGACGGGCGCCACCCGACCGATGATCTCGGCAGCCAGCTGGCTTTCGGCCGGCGTCGGCGCCCCGAACGAGAGGCCGGAGGCAGCGGCTGTGGCGACGGCGTCGACGACGGCCGGGTGCGCGTGACCCAGGATCATCGGACCCCAGGAGCAGACCAGGTCGACGTAGCGGTTGCCGTCGGCGTCGGTGAGCCAGCACCCCCGGGCCTCGGTGATGAAGCGCGGGGTCCCGCCCACCGCGGTAAACGCTCGGACCGGGGAGTTCACCCCGCCGGGGATGACGGTGCAGGCATGGTCGAACAGCCGGGTCGACGCGGCTGTCGTCATCGCCGCGGGCGCGGTCGCCTGGTCGCTGCTTCCCATGACGACCAGTGTTCCAGCCTCCGCGCCCCGATCCACTACAGGGTGTAGCAGTGCAGCCGGCCGCTGGTTATTCGGGGCCCTGTCGGTCGGCTTCCTGGGCTGCCAGGTACTCGCGGCGCGCCGCTTCCCGTTCTCTTTCCGCAGCACGTTGGTGGGCAGCGACGTCGCCGAGGCTCTCCTCGAGGGCGAGCTCCTCGATTTCGGCGGCACGTTCGTGGGCGGCGGCGGCTTCGTAGTGGCGATACCGTTCGCGGGAATGCGCCGCGCGGTCCCGCTCGTGGGCTTGCTCGGCGCGCTCGGAGGCGCGCTGCACGTCTTCGGACGTAATGGACTTGCGGGCGGCGGGCTCCCGCCCCCTGCGCAGCAGCTCCTCGGCGCGGTGCGCCGCTTCGTCACCAGGCGAGTCGCCCATGCTAAGACAGCAGCCCCGTTTGCCGCGGAACGTTTGGTTGATGCACGGCGGCGGCAGCGAGTTGGATAGCGGTATGCAGATGCCACAGGGGCTTGCCCGGTTCAACCGGCACGTCACCAACCCGATTCTGCGGCGGTGGGCGGGCCGGCTGCCGGCCTTCGGCATTGTGGAGCATGTCGGGCGGCGCTCGGGCAAGCAGTACCGCACCCCGGTGAATGTGTTCAGCGCCGACGTCGACGGCAAGCCCGGGGTGGCGATCCTGCTCACTTACGGCCCGGACCGGGATTGGCTGAAGAACCTCAACGCGGCGGGCAGCGGGCGGATGCACCGCAACGGCAAGACCTTCGGCATCGCCGACCCACAGGTGGTCACCAAGGCCGAGGCGGCGGCGCACGTAACACCCGGGGCGCGACCGATATTCGCGAGATTGCCGTTCGAGCAAGCGGTTCTGCTCACCAAGACCGGGTGACCCACGCGGCGCCGGCCTTATTCGCCGGGGCGCACACCGACCCGGCCGCGCGCCCGGGCCAGGAAGTACAACCCGAGCACCACCGCCCAGGACAGCAGGCTCAGCCAGAGCTGACTGCGTGCCGAGCGGTCGAACGCCATCTGCACCAGCACGGCGGTGATCGCGGCTAAAGTGAGGATTGACAGCACCGGGAAAAACCACATCTTCACCCGCAGCCGATCCGCAGGAGTCTTGCGGCGCAAGATGATCTGCGACAGCGCGATAAGCCAGTAGACGAACAAGATGATGGCGCCCGAGGAGTTGAGCAGAAAAAGGAACACCGTATTGGGCGCCACCCGCGCCATGAGGACGCAGCCGAAACCGACCGCCGACGAGCACAAGATGGCGACGTACGGAACGCCGCGCCCGCTCAGTTTCACCAACTGCAACGGTGCCTCACGTCGGTCGGCGAGCACGAACAACATGCGCGACGCGGTGTAAAGGCCCGAGTTGAGGCAGGACAGCACCGCCGTCAGCACCACGGCGTTCATCACCTGGTCGGCGCCGGAGAGCCCCATGTGTTTGAGCGCGGCCACATAGGGCGACGCGCCGAGTTCGACCGAGTTCCAAGGCAGGATCACCGCGAGCAAAAAGACGGAACCGACGAAGAAGATGCCGATCCGCGCCACCACCGATCGGGTCGCCTTCTGCACGGCGAGCTGGGGGTCGCGGCTTTCGGCGGCGGCGACGGTGACGATTTCGGCGCCGACCATGGAGAAGATGACCACCACGATGGCGGCAAACACCGCGCCGATGCCCTTCGGGAAGAAACCACCGTGCGCGGTGAGATTGGCAAAACCGCCGTGATGGCCCGGCACCAGTCCCAGCACGAACGCCGTTCCGACGACCAGAAAGAGCACGATCGTCGCGACTTTGATTCCGGCGAACCAGAATTCGAACTCGCCGAACGATCTCACCGAGAACAGGTTGGTCGCGGTCATCAGCACCATCAGGCAGAGCGACAGCAGCCACAGCGGCGCGTGAAACCAGTAGTTGAGCACCTTCCCGCCGGCGACCGCCTCGAACCCGACCACGATCACCCAGAAGTACCAATACAGCCAGGCGACCGAAAACCCGGCCCAGCCGCCCAGTGCCTGCGCCGCGTAGGCGGCGAACGACCCGGTCGAGGGGTTCGCCGCCGCCATCTCACCCAGCATCCGCATCACCAGCACGATCAGCAGACCGCACAGTGCGTACGTCAGGAAGGCCGGGGGGCCGGTGTCCTTGATCACCACCCCGGAGCCGATGAACAATCCGGCGCCGATCACACCGCCGATGGCGATCATGCTGAGCTGGCGCTGCGACAACCCTTGCCGCAGTTGCGGAGTGCTAGCCATGGCGGTCAACCACAGCACATCGGCGGGTGTGGCATCGGCCGGGCGGCCATGCAGTGGTAATCAGTCCAGGCGGGTGGCCACCACGGACCACACCGGAAGGTGTACCCGGAGGTCTTCCAACAGCGGGTCGATGACGCCCAGCACCAGCGGCCGCATCCGCTGCAGGATCTCGCCCTGCTGCTCGGAGGCGAACGTCTTCATGGTGTCGAACGCCTCCTTGAGCAAGCGGGCCTGGTAGGTCGTGCCGCCCAGGTAATCGATGCGCCATCCATTGGCACCGAACACCCGCTCGAAGTTGTCCGCCGGGACGGCCGTCCGCTGCAGGCCGTTGACGTTGTGGGGGCTGAACTCGAACATGTAAAGCCGCGCCCCGGCCCGGTGGCCCGGTGCAGCGCCTGCGCGTATCGCGTCTGGATCACGCCGTCGTTCAAAATTACGTGATAGAACGCGCTGTCCACCACCGTGTCGAATAGGCCCTCGAACCCTTCCAGCTTGGTGGCGTGGGCCACCTGGAAATCGACCTGGACTCCGGCCCGCTCGGCGTTGCGTTTGGCGCGCTCGATGGCTGTCGGCGAGTCATCGATTCCGGTTGCCGAATATCCATGGGCAGCAAAGTGAATGGCATGATAGCCGTGGCCCGTGCCCGGGTCGAGGTCCTCACCGGGGATACCGCGGTACGCCACCAACTGCTGCACCCCTGGCTGCGGGCTGGCGATATCCCACGGGATTCGCCCGTCGGCGAGTCCCGCCTCGTCATACAGCGGTTCGAAACCGGCGACGTTCGCGTCAGTCATTGCCTTAGCCTAACCAGGAACGCCATTATCTACCCGGTGTCAGCTCAAAGATGTAGGTCGTGATCACGGATCAGCGCCGTGGCGAGCAAGCCGCCATGGCCCTAGTGGCCCATGGCGACCGCGAACGGGGGTCGCTGGTGCCGGGTGCGACGAACGGCTGGGATGATTCCACAAGCCCTTTCGCTCGAGCAGGACTCCCTCGCCGAACCAGTAGGCCTCTTCCAGGTGCGCATATCCGGACCGGATGAAATGCGTGATGCCCAGCTTCGCGTATTCGGCCAGCCGCTCGGCGACCTCGGCGTGCGACCCGACCAAGGCGGTGCCCGCTTCGCCACGGACCAGTCCCACACCGGCCCACAAATTCGGCCCGATCAGCAGTTGGTCGCTGCTGCCGCCGTGCAACTGCAGCATGCGGCGCTGGCCCTCAGATTCGCTGCGGGCCAGGCTTTCCTGCACCCGCTGGATGTCCGCCGGGTCGACGGCGGCCAGCAGCCGGTCGGCCTCGGCCCACGCCTGCGCCGAGGTGTCGCGGCAGATCACGTGAATCCGCGAGCCGTACTGCAGGATACGGCCGGCGTCAACCGCGAGCCCGCGAATCCAGTCGAGCTTCTGCGCAACCGCCCGCACCGGCTCACCCCAGGTGAGACACACGTCGGAGTACTGGGCGGCGACCGGCCCCGCCGAGGACGACGACCCTCCGAAAAACACGTCAGGCAGCGGGTCGGGCGGATTGTTCAGCTGGGCGCCCCCGACGCGGATGTGGTCTCCCGCGAACGTCACCGGTTCCTTCGCGGTCCACAGCTGCCGCACCACATGCAAGAACTCGGCAGTGCGGGCGTACCGCGACTCCGTGTCCAGGAAATCCCCGTATGCCCGCTGCTCGTGCGGTTCGCCGCCGGTGACCACATTGAGCAGCAACCGTCCGGCCGAGTGCAACTGGAACGTCCCGGCCATCTGGGCGGCCAGCGTCGGGCTGAGCAGCCCGGGACGGAAAGCCACCAGGAACTTCAGTGTTTCGGTGGCTTGCACCAGCATCGCCGTCGTCAACCAGGCGTCCTCACACCACAATCCCGTTGGGGTGAGCACCGCCTCGAACCCATTGTCCTCGTTGGCCGCACAAATCTGGCGCAAATACCGCAGCGTCGCGGGCCGGTCGCCGGACATCGGTGTGCCGTGTCCGCCGGCGACCAGGTTGCGCGAATCGCCGTAGGTCGGCAGAAACCAATGAAACGCCAGGCTCATCCTCAATCCTCTTCCGGTCCGGTACGCAAAGCACGAAAGCTCCATGCTGTGCAGCAGGGACCGGGCGCCCGAGGGTTGTAATTGTCGAGATTGAATCTCGCTTGGTGAAGCCGCCGACGCCTATTGCGGGTTGCCGGTGTGCGCGTCGAGCACCAACGTCGGTTGTGCCGGGCCGGTGAAATCGAACATCGCGGTGAGCGCCCCGGCGCGCTCGTCGAACGAGTGGTCGCCGATGCGGCCCGTGCTCCAGTTGTCTTCGATGAACTTCAACACCGATGTTTGGTCGGTCAGCGTGTGGTACACGAAATTGGCTCGCGCATAAGGGGAAATGATCAGCAGCGGCAGCCGCGGCCCATACCCGCACCGGCCCTGATACGCGATGATCGCGCCGGGATCCCCGCAGCGGCCGGGGCCGATGAGACCGTCTTGCGCTGTGGCCGAAGGGGATACGATGACCGGCGGCTTGTGGTCGTACCACCCGTCGGAGTCGTCGTAGGTGACGACGATCGCCATGTCTCGCCACTGCGGTAGCTTCTGCAGGTGATCGATGGTCTCGACCAGGAACTGCTGCTCGTCAAGCGGGTCGGAGTATCCGGCGTGCCCGTTTTGGTAGGCCGGTGGTTTCAGAAAGCTCACCGACGGCAAATGACCCGCGTCGGCGGCCGCCCAGAAGTCGGACAGGTCGTATTGGTGATTGGCTTGGTCGCTGCGCCCGATCATGTCGACCGCGGTGGGCGGCAGGTGATGCGGGTTGGCGGTGGACGCATAGTACTGGAACGGCTCGTGATGGGGGACGTAGTCGGGTTTGGTGCCGAACGGCTTCGCGCCGGCCGTCCCTGTCCCGCCCACGACGGCGCCCACGTTGTGCGTCGCGCCGCACTGCGCGGTGCCGTCCGGCTTTCTGCCGGTGGGTTTGAACCCGCCCTGGAAGTAGCCCCACGGGATGCCCTTGGCGTTGAGCAAATCACCGACGTTCTTGTTGCCGGCGCTGAACTGCACCTGGTCTCGGCTCGAACAGTCGTCGCCGAATGGTTGTGAATCGTCGATCAGGGTCCCTTGCCCGTTACCGGTGTCGTCGATCACCATGTCTGGTGGGAACGGTCGTCCGCCGGGCATGAATTTTGTTGTCACACCGTGGGTTTGACCCGACACCAAGTTGACGTGACCTGGTGACGACGGGCCGAACGTGGTGTTGTAGAAGTTGTCGCTCATCGAAAAGTGCTGCGCGTAGTTCCACAGCGCGGTCACCGAGTTGCCGTCGTAGTAGGCCATCACCAGGCCGGGAACGCTGAACAACGGTGCTGAACACGGCTCGCCCTCGTCGTGTTCAACGAACCGATCCATCGCGCCACCGTTGGAGGACAACTGTTCGGCTCGGTACCCGTGGTCCTGATCACATGTCACCTGTTGGTCCGGGCCGCCCAGGCGCATCGGTTGTGTCGCGTTGGGATTGCGTGTCAACAACTCCGGAGAAAGGCCGTCGACCGCGGGGGTATCCGGTTTCGCCGTGAATGATTGGCCGTCGACGTTGGCGGCATGCGGGTAGGTGCCGAAGTAGTGGTCGAACGAGACGTTCTCGTCAAACACCACCACCAGGTGGCGGATCGGTGTGGCAGTTGCCGCTTCCGCGCCCGGGGTCGCCGGTCGGTGCGCGCATCCGGCGAGCAGACCAAGCACTGCGATGACGACGACGCTGAAACGTTGCAAGACCATGCCGCAGAGGGGTACCGGCTCTAGACCTTCGATGGGTGTGTATCGGGTGAATAGCGTATCAACACAAGCTTTACGGGCGCCTCCGGGCGCACCGAAAGTAACCCGTTCATGACCGGCAGATCACACCAGATCACACAATGCTTCCGATACGGCGTGGCTCGCGCGGTGATGCGCGCTGCGCGCGGCATTATTGCGATCATGCCAAACCTGACCCGGCGCGCCATTTTGCGAATGGGCGTCGGAGCCAGCGCGGGAGCCGCCGGCGTGTGGGCCTTGAGCGGTCTGCTGGATCCGCTCGAGCCTCAAGCCGCGACCTTGCTGCAGGCTCCTGCCCCGTTCGAGCCGTCGGCCGCGAGCAGCCTGCCCAACAAGCTCACCGGCTCATTCATCTCGGCGGCCCGCGGCGGCGTCAAGACCAATTGGGTGATCGCGCTGCCACCCGGCCAGAACTCGCAGAGCGGATCGCTGCGTCCGGTGATCGCGTTACACGGCAAGGACAGCGACGCGAACATGATGCTCGACTGCGGCGTCGAGAACGGCGTGGCCCAGCTGGTCAAGGAGGGCAAGCCGCCGTTCGCGGTCGTCGGTGTCGACGGCGGCAGCGACTCCTACTGGCACAAGCGGGCCGACGGGACCGACGCTGGCGCGATGGTTCTCGAAGAGCTGTTGCCGATGCTGTCCTCAATGGGTTTCGACACGTCCCGGGTGGGCTTCATGGGATGGTCGATGGGCGGATACGGGGCGCTGCACCTGGGTGCCAAGCTCGGGCCGGGACGGACCGCGGGGATCTGCGCGATCAGTCCGGCGTTGTACACCTCGTTCGCCGAATGCGCTCCCAAGTCGTTCGACAGCGAAGACGACTGGGCGCAGAACAGCGTGCTGGCCGTGCCGGCGTTGTCGCAGATCCCGCTGCGCGTGGATTGCGGCACCTTCGACCGCTTCTATTCCGCCACTCGGCAATTCGTCAACCAACTGAAAACTCCCCCGGCGGGCAGCTTCTCGCTGGGCGGACACGACATTGCCTACTGGCGCGCACTGTTACCCGGCGAGCTGGCCTGGATGGCGTCCTAGCGCAGACCCATGACGATCCGGCAGACCGACCCCCTACCCGCCAAGTGGAGCGGTCGGTGAAGCAGACCGGGTTTCGTCCAGACATCGAAGGCTTGCGGGCCGTCGCGGTGATCGCGGTGGTGCTCTACCACGCCGGGCTACCGGGTGTCAGCGGCGGCTACATCGGGGTGGACGTCTTCTTCGTCATCTCCGGCTTCCTCATCACCGGGCTGCTCTACCGGGAAGTGACCGCCACCAGCACCGTTGCACTGGGCCGTTTTTACGGTGCGCGTGCCCGCCGCTTACTGCCGGCGGCGGCCACCGTTGGTGTCATCACCGCCCTCGCTGCGGCCGTGGCGCTACCGCCGTTGCAGGCGCGCAACGTGTTCCTCGACGGCATCGCCAGCGCCCTGTATGTCGGCAACTACCGGTTCGCCGTCCAAGGCACCGACTACCTGGGCGCGCACCTGCCCTCGCCGTTTCAGCACTACTGGTCATTAGGTATGGAGGAGCAGTTTTATCTGGTGTGGCCGTTGCTGATCATCGGTACGGGGTGGCTGGTTCGGCGCATCGCACCGCTGCGCGGTGCCGAATCACGAGCGACACCGTATGCGGTGGTCCTGGGAGTGGTTGGGGCGGCGTCGCTGGCGGCGGCCATGCTGTGGACCCGCACGTCGCCGCCCTGGGCGTTCTTTTCCCTGCCCACTCGCGCCTGGGAATTGGCCGCCGGTGGCCTGCTGGCCCTGTCGATCCAGCACTGGCGGCGGCTGTCGCTGCGCACCGCGTCGATCGCCGGTTGGGGCGGTCTGGGTCTGGTCCTGCTCACCGCGACGCAATTAAACGCCCGCACCCCCTACCCCGGCACCGCCGCGCTGCTGCCCGTGCTGGGCACCGCGCTCGTCATCGGGGGCGGCACCGTCACCCACGGCCTGGGTCCGGGCCGGCTGCTGTGCCGGCCGGTGATGCGGGCCATCGGACGGGTGTCGTACTCGTGGTACCTGTGGCACTGGCCGGTCCTGCTGCTGATGCCCGCGCTGCTGGGTGAGCCCGCCGGCCTGCCGGCCCGGCTGACCGCGACCGCCGTCTCCGCCGGTCTCGCCGTGATCACCCTGCACCTGGTGGAAAACCCCGGCCGATTCGCCGCCGCCTTGCGCCGATCGGCGAAGGTCAGCCTGGCCGTGGCCGGCGTCGCCAGCGCGGCGGCGGCCTGCGCCTGTGCGCTGCTGCTGAATGTGGTGCCGGTGCCGGTCGGTCCAGGAGCGCCCGCTCCGCGGGCCAACATCGTCGCCGCGCCTCCTGCCAATCTCCCCGCCGTCAGCCCTGCGGAGGCGGCGGTTCGTCAGGCCTTCGCGCAGGCGCGCGCCGCCGTTGCGGCATCGGCGAATCTGAAAGCCGTTCCGTCCAACCTGGATCCGCCACTTGCCAAAGCACCCGCCGACAAGGCCGCGGTCTTCGTCAACGGCTGCCTGCGGTCCTGGCGCGAGGTCGGTCAAAACGATTGTGCCGCAGGCGACCTCACCTCACCGACGACGGTGGCCCTGATCGGTGACTCGCACGCCGCGATGTGGTACCCGGCGTTCCAGCAGGTCGCCGATCAGCGGCACTGGCGGCTGGAGACGCTGGCCAAAGTGACCTGCCCGGTGCAGGAATTGCGGATCACCAGCCCGTATCTGGGGCGCGAATACACCGAGTGCGAACAATGGCGCGCTCAGATCATGGGCCGTGTGCAGGCCGAGCACCCGCGTCTGGTCGTGCTGGACATGAGCCGGCGCTACGGCGCGGATTTCGGCTTCACCTCCTACGACCCGGAGTGGATCGACACCTTGGGCCGCACCGTGGCGGAGTTGCGCAGGATCGGCGCGACCGTGCTGGTGTTGGGGCCAGTCCCCGATCCGCATTCATCGGTGCCGGCCTGCCTGTCCGCCCACCTCGACGATGCCGGCGCCTGTGCGGCGGCGCGGTCGGTCGCGGTCGACGACGACGGCATCGCCGCCGAACGGGTGGCCACCACCGGCGGCGGTGGCCACTATGCGGATCTGACCGATCTGTTCTGCACCCCCGACCATTGTCCGATGGTCGTCGGCAACACCCTGGTGTTCCGCGACGACAACCACGTGACCACCGAATACGCGCAGCTGCTGGCGCCGGTGCTGGGCGCTCTGGCAGACCGTGCCCTGGCGGATGGCTGAGCAGTAATGAACTTCTTGTGGCACACGAACGTCAGATCATCGAAAGGGTTTTGGAGGGTTACGACATGACTCCGCTGCTGCTGGCCTGCATCGCGGTCGCCGCGCCGGTCGCCGGGTTCGGCTTGCTGAATCTGCAAGCGTGGCTGGAGCGATGGGACTACGAGCGGCACGCCGACGACTGACCCGCCACGGCTCAGGTCGACAGCTGGATGCGGATCAGCGGGGCGATCCTGTTCGCCATGTATTGATGCCCCGCATCGTTCGGGTGCACACCGTCCGCGCCGATCAGATCGGGCCGGCCGACAAACCAGCCTTCGGCGATCGGGTCGACGAACTTCGCTCCGGCGGCAGCGGCCGCCGCGCCGAGGACGTCGCGGACCTGCAACATGGGGATGGGCACATCGGCGGTCGGCCACGGCGGTCCGATCACCAAAAACCTGGCGGACGGCGCCAGATGGCGTGCCAAATCGAAAGTGCTGCGGGCCTTTTCGGCCACCACTGCGGGATCGACGCTCTCGTCGTTGCGGGACCCGAAGAACACCACCAGCGTATCGTCGGGCTGGGCCGCCCGGGCGGTCAGATCTTCGAACACACTGCCATGGTCGCCGGGCATGCCATAGCCGGCCCTGCCCTCCGCGGCCACTTCGGCTGAGATCCGCTCACCGCGAGCAGCCAGCAACTCCCAGGCGCGCGCGGTCCACGATCTCGGGCCCAGGCCGCCCTCGCTGGTGCCGGTGGTATACGAATCGCCGATCACGGCGAGGCGGTTCAACCGGAAATCCAGGGTCAACGTTTCGTAGGTCCGTACCTGTGCCGGGTATGCGATGCCGACGCCCACCAGAAAAGTCAGACCAATGACGAAGGTGGCCAGACGACTCACTCTCACCTCCATTGCCAGCGGCATCGTCGTGTGCCGCTGCCTTGCACGGGCTGCCGCTGCCTTGCACGGGCACCTTCGCCTCAATCGCGGCGGCTGCTGGGCAGCCTGTCACACCGCGCGGGCCGAAACCGCTTCGAGCGGACGGTCGATCGGCTGCCGGGTGCCGCTCAGCGACTCGCTGGGCTCGGTTCGGGCCGTCACGGGTCTGACATTGACCATCCTGCGCATCCAACGGCGCGCGGGCTCTTCCACCAAGTGATACAGCAGGCTCGAGGCGAGCAGGGCGATCGCGAGCAGGCCGATGACATTCCATTTCCACGGGTTGTCCTGCGGCCTGAGGTTGAATTCCTCCACGGCCCATCCCCAGACCGTATGTAGGAGTTCATGCACCATGTACAGGCAGAACGAGATGTGGCCGCCGTAAACCATCACCCGCGTCGCGAGCACCCTCGGCAGGCTTCCGATGCCGATGGCCAGGGTGATCACCAGCGGAACGAACAGCACGTCGACCACCCCGCCGCTGTCGTTCTCGACAACTCCGGCTATCGGATGCGCATCGAACCAATAGAGCACACCCACCATGGCAATCAGCAGAAACAGCGCGAGGTAGCCGGCGACCCGGCGAGCGCGGTCGGTGAGCTGCAACCTGCGCACCGCGGCACAGGCCAAGGCACCGGCGACGAACTGCGTCACGATGCGCGGCAGCCAGCTCCACGGTGTGTAGAAGTGGCCACTGGCCAGCAGCATCACCACCGGCGGCAACGACGCCGCGAAGGCCAGCAGCATCAGGCTGCGGGCCCGCGTCGCCTGTTTCATCCCCAAGATCACCAGCACGAGTACGCCGAAGAGCAGGTAGGCCAGCCATTCCGCGCTGATCGACCAGGCCGGCCCATCCCAACTCGAGTCATCGAAGAACGGCTGGAACCACAGCTGCACCAGCAGGATCTGGCGCACATAGCTGATGGCAGTGAGCTGACCGGCGTCCGGGGACGGTACATGACCGACGTGAAGAGTGAAGATCACCCACAGCGCGGCCAGATGCAAGGTGACCAAGTACACCGGCCACACCCGGGCCAGCCGCAGCCACAGGAAGTGCAGGGTGGCGCGCGTCGACCAAGACCGGCCCATGCGGTCCAGGTAGTTCCAGGTCAGCACGAACCCGCTGAGGATGAAGAACAGGTCGACCCCTTGCGCACCGCAGTTGAGCACCGGCGCCAGGGCGTCGCGGAAATCAGGTCCCGCATCCCCCAGCATCGGCCGGAAATGGAAGAGGACGACCCACAGCGCGGCGACGATGCGGAGTCCGGTCAGGGCTTTGATCTCGCCCCTGATCTCTCCCTTGATACGCACCCGGCTTTTCTTTCCGTCTAAATCTGCTGTTCCGTTGTCCGATTGCCTGTGGCCCGGCTGACCGGGCGACCTCGCGCTATCGCGCCCCCCGCCTCGCAACCGGCAGCCATGGCAGCCTAACAGCGCGATCGCCCAGACGCGTGGATGGCTGGGGCGTGGCCGGCGGTGTTGCGCCGCGCCCGATTTGCGGTCCACGTTTGCCTGCGAAAAGAAAACCATGGCGAGAATCGCTTCTTAGCAAAGAGTTAAACGTGGCTTTCCGTCTCCTTAGGCTTGCGGATTACCGTCATAGGCAGTTAAGTCCGGCCCGGAAAGGCACGCGACCGCCACGGAGAGTGAGGGGTGCCCATGACGATCGCGGATGTCGTGACTCGGGAGGATAACTGCGTCTTCGACTGCGGTGGCGCTCAGGTACGGGCGCACTGTCGTCAGCTGGCGACAGTGGTGACCATCCGAGGCGAAATTGACACCCTCAATGTCGATCGGCTCAGCGACTACGTTCGGCGTTTCACCCTGGGAGAAAACCGCGTGGTGCTCGATGTGAGCCACATGAGTCAATTTGCTGCGGCCGGTATCTCGCTCTTATACACCTTCGACGACGACTGCCGCGCCGCCGATGTGGAGTGGACGTTGGTGGCCAGCCCGGCGGTCGCCGAGTTGCTGGATGATTGCACTGACGGCGAGGAATTTCCCGTCGCACGCTCGGTACACGAGGCGCTGCGCGACCTCGCCGACGCCATCGTCAGCCGCCGTCAGCTGGTAATGCCACTAATCAAGAAGATCTAGAGCGCCGCTCACGGCGCAGCCTGGTGATTCCCAGGACCGCGAGCACCCCGGCGCTGGTGAGCAGCAGCATGGTCAGTAAGAGCAACTGCGGGTCATACACCAACGACGTGGTGAACGGCTGCCCATCGGCTATCGGCGCTACACCCACCGTGTGCTGCGAGTGCGACCAACTCACTGCAGCGCCCACCAGCGCCGCGGCGGCCAGGCAGAGTTCGACCATCGCGCGGGGGGACCGATACCGGGCGATCACTGCGCTGACCCGGCGTCGTCGTCTCGGTCGCTGTCGGTGACATCGGACCCGCCGGGCTCGACCCGCTCCTGGACCAGGGGGGTAAGCGCCTCGCGCAGCTGGCGATGACGACGCGCCCAGGCCTGCACGGTGCGATCGCCGGTGAGCTTGAGCCCGATGCCTATCCGCCCGCGCGGCACCCCGACCAGTTCACCGAGCGCCCGCGCCGACTGCCACCGGGCCAGTTCCTTCCCGGAAGCCTCATGATGCTCCGGCTCGGGATACACCTTGAGGATTTCGCGCACCAGCACGGTTTCGGTGCCCTGACGCAGGGCGTCTTCGGTCAGCTCGACCGAGACGTGGATGCGTGCGGCCTTGACCTGCAGTCCCACGAACGCCGAGACGAGCACCAAGAAGATCGCAGGCACGACCAGTGACACCGCGGCGCGGCTCCAGATTTCAATCAGGACCATGGCCACCGCCGCCGCCGGACCCAACATCACCCACCGCCAGCTGGCTCCGGGCTCGTAGAACAACGGCTTGATTTTGTTCTCCCCCGTTGACGTCATTGCAGCCTCCGTCACGAAAGCCAACGCGCCGCGTCTGCGGCCCAGTAGGTGAGCACGATATCGGCTCCGGCGCGCCGGATGCTGGTCAACGACTCCAGCGCCGCGGCGCGCTCGTCGATCCAATTGTTCGCCGCGGCAGCGCAAATCATTGCGTACTCTCCCGAGACTTGGTAGGCGGCCACCGGGACCGGCGAAATCGAGGCCGCCGCAGACACCACATCCAGATAACCCAGGGCGGGCTTGACCATCACGATGTCGGCGCCTTCATCGAGATCCAATTGAATCTCGCGCAGCGCTTCGCGGAAGTTGCCGGACTCCTGCTGGTAGGTGCGCCGATCTCCGGACAGGCTCGAACTCACCGCTTCGCGAAATGGGCCGTAGAACGCCGAGGCGAACTTGGCGGCGTAGGCCAGGATCACCACATCGGTGTAGCCGGCCGCGTCCAAGCCGTCCCGGATGGCGGCCACCTGACCGTCCATCATCCCGCTCGGCCCGACGACGTGTGCACCCGATTCCGCCTGTGCCACAGCCAGTTTCACGTAGCGGGCCAACGTGGCGTCGTTGTCGACCCGGCCCCTGGCGTCCAGGACGCCACAGTGCCCATGGTCGGTGAACTCGTCCAGGCAACTGTCGGCCATCAACACCGTGGCGTCGCCGAGGTCCTTGGCCAGGTCCCGCAACGCAACGTTGAGAATGCCGTCGGGATCGGTACCGGCGGACCCAGTCGCATCCTTGTCCGCCTCACGCGGCACCCCGAACAGCATCAGCCCACCCACCCCGGCGGCGACGGCGTCGGCGGCGGAGCTGCGCAGCGAATCGCGGGTGTGCTGCACAACACCGGGCATCGACGCGATCTGCCGTGGTTCGTCGATACCGTCGGCGACGAACATGGGCAGCACCAAATGCCTTGGCTCCAAGGACGTTTGGGCAACGATCCGACGCAACGCCGGAGTAGCGCGGAGCCGGCGCGGGCGCTGCCGCGGGTAGGGCATTACGGCCTCCCGTGGCGACCCGCCACGCCCGGCTCCGCCGCGCTTGCGATCGCCACTAGCGCCTGCGGCTCTTCTTGCGCGGCGGTGGCAGCGCGCCCTCGGCGCGCAGCCGCGCGGCGTGCTCGGCCAACGCGTCGACCAGTGGACCGACAGCGGCGGTTTCGGGCTGCACATCCACCCGCAGACCGAATTCGGCGGCGGTCTCGGCGGTCTTGGGGCCGATGCAGGCGATGATCGTCCGGGTGTGCGGCTTGCCGGCGATGCCTACCAGGTTTCGCACCGTGGAGCTGGAGGTGAAGCACACCGCGTCGAAGCCACCGGTCTTGATCATCTCCCGCGTTTCCGCGGGCGGGGGCGCGGCCCGCACCGTCCGGTAGGCGGTGACATCCTCGATCTCCCAGCCGCGATCGCGCAGTCCCTCGGCCAGCGTCTCGGTCGCGATGTCAGCACGCGGCAGCAAGACTCGGTTCACCGGGTCGAAAACGCTGTCGTAGGGCGGGAACTCGTCCAGTAGACCCAGCGAGGACTGTTCGCCGGCCGGCACCAGCTCGGGGCTGATGCCAAACGCCCGGACCCGGTCGGCCGTCGACTCGCCGACACAGGCGATCTTCACGCCCGAAAAAGCGCGGGCGTCCAGGCCGAACTCGCCGAATTTCTCCCACACCGCGCGCACCGCGTTGGTGGAGGTAAATACCACCCACTGGAAGCGGCCGTCGACCAAACCCTTGACGGCCCGTTCCATCTGGGCGGGACTGCGCGGCGGCTCGACGGCGATGGTCGGCACCTCGACCGGCAGCGCACCGTATGACGTCAGCCGCTCGCTCATCTCGCCGGCCTGGTCCTTGGTGCGGGGCACCAACACCGTCCAGCCATACAGCGCGCGGCTCTCCCACCAGTTCAGCTTCGCCCGGCTGGCCACCGTCCTGCCGATGGTCACCACTAGCGGCCCGCTCATCGCACCAGCAGGATCGCCACTGCCCAGCACAGCAGAGTCGGTCAAACCGGCCAGAGTGGTTTCGATCGACCGCTGCTGGCAGGTGGTGCCATGTGCGGTCACCACGCACGGTGTGGTCTCGGCCAGCTCGTGTTCGATCAGGGCGCGCGCCGCGTCGGCCAAATGCGATGCGGTGGCCTGCAGGATCAGCGGGCCCGGGGCCGCAGCCAAGGCCTCCCAGTCGACGTCGCCGCGCACGTCAGCGACCGTGTGCGACGAGCCGAGCGGCAGGCCCGCATAGGTGGGGACGGCGCCGGTGGGCGCCAGGCCGGGCACGATCTCGATGTGCAGGTGGCTCCGCGCGACGGCATTCACCTCGGTGATGACCGCGTCGACGGTCAGCGGGTCACCGGCCACCAGTCGCACCACATCGGCCCCGGTACGTGCCTCGGCGACAAGCGTCTTGGCGACTTCGGCGGGCTCGCCCAACGCCGGGCGGACATCCGGGCCGGCGGAGATCACCGCGGGCCGGTCTACGTCGACGCCGGCCGCATCGCCGCTGCCGGCAGCAGCGTCGGCGGGCGCCGGACCGGAAACCGGCGGCAGGTCTTTGCCGATCAGCGCCAGCACCGGCTCGGGAACGTCGGGATCGGTGAATACCAGGGCGGCGTTCGCCAGCACCGCGGCGGCCCGGGTAGTCAACAGTCCCGGGTCGCCCGGACCCGAGCCCACGTATGTGATGCGGCCCGGCTTCGGCTTACGCCCTCGCGTCGTCATTGTCGCTCCCACGTCACTCGCAATTAATTTCCTCGGGCCGGGTCTTGCCGTGCCCCACGCATCAGATCTCGGGCGCCGAGCTCGAACAACTCCGCGGCGACCGAGAGTCCCAGCTCTCGTGCCCGACCGGGAGTGCCGATGCCGGACGCGCGGATCACGTCGGACCCGTCCAGCGCCGCCACGCAACCGCGCAGCGACAACTCTTCGAAGACGCGGCCTTCTTCATCGATGGACTCGACCACCTCGGCGATCGCGCCCACCGGTGCAGAGCAACCGGCCTCCAGTTCGGCCAGCAGGGCTCGCTCCGCGGTGACCGCCGCGCGCGTGTCCGGGTCATCCAGCTCCGCCAGCACCGCCGCCAACTCGTCACCGGCCCGGCATTCGACCGCGAGCGCGCCCTGAGCCGGTGCTGGCAACATCTGCACCGGCTCTAGCGTCTCGGTGACATCGTCGAGGCGGCCCAGCCGGGCGAGACCCGCCCGGGCAACCACGATCGCGTCAAGATCACCACTGCTTACCCTGTTCAACCTGGTATCTAGGTTGCCTCGTAGGGGGCGGATTTCCAAACCGAGACCCAATGCTCTAAGCTGCGCGGCCCGCCGCGGGGACGACGTGCCTACCAGCGAACCGGGCGGCAACTCCCCCAGCACCAGCCCGTCGCGGGCAACCACCGCGTCGCGGGGGTCGTTGCGGGAAGGTATGGCCGCGACCGTGAACCTGGGGTCTTCGGCGGTTGGCAAATCCTTATGCGAGTGCACCGCGGCATCGACGCGGCCGTCGTCGATGGCCTCACGCAACGCCGTGGTGAAGGCACCCACGCCCAGCGTCTCGATGGGTGCGGACGACCGGTCGCCGGCGGTGGTGATGGTCACCAACTGGGCGGGATGTCCGTTGGCGATCAGGGCGTCCCTGATCACACCGGCCTGGGTGGTGGCCAACAGGCTGCCCCGGGTGCCTATCCGGATCACGTTCGCCAAATCGGCTACTCGCCGGACTGCTGCGGTGCGCCCGCGTCGAATTGGCTTGCCACAACTGGCAATTCGCCTGCAGCGACCGCATCGACGGCGGTCTGGTCGAGTTCGAACAGTTCGCGTAACGCTTCGGCGTAGCTGTTGCCGCCGGGCGCGCTGGCGAGTTGTTTGATCCGCACCGTGGGTGCATGGAGCAGCTTGTCCACCACCCGGCGCACCGTGCGGGCCACCTCCTCGCGCTCGGCGCCGGCAAGCCCGGGCAGCCGGTTGTCCAGGCGCAGCAACTCCGCTTCCACCACATCGGCGGCGCGCTGACGCAGCGCGGTCACCGTCGGCGTCACCTCGGCCATCCGTTGTCCCGCCAGGTAGGCGGCGACTTCGGCCGCCACAATGTGCCGGGCGGCGTCGACATCGGAAGCCGCGGCGTGGGCCGAGGGTTCATGCTGCACCCGATCCACGTCGACGACCCACACGCCGGGCAGCCCGGCCACCGCCGGATCGACGTCGCGGGGCATGCCCAGGTCGCAGATCACCAAAGGGTGGGTGGTCTCGTCAACACTCGAGCGGCGCCCGACGGCCAGCGCGTGGTGCACGTCGGCCAGCGAAACCACCGGACTCACCGCCCCGGTGCAGCTGACCAGGACGTCGGCCTCGGCCACCGCGTCGGCCAAGCGGTCCAATGGCAGCGCATCGGCCTGCACACCGGATTCGCGGATCTTGCGTGCCAGCCGCTGTGCCCGGGACAACGACCGGTTGAGTACATGAATGCGCTGGACGCCGGAACGGCTCAGGTGCGCCGCCGATAGGGCACCCATCGCTCCGGCGCCGACCAGCACGGCGCTCTTGCCCGCCAGGCCGCCCAGCCTGCGTTCGGCCATATCCAGCGCGACGGACACCACCGAGGCGCCGGCCGCGTCGATGGCGGTTTCGGAATGCACCCGCTTGCCCACCAAGAGCGCCCGCTGGGCCAGCTCGTGCAGCACCCGGCCCACGGTGCGATTGGTCTCAGCGGCCGCATACGCGCGGCGCACCTGGCCGAGCACCTGCTGTTCGCCGATCACGGCTGAATCCAGTCCGCTGGCCACCGCGAACAGGTGCTCGACGGCGGCCTCGCTGTAGCGCACGTAGGCGTGCTTGGTCAGGTCACCCATCGACATGCCGGAGTGTTCGGAGAGCACCTGCCCGATCACGGCCAACCCGCCGTGGAACGCATCGACCACCGCGTAGACCTCAACCCGGTTGCAGGTCGACAGCACCATCGCCTCGGTCACCAGCGGCGACTGCGACACCCGGTCAACGATCTTGCCCTGGTCGGATTCGTCGATGCTGAGTTGTTCCAAGACGGAGACCGGCGCACTGCGGTGCGAAACCCCGAAAAGCAGGACGCTCACGGCAGCATCACCTGGCCAGCTCCCTTGCTTCCTCCAGTAACTGAACTGCTGTCCACGGTAAACGTTGATCAGCTGGGCTACCAAATAATTGCCCGGCTGGTGGCCAGCGTTACAGCGTTACGTCAACGGGCGAGATCCGCACGCAGCCGGGCCTCGTCGATCTCCCAGTAGCTGTGTTCGCGGCCGTCGAGCAAGATGACCGGCAACCGGTCCCCGAACTCGGCCCGCAGCCCCGGATCGCCGGCGGCAGCGGCGGCGTCGATATCCGTCATCGACAAGTCGAAACCCAGCTCGGTGGCCAATTCGGCGAGCCGGGCGTGTATTCGCTCGCAGATGGTGCACCCGTCGCGAGTCAGCAGCTGCACCTGCGGCCGGCCGGTGGCCTCGGTCACAGGTGAATTGTGACACCGCGGCGGATTCATTAGTTTTCGGCTGTGGCTGCCGATGAGACGTTGCGGGTTGATCCTGCGGTGATGCATGGGTGCGCGGCCTCTCTCATTGGTGCCGCCGAGCATCTGATAGCACAACTGGCCGAGCTTGACGATCAGGTGGGCCAGATGCTGGGCGGCTGGCGCGGGGCATCGGGGAGTGCGTACGCCTCGGCGTGGGAGTTGTGGCATCGCGGCGCCGGCGAAGTGCAGGCCGGCTTGTCGATATTGGCGCATCTGGTGGGCCAGGGCGGTGAGCTCTACGGGGACAACGAAGCCGGGGCCGCCCAAGCGATGCGGGAGGTGCGCGGTGGCTGAGGCCTTTCGCGTGGATCTCGAAGCGCTGGCCGATGCGGTGCAGCGGATGGCGGCGTTTCAGCGTTATGCCGAAGACATGCTCGCCGAAATCGGTTCTCGGGTGACGCGTTTGCATGCGGCGTGGACCGGGGAAGCTGCGGCCGCGCACGCCGAGGCGCATCAGCACTGGACGCGGGGCGAGGCGATGATGCGGGAAGCGTTGGCGCACTTGAAGAAAGCGGCCGCGACCGCGCACGGCAACTACACCGGCGCCATGTCAACGAATATGGGCATGTGGTCGTGAGGTGATGGCCCGCTGGCCTGCGACCCGGCGGCGGGCCGCTCCAACCAGGCGCGCACGGCTTCCCTCGACACCCGCCCGATAGGGTTGGATACCGAGCGCCCACGCGGTCGCCGGGCAGCACAGCGATCTAGGAGGTTTGGCGATGACTTCCTTTGACTCGGTCAACGGAGATGTCACGCACGCTGACCTGGAGTCGCTGGCCGCCGACGCCAGCGCGGCGCGCGCGATCGAGGGCATGCGGACCGACGCGCAGGCCACCGCGGGAGATCGCCCGCAGCCGCCGATCGACTTGACCGCGGCCGCATTCTTCGACGTGGACAACACACTTGTGCAGGGCTCCTCGGCGGTGCATTTCGGCCGCGGCCTGGCCGCCCACAACTACTTCACCTATCGCGATGTCGTCGGGTTCGTCTACGCACAGGCCAAGTTTCAACTGCTCGGCAGGGAGAACAGCAACGATGTCGCCGCCGGCCGACGCAAGGCTCTCGCCTTCATCGAGGGCCGCTCGGTCGACGAGCTGGTCAGGCTGGGCGAGGAGATTTACGACGAGATCATCGCTGACAAGATCTGGCCGGGCACCCGCGAGCTCACGCAGATGCATCTGGATGCCGGCCAGCAGGTGTGGCTGATCACCGCGACGCCCTACGAATTGGCGGCGACCATCGCGCGACGGCTCGGCCTGACCGGCGCCCTGGGAACGGTCGCCGAGTCGGTTGACGGCGTCTTCACCGGCAGGCTGGTCGGCGAAGTCCTGCACGGCACCGGCAAGGCGCACGCCGTGCGGTCACTGGCGATCCGGGAGGGACTCAACCTCAAACGCTGCACCGCCTACTCCGACAGCTACAACGACGTTCCCATGCTCTCGCTGGTGGGCACTGCGGTTGCGATCAACCCCGACGCCCGGCTGCGCGCCCTGGCCCGCGAGCGCGGATGGGAAATCCGCGATTTCCGAACCGCTCGCAAGGCGGCTCGAATAGGGGTGCCATCGGCGTTGGCGCTGGGTGCAGCCGGCGGTGCATTGGCCGCGCTGGCTTCCCGACGCCAATCACGCTGCTAAGCTGCGCCGCTGAGACATAATCAAACGGAAAGCAAAAGCGGCATGACAACTCCCGCAGAGGCCGAAGGACTCATCGGCAGCAATTACCGGGGATCAGACTACTTCGAGGTAGGACGCGAGAAGATCCGCGAGTTCGCGCTTGCCGTCAAAGACGACCATCCGGCACACTACAGCGAAGCTGCCGCCGCCGAAGCCGGCTACCCAGCCCTGGTGGCGCCGCTGACGTTCGCGGCAATCGCCGGGCGGCGCGTCCAACTCGAGATCTTCACCAAGTTCAGCATCCCGATCAATATCGCCCGGGTGTTTCACCGCGACCAGAAGTTCCGCTTCCACCGGCCGATCCTGGCCCATGACAAGCTCTACTTCGACACCTACCTAGACTCGGTGATCGAGTCGCACGGCACTGTGCTCGCGGAAATTCGCAGCGAGATCACAGACGCCGATGGACAACCGGTCGTCACCGGTGTCGTCACGATGCTCGGTGAAGCCGCACACCAAGAAGCGAGCGCTGAAGAAACCGTCGCCGCAATTGCATCCATATCAGCCGGTAAGTAGGGTCGACTCAATGACGTCACAGGGTGAAACGGGTGGCACCCAGCTCAAGCCGCCGGTCGAAGCAGTCCGATCGCACTACGACAAATCGAACGAGTTCTTCAAGCTTTGGCTTGACCCGTCGATGACCTACAGCTGCGCCTACTTCGATGAGAAGCCGGACCCGAATCACCTGACGAAGACGCTCGAGGAAGCGCAGTACGCCAAGCGCAAGCTCGCACTGGACAAGCTGAACCTCGAGCCTGGCATGACCCTGCTCGACATCGGCTGCGGCTGGGGCGCGACCATGCGGCACGCCGTGCAGGAGTACGACGTCAACGTAATCGGCCTGACGTTGAGCGAGAACCAGTACGCCCACGACGTCGAGAAGTTCAAAGAGGTCGATAGCCCGCGCCGCAAAGAGGTGCGGATCCAGGGCTGGGAGGAATTCGACGAGCCCGTTGACCGGATTGTGTCACTGGGAGCGTTCGAGCACTTCGCCGACGGCGCCGGCGACGCCGGGTTCGAGCGCTACGACACCTTCTTCAAAAAGTTTTACAGCTTGACACCCGACGACGGCCGGATGCTGTTGCACACCATCATCATCCCGGACAAAGAAGAAGCCGAACAGCTTGGTCTCACGTCGCCGATGAGCCTGCTGCGCTTCATCAAGTTCATCCTGACCGAGATCTTCCCGGGCGGGCGGCTGCCGCGCATCTCGCAGATCGACCACTACTCATCCAACGCCGGCTGGAAGGTCGAGCGCTACCACCGCATCGGCGCCAACTACGTTCTGACGTTGAACGCCTGGGCGGACGCGCTCGAGGCGCACAAGGATGAGGCGATCGCCCTGAAGGGGCAGGACACCTACGACATCTACCTGCACTACCTGCGGGGCTGCTCGGACCTGTTCCGCGACCACTACACCGACGTCTGCCAGTTCACCCTTGTCAAGTAGGTCGCGCGCGAGCGTAACCGCATTGCGAGATCCGGCGCCCGAGTTTTTCGCGGTGAGGTTACGCTCGCGGCCAAAAACCGGGAATGCAGGTACCTCAGCCGAAGAAGATGTTGCGACGCCCGGCGAGCAGCCGATACAGCGTCTGCTGGATGGTCTCGCGCACCTGATCGGTCAGCTCGAAGGTGACCATCGGGTCATCGGCGTCCGAGGCGGCGTAGTCGTTGGTGTAGATCGGCTCACCGAACGCGATGCGCCATTTCGACGGCAGCGGCACCAGGCCCGCCGGACCGGCCAACGGGAAAAGCGGCGTGACCGGGAAGTAGGGCAACCCGAACAGCCGGGCCAGCAGCTTGACATCGGTCAGCATCGGGTAGATCTCTTCGGAACCGATGATCGAGCACGGAATGATCGGCGCCTTGGTGCGTAGCGCCGCGGTCACGAAGCCGCCCCGGCCGAACCGCTGCAACCGGTAGCGATCCTCGAAGCGCTTACCCAAGCCTTTGTAGCCCTCGGGGAACACGGCGGTGAGCTCGCCGGCGGCCAGCAACCGATGCGCGTCCGTCGTGCAGGCCATGGTGTGGCCCGCCTTACGGGCGGCCTCGCCGACCAGGGGAAGGCCGAACACCATGTCAGCGGCCAGCAGCCGCATGTCCCGCTGCGCGGGATGCTCGTCGTGCACCGCCACCGACAGCATCAACCCGTCAAACGGCAAAACCCCGGCATGGTTGGCGACCACCAAGGCCGCACCCTCGCTCGGCAGGTTCTCGATTCCGCTGACCTCCACCCGAAACCACGACCGAAAAAAGAACCTGAGCAACGGCCGAACGATCGCGGTGTTGAAGTGTGGGTCGAAGCCGAACTCGTCTACGGTGTAGTCACCAGTGATCCGCTGCCGCAGGAACCCGGCAACCGAGGCGACGCGCTGAGCCAACTCGTTGAGCGGTGCCTCGGCCGACGACGCCGCAGCGGCGGCGCGGCGGTGATCGTCGATCTCGCGGACAACCGCGGCGATCTGCTCGGCCGACGCCCGACCGTTGGGATCCGAAAGTAACGAAGGATGCTGGCGAGATGACTCTGCCCGTTGATCAGCTCTCCGACGCGCCGCTACCCGACCCCGATTAGTATGCAGTGGAATAACATTGGCTCTGGTTTCACCCGCCACGATACCTACCTGACCCCACCCCACGGAATTGGATTTCGGCTGCCCCAGCGTTGTGCCAAGGCAATGGCGCGACCTTCCAAGGAGCGTACCCGATGCGGGTCGATAATGGGAGTCAGGCCGCGGCCGCGAACATAGTCGTCAAAGGCCTCAGCCGTCGTCCATTTCGGTTGGTAGCCAAGTTCCGTACGCATCCGGCTGGTATCCATGACCCGGCCATAACTCAAGTAAGCAAATTGGTCGCGACTGATCTCGTTGTAATGATTTGCCCGCCTTAAAGAGTCCAGCGCCCAGACGCCGAAACCCGGTACCGGCAAAGGGATCCGCCCGGCCCGCCGGATCGCCTGGGAAAGCATGACGATGCCGTCGGCGCCGATGTTGAACGTTCCGGCCTTGCCCGCCATCGCCGCACGCTCCAGCGCACCCAACGCGTCCTGCTCGTGCAGCAGCTGCAATCGGGCGTCGCGGCCAAATATGGTCGGCACCAAAGGCCCAGCTAGGTACCGCGACAGCGTGGTGTCCATCGCCGGGCCGACCATGTTGGCCAGCCGCAATATCGTCACGGCGATATCGGGCCGGCGCCGTCCCAGCCCGCGCGCGTACGCCTCGATATCGAGGCTGTCCTTGGCGAAGCCTTCGCGGAAGGGGCGGCGGCTGGTGCTGTCCTCGGTGAACATCACCGGGTCGTGGGCGCTCGACCCGTACACCTCAGACGTCGACTTGAGCACCACGCGGCGCACCGAGGGCGCCTTCTGACAGGCCGCGAACAGTTGCATCGCGCCCATCACGTTGATTTCCTTCAACGCCGCCGTACCGCCGGAGCGCGGGGCGTACGACGCGGCCGCCGCGTGCACCACCGTGTCGACGTCACCGTTGCGAATCACCTTGGCTATGAAGGGATTTCGAATGTCGGCCCGCACAAACTCGGCGCGCCCCATCCGGCGCAGCATGTCCTTGCTGGGGGCGATCGCGTCCACCGCGATTATGCCTTTGATCATCGGGTTCTGCGCCAGCCGAGCGGTCAGGTAGCCACCCAGGAACCGGCAAGCACCGGTAACCAGCACGATTTTGGGATAGTGCACCGTGTTGTTTGCGGTGCCGCCTGTCCCGGCGTCATCCTTACTCGACGAATCCACCTAGCCAGCCTATCGGCCAGGCCAACAGCGGCACCACGGCTGCGCGGGCCTACTTGCCGAGTTTTCTGCGCTGCACCCGGGTACGACGCAACAGCTTGCGGTGCTTCTTCTTCGACATACGCTTGCGCCGCTTCTTAATGACTGAACCCATGAACTCCGCTATCCGTGGCCTGCTTGGAAGGTTGGACCCGGACACTTTACCTGGCCGGATGGAGCCAACACCAAACCGGCGTCGCTTGACCGCCGCGCAACAGAAGGCCACTCGCGGGGCTGCCCGCCGCCGACGCCGATGTCCGCCGGCTCAGTCGGGCGGGATTGGGATCAGCCCGCGTCGAAGTACGACGTCTCGAGCATGTCGTGGACCGCTTTGGCATGCACCCGGAAGGACCGCCCAACCCGGACCGCGGGCAGCTCGCCGTTGTGCACCAGCCGGTACACCGTCATCTTGGAGACCCGCATCAGGGCGGCCACCTCGGCGACGGTGAGGAATTGTGTCCTGGCCTGCTGGGCATCGCCGGAACCGGTGTCCCGCTTGCCGGCAGAATCTCGCGCCGATGGCCCGTTTGTAGACGTCATCGCAACCCAATCGTGTCAGGCACGCCCAGTGCCAGCGGCTTCCCTTCCGCTGGCACCCACACGCGCATACCAAGAGGAGAATAGCGGGACTAATGGGGTTACTGGTACTGGTGGGGGACAATCCGTTCAAAAATCCTGAATTATTCTGATGCAATTCTTAGCTGCTCAGACCGCATTTTGGCGGCCTGAACGGCGGCGTCCACCGCCGCCCGCAATCCACCTCGTTCCAGCTCGCGAAGCGCGGCGGCGGTGGTACCGCCCGGCGACGTGACCGTCGCACGCAGCTGCGTTGCCGTGGTGTCCATCCGCATGCCCAGCGCTTCTCCGTTGGCCAGCCGCCGATCCGAATCCATCCGTTCCAGCAGCATGGCGGCCGAGCCCGCCATCGTCTGCGCCGTCAGGTCGGTAGCCACCTCGCGGCTCAGACCCGCCGCGACGCCGGCGTCCACCAACGCCTCCACCATCAAGAAGAAATATGCCGGTCCCGAACCCGACAGCGCCGTCACGGCGTCCATCTGGGATTCGGGGACCGTCAGCACGCCGCCGACGGAGTCGAACAGTGCCGAGACGCCTTCCAGCTGTGGCAGGGTGACGAACCGGCCCTTGGCCAGCGCGGTCACCCCCGCGCCGACCAGTGTCGCCGCGTTCGGCATGGCCCGCACCACCGGCGTTCCGGCGGGCAGTTTGGACTCGAAATACGTGATCGTGATGCCCGCGGCGACGGTGACGAACACTTGGTCAGCGGTGTCGCTTTCGGCCTGGGTGGCCGCGCGGGCCAGTTCGCCCATCACCGACTCGACGTCGCCGGGTTTGACCGCGACCACCACGAAGGTCGCGTTGTCCACCGCGTCGGCCACCGACGTGACCAACACCGAATAGGTCTCGGCCAGATACTTGGCGCGCTCGGGTACCCGTTCGGCCACCACCAGGTCTTTGACCTGCCGGCCCGCGCGCCGCAGACCCGACAGCAGTGCCTCCCCGATGCTGCCGCCACCGATGATCGCGATTCTTGCCATGCCCGAAAGCATCGCAGACACCGGCCACTACTGAGCGGCAGGGACCAACGCCAGTTGGCGCGCCTGCACTACCAGGCGACCCAGGCTGTCCACGACGATGTGATCCTCGTCGAACCAGTCATGCCCGATCTCTATGCAGGTGGCGATGATTCGCAGCCAGCCGTCGGCCGGTAGGCCGCGCAGGAAGGCGGTGAGCTGGACGGTAGCGGCCCAGCCGGTGCGGTCCACGGCGAAGGTGACCGGCGCCGAGAGGTCCCCGCACATGAGCGCGAACAGCGCGTCGGGAGCAACACCGCGGGGGCGCGCCCACATCTGGATCACCGGCGGCCGCCCGTCGGAGCTGGGCGCCAGCGTCGACAGCAGCGGCCGCACATCGCAGCCTTCCCGCAGATGCACGAGGCCGGCCAACGGATGCCCGGGGCCGATCGCTGCGAGGTCATCGGGCGGCTCCGGTGCCATCAGGTCCACCACCGGGTTGGCCGACAGCAGCGGCTTAGCGTCACCGTCCGGGGGAAAGTGCTCCGGCTCGCCCAGGTTGACGACGGCGTGCACGGCGGTCCGGTCGCCCTGCAGCAGCTCGACGTCGACGACGCTGATCCGGCGGCCGCGCTTGCGGATCGAGGTCACCAGCTGCATGGGTCCCGGATCCGGCGCCCACAGGAAGTTCGCCGACACCGCCACCGGTTGAAGCCGGGCCGATTCTGCCTGCGAGTCGGAACACGCGCTGCGTGCGGCGTTGGCGCACAGCGCCAGCATCGCGCCCCCGTGCACCTTGGGCCCGATGGTCCAGCGGTTGTCGAGCTCGCCGTCATAGACGCCGACGCCGGCCTCCCGCAACGTCATCGCGGTGGTGAATAACGCGGTCATGTTCTCCTGGGTGTCAGCGCAGCAGGTGCGTGCGCGCGAATTGCAGCGATTCGGCGAGCATGCTTTCGCGCTCGTTGGCCGAACGCGCGCTGGATGTGGACACCTCGAGAATGACATGGCCCGCGAAATGGCCGCCGGCCAGCATCTGGCATACCTCGGCGGTGGGTTGGGTGCCGCGGCCGGGCACCAGGTGCTCGTCGGCGGGCAGACCGCTGCCGTCGCACAGATGCAAATGGACCAGCCCCCGGCCCATCCGCTGCGCCATGTCCAGCGAGTCCGTGCCCGCGGTCGCGGTATGGGACAGGTCCAGCGTGTAGTGCGCATGGTTGCCGTCGAGCGGGTCGTAAGAGGGCGCGAACGCCGATATCGCCGCGCCCGGGCCGCCGCCCCGCTTGCGCATCCGTTCCCGTGACTGGCCCGGTCCGAAGAACCGGTCCGCCCGGAAGGGAAACATGTTTTCCACCGCGATCATCACGTCACTCGATGCTTCCAGCGCGGCGACCTGGTCGCTGAATTCCTCGGCGTAGCGCCGCTGCCAGCGGAAGGGCGGGTGCACGACGACGGTCTGGGCGCCCAGTTGCTCGGCGGCGCGCACGCTGCGGTCCAGCTTGGGGATCGGGTTGGCGCCCCACACCCGCTGCGAGATCAGCAGGCACGGCGCGTGCACGGACAACACCGGCACGCGGTAGCGCCGGGACAATTTCTGGACGGCGTCGACGTCCTGACTGACCGACTCCGCCCACACCATCAGCTCGACCCCGTCATAGCCGAGCCGGTCGGCATACTCGAACGCGGCTTCGGCCCGCAATGGGTAGACCGAAGCCGTTGAAAGTCCGACTTTGATGGCTGGGCGCAACTGTCCGTGTGGTCCTGAATAGGCGCGCTAGCCCGACTGTGAGGACAGGGCCAAAGGTCCCAGGGTGATCAGCGCCCCCACCGCGACCGCGATCAATGTGCTGGCGATGTCCTCGGTTTTGCGAACCACCCGAACCCCGACCACCAGCCCAAGAATGACGAGCACCGAAAGCACCAGAGCCACGATGCTGTTCCAGCGCCACAACTCGTCGAAGGCCACGAACAGCCCAGCGCCGAACGCGACGGCCAGGATCGACTGCAACACGACCAAGCTGCCGCGCCAGAATGCCTCGAGTCGGCCCGGTGCCTTGCGGACATCCGGGGCCACCGCGTCCGCCCGGCGGTCATCGAGATCGAGGCCGGCCTCGTCGAGTTCGTCATCCGCTTCGGGCAGCGCAACCAGCGATGCCGCGCCGGCGTCGGACTGCTCGGCACCTTGGCCGCCGAACGGCGGCGCACCAGCGCCCTGCAGGTAGGAGCGCACATACGCCGAATCTTCGATGGCGGATTCGGCTTCGCGCACCTCAGCATCCATGACCTCCACCGGGATATCGGAGTAGTGGTCCATGGGGTCAGGACTCATATCCTCGGCGCCGGATTGTTGCGCCGGCCGAGCGGCGCCATTGGACGATGACTCAGCCTCCCCCGCGTCGCCCTGGCGCAAGGGCCGGGGGTAGGCGCTGCGCTCCGGGCCCAGCGCCCGCTTGGGCTGCGGCGGTGACTTGGGCCAGCGCGGCTCTGGTTCGGACCAGTACGGGGCCTTGGATTCGTCTTCGGCGGCCGGCTCGGAAACCCTCTTTCCGGTGGTGGGTGCGGAATCCGGCTCGGCAGCCTCGACGGCTGCGCTCTCAATTTCGTCATCATCCCGGATGACCGGAATCTCACCGGTCAGTTCGGCGACCGTCACCGCATCGCTGTCACCGCGCCGGCGGCGCCGCCGCCGCCGGGTCACCGCCGGGGCGCCGATGGTTCCATTTCTGGCCAAAAGCTCGGCCACCGAGATCGGCCGAGTGTCGGGGCTCTCGGTCTCAGGGTGTGGTCCGGTCATGGTTTGTCGCCTCTCGATCGGTTGCCCTCCCGATCAGCTGCCTGACCTCCAGCATCGCGCACGGAAGGCTCCATGAGGGCGGTTCCCTCGGCTTCGCTATCGAGTTTGCGCAAGATGAGACCTTCCCGTAACGCCCACGGGCAGATGTCCACCGACTCAATCGACAGCGCTCGCATGCTTGCCTCGGCCACCAGGGCACCCGCCACGATCTGCGGTGCCCGCTCGGCGCTTACTCCTTCCAGTTCTGAGCGATCTGCGGTCGTCATCCTAGAGATGAAAGATATGAGTTGTCTGAGGCCGTTTGCTGTGAGCGTCCTTTTCACCCGCGGTCCGGCGGCCGACGGCGCCGCGCCAGTGAGCCGCGCCAACGAGCGAAACGTCTTCGACGTCGCCACCGCCAGGTCCGGGCTGCCGGCCTCGAGCACCGTCTCGGCGGACTTGGCGAGCTCGGCGTCCAGCCAATCCCGCAGCATCGCCACCCGACGCCGGCCGGGCGGATCGTCGGGCAGCCATTCGCGGGTCAACCGTCCGGCACCCAGCGGCAGCGACAACGCCACCTCAGGCTCCTCGTCGACGCCGCTGGACATTTCCAGCGACCCGCCACCGATGTCGAGGTTGATGATCCGCCCCGCACTCCACCCGTACCACCGGCGCACCGCGAGGAACGTCAGCCGCGATTCGTCGACCCCGCTCAGCACCTCCAACTCGACACCGGTCTCCTTGCGTACCCGGGCCAGTACGTCGTCGGAGTTCTCGGCGTCACGCAGCGCGGAGGTGGCGAACGCCATCAGCTCGGAGCAGCCCGAGCTGTCCGCGATCTTGGCAAACTCGTCGATGGTCGAAATCAGCTTCTCGGCGCCACGCTTGGTGAGCTTGCCCGAGCCGTCGATGGACTCGGCCAGTCGCAGCGTGGCCTTCGTGGAACTCATGGGCGTTGGGTGCCCGCCGCGGTGAGCATCAACCACCAAGAGATGCACCGTGTTGCTGCCCACGTCGAGCACACCCAATCGCACGGGAAACAACCTAGTCGCTGCGACGATGCGGGGCGCCTCGCGGGCGCGAGTGTCAGCGGCTCAGACCGCGCGAATCGTCGTCTAACGTGGATCCGTGGCGCATTCGCACCGGGGACCCGGGCACGAGGTCGAACTGGACTTCGCCCGTGAGTGGGTGGAGTTTTACGACCCGGACAATCCGGAACATCTGATCGCGGCCGACCTCACCTGGCTGCTATCGCGCTGGACGTGTGTCTTCGGCACCCCGGCCTGCCACGGTACGGTAGCGGGCCGCCCGGATGACGGGTGCTGTTCGCACGGCGCGTTTTTGTCCGATGACGACGACCGCGCCCGGCTCGACGACGCGGTGCAGCAGCTGACCGACGACGACTGGCAGTTCCGCGAAAAAGGCTTGGGCCGCAAAGGCTATCTGGAACTCGACGAGCATGACGGGCAGTCTCAGTACCGCACCCGCAAGCACAGGGAAGCCTGCATTTTCTTGAACCGCCCCGGCTTTGCCGCCGGTGCCGGATGCGCGCTGCACATCAAGGCCCTCAAATTGGGTGTCGCGCCACTGACCATGAAGCCCGACGTCTGCTGGCAGTTGCCGATCCGGCGCAGCCAGGAGTGGGTGACACGGCCGGACGGCACCGAAGTCCTCAAGACCACGGTCACCGAATACGATCGCCGCGGCTGGGGATCCGGCGGTGCCGACCTGCACTGGTATTGCAGCGGCGACCCCGGCGCCCATGTCGGCGCCAAACAGGTGTGGGAAAGCATGGCCGATGAGCTCACCGAGCTACTCGGCGCGAAGGCCTACGCGGAGCTGGCAGCGATGTGCAAGCGGCGCAACAAGTTAGGACTGATCGCGGTGCACCCGGCGACTCGCATCGCCGAATAGCCGGGCCGACTTCAGTTCGCCTGCGACTGGTAGGCGAAGACCATTCGCAGCGCGCTGGCGTGCAGGTAAGCCTCGACAGCGGTGGCGGCCGCCGCCGCGTCGCCCGCGAGCACCGCCGCCGTGATTGTCCGTAGGTCGGCCAGCACGGGCTCAGCGTCGTCATAGGCCGCGGTCAGTTCGTGTGCACGGCCACCGAAAGCCTGCTCGACCCAGCGATACAGCAAGCCCAGCGCACGGTTGCGGGTGCTGTGGATCAGCACCCGGAAGTAGGCGAGGTCGGCAGCCTGGCGCCCGGCGGCGGTATCGGCGTCCTGCACCGCGGCCAGTGCCGCGCGCAGCGCTTCGGTGTCCTCGGGCAGGCTGCGCTGGGCCGCCAAGCGGCCGATCAACGGGCCCAGCGCCGCCCGGATCTCGAGCAACTCCCCCAAAAATTCAGGCCCCAGTTTGCGGACCAGCGCCTCCACCACCGCGGGGTGGGTGAGCCCCTGCGGGTCTCGGACCACGTTGCCGCTGCCGTGTCGGGCCTCGATCAGACCCATCTGCTGCAGCCGCGCCAAACCTTGCCGCAGCGAGGTGCGGTTGACGCCGAGTTGTTCAGCGAGTTCCCGCTCGGCGGGCAGCGTCGAGCCGGGCGGGAACGCGCCGTCCAGGATGGCGTCGGCTATGGACGCAGCGATTTGCTGGTCCACCCGCTGGCGGTCGGGGGGCTGAAGCGGACTTGACTGGTTCATTGGCTCAACCAATATAGTGGACCAATCGGCGGGAGGCGGGCAATGGACGACGACACGCGAGCGGCCGCGGCGCCGCGCTGGCGCGGCAAAGCCGGCCGCCTGGAGGTCTGGTACGCCACCCTGTCGGATCCGCGCACCCGCGCCGGATTGTGGATTCACTGCGAGACGGTGGCGCCGGTCCAGGGCGCTGCCTACGCGCACGGCTGGGCCACCTGGTTTCCGCCCGAAGGCCGGCCACGTACCGAGCGATTCGGCCCCGAGGCCGCCCAGCCCGCCGCCAGCACTGCCTGGTTCGACGCCGCAGACGTGCAGGTAAGCGCAGAACGGCTATCCGGACGCGCCCGATCACTGGCCTGGGACCTGTCCTGGAAAGACACCGCAAGACCACTGTGGACGTTCCCGCGCGCGGCGTGGGAGCGTGAACTGCTGCCGGGTGCCCAAGTGGTCATCGCCCCGACCGCCGCCTTCACCGGCTCAATGACCGTCGCAGACAGCACTTTTCGCCTCGACGACTGGTGCGGCGGCGTCGCACACATCTACGGCCACGGCAACGCCAAACGCTGGGGATGGATCCACGCCGACCTTGGTGGCGGGGACGTCTTGGAAGCCGTCACCGCCGTGTCGCACAAGCCGGGACTGCGCAAGCTGGCGCCGATGGCGTTTGTTCGCTTCCGCCTTGACGGAAAAGATTGGCCGGCAAGCCCTTTGCCGTCGCTGCGGATGCGGACAACACTCGGCCTGCGGCACTGGCAGCTGCAGGGACGCATCGACGGCCGGCGGGTGCTCATCCGGGTCGACCAGCCCGAGGACAGGTGCGTGAGCCTGGCGTACACCGATCCCGATGGCGGCCGCGCGGTGTGCACCAACACCGAACAGGCCGACATCCACGTCGAGCTTGACGACCGGCATTGGTCGGTGCTGGGCACCGGGCACGCCGAAGTGGGCCTGCGCGGCGCCGAGGCACCCGACATCAACGAAAGAATCCCCAGGTGAGTTTCCTGCTCGACGCACCGCTGCTGTTCGCCTCCGGCGTGCTCATCGAGCGACGCCTGCCGTCGGACCGTCGCGATGTCGCCGAGGCCGCCACCCTGGGCGTGTTCTTCGGTGGGTCGTTCGGTCTCTACCACAACGTGCCCGGACTCGGCGTGCTGTGGCGGCCCTTCCGCGCCCAGAATGGTCGCGATTTCATGTGGAACAGCGGTGTTTTCGGTGTGAACACGCGCGAGATGCGCTGGCCCCTGCACGCCGCGGCGGGTGCGGTCTTTGCGACCTATCCGTTCTTCATCAAGCTCGGACGCCGGTTCGGACGCTTGATATGAGCCGGCTCGCCGAACGGGCGACCGCGTCGTTCGGCAGTGCGCTCTTGCCCGCGGAGTACGGCGGACCGCCGCCAGCCCAGCTCGCCGATCGCATCGAGCGCTACCTGCGGCAGCTGCCGCCGCCGTCACGGCGGGCGATGCGCGCCGGGTTGCTGTCAGTGGCGGCGGCCAGCTATCTGACCACCGGCCGGCCTTTGTCGCGGCTCGGCCCCGACCGCCGCGAGCAGGTCTTGCGCCGGATGGCTTCGGTCAGCGCGGGAGCCAGTGCGGCGGTCGAAGCCCTGAAGGCGGTCGCGTTACTCGCCAGCGGCGCGGAATCCTATGTGCTAGAACTGCTTTCACGCGGCCAACGGCACGATGTGGCGCGTCCCGATGCGGCCCTGACCATCATGTCCGCCGCCGACAGCCGCTCCGTGGTCAGCACCGACGCGGTGATCGTGGGATCCGGTGCCGGCGGCGCGATGGCAGCGCGCACCCTGGCGCGCTGCGGCTTTGACACCGTCGTCGTCGAGGAGGGACGCCGCTGGACGGTCGAGGAATTCCGCACCACACACCCGATCGACCGCTACGCCGGGTTGTACCGCGGCGCCGGGGCCACCGTCGCGCTGGGACGCCCGTCGGTGGTGCTGCCCATCGGCCGAGCGGTCGGTGGAACCACCGTGGTGAACTCAGGTACCTGCTACCGGCCGCCGCTGGGTGTGCAGCAGCGCTGGCGCGACGAGTTCGGTCTCGGCCTGGCCGACCCAGAGCGGCTGGCGGAGCGCCTCGACGAGGTCGAACGCACGCTGCGAATCGCCCCGGTGCCATTGGAAATCATGGGCCGCAACGGGCGTCTGTTGCTCGACGCCGCCACGGCATTGAATTGGGGCGCGGCGCCGATCCCGCGCAACGCGCCGGGCTGCGAAGGCTGTTGCCAGTGCGCGATCGGTTGCCCGCGCAACGCCAAGTTCGGTGTGCACCTCAACGCGCTGCCTCAGGCGTGCAGCGCGGGCGCGCGCATCATCGCGCAGGCCCGGGTGGAGCGAGTTTTGCACGAGCGCGGGCGCGCCCGCGGCGTCCGGGCCCGCCGGCCCGACGGCACGGCGCTGGACATCCTTGCCGATACGGTCATTGTGGCCGCTGGTGCGACCGAGACACCAGGGTTGTTGCGGCGCGGCGGTTTTCCTGCGCATCCGCAGCTCGGCCGCAACCTCGCATTGCATCCGGCGACCATGCTCGCCGGCCGCTTCGAGGAAGACGTCGTCGCATGGCAGGGAGTGCTGCAAAGCGCCGCCGTGCATGAACTGCATGAGTCACATGGCGTGTTGATCGAAGCGACCTCCATGCCGCCGGGGATGGGGTCGATGGTCTTTCCTGGTTACGGCGCCGAGCTGCTCGGCTGGCTGGACCGCGCTCCGCAGGTCGCGACGTTCGGTGCCATGGTGGCCGATCGCGGTGTGGGCGCGGTGTTTTCGGTGAGCGGCGAGACACTGATGCGGTACAACATCGCCCGACCCGACGTCACCAAGCTCATGGTCGCGATCGAAGCCATGGGCCGGCTGCTGTTCGCCGCCGGGGCAGTCGAAGTGCTCACCGGATTGCCTGAGGCGACGACGGTGACCTCGCTCCCGGCGCTGCAGGAGGCGCTGTCTCGCAGCGACCCAAAACGCCTGCACCTGGCCGCTTTCCATCCGACGGGCACCGCGGCCGCGGGCACCGATGAGCAACTCTGCCCGGTCGACGAGACGGGACGGTTGCGTGGCATGGACGGCGTCTGGGTGGCCGACGCGTCGATCCTGCCCAGCTGCCCGGAAGTCAACCCGCAGGTGTCGATCATGGCGCTGGCGCTGGCGGTGGCCGACGAAGTGGTCAACGCCCGTTAATTTCGTCTCCGTCGTCATCGGCGATCGCGGGTGGTCCGATCATCATGCCCATCAAGCCGTCCCGGAAGGCGAGTCCCGGTGGCCTTCTGCCAGCCTCCGAAGGGGCGGCGTCAACCGGGGCATCCGGCAGCGAAGCTGAATCCGGTTCCGGGTGGGCGCCCGCCCACCCGGGCGGCACGTTGAACCCGGGCTGGATTCCAGCGAGTCCAGCGTGTCCGGACAGGCCGGGTGAACCGGACACGCTGCTCAGGACGCCCCAACCAGGCCATGCGCCGGGCACAACAGCGCTGGGAGTGACCGAGATGGCGGGACCAAGACCGGTTTACAGCGCTTCTCGATCGTTTGGGCCTGAACCCTTAACAAGCCGACAAGCCGGCCGGCCACCCCAAGGGCCCCAAACCGGCTGTGAGTAGCCAGATCTGGGCGGTGATCTAGCCCTCGAGCTTGTAGCCCAGTCCTCGCACCGTCACCAAATGCACCGGATTGGCCGGGTCGGCTTCGATCTTCGACCGCAGGCGCTTGACGTGGACGTCGAGCGTTTTGGTGTCACCCACATAATCGGCACCCCACACCCGATCGATCAACTGTCCCCGGGTCAGCACCCGACCGCTGTTGCGCATCAGGTACTCGAGCAAGTCAAACTCCTTGAGCGGCAACGTGATCGTGTCACCGTTGACCGAGACGACGTGCCGTTCCACGTCCATCCGTACCGGTCCCGACTCGAGTACGCCGTCACTGATCTCAGAGTCGTCGTCACCGCCACGGCGTAGCACCGCCCTGATCCGGGCGATCAACTCACGCGCCGAATAAGGCTTGGTCACATAGTCATCGGCGCCCAGCTCCAGGCCGACGACCTTGTCGATCTCGCTGTCGCGGGCGGTCACCATGATCACCGGCACGCTGGAACGGGCGCGCAGCTGCTTGCACACATCAGTTCCGGACATTCCCGGCAACATCAAGTCGAGTAAAACAATGTCAGCGCCGGCGCGATCAAACTCGGCAAGTGCGGCTGGCCCGTCGGTAACCACGGTCGCCTCAAAGCCCTCCTTGCGCAGGAGAAATGCCAGCGGATCGGCCAGCGACTCCTCGTCTTCCACGATCAGCACACAGGTCATGCGCGCAACTCCTCCTCATCGCTACGCTCTGCATCGTCGTCAGCGCGGGTCATCGACTTAGTTCTTCCTCTCTGTGGGACCTGTTGGGCCGCACCTCACGACCCTGCGGTTGCTCGGGTTGTTCGTCGTTGTCCTGGTAGGCGGGAATGGACAGGGTGAACGTTGATCCGGTTCCCGGCTTGCTCCACACCCCGATGCTGCCGTTGTGGTTGGCCGCAACATGTTTGACGATGGCCAGGCCCAACCCGCTGCCACCGGTGGCGCGCGAGCGAGCCTTGTCCCCCCGGAAGAACCGCTCGAAGACCCGCTCCTGGTCTTCCAGCGCGATCCCGATGCCCCGGTCAGTCACCGCGATTTCGATGTTGTCCCCGCGGCGGCGACGGCTGATCGACACCGGTGAACCCGGAGGCGAATAAGCGATCGCATTGGAGACCAGGTTGGCCAATGCGGTGACCAACAGCGTCTCGTCGCCCAGCACCCGCAGGCCACTGGGTGCATCGGTACGGACCTCGATATCAGCGTTGTCGGCGGCCACCTTGTGGCGCGCAATGGCTTCGGAGACAACGGTATCGACGTCGACCTCGGTGACGTTGGGCAACCGCTCGGCACCCTGCAGCCGGGACAGCTCGATGAGCTCAGCGACCATGTCCCCCAGCCGGTTTGCTTCGACGAGCACCTTTTCGGCGAACCGCCGGACGGTTTCGGAGTCGTCGGCCGAAGCCAGCAGCGCCTCGGCGAGCAGGGCCATCGCACCCACCGGAGTCTTGAGTTCGTGGCTGACATTGGCCACGAAGTCGCGCCTGGTCGCCTCCATGCGCGCATAGTCGGACTGGTCGTGAGCAAAGACCACGGCGAACCGACGGTCTTCTTCGCTGAGCAGCCGGGCTTGCCCGTGCACCGCGAGCCCGGACCGGCCCTGCGCACGTTTGGCCGGTCGCAAGTCGAATTCGGCATCGACACCGCCCAGCGCCTGCTGCGCCGCCTCCCAGGCCTGGTCATCAAGCTGCCGGTCGCGCACCAGGCCCAGCTCCTTGGCCCGATCGTTGAGGTAAACGACGTCGCGATGGGTATCCACCACCGCGACGCCCAGCGGCATCAACGCGACGATGCGTTGCAGCATCTGCGCGACGGTGATCCCGGTCCACTCGGTGGTCGCCCGCTGGCGGCGCTGAACCGCCCGCGGCGATAGCCGTGCCCCGGCCGCCACACCTACGGCCAACGCCAGCACGGACAAGACCCCGGCCAGCAACACTGCCGAGAACACAGTCACATAGCAAATCCTACAAATCTTCCTGAACGCCGCCCTAGCGGAGCGAGGCCAAAATCGGACAAGTCACACTTTGCGCTACATGTGTTCCGCTTCCGTTCACGCGATGTTAGGCAAACGGGCCTTTAAAGCACGCAATTGCAACGATCGGCTTCAGCCGCGCCCTTGGCTGGCAACCGCCGCCGCGCCGGCGGCGGCCGCCTCCGGATCCAGATAGGTACCGCCCGGCACCACCGGCCGCAGCTCGGCGTCCAGGTCATAGCGCAGCGGAATGCCGGTCGGAATGTTCAGCCCCACGATGTCTTCGTCGGACATCCCGTCGAGGTACTTGACCAGGGCGCGCAACGAATTGCCGTGCGCCACGATCAGCACCGTCTTGCCGCTGCGCAGATCGGGGACGATGACGTCGGTGAAATACGGCAGGAACCGCACCACCACGTCGGCCAGGCACTCGGTCAGTGGGCCCCCGCCGATGTCGGCGTAACGGGGGTCGGCATCCTGGCTGTATCTGCTGCCCTTCTCGATCGGCGGTGGCGGGGTGTCGTAGCTGCGTCGCCAGGCCATGAATTGCTCATCGCCGTACTGAGCCTTGATTTCTGCCTTGTTCAGACCCTGCAGCGCCCCGTAGTGCCGTTCGTTGAGGCGCCAGCTGCGCCGCACCGGAATCCACAGCCGATCCGCGGTGTCCAGCGCCAAGTGCGCGGTGGTGATCGCACGGCGCAGCAGCGACGTGTTGAGGACGTCGGGCAGCAGGCCGTGCTCGGCCAACAGTTCGCCGCTGCGCACCGCTTCGGCCCTGCCCTTTTCGGTCAGGTCGACGTCGACCCAGCCGGTGAATTGGTTGCTCGCATTCCATTGGCTCTCGCCGTGGCGCAGCAGCACCAGCGTCACGGTGTCGTTGAGTTGCATCCGCTTAGCATTTCACGGACGCTCGTCGCCGTCTTCGTCAATGAGGTGGGCGAACGCCTGGAGGTTCTTCAGCGACTCCCCGCGGGACGCCCGCCAATCCCACTCTTTTTGAATAGACGAGCGAAAACCTAACTCCAACAAGGTGTTAAAGTCCGAATCCACCGCTTCGAGCACCTGCCCGAGCACCCGGTCGATCTCGTCGGCGTCCACCGAGGCCAGCGACATGCGGCCCACCAGGTAGATGTCGCCGACGTTGTCCAGCGTGTAGGCCACGCCGTAGAGCCGTCGGTTGCGCTTGAGCAGGAAACGGTAAACACCCTCGAGGTTCTCGTCGGGCTTGCGGCACACGAACGCCTCGATGCGCACCGAATGCTCGCCGACGCTCAATATGGTGTTGGTCTTGAGCCTGCGCTCGCCCGGCAGCTCCACCACCAGACCGGACGGACCGCCATGAGCGCCAGCGTGTTTCGTGTAGTTCAGCCCGCTGGCCTGCAGCGCATCCTCGATCACCCGCTCGACTGTGGAATTCACGCGCCGACCCCGCGGCGCTCGGCGGCGTAGGTGGCGATCGCACGGCGGTAGCTGGCGAGTAGCGCGTCGGTGGTGTTGTCCCAGGAGAACGTGGCGGCGTGCGCGGCGGCCGCGCAACTCATGGCCTCAGACTGCGCCGGCGACCGGCCCAGCAGCCGGTGCAGCGCGTCCGCCCATCGATCGACGTCGTGTCCGGACACCAGCGTGCCGGTGATCCCGTCGCGCACGGCCACCGGCAGCCCGCCGACCGCGGCCGCCACCACCGGCGTGCCGCACGCCTGTGCCTCCACGGCCACCAAGCCGAACGACTCGGAATAGCTCGGCACGGCGACCAGGGTGGCGGCCTGAAACAAGGTGGCCAAGTTCTCGCGGGACTGCGGGGGCAGGAAGGTCACCCGCTCCGTGATACCCAGCTCTTCCGCCAGCCGCAGCAGTCCATCCGGGGAAGCCAAGCCGTTGCCCGACGGTCCCCCGGCCACCACGATGCGCACCCCGGGCAATTGAGCGGCGGCGCGCAACACGATGTCGGGTGCCTTCAGCGGCTGGATCCGCCCGACGAACGCCACCACGTCCCCGTCGAGCGGCAGCCCCAACGCCGCCCGAGCCGCCCGGAGATCACCCGGCCGGAACACATCGAGGTCGACACCCGGGTGGACCACGTCGATCCGCGCCGGATCGGCGTGGTGAATCGAAATCAATTGCGCCGCTTCGTCATCGGTGTTGACGATCAGCCGGTCCGCCTCATCGACGACCTGCTGCTCGCCGACGGTGCGCAGCGGTGGCTCGGGCGCGTCCCCCTCGGCCAGCGCCGCATTCTTCACCGCGGCGAGTGTGTGTGCGGTGTGCACCAACGGCACCGCCCAGCGGTCCCGCGCCAGCCAGCCGACCTGTCCGGACAACCAATAGTGCGAATGCACGATGTCGTAGTAACCGGGCTCATGTGACGCTTCGGCGCGCAGCACCCCGGCCGCGAACGCACACAGCTGGGTGGGCAAATCGTATTTGTCCAAGCCCTCGAACGGCCCCGCCACCACGTTGCGCACCAGCACGCCCGGCGCCACCCGCACCACCGGCGGGTCGGCGGACGCGGTGGCCCGGGTGAAGGTTTCTACCTCGATCCCACGCCGCGCGAGGTGCAACGCGGTCTGGAGCACATAGACGTTCATGCCGCCCGCGTCGCCGGTGCCGGGCTGCGCCAGTGGTGAGGTGTGCACCGCCAGCACAGCGACCCGACGCGGTTTCAGCCGGAAGACGTCATCCTGCCGCACTCTGTCATCTTTACAGGACTGTGCGTCAACCCGCCGAAGCCCGCAGGACAGAGGATGGCTTCACGCGGAAGACTCGTCAGAAGCAACCTCGCGCAACCGGGCCTCGACGACCCCGGCTCGCCGCATGGCGCCCAGCGGATCGGCGTACAGCCCGCTCAGTGACACGGTCCCCGCGCCGGCCTCCTGCACTCGGTTGCCGAAGACGGTGACGCGGATATCGCGCGGCGGCAGCACCGAGCGCGTCACGAACGCCGCCTCCACGTGCTCCATCGCCTCGGGGTACTCGGTGAACGCCTGGCCGCCGACCACGAGTTCGTCCGGGTTGAGCATGTCGCGCAGTAATGCCACCGCCTCGCCGAGCACCCGGCCGCGCTCGGCGAGCAGACCCGTGGCCGGCTGGTTGCCGGTTCGAGCCAGCCGTGACAGGTCGGTGATACCGGCCGCGGACCCATTGGCGCGGCCCGCAGAGGCGAACGGCAGGATGCGAAGCCGGCGGGCGGCGGCCAGCACCGCTTCGTCGCTCACCGTGGATTCCAGCTGCCCGCTGCCGCCGAGCAGTGCAGAGGAGGCGGGCAGCGTGGCGATGGTGCCAGGTCCGCTCGCCGGGCAGTGCACCCGTCCGCCGATCACCAATGCATAGCCCACGGTCTCTCGGGCGTAGACGTACAAGCTGGTCGGCGAGCTGGGCAGGAATCGCCGCATGCCCAGCAGCAGCTCGGCTCCGGCCATGGCGTCGACGTGTGAGGCTACCGATACCGGCAATCCCAGCGCGTCGCCCAGCACCGGCCCGACCGGTGCTTGCCGCCAGCCCAGCCGCGGGTGCTCCACCTGACCGGAGGCGCTGTCCACGGTGCCACCGATGGCGACCCCGACCCACAGTGGACGGCGCCGATGCCAACGCCGCAGGTACCGGCTGGCGCTCTCGGCCAGCGACGCCAGCGCGGCCGCGGGCGGGCTGAGCGGTGTCGGTGTCTCGACCGTGTCCAGCGTGCGGCCGAACAGGTCAGTGGCCACGATGCTGGTGGTTCGTGCGCCGATGTGGATGCCCAGCGTCACGAACGGCTCGTGATTGACCTCCACCGGGACGCGTGGGCGCCCGATCGCTCCGGAGACCGCGAGGTCGGCACGCTCGCGCAGCAGACCGGCGTCGAGCAGTGCGATCACCTGGCGGTTGACCGTCGCAATGCTCAGCGAGGTGACCCCGGCGATGACGTCACGGCCGACGGGGCCGCGCAACCGGACGGCCCTAAAGACTGACGCCGCCGCCGAATCCGGTATGTGCAGGGCCGGCGGCACGATCTGACGACGTAGCGACCGGTGGCCTTTCTGACCTGGTGAGTGGCCCAATGAGTGGTTGGGCGAATGATGGCTGTGAGTAAGGGTATTCGAGCGCACGAGCGTCCTTTGTCCGAGTTTTACTGGCCGGCGACGGGCCACACCTGAAAGTCAGGAGCGGCAAAGTGCGCGGCAACAACACGCACCTGCCGCGCAAAGACACGCGGTGGTGGTGGTGTTGGACAAGGCGCTGTGGTGCACATCGAAAAATTTAGCACGTTTACTAGGGTTGCATCGATGACTGAAACGGGCAGGAATAATCGGGTCGCGGTCGTCACGGGCGCCAGCTCCGGAATCGGCGAGGCAACCGCCCGAACGCTTGCTGCGCAGGGCTTTCACGTCGTAGCCGTGGCCCGTCGGGCGGAGCGGATCGGTGCCCTGGCCGGCGAGATCGGCGGTAGCGCCATTGTGGCCGACGTCACAGACGATGCGGCGGTCCAAGCGCTGGCGGCCCAATTGAGCCGGGTCGACGTGCTGGTCAACAACGCCGGCGGCGCTCGCGGACTGGAGCCGGTCGCCGAGGCCGACTACGAGCACTGGCGGTGGATGTGGGACACCAACGTAATGGGCACGCTGCGGGTCACCCGAGCGCTGCTGCCCAAGCTGATCGACTCCGGCGACGGCCTGATCGTCACCGTCACGTCCGTTGCCGCGCTTGAGGTTTACGACGGCGGCGCCGGATACACGGCGGCCAAACACGCCCAAGGCGCGCTGCATCGCACGCTGCGCGGCGAGCTATTGGGTAAGCCGGTGCGGCTCACCGAGATCGCCCCGGGTGCGGTCGAGACCGAGTTCTCCCTGGTCCGTTTCGACGGCGACCAGCACCGCGCGGATGCCGTCTACTCCGGCATCACCCCGTTGGTGGCCGCCGACGTCGCCGAGGTGATCGGGTTTGTGGCCTCCCGGCCGTCGCACGTCGACCTGGACCTGATCGTCATGAAGCCGCGCGACCAGGCGTCGGCCACCCGGTTCAACCGCCGGGGCTAGTGGTGGTGGTGGTGGTCGTCGGCGTGCCCGACAAACTCGGCGCGGTCGACGGCGTGACCGGCGCGGTCACCGGGATCTGACTGGCCGGCGGGTGCGCGCTGGGCGGCGGTAGCGCCGACATCGCAACCCAGGTGTCCCAGTCCACCGCCCAGTCCCAGATGTCGCCGTCGGAGTAGGACAGCTGAATGGAGCTTCCCGTTACTTCGACCGGGTCACCATAGATCGCCGAGTGGAAGTACTGCTCGGCGTCGCCGGTCGACAGGTTGATGCAGCCGTTGGTGACGTTGGTGTTGCCCTGGGCGCCCGCGCTCGCGGGATTGGCGTGGATGAACTCCCCGTTGTTGGAGATTCGCACGGCCCAGCGTTCGTGCACATTGCTGTAGCCGGCGGCCGGGTTGGACATGTAGAAGTCGGCGTACTTTTCGCTGACCACGTGGATGCCGTTGCGAGTGACGTTGCGCGCCTTGTCGGCCTCTCCGTAACTGCACGGGAAATCCATGATGACGCCTTCGTCCCTGACCACCTGGATGCGGTGCGACGACACCTCGGCCTTGACCACCTGCCGGCGACCGATCTGGATGTTCAGCGAGATGTCGTCGGCGCCGAACGCGCCGTCGCCGAACGGCAGGCCGTAGAGCTTGGCGTTGACGCTGACGGTGGTGCCGACCGGGTAGTACTCGCGGGTGCGCCAGTGCGCGCGGGCGCCTGCCGCCTCGTCGGGCAGCCACGCCCAACTGCCCTCCACGGGAGGGTTCGTCGTGACGGTCAGCGCCTTCTCGACGGCCGCCTTGTCGCTGATCGGCGCGTCGAACTGGATGATGATCGGCGCCGCGATCCCGACGGTCTGCCCGTCGGCCAGCTGGAATGCCCCACCGATCTTCTTGGTGGGACTGACGGTGGTGAACTTGGCGGTCACCGGGATCGCCTTGCCGTCGTGCCCGACGGCCGAGCCGCTCCAGGTGTAGGTGGCGTCGTAGCCGAGCGGCTCGCTGGTGGTGTAGACGGTGCGATCGGAGTTGAACGCGCCGGCAACGGCCTTGCCGGACGAATTCGTCAGCGCGACGTGCTGGAACCAGCCGTCGGTGATCTCGACGCTGATGGAGGCGATCGGCACCACGTTGTCGGCCGCGTCGGCCGGCTGGAACTTCAGCCGCGGCGCCGGCGGCGCCTTCTTCTCGGCTTGCTTGGTCGCCGTGCCCGCGCACGCGGCCAATAGGCTGGGGGCGAACGCACCGAGCCCAAGGGTCGCCAAAGCCATCCGCCGGTTGATCGGCGGCGGCGCGCTGGACGTGCTCACGAAACTCTAAGATACCGGGCGAAATCCGCCCTTTTGGCCGCGACGAATCGGGGCGGCGGTACTCGTGTGGGATTTTTCCGCTATAGCCTGCAGCCGAACAGGACAGGTTCCGGTTCCAATGTGATACCAAACACATCACGGACCCCATCGCGGATCACGCGGGCCAGCGCCAGCACGTCCTCGGTGCAGGCGCCGCCGCGGTTGGTCAGCGCCAGTGCATGTTTGGTGGACAACCGGCACCGGGCCGCCGCGTCGTCCGGATACCCCTTGGAAAAGCCGGCCCGCTCCACCAACCAGCCGGCGGCCAGCTTGACCCCGTCCGGTGCCGGGTAATGCGGGACCGGGCCCTGGGCAGCTGCGACAGCGGCCGACAGCCGCTCGTAGACGTTCGGTGCGACCACCGGGTTGGTGAAGAACGAACCCACGCTCCAGGTGTCGTGATCGGCCGGGTCGAGCACCATGCCCTTGCGGGACCGCAGGCTCAGCACCGCCTCGCGGACGGCTTGCGGGTGCGCGCGCTCGCCACTGCTCCGCTTCAATTCGGCCGCCAGTTCGCCGTAGCGCAACGGGGCGCTGCGCCCGGATGCGTCCAGCGCAAACTCGACTTCCAGCACCACCGCAGCGGTTCGGCGCCCGGCTTGCTTGAAGATGCTGGTGCGATAACCGAATTCCAGCGCACTGCCCGGCATCCAGTGCACCTCGCCGCTGCCGCGGTCCAGTACCCGGACACGTGTGATCGTGTCGGAAACTTCGGCGCCATAGGCCCCGACGTTTTGCACCGGGGTGGCCCCCGCCGACCCCGGGATACCGGACAGGCATTCCAGCCCGCCCAGGCCATGGTCGATAGCGCTCACCACGATGTCGTCCCACACCGCGCCCGCCTCCGCGCGCACCAGGTTGCCGTCGACGGCGAGTCCGTTGTTGGCCAACCGCACAGCGGTCAGGTCGGTCAGCTCATCGGCGATCACCACGTTGGAACCGCCGGCAAACACCAAGACGGGTTCGCGCTGCCCCTGCCGGTTTTCCTGGTCCAGCTGACGTATCACCGCGACCACTTGGTCGGTGCTGGTGCAGGTGATGAGACGGCGTGCGATGGGACCGACCCGCAATGTGGTCAACGGTGCCAGCGGCACCGCTTCGGCGACATGCGCGCCGGCCAGCGTTGCACCGGCACCGCTCGGTTTCATGGCCCGTAACGGTAGCCTCACCTGCTATGCCGCGTTCATTCGACTTGTCGGCCGACTACGACGGCAGCGTCGAAGAGGTCCATCGGGCGTTCACGGACGCCAGGTACTGGCGGGCCCGGCTGGCCGAGTCCGGAGCGGATGTGGCCACGCTGGAGTCGATACGAGTCGGCAGCGAAGCGGGAGACGACGACACCGTCGCGGTCGTCACCTTGCAGGTGATACAGAGTCACAAGCTGCCTGGCATGGTCACCCAGCTGCACAACGGCGACCTGTGCATCAGGCGCGAGGAGAGCTGGGGGCCGGTCACCGACGGCGCTGCGGAGGGTTCGGTCGCGGGCTTGATCGTGAATGCTCCGGTGAACTTGGCCGGAACCGCCCTGCTGGCGCCGATCGAAGGGACGGGTGCCGCCCGACTGACGTTGCGGGCCATCGTCCAGGTCCGCGTCCCGATCATCGGCGGCAAGCTGGAGAACATCATCGGCGCCCGACTGGCCGAGCTGGTGGCGGCAGAACAGCGTTTCACCACGGAGTGGATCGCCAAAAAGGCCTGAGCCCCACGCGGTCGACACACCTTAAGCTGGCGCCCATGCGCATCGCGTTGGCACAGATCCTCAGTAGCAGCGATCCGGCCGCGAATCTGGAGCTGGTTCGGGAGTACACCGGTCGGGCCGCCGCCGCGGGCGCGAAGTTGGTGGTGTTCCCCGAGGCGACCATGTGCCGGTTCGGTGTCCCGCTGGCGCCGATCGCCGAGCCGGTCGACGGCCCCTGGGCAGACGGCGTGCGCCGGATCGCGGCGGACTCCGGGATCACGGTGATCGCCGGCATGTTCACCCCAGCCGGCGACGGGCGGGTGAAAAACACCCTGATCGCGGCCGGTCCCGGTACTCCCACCCACCAGTCGAGCGCCCACTACGACAAGATCCACCTCTATGACGCCTTCGGCTTCACCGAGTCACGCACCGTGGCGCCCGGACACCAGCCGGCGGTGATCACCGTTGACGACGTTCGGGTGGGGTTGACCGTTTGCTATGACATCCGTTTTCCCGCGCTCTACACCGAACTGGCCCGCCGCGGCGCTCAGCTGATCGCGGTGTGCGCATCCTGGGGTGCCGGACCGGGCAAACTCGACCAGTGGACACTGCTGGCCCGCGCCCGGGCATTGGACTCGATGAGCTACGTCGCCGCGGTGGGTCAGGCCGACCCCGGTGAGACCGTAAGCAGCTCGGGGGCGCCGACCGGGGTGGGTGGCAGCCTGGTGGCCTCGCCGCTGGGCGAGATCGTCGCGTCGGCCGGCGCGGACCCGCAATTAGTGGTATCCGACATCGACCTCGATCGGGTCGCCAAGGCTCGGGACAGCATCGCAGTGCTCAGCAACTACTCAAAGTTTGCTCAGATTGATAGGGCAGAATCGGTTGGGTGACGAACCCACAAGGACCACCGCACCAGGACCCGTCGACGTGGGGCCGTCCCGGCAACCAAGGCACCTTCGGCCAACCCCCGACCGAGCGGCCGACCGAGCGGATAGCCACCGGGGGCCCGGGTTACGCACCGCCTTCGGCGGCTCCCGGCCCGGCGCCGGGCCAGACCGAGCGGTTCGCCGCCCCGCAGGCGAACATGCAGCAGCCCGGTTACCCGCCTCCGCCCGTTCCGCCGGCGGGCCCGACGGAAAAGCTGGCCACACCCGAGGAACCGACGCCGGTGACAAAGAAACGTGGGTTCCTGCGCGACCCGCTCTCGATCCTGCTGATCTGCATCATCATCGCGGCGCTGGTGATCGCCGGGCTGATCGGGGCCGAGCTGTACGTCCGTCACGTCGCCAACAGCAAGGTCGCCCAGGCCGTGGCGTGCGAGGTCAAGGATCAGGCCACCGCGTCGTTCGGGGTGACGCCGCTGATGCTGTGGCAACAGGCCACCAAGCACTACACCAACATCTCGGTTCAGACGGCCGGCAACCAGATCCGGGATGCCAAGGGCATGAAGATCGCCCTCAACATCCGGGACGTTCGGCTCAACTCGACATCCACCTCCAAGGGCACCATCGGCTCGCTCGACGCGACCATCACCTGGACGGCTGACGGAATCAAGGAGTCGGTGCAAAACGCGATTCCCGTGCTGGGTCCGTTCGTCACCAACTCGGTGACCACTCACCCCAAGGACGGCACCATCGAACTCAAGGGCATGCTGGACAACCTCACTACCAAACCGGTCGTGTCCGGCAACGGCTTGGCGCTGCAGATCATCACCTTCAATGCGCTCGGCTTCACGATGCCCAAAGAGTCCGTCCAGTCGACGTTGGACGACTTCACCTCGAACCTGACCAAGAACTATCCCCTGGGCATTCACGCCGACAGCGTGCAGGTCACCGACACCGGCGTGATCAGCCACTTTTCGACGCAGAATGCCAGCATTCCCAACGACAACAGCAGCGATTCCTGTTTCGCGAACATCTGACGGCCTAACCGAGCCCGTCGAGCACCGCCCGGGTGCCGGACAAGCCGAGCCGGGTGGCGCCGGCATCCAGCATTGCGAGCGCGTCCGCGGCGGTGCGGATGCCGCCACTGGCTTTGACCCCCAGCCGCCCGCCCACTGTCTGGTGCATCACCGCCACCGCACGCACCGAAGCGCCGCCCGCGGGGTGGAACCCGGTCGACGTCTTGACGAAGTCAGCACCGGCTTCCTCGGCGGCGCGGCAGACCTCGACCAGCGCGCCCTCGTCCGCCCGCGCCAGCAGTACCGCCGACTCCACGATCACCTTGAGCACGACCCCACCGGTCGCCGCACGCACGGCCTCGATATCGGATCGCACCGCATCGAACTTTCCCGCCAATGCGGCGCCGACGTCGATGACCATGTCGATCTCGCCGGCACCCGATGCCACCGCCTGTGCGGCCTCGTGCGCCTTGATCGCCGAGACGTGCTTGCCGGACGGAAAACCCGCCACGCTGGCCACCCGTACCGCGCCGGCTTGCACCGCCACGGTGATCATGGACGGCGAGACGCATACCGCATAGACGCCGAGTTCGGCGGCCTCGGTGACCAGGGCGGCCACCTCAGCGTTGGTGGCCTCGGGTTTGAGCAGGGTGTGGTCGACCAGTGCCGCCAACTGCTGCCGGGTGGGGTTTGCCACTAGAAGCGTTCTTCCGGTCCGCCGGGATTGCAGCCGGAGGCGACCATTTCGGCGTCGTCGACGACGGGCCGCCACGGCTCCAAGTTCCAGCTGGGCTTGCCCGGTTCCGCCAGTTCGGCGAACTGCCAGTGGCAGATGAACTGCGCGCGCATACCCGGGGTATCGGCATCGGGCGACAGCGCCAGCACTTCGGACCAGGCCTCGTCGGCCAGGGCGGTGGTGCCGGGCTGTCGGGCAGCCAGACGTCCCGATGTTGTCGGGTAGACCCGCAGGCTGCTCAGGCCGCGCCACTGTGCCCACTCGGTGTGGTCGATGAAAGGAGGGGCGATCGGCGCCGGGGGTGCCGCGACGGCGCCCGCTGGGCTCGCCAGGGCCACGACGACGGCCGCGGGCGCTGCCAGCAGGGCCTTCATCCGGCTAGCGCGACTTGCCCTGAATTTCCAGGAGTTTGGGTCGCACGTCGACCAGATACACCCCAGCCGCGCAGGCGGCCATCACGATGCCCAGCACTCCGAAAATGAAACTCAGGATGGAGGTCAGTGCGACGGCCAGGCCAAGGATCACCAACCACACCGGCTTGGTCAGCTTCTCCGCGGCGGTATAGGCGTCGGGCCGCTGCAACGCTGCGTGCACAAACGCGTACACCGCCGTGGCCAAGACGGCGATCTGCAAGACCAACATGACGGTACCCACGAGGTGGCTCACGCCTTAAGCGTATGCGGGCACCCGGCAAAACGTCGACTCAGAGTTGCCCCGAGGGGCAACTCTGAGTCGAGTCTGTGGCGTTATGTCCGGCTTGCCCCGAGGCAAGCGGTGCCTTACTTCTGGGTGACCTTCTTGGCCGTCGCCTTCTTGGCCGGAGCCTTCTTGGCCGGAGCCTTCTTGGCGGTGGCCTTTTTGGCAGGCGCCTTCTTGGCCGACTCAGACTTCTTGGGCAACTCGATGCCGACCAGCTTGGCCGCACGCTCACCCACCGCGCGGGTCTGCGATGCGACGGTGCCGAGCGCCTCCTGGGTCAGCTCGACGGCCTGGTCCACATAACCCTCCGCGCGCGAGGAGGCGTCCTCGAAGGGCCGCTGGCTGCGCAGCCGCTGTAGCGCCGCCTCGCCCCGCTCGACCAGCTCGTTGTAGCGACTGGTCGCGGCCTCCAGGTAGCCCTCGGCCGCCTTGCGCAGCTCCTCGGCGGTGAACCGCTCCCGCAGCCCGGTGAACTGCTCGGGCAGGTCCTCCTGCAGCTTGGTCAGCCGAGCACGGCTCTCCTCCACCCGGCTGCGGGTGTCGGCGCGGGTCTCTTCGGCGCGCTCACGCAAGCTGGCGATCAACTCATTAACGGTGGCCAGGGCCAAATCGGCCGCACCGAGGGCCGCCAGCAAGGGGGCCCGCAAATCTTCAATGTTCGAGTTTTCCGCCATGGTTTTTCCTTTCATGGTTTGTTTCTTTATCAGCATTACTAGGTGTGGTTTATGGAAGCTAGGGGCAAGCGTCTCCTTCTGAACTGGTGGCCGTGTCCGTCAACTCAAACCTGCAACGGTTGGGTTCTCATTCGTGAGTAACCCCGGCGCCCGGTGGTCTATACATCACCAAGTCACTACCGCGACGAACTGGCGGCTCAGCCGAATGCGAAACGATGCCGGCTGGAACGGACCAATCATCCGTCGCGGTCGGATTCGGTCGAACACTCCTCGTGGCTGAACTGGTTTTCGTCAATGGATTCGTTTTGTTGGCTAAACGACGCGTAGATGTCGAGCAGAATTTGCTTCTGGCGCTCGGTGATCGCAGTATCGGTGATGATCGCGTCGCGCACCTGGCTTTTGTCGCTGGGCTCGAGAATGCCGGCCCGCACGTAGAGAACCTCGGCGGACACCCGCAACGCCTTCGCGATCTGGTTGAGGACATCGGCGGACGGCTTACGCAGTCCGCGCTCCACCTGACTCAGGTAGGGGTTGCTGACACCAGATTTTTCGGCGAGTTGCCGAACGGAGACTTGGGCAAGCTCGCGCTGGCTTCGGATGAAGCTACCGATGTCAGAGGCCATGTCCGAGGCAGCGCTGGTGACCTTGGCGGAGAGCTTCTCCTCCGGTGGCATTGCTTGCTCCTCGGGTCCGACGGCTGGTCTGACAGGCACCAGCGTACGGACAAGCGCTTGCTATTGCAAGCACTTGTGAGCATCCCTAGAAAAGCAGCTGCGCCACCGCGTAGATTAACAGTCCGGTCAGCGATCCCACCACGGTGCCGTTGATACGGATGAATTGCAGGTCTCGCCCGACGTGCAGTTCGATTCGCCGGCTGGCTTCTTCGGCGTCCCAGCGCTCGATGGTGTCGGTGATGATCGCGGTGATCTCCACCCCGTACTGGGAAACCAGATGCTGGGCGGCGCGCACCAGCCAGTTGTCGACTTTGTCGCGCAGCCCGGCGTCGTCGCGCAGCGACTCCCCGATGCGGACCACCGCGTCGGCGACGCGGGTTCGCAAGGTACTCGACGGGTCGTCAACACCCTCGAGCACCAGCCGTTTCAGTGTTTTCCACGCCGTGGCGGCGGCGTTGGCAATCTCGTCGCGCGCCATCAGCTGTTCTTTGACCGACTCGGCGCGCGCGATGGTCTCCGGGTCATGCTGCAGATCGTCGGCAAATTCGAACAGGAAGCGGGTCGCCGAACGGCGCAACTCGTGGTCGGGGTTGCGGCGCACCTTGTCGGTGAAGTCCATCAGCTCCCGATGAATGCGGTCACCCACCAGATGGTCGATGAATCGTGGCGACCAGCTCGGTGAGTCCCGCTCGACCACCCGCTGAATGACCTCACCGGCGTTGAGCGACCACTGGAACGCCCGGTCGGCCAGCAACTGGATCAGGGCTTCCTGCCGGTTCTCGGCCAGCAGGGTGGCCAACACCCGGCCAACCGGAGGACCCCACTGCGGTTCAGCGATGCGGCGCACGATCATCCGATCGATGACCTGCTGGATGTCGTCGTCGCGCAGCAGCTCCACGATCACCCGCAACACGGTGGCCGTCTCGCTTGCCACCCGCTCGGCGTGGGCGGGTTCAGACAGCCACTTACCGAGCCTGCTGGACACCTGGGCGTCCCGCAGCTTGGTTTCGACGATCGCCGGCGACAGGAAGTTCTCCCGCACGAAGGTGCCCAGACCCTCGCCGAGCTGGTCTTTCTTGCGCTTGATGATCGCGGTGTGCGGGATCGGGATGCCCAGCGGATGCCGGAATAGGGCGGTCACCGCGAACCAGTCGGCCAGGGCGCCCACCATTCCGGCCTCCGCGGCGGCAGCGACATAGCCGATCCAGGCGTCTCCGGCGCCGTGCGCCTGCGCCCATCGGCAGGCCAAGAACACCCCGGTGGCACCGATCAGGAAACTGAGCGCGACCATTTTCATCCGGCGCAGTGCCACCCGCCGCTCGGCGTCGGCCGCCGGATCGGCCCCGGCGAAGGACTCGGCAAAGGACGTGTGGGGCCGCCGGGCGCCGCTCGAGGGTGTCGTCACGGCCAGGCCTGCCGGCGAGCCCGACGCCCCGTCTCTCTGTGAGGCTCTATGTGCCACCACTCCATCATCTATGGTCTCGAGCGATCGGTGTGACGACACTGGTCGGCGAGGCCCATTCGAGACTGAGCGAAGACCCCAAACAAGCGCGCAAGCCGTACTATCAAGGGCGTCTAGTGAATGGGAAATCGGCGACAGTGGCAGAGCAAATCTTGGCTGTAACCGTCAAGACGGATGGGCGCAAGCGACGCTGGCACCAGCACAAGGTGGAGCGCCGCAATGAGCTGGTTGACGGCACAATCGACGCGATTCGCCGGCACGGCCGATTCTTGAGCATGGACGAGATTGCCGCGGAGATCGGGGTCTCCAAGACGGTGCTGTATCGCTACTTCGTCGACAAGAACGACCTGACGACCGCGGTGATGATGCGGTTCACCCAGACCACCTTGATTCCCAACATGGCCGCGGCGCTGATGTCCGACCTCGATGGCTTCGACCTGACCCGCGAGATCATCCGGGTGTACGTCGATACCGTGGCGGACGAACCCGAGCCGTATCGGTTCGTGATGGCCAACAGCTCGGCGAGCAAGAGCAAAGTGATTGCCGACTCCGAGCGGATCATCGCCCGCATGCTCGCGGTCATGATGCGCCGCCGCATGCAACAAGTCGGGATGGACACCGGCGGTGTGGAGCCGTGGGCTTACCTCATCGTCGGCGGTGTGCAGTTGGCCACTCACTCGTGGATGTCGGACCCGCGGATGAGCCGCGACGAGTTGATCGACTACCTGACGATGCTGAGTTGGAACGCGCTGAAGGGAATCGTCGAGGTTGGCGGATCGCTGGAGAAGTTTCGCGCCCAGGCGCATCCGTCGCCGATCCTGCCGCCCCGGGGCCAGGCAGACGGCTCGGGGTATTAAGGAGCTCACGGCCGGCCGCGCGTTTTGAAAGTTGCGTCCGTCTCATGTGACCCTGGGATGCGCCCAGGAAAGCTACTTGGCCCGCCGCAGCGACTAGCATGCAGTGATGCATCGGGGGTAACGCAACGGCACACCAGTTCGCCCGCCGGCCGCTGCCTCGCATACAGAAAGGCTCATTTCGACATGTCCGTGCAGCTCACGCCGCACTTTGGAAACGTCCAAGCCCATTACGATCTGTCGGACGACTTCTTCCGGCTGTTCCTGGACCCGACCCAAACCTACAGCTGCGCATACTTCGAGCGCGACGACATGACGTTGGAGGAGGCGCAGCTCGCCAAGATCGACCTGGCGCTGGGGAAGCTGGGGCTTGAGCCGGGAATGACGCTGCTCGACATCGGCTGCGGCTGGGGAGCCACCATGCGGCGCGCCATCGAGAAGTCCGACGTCAACGTCGTGGGTCTGACGCTGTCGGAGAACCAGGCCGAGCACGTACAGAAGGCCTTCGACCAGATGGACACGACCCGCACCCGACGAGTGCTGCTGGAGGGCTGGGAGAAGTTCCACGAGCCGGTAGACCGCATCGTCTCGATCGGAGCCTTCGAGCACTTCGGCCGCCAGCGTTACGGCCGGTTCTTCAAAATGGCCTACCAGGCGCTGCCGCCCGGCGGAATGATGTTGCTGCACACCATCGTTCGACCCTCGTTCAAAGACGCCCGGGCGAAGGGCATGAAGCTGACCCACGAGATCGTCCAGTTCTCGCAGTTCATCTTGGCCGAGATCTTCCCGGGAGGCTGGCTGCCCACACCGCAGACCGTCGGGGAGTACGGGGTCACCGCCGGCTTCGAGTTGACCCGGGTCCAGTCGCTGCAGCTGCACTACGCGCGGACCCTGGACCTGTGGGCGGAGGCGCTGGAGGCCAATCGCGAGCAGGCCATCGCCATCCAGTCCCAGGAGGTCTACGACCGGTACATGAAGTACTTGACTGGCTGCGCCAAGCTGTTCCGCCAGGGTTACACCGACGTCAATCAGTTCACGATGGTGAAGTAGCCGCCCTCACGCCGTCATTTGACCAGAGTGAATTGCCCCACATTGCTGATGCCCTTGCGAAAGAATTCTTCGCAGCCAGTCAGATATTTCATGTAACGCTCATACACCTCTTCTGACTGCAGGGCGATCGCTTGCGCCTTGTTGGCCGCTAAATTGCTCGCCCATATGTGGAGCGTCCGTTCGTAATGTTCGGCCAGCAATTGTACTTTTTCGACCGAGAATCCAGCGGCCTGCGCGAACTCGAAAATATCTTCCTGCGCCGGTAACTCTCCACCAGGGAAAATCTCAGTGCGAATGAATCGGATGAATCGGATATCGCACATCGTCAACGGAACGCCGCGGCCATGCATTTGTCTCTGGGTATAGGCCAAAATGGTGTGCAATAGCATCCGGCCGTCATCGGGGAGGATGTCGTATGCGCGTCCGAAGAAGGCGGAATAGCGTTCCTTCTTGAATGCTTCGAAGGCACCGATGGTGACGATGCGGTCGACTTTGTCTTCGAACTCTTCCCAGCCCTGCAGCCGTACCTCGATGTTGCGCTGCGTGTGGATCTTTGCGAGCTTGGCCTTGCTATATTCGAACTGATTGCGGCTCAAAGTGATTCCAATTACGTTGACGTCGAACTTCTCGACGGCTCGTTTAAGCGCCCCGCCCCAGCCGCAACCGATGTCCAGTACGGTCATCCCGGGCTCGAGGTTCAGCTTTCCCAGCGCCAGGTCGAACTTCGCGTTCTGGGCTTCCTCGAGAGTCATGTCGTCCCGCTCGAAATAAGCGCAGGTGTAGCCCATCGTCGGGTCTAGGAACAACGCAAAGAACTCGTCGGAAACGTCATAGATGGATTGCGATTCTTCGTAGAAGGGCCTCAATGGCTTCGTCATGCTGGTTGTATGCCTTTCGCCGCGTATTTGACGGGAGCATGGTAACCGGTCAACGTGACGCTGTCATGCGCTCCGCGAAATCATGTCGGCGATCAGTACTTGTAGAAGCCCTGACCCGTCTTTTTGCCCAACCGACCCGCTTCCACCATGCGCAACAACAGTGGCGGCGGTCCGTAATGCGGTTCTTTGAACTCCTCGAACATTTTGTCCGCGATCAGCTTCAGGCTGTCCAGGCCGACGAGGTCAGACAGCCGCAGCGGGCCCATCGGGTGCGAAAGCCCGGCGACAACGGCTTTGTCGACATCTTCGACGGTGGCGAAACCGGCCTCCACCATCCGGATCGCGGACAGCAGGTAGGGCACCAGGAGCGCGTTGACGACGAAGCCGGACCGGTCCGAGCAGCGCACCACCTGCTTGCCGAGCACCGCACTGGCGAACTCCTCGGTACGAGCGGCGGCGGCTTCATCGGTGACCAGGGTGCAGACCAACTCGACCAGCGGGATCACCGGGACCGGGTTGAAGAAGTGCAGTCCCAGTACCCGTTGCGGGCCCTTGGTGGCCGCCGCGATCTTCATGATCGGGATGCTCGAGGTGTTGGACGCCAGCACCGCGTCGGGATCGGTGACTACCCGGTCGAGTTCGGCGAAGATCTGTCCCTTGATGGCCTCGTCTTCGATGATCGCTTCGATGACCAGCTGGCGGTCGGCGAGATCCTTCAGGTCCGCGGTGAAGGTGAGCTTGCTCAGGGCGCGGTCGCGCTCCCGCTCGGTCACCTTGCCCGCACTGACGCCGCGCTCCAACGACTTCACGATGCGGTTCCGTCCCGCGGTGATCAGCGCCTCGGTGGTCTCGAACACCGTCACGTCGACACCGGCGCGGACGGCGACCTCGGCGATACCGGACCCCATCTGGCCGGCCCCGACTACCCCTACCCGCTGAATCGCTGCGTCGCTCACTGTTTCTCTCCGGTTCTCTCCGGGTGACCGTATCGTCTTGCACCGCAATAGGCCCCGCCCAGATTGGCTGGGCGGGGCCTATGCTACTTCAGCCGCTGTTCAGCGCACCTCGCGTGCTCAGCGCACGCTCGTCGTCAGTGACTCACCCGTCGTTCCACTTCCTCCTCGCGTGCTCAGCGCACGCTCGTCGTCAGTGACTCACCCGTCGTTCCACTTCCTCCTCGCGTGCTCAGCGCACGCTCGTCGTCAGTGGAACTGGCCTTGCTCGGTGGAGCCGGTCAGCGCGGTGGTCGACGAGTTCGGGTCGACCGTGGTGGCGATCCGGTCGAAGTACCCGGCACCGACCTCGCGTTGGTGCTTGGTGGCGGTGTAGCCACGCTCCTCGGCGGCGAACTCGCGCTCCTGCAGCTCGACGTAGGCGGTCATCTGGTTGCGGGCGTAGCCGTAGGCCAGGTCGAACATCGAGTAGTTCAGCGCGTGGAAGCCGGCCAGCGTAATGAACTGGAACTTGAAGCCCATCGAGGCGAGCTCCTTCTGGAACTTCGCGATGGTGCTGTCGTCGAGGTGCTTGCGCCAGTTGAACGACGGCGAGCAGTTGTAGGCCAGCATCTGGTCGGGGAACTCGGCCTTGACGCCCTCGGCGAACTTGCGGGCCAGCTCCAGGTCCGGGGTACCGGTCTCCATCCAGATCAGGTCGGCGTACGGTGCGTAGGCCGTGGCGCGCGCGATGCAGGGCTCCAGACCGTTCTTGACGCGGTAGAAGCCTTCCCGGGTGCGCTCGCCGGTGATGAACGGCTGGTCACGCTCGTCGACGTCGGACGTGATCAGCGTGGCGGCCTCGGCGTCGGTACGAGCGATCACCACGGTCGGGACATCGCAGACGTCGGCGGCCAGTCGCGCCGAGGTCAGCGTGCGGATGTGCTGCTGGGTCGGGATCAGCACCTTGCCGCCCAGGTGGCCGCACTTCTTCTCCGACGCCAGCTGGTCCTCCCAGTGCGAGCCGGCGACACCGGCCGCAATCATCGCCTTTTGCAGCTCGAAGACGTTGAGCGCGCCCCCGAAGCCGGCCTCACCGTCGGCGACGATCGGCGCCAGCCAGTTCTCCACCGAAGTGTCGCCCTCGATCTTGGCGACCTGGTCGGCGCGCATCAGCGCGTTGTTGATCCGGCGGACCACCTGCGGCACCGAATTGGCCGGGTACAGGCTCTGGTCGGGGTAGGTGTGGCCGGACAGGTTGGCGTCACCGGCGACCTGCCAGCCCGACAGGTAGATGGCCTTCAGGCCGGCGCGCACCTGCTGGACGGCCATGTTGCCGGTCAGGGCGCCGAGCGCGTTGACCCACTCCAGGTCGTGCAGCTCTTCCCACAACACTTCGGCGCCGCGACGGGCCAGGGTGCATTCCTCGACCACGGTGCCCTGCAAAGCGACGACGTCCTCGGCGGTGTAGGTACGCGTGACGTCCTCCCAACGCGGGTTGGTCTCCCAGTCCTTCTGGATCTGCTCGGGGCTCTTCGGGGTGCCAACGACAGACATCGGGCATGCTCCTTAACGACCTTCACTACATAAGTTGCTGAAGGCCTCACCGGCGGTAGCTAGTGGCTCAACTTCACTGGTGTGCTAACTCGACCATGGCACAGCTTGTTGATGCAGGTCCACCCGTTTCATATGCGAATTTCAGCAACAGGTTCGGGCGTTTTTGCGAACCTTGCAAAGTTAGAGCGTTACTTAACCGTTTCAGAAGCTACCCGTCAGTAACGGCAAACCCGCAGGTCATACCGGCTATCGACGGCATCGCCGCCGTCGCCCGATTTCGGTTACCGGGAGAAGATCGCGGCGACCGCCTTCGCCTCGTCGCCAACCGCATATGTGAGCGTTGTAACAGTGCGATCGGCCAGGTTCGGACCGAACTGGCCGGTCGAACCGGGCGGATGGACGTGCGAGATGATCTCGAGCTTGTCGCCCAGGGCGACCGGTGCCTCGTGTTCGAGGGTGATCCGCAGCGGCAGCTGCATCAGCTCGGTGTGCGAAGCCAGGTAATCCTCGATCACGCTCCAGTACACCGAGTTGTTCATGTGGTCGAACAGGTCGATGTCGGTGACCCGGACGGGGAACTCATGGATCTCGGCGGCGTCGTCGCGGCTGGCCGGCTTCAGGTAGCCCTTCCAGCGCAGCCGGTCGACGGACGTGGTCTTGTGCAGGCCGGCCAGGAAGTCGTCGGAAATGCGCGACGGCATCTGGGTTTCCCGGTTGATATTGATCCAGAACGCCTCGGATTCGATCAGGCCGCCCTTGCGTGCGTCGACACGAACCCGCATCTCGCACCACCGGTTCGAGGTGCCGGAACACCACCTGCGGCACCACAGCATGTCCTGGAACTCGATCGGGCGGATCAGGTCGAGCATGGTGCGCCGGACGATCCACAGCGGATGCGTTTCCTCGAACCCCATCTCGCGCAACTGGTCCTGGCCAATGTCCTGGATGTGCCGGCAGGCGGCGTCCAGCCGCAACCGCCCGGTGCGGTCGATATCGCCAACGCGCAGCGGCCATTCGAGATCGAACACATCGGGGTGGCCGTCGGGCACCGGCATCAGTTCTTTGTCCAGGCTCACGGCGTCGCTCCCCATTTCCTCCTCGTCGACATCCCCAGGCCAACCCTGGGGCCCCCGTTGCGAATCATGCCAACGACATGCGTCAAATACCAATTGCAACCCGACCGTTGCGTCTGCCAAGTCTGCGAAGCGCACCTTCGCAGCGCCCGGTACCCTCGACGAGGTGTCCAAAACGTTCGTCGGTTCACGCGTTCGCCAGCTGCGCAACGAACGCGGCTTTTCTCAGGCCGTGCTGGCTCAGATGCTGGAGATCTCGCCCAGCTACCTCAACCAGATCGAGCATGACGTTCGGCCGCTGACGGTAGCCGTGCTGCTGCGGATCTCCGAGGCGTTCGGAGTGGACGCGACCTTCTTCGCCTCCCAAGACGACACCCGGCTGGTCGCCGAGCTGCGCGAGGTGACGATGGACCGCGATCTGGACATCAATGTCGACCCGACGGAAGTTGCCGAGATGGTCACTGCTCATCCCAGCCTGGCTCGCGCGGTGGTCAACCTGCACCGGCGCTACCGGATCACGACGGCGCAGCTGGCCGCCGCCACCGAGGAGCGCTACTCCGACGGCAGCGGCACCGGGTCGATCACCATGCCGCACGAGGAAGTGCGCGACTACTTCTACCAACGCCAGAACTACCTGCACGAACTGGACACCGCCGCTGAGGACCTCACCATCCAGATGCGGCTACACCACGGCGATCTGGCCCGGGAGTTGACCCGCCGGCTCACCGAGGTCCACGGAGTGCATATCAACCGGCGGATCGATCTCGGCGACACCGTGCTGCATCGCTACTACCCCGAGACGAAAACACTGGAAATCAGCAATCACCTTTCGCTGGGCCAGCAGGTGTTCAAGATGGCGGCCGAATTGGCCTACCTCGAGTTCGGCGACCTGATCGAGAACCTGGTCGAGGAGGGAAAGTTCACCAGCCCGGAGTCGCACACGCTGGCCCGGCTGGGGCTGGCCAATTACTTTGCCGCGGCCGCGGTGCTGCCCTACCGCCAATTCCACGACGTCGCAGAGAACTTCCGCTACGACGTCGAGCGGTTGTCGTCCTTCTATTCGGTCAGCTACGAGACCATCGCACACCGGCTTTCCACGTTGCAGCGTCCGTCGATGCGCGGCGTGCCGTTCTCGTTCATCCGGGTGGACCGCGCCGGAAACATGTCGAAACGCCAGTCCGCCACTGGGTTCCACTTCTCCTCCAGTGGCGGCACCTGCCCGTTGTGGAACGTCTACGAAACGTTTGCCAATCCGGGCAAGATCCTGGTGCAGATCGCCCAGATGCCCGATGGCCGCAACTACATGTGGGTGGCTCGCACCGTGGAGCGTCGCGCCGCGCGGTATGGTCAGCCGGGTAAAACCTTCGCGATCGGGCTGGGCTGCGAGCTTCGCCACGCCCACCGGCTCGTCTATTCGGAAGGACTCGACTTGTCGGGCGATATCGCCACACCGATCGGCGCGGGCTGCCGGGTCTGCGAGCGCGACAACTGCCCGCAGCGGGCGTTCCCCGCGCTGGGCCGCGCGCTCGATCTCGACGAGCACCGCAGCACCGTGTCGCCGTACCTGGTGAAGCAACCGTGAGCGGCGGCCAAGCGGGTCAAGTCGGTCGCGTGCCGTCCTCCACCAAGCTGCGCCGCCTGGGGCCGATCAACTGGGCTCTGGCCAAGCTGGCGGCACGCACGACACGCTCGCCCGAGATGCATCTGTTCACCACCCTGGGGCAGCGCCAAGGGTTGTTTTGGGCGTGGTCGCTCTACGGCGGCCGGTTGCTGCGCGGCCGGCTGCCGCGCGTCGACACCGAGCTGGTGATCCTGCGGGTCGCGCATTTGCGGTCTTGCGAATACGAGTTGCAGCACCATCGGCGGTTGGCGCGCGAAGCGGGCCTGGACGCAAACATGCAGGCGGCGATTTTCGCGTGGCCGAACGCTCCCGAAGGCGGCGGCCCGCGAACGATACTGAGCGCCCGCCAACAGGCACTGCTGAAGGCGACGGACGAGCTGATCAAGGACCGCAAGATCAGCGACGGCACCTGGCAGCAGCTGGCGGCGCACCTCGATAGGCGCCGACTCATCGAATTCTGCTTGCTGGCAACCCAATACGACGGCCTGGCCGCGACGATTACCGCCCTGGAAATCCCGCTGGACAACCCCGGCTACAAGTAGAGGTTGGTTAGCACCGCCAGCGAGAGGGCCACGGGAAGTACCGGCAGGCCGAACGCGAACGCCGCCGCCGAGTCCTTGCGGCGCCGCCGCAGCCACCAGCCCCACAGCCCGGTGCAGGCCGCCAGCACAACCGAGATCAGCAACACGACCAGACTCCACACACTGACCGTCGCCACGTCGTTGCCGACGGAAATCGCGATCAACCACACGACGTAACCGGTCACCAAACCGCCGATGGCACCAACAACGGTTTCGGTGGTCCGCATCGGATGCTCAGAAATTGATCATATGGCCGGTCAAACCGTGGAAGCACTCCTGCAGCGCCTCGGACATGGTCGGATGGGTGTGTACGTTGCGGGCCAGTTCGTTGGCCGTCAGATCCCACTTCTGCGCCAGCGTCAACTCCGGAAGCAGCTCGGACACGTCATGGCCGATCAGGTGGCCGCCGAGTAGCTCACCGTACTTTCCGTCGGCGACCAGCTTGACGAAACCGCTGGGGTCGCCCACGCCGTGCGCTTTGGCGTTGGCGGTGAACGGGAACTTGGCCACCACGACGTCGTAGCCTTCGTCGCGGGCCTGCTGCTCGGTGAGCCCGAAGCTGGCGACATTCGGCTGGCAGAACGTCGCGCGCGGCAGCATCCGATAGTCGCCGAGGGCCAAAGTCTCTGCGCCGGCAATGGTTTCGGCCGCCACCACACCTTGGGCCTCGGCGACGTGCGCCAGCATCAGCAGCCCGGTGACGTCGCCGATGGCGTAGATGTGCGGGACCGAAGTCTGCATGTACTCGCTGATGCCGATGGCCTTGCGATCGGTCAGCGCGACCCCGGCCTTGTCCAACCCGTAGCCCTCGACGTTGGGCGCAAACCCGATGGCCTGCAACACCTTTTGGGCCTTGAGCTCTTGCGCGTTGCCGTCCTTGTTGACGGCCACGGTGACCTCGGAACCATTGTCGGAAATGGATTCGACCTTGGTTCCGGTGAGGATCTTGACGCCCAGTTTCTTGAACTGCTTTTCGATCTCCTTGGACACCTCGGCGTCTTCGTTGGGCAGCGCGCGCGGCAGGAATTCCACGATGGTGACGTCGACGCCGTAGTTCTTCAGCACGTAGCCGAATTCCATGCCGATGGCGCCGGCGCCGGCGATGATGATCGACTCGGGCAGCTCCCGGGACAAGATCTGTTCTTCGTAGGTGACCACGTTGGCCGACAGCGACGTTCCGGGAACCAGCCGGGTGCTGCTGCCGGTGGCGATGATGGCGTTATCGAAGGTGACGGTCTCACTACCGCCGTCGTTGAGTTCGACCGACAACGTGTGGGCGTCGGTGAACCTGCCGTACCCGTGGATCTCGGTGATCTTGTTCTTCTTCATCAGGAAGTGCACGCCGGCCACCCGGCCGTCGGCGACTTTGCGGCTGCGGTCAAACGCGATCCCGTAATCGAAGCTCGCCTCCCCGCTGATACCGAACATCTCGGCCTCTTTAGTGAAAATGTGCACGAGCTCGGCATTGCGCAGTAACGCCTTGGACGGAATGCAACCGACGTTGAGGCACACTCCGCCCCAGTACTTCGATTCGACGATTGCGGTTTTCAGGCCCAGCTGTGCCGCACGAATGGCTGCGACATATCCGCCGGGGCCGGCACCGAGGACAACGACGTCATAGTGAGAAGTCACGAGCCCACATTAGTGGGCAGTTGGGCACGGCGTTAATACGGAATGACGCCGGCCAGACAGTGGCCGACTCGTTCGCAGTAGTAGTAGCCGTACAGCGGCGCCGCGGCGGCGATGGAGGCGAACGGCCCAGACATCACCGCGACGGATAGCGCCGAGATCAGGGGCCGGCCTTCGACCATCGCCAGCATCACACCGCCGACGCAGCACGCCACCACATAGACCAAGAGCACGAACAGCGCCGGGGTCTTGTTGGTGGTGTGGTGCCACCAATAGAACAGACCCAATCCGATCTCGGCCGCCACAAACCACACGCCGAGGATCACCAAAACCAACTTCCACCACTTCAGGTAGACGTAGCGACCTGGGACGGTGACCGGCTGCACCGGCCCGCCGGTATGTTCGGTCGCCGCATCGTCCATGTCCGCGGCCGCGTCGGCCGACGCCGGCTGTTCCGGTTTCTCCCGCTCGCTGACGACGGGGACCGGCTGCGAGCCGGAGTCATCGGAATCCGAGAAATCTGGGACCCAGGACTGCGTGCCGGTGTCCTCCTCGAAGTCCGGCACGAAGGGCTCCGTCCCGGGTTTGGACGCGCGGTCGTCAGCCACCGGACGTCACCCGCAGAGCCACGAGCACACCGAACCATCCGGGCGCAAGCGACACGATGAACGCGCCCACCAGCGTGACCCACCGGCGCCCGGAGAACAGGATGATCAGCAATCCGAGCATGGTGGGAATGCCGACCACCAGCGCGATGGCGATCTCCGGGCTGGTCTTCGCGTGGACCATCACGGCGCCCGCCACTCCCGCCAACAGTCCGGTCGCACAACCGATCAGCAGGGCGCTGGCCAGCACCCCGGGACGTGGAAGCGGGATCACGCTGACGAGGGTACTGCGGCTACCGGCCGGCCGGGCCGCACCTTCCCGGCGCGGCCGCGTCGTCGACTACCATTACCGGACCGCGCACGCAAGGGCGTTCACCGCGCTCGTACCCGGCACCGGTGATGACCGGTGTGGCCGCCAGCTCCGCCTGCTCGTCGTCGGTGAACACGCGGCCGCGACTGAGGAACCGCACACCCTCGGGAGCCTCCAGGCTGAAACCGCCGCCGCGGCCCGGCACCACGTCGATGACGAGCTGGGTGTGCTTCCAGGCAGTGAACTGCGGACCGGAGATCCAGACCGGCACGCCTTCTGAGCCTGGCGGGCCGACGTCAAGGACACCCAGCAGTACGTCACGGTCGCCGACGATGAAGTCCCCCTTCGGGTAGCACATCGGTGCGGAGCCGTCGCAGCAGCCGCCGGACTGGTGGAACATCACCGGGCCGTGTCGCTGCTGCAGCCGCCCCAGCAATTCCGCGGCGGGGGCAGTGATGACCGCACCGGGGATCATCAGAACAACCCGAGCGCCTTGTCGGAGTAGGACACCATCAGGTTCTTGGTCTGCTGGTAGTGCTCGAGCGCCATCTTGTGGCACTCGCGCCCGAAACCGGACAGCTTGTAGCCGCCGAACGCCGCGTGCGGCGGATAGACGTGGTAGCAGTTCACCCACACTCGACCGGCCTGGATGTCGCGGCCGGCCCGGTAAGCGGTGTTGCCGTCGCGGCTCCACACGCCGGCGCCCAGGCCGTAGAGGGTGTTGTTGGCGATCGAGATGGCGTCGTCGTAATCGGAGAACGAGGTCACCGCCACCACCGGCCCGAAGATCTCCTCCTGGAAGATCCGCATGGCGTTGTTGCCGCCGAAGATGGTCGGCTGCATGTAGTAGCCGCCGGAGAGGTCACCGCCGAGCTCGGCGCGCTCGCCGCCGGTGATGAGCTTGGCGCCCTCGTCCTTGCCGATCTCGATGTAGGACAGGATCTTCTCCAGCTGGTCGTTGGACGCCTGCGAGCCCAGCATGGTCTCGCTGTCCAGCGGGTCGCCCTGGCGGACCGCCTTGGTGCGGATGGCGGCGAGCTCCAGGAACTCGTCGTAGATGTCGGCCTGGACCAGGCTCCGCGAGGGACAGGTGCACACCTCGCCCTGGTTGAGGGCGAACATGGTGAAGCCCTCCAGCGCCTTGTCCTGGAAATCGTCGCCCTTGGCCATCACGTCGGAGAAGAAGATGTTGGGGCTCTTGCCGCCAAGTTCCAGGGTGACCGGGATGAGGTTCTGCGAGGCGTACTGCATGATCAGCCGCCCGGTGGTGGTTTCCCCGGTGAACGCGATCTTGGCGATCCGGTTGCTCGACGCCAGCGGCTTGCCGGCCTCGGCACCGAATCCGTTGACGACGTTGAGCACGCCCGCCGGCAGCAGGTCACCGATCAGCGACATCAGGTAGAGCACCGACGCGGGCGTCTGCTCGGCGGGCTTGAGCACCACCGCGTTGCCGGCGGCCAGCGCCGGGGCCATCTTCCACGCGGCCATCAGGATCGGGAAGTTCCACGGGATGATCTGACCGACCACGCCGAGGGGTTCGTGGAAGTGGTAAGCGACGGTGTCGGAGTCGATCTGCGACAGCGACCCCTCCTGGGCGCGGATCGCCGCGGCGAAGTACCGGAAGTGGTCGGCGGCCAGCGGGATGTCGGCGGCCAGCGCCTCGCGGATCGGCTTGCCGTTGTCCCACACCTCGGCCACCGCCAGCGCTTCCTTGTTCTCCTCGATCCGGTCGGCGATCTTGTTCAGGATCGCGGCCCGCTCGGCCGGTGCGGTCTTGCCCCAGGCCGGGGCCGCGGCCTGCGCGGCGTCGAGCGCCTTGTCGATGTCGGCCGCGTCGGAGCGGGGCACCTCGCAGAACGTCTGGCCGGTCACCGGTGTCGGGTTCTCGAAGTACCGGCCGCCGACGGGCGCGACCCACTGACCGCCGATGAAGTTTTCGTACCGGGACTCGTACGACATCAATGACCCGGCGGAACCCGGGCGTGCGAAAACGGTCATCGGTTCAGCTCCTTGTCTTTTCGCGTGACAAGGCTCACAGTACGCTGCGGGGGCTTTCGAGTCGGCCCGCGGCGGAAGGGGGGATATGCCATGCCCGATATCAATTCGGCCGAGGAAGCCCTGCGTCACTGGAGCGCGGTGGCACCGGCCTGGGACACGTATCGCGACCGCCTTTTCTCCGACGTGCGATCGGTGTCGGACTGGCTCATCGAGCAGGTCGACCCACAGCCCGGCCAGACGGTGCTGGAGCTGGCGGCCGGCCCGGGCGAGACCGGCTTCCTGGCCGCCGCCCGGCTCGGTTCGACGGGTCGCCTCATCTGCAGCGATTTCGCGCCACCGATGGTGGCGGCGGCTCGTCGGGGGGCCAGCGAGCGGGGTCTGGACAACGTCGAGTGCCGCGTGCTCGACGCGACGCAGATCGACCTGCCCGACGACAGCGTGGACGGGGTACTCTCCCGGTTCGGCCTGATGTTGGTGCCGGACCAGGATCGGGCGATTGCGGAGGTCCGGCGGGTGTTGCGACCGGGCGGCCGATTCTCCTACGCGACCTGGGGGATGCCCCAGCACAATCCGTGGATCTTCCAGGTTGTCTCGCGCTGCTGCAGAACGGTGTCGCACCACCCGGTGATCCGTTCGCCCCGGGCGGTCTCTTCTCGCTCGCCACCCCGGAAAGCAACCGTGCCCTGGTCTCCCGCGGCGGTTTCACGGACGTCACCGTCGACGAGCTCACGGGCACCATGCGCTTCAATGGGCCGGACGACTACTGGACCCACATCGTCGCGGTCGCCGGACCGGTGGCTGAACTGGCCGGATCACTGGACGGCGATCAGCTCGAGGCCGTCCGCCGGACCCTCGATCCCGCCCTGGCGCTCTTTGACCGTGACGGCGCGCTGGAGCTGCCCTGGCTGGCCATCGTCACCAGTGCGGCCTGATCCAAAGGAGCTGCGCCACCCTAGATTTCGCCCGCCAGATAGCGAGTCCGGCAGTCGTGGCGGGCGAGCTTCCCGCTGGTGGTGCGCGGGATTCGGCCGGCGCTGACCAGTCGGATGTCGGCCACCGCCAGCGCGTGTCGCCGCGAGACCGCGGCGCGGATCGCCTCGGCGACCGGGGCCGCGTCGGCTTTGCCCGCACCGGGCGCCCGTTCGGCGACGATCACCAGCTGTTCGCCGGCGGTCTCGCGGGGCACCGAGAACGCGGTGACGTAACCGGACCGCACCGCCGCGGTCGCGTCAGAAACCGTGGCCTCGATGTCCTGGGGGTAGTGGTTGCGGCCATCGACGATCACCAGATCCTTGATGCGGCCGACGATGTAGAGCTCGCCCTCCAGATACATTCCCAGATCACCGGTTCGAAACCAGGTACCGCCGACGGCGGATCCTTCGGCGTGGCTGTCGACCTCCAACCGTAACTGCAGCTTGTTGCGGAAGGCCAGGTCGCTCTGCCGGGCCCGTCCCCAGTAGCCGCGGCCGACGTTGTCGCCGTGCAGCCAGATCTCCCCGACCCGGCCGTCGGGAAGTTCTGCCTCGGTGTCGGGGTCAACGATGACGGCCCACTGGCTGCGCGCCACCCGGCCACAGGACACCTGCGCGACGGCGTTGGCCGCGTCGGCGGCCACCATCACGGCGTGGCCGGCACCGAGCTGGTCGCGGTCCAGATAGACCACCTTGGCCCGGGCGTCCGGGGCGATGGTCGAGACGAACAAGGTCGCCTCGGCCATCCCGTAGGACGGTTTGATGGTGGTGGCCGGCAGGCCGTAGGGGGTGAAGGCTTCGTTGAACCTTTCGATGGAGGCGATGCTGACCGGTTCGGAGCCGTTGATCAGCCCCGCGACGTTACTCAAGTCGAGTTCTTCACCGGCGCTGGGCAACCCGCGCTGCGCGGCCAGCTCGAACGCGAAGTTGGGGGCGGCGGCAAAGGTGCGACCGTACCGAGACTGCTCGGCCAGTTCCCGGATCCAGCGGTAGGGCCGACGCACGAACGCCGTCGGCGACATCAACGTGATCTGGCCCCCGCACAACGCCGGGAACATGATCATGAGCAGCCCCATGTCGTGAAACAGTGGGAGCCAGCTGATGCTTCGGATACTCGAGTCCAGGCCGACCGACATGATCATCTGGATGACGTTGGTGGCCACGCATCGGTGCGTGATCTCGACACCGGCGGGCGTGCGGGTCGAGCCCGAGGTGTACTGCAGATAGGCGATGTCATCGGTGTCCAGCTGCGCCGGGACAAAGGTGGCGCCCACCGTGTCGGGTACCGCGTCGACGGCGATAACCCTTGGGCGGCGTTGACGCGGCAAACTGCGCACGAACGACTGCACGTCCGCGGCCGCGTCCGTGGTGGTCAGCACCACCGACGGCGCCGCGTCGCTCAGCACCGCGTCCAGCCGTTCGAGCTGGCCTGGCAATTCCGGAGCGAACAGCGGCACCGCGATATTGCCGGCGGCGATGGCCGCAAAGAACCCGATCACATAGTCGACGCCCTGCGGCGCCAGGATCGCCACCCGGTCGTGGCGAGCGCCGACCTGTTGCAGCCGAGCGCCAACCGCACGCAACCGAATGCCGAGTCGGGTCCAGCTCAAGTCGATCGGTTCGCCGTCGGAGACGCGGCCGTAATCGAGGTAGCGATACGACACCGCGTCGCCAAACTCGGCGATATTGCGATACAGGACGGACATGATCGTGGCGCCGTCCGGTATGACAATGTTGTCCTCTGCGTCGAGATAGTCCTCCAGACGCAGCCCCTCCACCCGCCCCCCGGTGTTAGTGGGAACTATGTGGTTCATGAGGCGAATTTTAAGGCGGTTTTAAGAGACTGCCCGTATCTGACGGTAACGGTAAGGTCACGCTCGGGATGCAATGCGGTGACCGTGCAGCGGTGCGAACACAATGGTCTGCGTGACCGACGACCCGTACCTGTGGCTTGAAGACATCGCCGGCGAGGACGCATTGACCTGGGTGCGGGCGCGTAACGAACCGACGCTGGCCGAATTTGGCGACGCAGATTTCGAGCGGATGCGCAGCGAGGCGCTGGAAGTGCTCGACACCGACGCCCGCATTCCGTACGTGGCCCGTCGTGGCGAGTACCTGTATAACTTCTGGCGCGACGCGGACAACCCGCGCGGCTTGTGGCGTCGCACCACACTGGACAGTTACCGCGCCGACTCTCCCGAGTGGGACGTGCTGATCGATATCGACGAACTAGGGCGAATCGACGACACCAAATGGGTGTGGGCGGGGGCCGGCGTCATCGAGCCCGAATACACGCGGGCCCTGATCGGGCTTTCCCGCGGCGGCTCGGACGCCGCGATTGTGCGTGAATTCGACATGCCGGCAAGGGAATTCGTCGCTGGCGGGTTCGAACTGGCCGAGGCGAAGTCGCAAATCTCCTGGGCCGATCCGGATACCGTCCTGGTCGGCACCGACTTCGGTGCCGACTCGCTCACCCAATCCGGTTATCCGCGAGTGATCAAGCGGTGGCGCCGGGGCACGCCGTTGACTGATGCCGAGACCCTCTTCGAGGGCGCCCGCTCCGACGTTCGTGTCTCCGTGTCGGTGGATCGCACGCCGGGTTTCGAGCGAAGCATGCTTGGTCGTGCCCTGGACTTCTGGAACGACGAGATATACGAACTGCGCGATCAGGAGCTGATCCGCCTCGACACCCCCACCGACGCCACATTGTCGATACACCGCGAGTGGCTCCTGATCGAACTGCGCACCGATTGGTTCTTCGGCACCGCGGACTACGCCGCCGGCTCGCTGCTGGCGGCCAACTACGACGAATTCCTCTCTGGCACAGCAGGACTGCGGGTGGTGTTCGAGCCCGACGAGCACACCGCGCTGTATCACTACGCGTGGACCAAAGATCGGCTGCTGATCGTCACGCTGGCCGACGTGGCCAGCTGCGTCGAGATCGCCACACCGGGCAGCTGGCAACGGGAACCGGTCCCCGGCATCCCGGCCGCCACCAACACCGTCGTGGTCGCTGCCGATGACACCGGTGACGAATTCTTTCTCGATTCCAGCGGATTCGTCACGCCTTCGCGGTTGATGCGCGGCACCAGCGACGGGCCACTGGAGCAGATCAAGTCCGCGCCGGCGTTCTTCGATGCCGAAAACATATCCGTGGCACAGCATTTCGTGCCCTCCAAGGATGGCACGTCGATTCCGTACTTCGTCGTTCGGGCTATCGGTGCCGAGGGCCCCGGGCCCACCCTGCTGAGCGGATACGGCGGATTTGAGACGTCCAGGACACCCGGGTACGACGGGGTGCTCGGCCGGCTGTGGCTGGCCCGCGGCGGCACGTACGTGGTCGCCAACATCCGCGGCGGCGGCGAGTACGGACCCGGCTGGCACACCCAGGCGATGCGCGAGGGACGGCACAAGGTGGCCGAGGATTTCGCTGCGGTGGCAACCGATTTGGTGGACCGCGGCATCACCACGGTCGAGCAGCTCGGCGCGCGCGGCGGCAGCAACGGCGGGCTGCTGATGGGCATCATGCTGACTCAGTACCCGGAGAAGTTCGGTGCGCTGGTGTGCGACGTTCCGTTGCTGGACATGAAGCGCTACCACCTGTTGCTGGCAGGTGCTTCGTGGGTGGCCGAGTATGGCGACCCCGACGATCCCGCGGACTGGGAATTCATCTCCGAATATTCGCCGTACCAGAACATTTCGGCGACGCGGCGGTACCCGCCGGTGCTGATGACCACGTCCACCCGCGACGACCGGGTGCACCCCGGCCACGCCCGCAAGATGACGGCGGCGTTAGAGGCCGCCGGACATCGGGTCTATTACTACGAGAACATCGAAGGCGGTCACGCCGGCGCCGCCGACAACGAGCAGATCGCGTTCAAGTCGGCGCTGAGCTATGCGTTCCTGTGGCGGGTGTTGGGTCCTGCCGGCAGGTGACCGCCGCATAAGATCGTCGACGTGTCAGCCACCGACCGTATCGAACTCACCCTGTTGGCGACCGGGTTGATCTTCATCCTGGTTTCGGCGGCGCAGGCACGCTACCGATTCATTAAGGAGCGCCGGCCGGGCCGCCGGTTCTACTGGGCGACGTCGATCATCGGCATCGTCTGCTTCGCGGTCGGCACCGGCAGAATCTGGCCCAACGGCGTGCTGGCGGCGGCGATTTTCTCCGCCGTGGTGGTGCTGTCGGCCTATCTGACGACGCCCTATCTGAAGGTCGGCGACCGCATCTATGCGTCGTCGCCGGAGAACCGCGAGCCCGATCCCTAAGGAAGCTATGCCGACACCCGACTTCGAAACGTTGCTGTACACCACCGCGGGCCCGGTTGCGACCATCACCTTGAACCGTCCGGAGCAGCTCAACACCATCGTGCCGCCCATGCCCGACGAGATCGAGGCGGCCGTCGGACTGGCCGAGCGTGACCCGGCCGTCAAAGTCATCGTGCTTCGTGGTGCCGGCCGGGCCTTCTCCGGCGGCTACGACTTCGGCGGCGGCTTTGAGCACTGGGGCGACGCCATGATGACCGAGGGACGCTGGGACCCGGGCAAGGATTTCGCGATGGTCACCGCGCGCGAGACCGGGCCGACGCAGAAGTTCATGGCCATCTGGCGCGCATCCAAACCGGTGGTCGCGCAGGTGCACGGCTGGTGCGTCGGCGGCGCCAGCGACTACGCGCTATGCGCCGACCTCGTGATCGCCAGCGATGACGCGGTTATCGGAACGCCTTACAGCAGGATGTGGGGAGCATATCTGACCGGGATGTGGCTTTACCGGCTGAGTCTGGCCAAGGTCAAGTGGCACTCGCTGACCGGCCGGCCGCTGACCGGCGCGCAAGCCGCCGACATCGAGCTGATCAACGAGGCGGTGCCCTTCGAGCGGCTCGAAGCGCGAGTCGCCGAGATCGCCGCCGAGCTGGCACGAATCCCGTTGTCGCAGCTGCAAGCGCAGAAGCTGATCGTCAACCAGGCGTACGAGAACATGGGCTTGGCGTCGACGCAGACGCTGGGCGGCATCCTCGACGGCCTGATGCGCAACACCCCCGACGCTCTCGACTTCATCAATACCGCCCAGACCCGGGGCGTACGGGCCGCGGTGGAGCGCCGCGACGGCCCGTTCGGGGACTACAGCCAAGCTCCGCCGGAGCTGCGACCCGATCCCTCGCACGTCATCGTGCCTGATCGGGACCGATAGTGAGACGTGCTAGGAACCTGTCGGCCGACGCCAAAAAGTGTTACCGTTACAACCATGTCCCGGCTGAACTCTGGCTTGCGCGCAGGCGCCGCCTTCCTCGCCCTCGGCATCGCCGCTGCGGTCTTCCCCTCGACTGCCTCGGCCGATTCCACGGAGGACTTCCCCATCCCGCGCAGGATGATCAACACCACGTGTGACGCCGAGCAGATCATGGCGGCCACCCGCGACACCAGCCCGGTGTACTACCAGCGGTACATGATCGACTTCAACAACCACCCGAACGTTCAGCAGGCAACGATCGACAAGGTCCACTGGTTCTACTCGTTGTCACCGGAGGACCGCCGGACGTATTCGGAGAACTTCTACAACAACGACCCGCTGTGGTACGCCTGGCCCAACCACATGAAGCTCTTCTTCAACAACAAGGGCGTCGTCGCCAAGGCCACCGACGTGTGCAGCCAGTACCCACCCGGCGACATGTCGGTGTGGAACTGGGCCTAGGCCTGACCGCCCGACTCCTCCTCACTCCGCCTCCGCGGAGTGCATCGTCGCCAGGCAGGGCCTGACTGCCTGATTGGATGACTCCAGCCCGGCGGGCGTGGCCCGTCAGTAATGCGGCGTGGCTGCCGGGAACCGATCGGTGTTCGCCGACTGCGAATCGTCCTCGCTGTGCAGCAGGGCACGAACCGCGGGGCGAGGTCCGTAGGGCCGAAGCATCTGGCTGGCGGGACGCGTGCGCACCTGTTGCGGCCACCAGAACCAGCGGCCCATCAGGGCTGCGACGGACGGCATCATGAACGACCGCACGATCAACGTGTCGAACAAAAGACCCAGCCCGATGGTGGTGCCGACCTGTCCGGTGACCTTCAAGTCACTGACGATGAACGACGCCATGGTGGCGGCGAACACCAAACCCGCAGACGTCACCACGCTGCCGGTGCCGGCCATCGAGCGGATGATCCCGGTCCTCAACCCGGCATGGCTTTCCTCTTTGAACCGGGACACCAGTAACAGGTTGTAGTCGGATCCCACCGCCAGCATCAAAATGACCGACATCGCCAGCACCATCCAGTGCAGCTTGAACCCGATGATGTCCTGCCACATCAGCACCGAGAGCCCGAACGACGCACCCAGCGAAATCAGCACCGTCCCCACGATGACGATGGCGGCAACCAGGCTGCGGGTGATGACCAGCATGATGATCAAAATCAAGCTGGCCGCGGCTATTCCGGCGATCATCAGGTCGTACTTGGCCCCCTCAGCCATGTCCTTGTAGACCGCGGCGGTACCGGCCAGGTAGATCTTGGCGCCCTCCAGCGGCGTGCCCTTGATCGCTTCCTTCGCCGCGTTCTTGATCGGGTCGACGTGTGAGATGCCTTCGGTGCTGGCCGGATCGCCTTCGTGGGAGATGATGAAGCGCGCGGCGTGGCCGTCGGTCGACAGGAACATCTTGAGCCCGCGCTTGAAGTCGGGGTTGTCGAAGACCTCCGGAGGTACGTAGAACGAGTCGTCGTTGTGCGCGGCGTCGAATGCCTGGCCCATCGCCGTCGAGTTCTGGCTCATCACATCCATCTGGTCATACAGCGACGACATCGAGCTGTGCATCGTCAGCATCATCTGTTTCATCGTCGTCATGGTCGCGATCATCGGCGGCATCTGCGCCAGCATCTGCGGCATCAGGGCGTCCAGCTGCGCGATGTCGTTCGACAAGTATTGGAACTTCTCGGTTATCTGATCCAGACCGTCGAGCGCGTCGAAAATCGATCGCAGCGACCAGCAGATGGGGATGTCGAAGCAGTGCCTTTCCCAGTAGAAGTAGCTGCGAATCGGTCGCCAGAAATCGTCGAAATTGGCGATGTTGTCGCGCAAAGTGCTTGTGACTTCCAACATTTCATGCGTCAGGCCGTCCATATGGTGGGTGACGGCGGCCATTTGCGAGGTGATGTTGTACATGCGCTGCATGGTGTCGATGGACTGCTGCATCGCATCGGCCTGCTTGAGCATGTCGTCCATACGCTTGTGCATGTATTGCTGGTTCTCGACCTGCGTCGTGTTCTGCATGCTGATCTGGAACGGAATCGAGGTGTGCTCGATCGGCGTTCCCAACGGTCTGGTGATGGCCTGCACCCGCGCGATACCGGGGGTGTGGAAGACCCCCCGGGCGATCCGGTCCAGCACCAGCATGCCCGCCGGGTTGCGCATGTCGTGATTGGTCTCGACCATCAACAATTCCGGATTCATGCGGGCAGTGGAAAAATGCCGTTCGGCGGCGTCGTAGCCGACGTTCGCCGGGGTGCTCGGTGGTAGATACAGCCGGTTGTCGTAGTTGGTCTGATAGCCGGGCAACGCGAGCAGACCGACCAGCGCGATCCCGACGGACACCGCGAGAATCGGGCCGGGCCACCGGACGATGGCGGTGCCCACCCTTCGCCATCCGCGGGTCCGCATCTTCCGCTTGGGGTCGAACAGCTTGAAATGACTGCCGACGGTAAGGACCGCCGGGCCCAGGGTGAGCGCGGCGGCCACCGCGACGATCATCCCCACGGCGCACGGAATGCCCAGCGACTGGAAATACGGAAGCCGGGTGAAGCTCAGGCAATACATGGCACCGGCGATGGTCAGGCCGGATCCCAGCACCACGTGCGCGGTGCCGTGGAACATGGTGTAGAACGCCTGCTCGCGGTCCTCCCCCAGTCCGCGCGCCTCCTGATATCGCCCGAGGATGAAGATCGCATAGTCGGTCCCGGCGGCAATGGCCAACAGCACCAAGATGTTAACCGCGAAGGTCGACAGCCCCATGAGGTTGTTGTGGGCCAGCAAAGCGACGATCCCGCGGGCCGCCATCAGCTCGACCACCACCATGAACAAGGTGGCGAACACGGTGACGATGGAGCGGTAGACCCACAGCAGCATCAGGATGATGACAACGAAGGTGGTCATCGTCACCCGTTGGACGCTTTTGTCACCGGCCGTGCTTTGATCGGCGATCAACGCCGCGGCACCGGTCACGTAGGCTTTCACGCCCGGGGGCGGGGGCACACTGTCCACGATCTTGCGCACAGCGGCGACGGACTCGCTGGCCAGGCTCTCGCCCTGGTTACCGGCCAGATACACCTGAACGTAGGCGGCTTTGCCGTCGGTGCTTTGCGACCCGGCCGCGGTGAGCGGATCCCCCCAGAAGTCCTGCACGTGCTGCACGTGCGTGGTGTCGGCTTCGAGCTTGTGCACGATCTGGTCGTAGTAATGGTGGGCGTCGTCGCCGAGCGGTTTGTCGCCCTCCAGCACGACCATGGCCGAGCTGTCGCCGGTGAACTCGTTGAACACCTTGCCGACGCGTTTCATCGCCTGCATGGACGGCGCGTCCTGGGGACTCATCGACACCTGGTGGGCCTTGGCCACCTGGTCCAACGGCGGGACGAAGACACTGAGGACGACGACAAGTCCGACCCAGAACAAGACGATCAGCACCGCGAACTTGTGCACCGACCGCGCGAAGACGGGCATGTGGGGGAGGCCGGCCGCCTGGTTGTCGGTCATGCGGACTTCACTATGCAGAAGGTCTGGGCGTTGACGCCGGTGTTGGACCTTTCGTCCTTGACGACGTCGTTGACGATGATCCGGCAGCCGATCTGGTCGCTGTCGGCTTGCGCGACCACGTTCACGCTCACCGAGGGAAGCGTCGTGGTGACCGAGAGTGTCCAGGGCAGCGGCACATTGCTGGCCCGCTGAGGTTGGGCGTTGACGTCCAGGTAGTTGATGTTCGCCACAGCCCCGGGAGGGCCGTAGACCTCGTAAACGACGTGCTTGGGATTGAACGGTTTGATCTCGTCGGCGGCTCCACTGGTAATCGGGCGATTGTCGTGGACGCCGAAGATGCCCCGGAGCCGATACACACAAAAACTAGCCACCACGACGACGGCCACGATGACCAGCACGATCCAGATTTTCCGCATCACGGCGGCAACCGAGATCCTCCGCGCCCGAGCATTTTCGGCCGACCGGGCGCGTTTGTCGCCCGTCGGCGCAGGCGTGCTTGCGCTGACGGCGTTAGATGTCACGTCGGAAGATTGCGTCCGCTGGTGCGTACCGGAGGACTCGGCGAGCACGGCATCGGTCTCACCGGTTTGCGTTCGCCAAGCCACAGCGCCCGGTTCTCCTTTCCTGTTCATGACGACCTCGAGACCAGCCCGATGCACGTTGCCGAAAGCACGCGGGTGAGCGCGGATGCGAAATCGATATTCCATTCCGGCGGAAGCACTTCCGGCTCGTCCTCATAGGCATCGCTGAGCCGCTCCGGGGGGTTGGCGATGTGCCAGAAGGCCGATGCCAACGAATAGGCGGCGATGACGACGTCGAAGGCGCCGGCCCTGCCGAGTGCCGGCAGGGCGCGCTCGATCGCGTCGGCGAGCACGGTCGCCGCGGCGGAAATGGTGCGCCTGATGTCGACAACCCTCTCGATGGCCACCTCGTGCTCGAGATGAAGGTGCAAGTTGGCCAGCAGATCACAAAACAGCGGGTCGGCCGCCAGCCCGTTGGCCAACGTCTCGGCCACCCGCTCCGGCGACATGGGACCTGGTTCGTCCAGCTCTTGGCACACCCGCTCCGACCACCGAATCCACCCTTCGGCGGCGAGGTGCAACAGGACTTCTTTGTGCGAGGTGAAGTAGCGGCGCACAGCCGAGTAGTGGATCCCGGCGCGGGTGGCGACGGCGGTCAACGTGACGGACGCAACGCCCGTCTCGAGCGCCAGCGAACGCGCGGCCTCCACGAGCGCCTCCGCACGTTGGCGCTTCTTCTCCTCGGTGCGGGCGCGCTGAAAGGTGAGTTGCGCCACGCGCAGAGCGTAACGCACATTGTGTGATTTTTATAACGCACAGCGTGTGATTTGTCGGGCGTCACAGCGGCCGCTGCGGGCTGGGGTAAAGGTGGAGCCATGCTGACAATCGCGCTCGTCGGTTTCCTCGGCGGCCTCATCACCGGCATCTCGCCGTGCATCCTGCCGGTGCTCCCGGTGGTCTTCTTCTCCGGTCTGGACGGCACCCGGGCGACCCGCTCAGCTAACCGGCCGTATCTGGTGATCGCCGGCCTGGTCTGCAGCTTCAGCGCGGTGACCCTGGCCGGCTCGGCCATACTGGCGGCGCTGCATCTACCGCAGAACGCGATCCGGTGGGCCGCCCTGGTAGCGCTGACGGCCATCGGCCTCGGAATGATTTTCCCGCCGCTGCAGCACCTGATCGAGCGACCGTTTGCCCGTCTGCCGCAGCGCGACGTCAGCAGCGCGCGAACGGGTTTCGGGCTTGGGCTGACGCTGGGCGCGCTGTATGCACCGTGCGCCGGACCGGTGCTGGCCGCCATCGTGGTCGCCGGCGGCACCGCGTCCATCGGCCTGCCGGTCCTCGTCCTGACCGCCACGTTCGCGATCGGTGCCGCACTGCCGCTGCTGGTTTTCGCGTTGGCCGGACAAGGCGTCGCCGCACGCGTCGGCGCTTTCCGCCGTCGGCAGCGCGCCATCCGGATCATCGGTGGAATCACGATGATCGTGCTGGCTGTGGCGCTGGTGTTCAACCTGCCCGCGATACTGCAACGCCGGGTCCCCGACTACACCGCGGCGATGCAGAAAGCGATCGGCGCCAATGAAATCCGGCAAAAGCTGACTAGCGGCGCCACCGTGAAAGGCCAGCTGGCCGACTGCACCGACGGCGCCGACCGGCTGCAGCGCTGTGGCCCGGCGCCGGCCATCGGCGGGATCTCCCAGTGGCTCAACACACCCGGCGGCTCGGCGATCGACCTGGCGTCGCTGCGCGGCAAGATGGTGTTGATCGACTTCTGGGCGTACTCGTGCATCAACTGCCAACGCGCGATCCCGCACGTGGTCGATTGGTACAACCGTTACCGCAGCGACGATTTCGTCGTCATCGGGGTGCATACTCCCGAGTACGCCTTCGAACGGGTCGCCGGCAACGTGGCCACCGGCGCGGCCGCCCTGCACATCACCTATCCCATCGCACTAGACAACGACTACACGACCTGGAACAACTACCAAAACCTCTATTGGCCGGCCGAATACCTCATCGACGCCAGCGGAACCATCCGGCACACCAAGTTCGGCGAAGGCGACTACGACGCCACCGAGAAGCTGATCCGCGAACTGCTGGTTGACGCCCATCCCGACGTTCAGTTGCCCGCCCCGACGCATTCGCCTGACACCACCCCGCACACCAGGCTCACGCCCGAGACGTATCTGGGCGTCGACAAGGCGGTGAACTACGGCGGCGACGGCCAATACCGTTCGGGCACTGCGGCATTCAGCTATCCTGCGCAGTTGCCCGCCGACGGGTTCGCCCTGCGCGGCCGCTGGAAGCTGGACGACCAGGGTGTCACCGCCGACAGTGACGATGCCGGGATCCGGCTGAACTACACCGCCCAAGCCGTCTACGCCGTCATCGGCGGCACCGGCACCATCAACGTGAGCCGGGACGGGAAGACAACCACGACGGCGATCGGCGGGCCGCCCACGTTGCATCAAATCGTCGCGGACGACGGCTCGCGCCGCGACCAGCTCGACATGCAGGTCAGCCCGGGCTTGCAGGTCTTCTCGTTCACATTCGGCTAGCCCGCTGCTTCCGGATGCCAGTCACCATCGCCACGATGATGCCAACGCCCACCAGGGCGGCACCGGCGACCAAGGCGAAGTCCAGCCACTGATGCAGGCTGGCTTCGCCGTGGCCGGCCATCACCTCGGCGATGCGGCGGATATCGGGGCCTGCGTGATTGAGCGCGTCGTTGAGGTATCGGCGGCCGATCTCAATGCCCGCCCATCCGGCCGCTCCGACGAGCAGCGCGGACACGCCGAGGCTGGTCAACGCCTTGCCGCGGTGGCGCGCGGCGGCGACCATCAGCAGCGCGCAAACCATGCTGAGGGCTATCGCACCGATACTCACCCACGGGCCCCAGGTGGAAAGCGGGCTGAGCTGTCCCTCGCGCAACCGCTGCGGCGGCGACGCCGTCAGCGGAACGGTCAGCGTCGCAGGCACTTTCACGTTGTGGCTGCTCAGTGTCTGCTGTATCGAGGGGTCTTGGAGCATCGGTGCCACGTCGATGACCCATGACTCGCCGAAGCCGTTGGCGAACAGCCAGCGGTGCGCCGTGCGGTTCGCCTGCGCGAACAGCGGCGGAAACGCCGGCCCGGCCGTGAACGCGGTGGCGGCCGCGTGCACCTGGGCGCCGTCGACCGGCTGGCGACCCCCGCGGTGCGCCGCGATGAGCGCCATCGCGCGGTTGGTGAGCTCGTCCGCCACAGCCGAGCGCAGCGCCGGATCCCCCGCCGCCCGCTCGGCCAGCGCGGCGTAGCCGCCCTCGTTGACGACGTTGAGCTGCGCCCACGCCGCGGGGATCGCCACCGTCAATGCCACCGTGGTCGCCAGCCACAACACCGCCCGCGAAATCGCAGCCGCGAAAGGCACGCGCGTCGACCTACTGAATGCCCCGGACGTAGGCGGCCTGGCCGAGGTGCTGGGCGCAGTCATCGATGATGCTCACCAACCGCGCGCTGGCCGTCACCGGCGGATCCCAATTGGTGTCCACCACCCGGGACAGCTCCTCGGCGGTGATGCCGGCGATGTACTCCAGCGTCAGCTTGTGCACCGCGTGGTAATAGCCGGCCAGCAGCTCTGCGGGGGCCTTGACCTTCCCGACTTGGTCGGCGGTGTGCCCGTACCCGGTGTCGTTGCGCGGCAGATCCAGCGCAAACCGGTCCACCCAGCCGTCGCGGGTCCACACCTGCTCCACACAGGCCACCTGCGCCAGCTGAACGTCCTGGACTCGCGCGCTGTGCCAGATCAGCCAGGCGATGCTGTTGGCGCTCGAAGTGGGCCGGTAGCTGGACGATTCGTCGGTCAGCCCGTCGGTGAGGTCGTCGACGTGTTCGATCAACCGGGTGAACGCGTCGCGAAGCAGTTCCTGTGCTGCGGCATCAGTGTTGGCCATACCAGCGACACTACGGGCCTGGCCGAGGCAGCGGCGCGGTCGTAGATTATTTAGATGAGCTACGACCTCATCATCCGCAACGGCACCATCGTCGACGGGCTGGGGGGTGAGCCGTACGTCGGCGACGTTGCGGTGCAAGACGGCCGCATTGCGGCCGTCGGTTCGGTAAACGGTGAGACCGCCCGCCGCGAGATCGACGCCACCGGGCTGCTGGTCACCCCCGGCTTCGTCGATTTGCACACCCACTACGACGGCCAGTCGATCTGGTCGGAACGCCTGACTCCGTCGTCGGCGCACGGGGTGACAACGGCGGTGATGGGCAATTGCGGGGTCGGCTTCGCGCCGTGCCGCCAATCCGACCACGACGTGCTCGTCGACGTGATGGCCGGGGTCGAGGACATTCCCGGCGTCGTCATGACCGACGGCCTGCCCTGGACGTGGGAAACCTTCCCCGAGTACCTAGATGCGCTGGAAGCCGGCAAGCGCGACATCGACGTGGCGGCCTACCTGCCGCATTCGCCGCTTCGGGTCTACGTCATGGGCCAGCGCGGCGCCGATCGTGAGCCGGCCACCACCGAAGACCTCGCGAAGATGAGGGCGCTGGCCAAGGAGGCGATGGAGGTCGGTGCGCTGGGCTTTGCGTCGTCTCGGTTGACGATCCACAAGACCGAAAGCGGTTTGCCGATTCCCAGCTACGACGCCGCCCGCGAGGAGATCGAGGAGATCGCCCGCGGTGTCGTCGATGGCGGCGGTGGCCTGCTGCAATTCGTGCCGGACATTCCGGCTGGCGGCTATCAGCCGGTGCTGCAAACGGTGTTCGACGTTGCCGAGGATGTCCGGTTGCCGGTCACCTTCACGCTGGTGGTGGCCAACTCCGGCGATCCGACCTGGGAAGACGCCATCACCATGATCGAGAAGGCCAACGCGGGAGGCGGTGAGCCACAATTCACCGCGCAGCTGTTGCCGCGCCCGATCGGGCTGATCATCGGGCTGCAGCTGTCGGCCAACCCGTTCGTGCTGTACCCCAGCTACCGCGAAATCGCCCACCTGCCGCTGGCCGAGCGGGTCGCCGAGATGCGCAAGCCCGAGGTACGGGCCCGCATCCTGGCCGACAAGCCCGGGCAGGGTCATCTGATCCTGTACGTGGCGCAGATGTGGGACTGGATCTTCCCGCTCGGCGACACCCCCGACTACGAGCCCGACCCGTCGACCAGCATCGGGGCCCGTGCCCGTGCCCGCGGCGTGAACCCGATGGAAGAGGCCTACGACCGGCTGCTCGACGACGACGGCCGCGCCATGCTGTTGGTCGCCACCAGCAACCTCGCAAACAACTCGCTGGACACCGTCGGCACTTTGCTGCACCGCGACGATGTGGTGCTCGGTCTCGGCGACGGCGGCGCGCATTACGGGATGATCTGCGACGCCAGCTACTCGACGTACTTCCTGGCGCACTGGGCACGCGACCGAGAGTCTGGACGGTTCACGGTGGCCGAAGCCGTCCGAGAACTCACATCCGTGCCGACCCGCATCGCCGGGCTGGGAGACCGCGGGCGCATCGCTGTCGGATACAAGGCCGACCTCAACGTCATCGATCACGCCGGATTGCGGCTGCACAAGCCGATCATCACCTACGACCTACCCGCCGGCGGGCGGCGCTTGGACCAGACCGCCGACGGGTACGTCGCCACCATCGTGTCCGGTGAAGTGATCGCCGAAAACGGCGTGCCCACCGACGCTCGCCCGGGCAAATTGGTGCGCGGCCGGCAAAGCTGCCCGGTACCCGTGCAATAACGCCACGAAGCCCGGCGCGTGCCGGTTATTTTGGGTCCGTGACGAGTCGGCATTTTGCATGGTTGCCGCCCGAAGTCAACTCGGCACGAATCTTTTCGGGTCCCGGAGCCGGGCCGCTGCTTGCTGCCGCGGAAGCGTGGGACGGGCTGGCCGAGGATCTGGCGTCGTCAGCATCGTCGTTTTCTTCGGTCACAACGGATCTCGCGAACGGTTCCTGGCAGGGCCCGTCGTCGGCGGCGATGATTGCCGTGGCGACCCGGTATGTGAACTGGCTTACCGCCGCGGCGGCCCAGGCCGAGGCGGTGTCCAGCCAGGCCTCGGCGATCGCGGCCGCGTTCGAGGCGGCACTGGCGGCCACGGTGCAGCCCGCGTTGGTGGCGGCCAACCGTGCGCTGGGACAGACCCTGGCGGCGACGAACTGGTTGGGACAGAACACACCCGCGATCGCCGACATCGAGGCGGCGTACGACCAGATGTGGGCATCGGATGTGGCAGCGATGTACGGCTACCACGCCGACGCGTCGGCGGCTGTCGCCAAGTTGGCGCCGTGGCGAGAAGTCCTCGCGAACCTGGGCTTTCACTTCACCAGCAGCGGTCAAATCACCTTCGGAGTTCCGGCCGGCGGGACTTAAACCGGAGCGCGCGGCGCCTATCCTTGAGTGATGCGCACGAAGAAGAAGGTGGACATCAAGCGGCTCGCTGCCGCGCTGCCCGACTACCCGTACGCATACTTGATCACCGTCGATGATGACTACCGGGCGCACACCGTGACGGTTGAGCCGCAGCTGCGCAGCAACTCCGAAGACCCGAACGGGGCGATCATCGACGTCGGGCTCATCGGCGGCCGCACGCGGGACAACCTGGCCCACCGCCGCGACGTCACCCTGCTGTGGCCACCACCCGAACCCGGCGGCTACTCGTTGATCGTCGACGGCAGCGCCGAAGTGACCGACGCCGGCGACGAAACCGCCCGTTTGGGCGTCGTTCCCAGCCGTGCGCTGCTGCACCGCGAGGCCGACCCCGAGTCTCCCACGCTGGCCAAGGATTGCCTGCACGACTGCGTCGTATTCTCGCTACCCGCGTAGCACTTCGCGCCGAGCGTGGGTCCTACGCACGTAAACCGTCCGCTGGGATTCGTCCATAGGCCCCACGCTCGCGAAGCTTGGCTTCGACGCGCTCGACAATGACATGCGGTCACGACAGCATCTCGGCACTGACTCTGACCACCGACCAGCCGGCCGCTTCCCATGTCGACGCGGATGCGGAGCTCGCGAAACTCGATCTGCGTCTCGGGCTTTGGAAGTCCCGCGGATACCAACAAGAGCCGCACCCTGCTCTCCTGCGGGGATTCCGCTCCGCCGTCGGTCAACTTCAGCGCGGCCCGCAGCCGCCGAATGCCGCGGGCTCCAGTGCCGGTCTGCCAGAGCGAGGACCTCTACAGGTTTGATACCGGTCGCATTGCAAAACGCATCGAGAATCGGTACGGCCTTCGCGACGGGCCGGCCGCGTATTCGCCGAGCGTGGGCGCTGTACACGGATTTCGGGGTGTGGACGTGCTTATCCCGCACGCTCGGCGCACGAAAAAGCCCGGCTTGCGCGAGGCAAGCCGGGCTTTTTCGTTAAGGACTTAGAAGTCCATACCGCCCATGCCGCCGGTCGGGTCGCCCGCGGGTGCGGCCGCCTTCTCCGGCTTGTCGGCGACGACGGCCTCGGTCGTCAGGAACAACCCGGCGATGGACGCCGCGTTCTGCAGCGCCGAGCGGGTCACCTTGACCGGGTCGGCAACGCCGGCCTTGAGCAGGTCCTCGTACTCACCGGTGGCGGCGTTCAGGCCGGTACCGGCGGGCGAGTTGCGGACCTTCTCGGCCACCACGCCGGGCTCCAGCCCGGAGTTGAAGGCGATCTGCTTCAGCGGGGCCTCCAGCGCCACCTTGACGATGTTGGCGCCGGTCGCCTCGTCACCTTTGAGCTTCAGCTCGTCCAGGACCGGGGCCGCCTGGAGCAGGGTCACGCCGCCACCGGCGACGATGCCCTCCTCGACGGCCGCCTTGGCGTTGCGGACCGCGTCCTCGATGCGGTGCTTGCGTTCCTTGAGTTCCACCTCGGTGGCGGCACCGGCCTTGATCACCGCCACACCGCCGGCGAGCTTGGCCAGCCGCTCCTGCAGCTTCTCGCGGTCGTAGTCGGAGTCGCTGTTTTCGATCTCGGCGCGGATCTGGGCGACCCGCCCGGCGATGGCGTCCGGGTCACCGGCGCCCTCGATGATGGTGGTCTCGTCCTTGGTGACGACGACCTTGCGGGACTTACCGAGCAGGCTCAGGTCGGCGTTCTCCAACGTCAGGCCGACCTCTTCGCTGATCACTTGACCGCCGGTGAGGATGGCCATGTCCTGCAGCATCGCCTTGCGGCGGTCGCCGAAGCCGGGGGCCTTGACCGCCACCGACTTGAAGGTGCCCCGGATCTTGTTGACGACCAGGGTGGACAGCGCCTCACCCTCGACGTCCTCGGCGATGATCAGCAGCGGCTTACCGGCCTGGATGACCTTCTCCAGCAACGGCAACAGGTCCTTGACCGTCGACACCTTGGAGCTGACCAGCAGGATGTAGGGCTCCTCGAGGACCGCTTCCTGCCGCTCGGGGTCGGTGACGAAGTAGCCCGAGATGTAGCCCTTGTCGAAGCGCATGCCCTCGGTGAGCTCGAGCTGCAGGCCGAAGGTGTTGGACTCCTCGACCGTGATGACGCCCTCGTTGCCGACCTTGTCCATCGCCTCGGCGATCAGGTCGCCGATCGACTGGTCGCCCGCGGAGATGGCCGCGGTGGCAGCGATCTGCTCCTTGGTCTCGACCTCCTTGGCGGACTTGAGCAGGGTCTCGGTTATCTTCTCGACCGCCTTCTCGATGCCGCGCTTGAGAGCCAATGGGTTGGCGCCGGCCGCGACGTTGCGCAGGCCCTCTTTGACCAGCGCCTGAGCCAGCACCGTGGCCGTCGTGGTGCCGTCGCCGGCGACGTCGTCGGTCTTCTTTGCGACTTCCTTGACCAGCTCGGCGCCGATCTTCTCGTACGGGTCCTCCAGCTCGATCTCCTTGGCGATGGACACGCCATCGTTGGTGATCGTGGGGGCACCCCACTTCTTCTCCAGGACGACGTTGCGGCCCTTGGGACCCAACGTCACCCGTACCGCGTCGGCGAGGGCGTTGAGGCCCCGCTCGAGGCCGCGACGGGCCTCTTCGTCGTACGCAATTGTCTTGGCCATTGCGAAGTGATTCCTCCGGATTGGGGATGACACGTCCTGGCCGGGTGCAGTGCCCGCGACGGACGACCATGGTTGGTCTCACTGGTCCCGACCTAGCACTCACCGGTCGCGAGTGCCAACGTCATTCTTAGCACTCGCCTATGCCGAGTGCAAGAACACCCAAGGGTTATCGCGCAGCGCGTAAACCGTCGATGACGACATCGGTCGCCCGCTCGGCCAGCGCCGAGTCGTAAGCCTGCATGGCCTGGCATCCGACAAGGATTACCTTAAGATCTTGCATCTCGACGTCGGGCCGCGCCGTGCCCGCTTCCTGTGCCGCGCGCAGCAGCTCGCCGATCATGGCCTTGAAGGCGTCTTCGGCCTCGGGCGCGGCGCAGGCGATGTCGATTCCGTATCCGGCCAGCGCGTCGACCAAGCCGCGGTCCGCGGCGCCCCAGTGCAGCACCATCGAGCGCAGAAAGGCGAACAGCGCCTCCTTGGTCGGGAAGTGGCGGTAAACCGTGCCCGCGCCGACGCCGGCGCGGCGGGCGATTTCGTCGATGGGCACCGCCAGGCCCTCGGCCGCGCACGTTTGGTAGGCGACGTTCAGCACGCGCGCACGATTGCGCGCCGCGTCGGCGCGCAGCGGCCGTTCCGGCTGCGCGGGGTGCTGGGCGGCCAGTACTACGGTCCAGGAGGTTTCGGCGAGTTCCGCGGCTACCCGAAAGTGATGGGGTCCAGCAAGCGGTCCCACGACGTCGACGTGCAACGCAAGTTGTGGGCCGTGTCCGAAGAACTCACCGGCGTGGTCTACCCCATCTACTGACGGTTGCCAGACTGGGGGCATGTCCCTCGTCGTACCGCCCTATCCGCCGCCCCGCTATACCAAGGACCAGCCGGAGATCAGCGCCTGGCTGAAGCGAGCCGGGGCAGCGCCGGATTACGAAACCTTCGGAGTCAAGTACCACTATCTGGCCAATCAGCAAGCCACCGATGGCGATTACGGCCTGTACCGGGTGGACATCGCGGCGGCCGGCGGCGGGCCCGGACCGCATTTTCACCGGGCGATGTCCGAGGCGTTCTTCGTGCTGTCCGGGACGATGAAGCTCTACGACGGCACCGCGTGGGTCGACGGGCAGCAAGGGGACTTTCTCTACGTCCCGCCGGGCGGTATCCATGGATTCCGCAATGAGGCGGACGAACCGGCGTCGGTTCTGATGCTCTTCGCCCCCGGCGCGCCGCGCGAGGCCTATTTCGAAGGTTTCTCGGCGCTGGCCGACATAACCGATGACGAACGCCGGGAATGGTTCATCCGCCACGACAATTACTTCGTCCAGCAGTAGGCCCAATGCCGTTGCGGTAGTTGCACGTAAGGTGTGGCCCGTGCACGCGAAGAAGCCGTCGAAGCGGGCTGCGGCCTCGGCGCGGATGAAGATGGAAATGGCGGTGAGCGCCCCGGTCCGGGTGGCGGTACGGGTCAAGCGGCTCGGACCCGAGGCGTCCCCGGGTTATCGGCGGCGGGCGGCGGTGCGAAAGCCCGCGCCTTCGCCGACGGCTACCAGCGAGGGGCTTGGCCGGATTCGCCGCCACCAGGCGGTGCGCACCGCGTCGCAGCAGCGCACCGTTCAACGACCCAAGCGGTAGTCGCCGTCGACCAGCTCACGGGTGCGTTCATAGAAAATTCGCCCGCTATAAGGCAATTGGGTGACCACTTTGCCGCTGGGATGGCGGAAGTAATTGCTGCACGCCAGCCAGACCTTGCCGGCCATGGCGGCCTGAATCTCGTCGTTGTAGCGTCGCTGCGCCTCGGCCGTCACCTCGACCGTGCGCGCGCCCCGGCTATCCATCACGTCGAGGATGTGGCGGATGAACGTGGTCTGCGCCTCGTGGATGTAGATGATCGAGTTGACCCCGTTGGTGTTGGGCCCGTACAGCATGAAGAAGTTCGGATACCCGGCTACCAGGGTGCCCAGGTAGGCCTCGGCACCGTCGATCCAGTCCTCGCGGAGGTGACGGCCGCCGGCTCCGTAGACGTCGATGCTGGACAGATAGTCGGCGGCTCTGAACCCGGTGCCGTAAATGATGGTGTCCACCCGGTGCTCGACGCCGTCGACGGTACGCACCCCGCGTTCGGTCAGCTCCGCGATGGGGGTGGTCTCTAGGCTGACGTTGGGTAAGGCGAACGTGGGGTACCAGTCGCGCGACATCAGCGGCCGCTTGCAGCCCGCCGGGTAGTCCGGCGTCAGCTTGGCGCGTAACTCCGGGTCGGCCACCTTACGGGTGAGGTAGCTGCGCGCCAGCTCGGTGGCTTCGCGGGTCTGGGCGGCGTCGACGTCGAAGCTGGCCGACTCGTAGGCATCGAAGGCCTCGTCACGCAGCTTTTGCGCCATCGCCGGGTAGCGTTCGAACAGCTCCTGCTGCTCGGGGGTGAACGGGAAGTCGAATCGGGGTGCGATCCAGATCGGCGTCCGCTGAAACACCGTCAGATGCGCGGTCCTTGGCGCGATGGCGGGGACGTATTGAATCGCGCTGGCGCCCGTGCCTACGGAGGCCACTCGCTCGCCGGCCGTCGGCTTGCTGTGGTCCCAGCGCGCCGAGTGGAATCGGCGCCCCCGGAACCGCCCGGTGCCTGGAATGTCCGGAATGTTGGGCACATCGAGCATCCCAACGGCACTGACTACCACGTCGAAATGGTGCTCCTGGCCGTCGTCGGTGGTCAGCGTCCAACGGCGCTGGGTGTCCGACCAGCGCGCGGTGGCCACCGTGGCGCCCGGCCGCAGGTGCTCGGCCAGCCCGTGCTCGATGGCCACCCTTTCCAGATAGGCCAAAATTTCCGGCTGATTCGCATAGGTCTTGCTCCACCGCGGGTTGGGCGCAAAGGAATACGAGTACAGGTGGGACGGGACGTCGCAGGCCGCCCCTGGAAACGTGTTGTGGCGCCAGGTCCCGCCGAACCCGTCGGCCCGGTCGAAAATCGTGAACTGGTAACCCCCTCGGCAAGCTGGATTCCCATGGCGATGCCGCCGGCACCCGCGCCGATGATCCCGATGGTGGGTTTTAGCCCCATTGCGAAAAATAGGGTCGTTCTGGCTTGCTCTTTTCCACCAGGATGAACACCACGCCCCACGGATCGACGAACCAGGTGGTGCGGACTCTCGCGACCTCCGCGATTCCACTGACCACAAAGCGCACTCCCCTGCTCTCCAGCTGGGCGCGGGTGGCGTCCAGGTCCTCACAGATCAGCCCCACGTGCGAGAGCCCATGGTCGGTGAGAGCCCGGCCGCGCGGCCGCCCGAGTCCTCGACGCTGAGGTATTCGATGACCTCGAGCACCCGGTCGCCATCGGCCTCAAATCCCACTATCGCGGCTTTCATGCTGGGGTCGCCCACCAGCTCGCCCATGTCGTTGCGAATGGCGTTACCGGTCATGACATACGGCGGCGAGAGCACATGCAGGCCTAATACGTCGCGGTAGAACGCCACCGCGGCCTCGCAATCCGGAACGCACACCCCGGTGTGGGCCAATCCGGTAATCACGTTCTCGACTCTACGTCGGGCGGCGCGAAATCGGGGAGGGCCGGGCGGCCGATAATGGCCCGGTGCGGTCAGTCGAAGAACATCAGCGCGTCGTAGCGGAGTTGATTCGTCCCCGGGCGGCGGTCCCGGTTGCATTGAGCGAGGCGCTGGGGCTGGCGCTCGCCGAGGACGTCATCGCGCAACTGGCGCTGCCGGTTTTCGACAACTCCGCGATGGACGGCTACGCGGTGCGCGCCGAAGACACCGCCGCCGCCACACCAGAGAAGCCGGTGCTGTTGCCCGTCACCGAGGACATACCCGCCGGGCGCACCGCCGAATTGACGCTGCAGCCCAAGACCGCGCACCGCATCATGACCGGCGCCCCGGTGCCGGCCGGGGCGACGGCCATCGTGCCGGTCGAGGACACCGACGGCTGCATGGAGTTCGTGGCGATCCGGGAGCCGCGCGAGCCCGGCAAGCACATCCGCCGCGCGGGTGAAGACGTTGCCCCCGGCACCACAGTGTTGCGCCGGGGCCAGGTGGTGACCCCGGCCGTGCTCGGGCTGGCGGCGGCGTTGGGAATGCCTGAGCTGCCGGTGATTCCGCGCCAGCGCGTGCTGCTGATCTCTACCGGGTCGGAGCTGGTGCCGCCGGGCATCCCGCTGCGGCCCGGACAGATATACGAGTCCAACTCGGTGATGCTGGCCGGGGCCGTGCGCGACGCAGGGGCCGAGGTGATCGCCGTCGCGACCGCCGAAGACGATGTCGCGCAGTTCAGCTCGATCATCGACCGATATGCCGCGGACTCCGACCTGATCATCACCAGCGGCGGCGTCAGCGCCGGTGCCTACGAGGTGGTCAAGGACGCCTTCGGCCGCGACGGTGACCAAGGCGTGGAATTCGTCAAGGTGGCGATGCAGCCCGGGATGCCGCAAGGTATCGGGCGGGTGGCCGGCACCACGATCGTCACCCTGCCCGGCAACCCGGTCAGCGCGCTGGTGTCTTTCGAGGTGTTCATCCGGCCCGCACTGCGAAAAGCCATGGGGCTGCCGGATCCGGACCGCCCGCACCGGCCCGCCATCCTCACCGAGTCGTTGACCTCGCCGCCCGGCAAACGTCAATTCCGGCGCGCGGTACTCGACCGCGACGCCGGCACGGTCATCAGTTACGGCCCACCGGCCTCACACCATCTGCGTTGGCTGGCATCGGCGAACGGGCTGCTGGACATCCCGGAGGACGCGGTGGAAGTGGCCGCCGGAACGCAGCTTCAGGTGTGGGACCTCGGCTAGGTCACGGCTCGTAAGATGGCCGGGTGGCACGTCGCCCCCGCACCATCGGTCCCACCGCCGAGGACCCGGCCTTCAGCCCGCAACATGCGCTGGAGTTGGTGCGCTCCACCGTCCCGCCCGTACACCGCGCCGGGCGACCGTTCATCGCCGCCGGTCTCGCGGTGGCCGCCGCCGGCCGCCACCACCGGTGGGTACGGCGGGCGGGCCTGCTGGCGGCCGGTGCCTGCGCGGCGTTCTTCCGGCACCCCCCGCGGGTGCCGCCCACCCGGCCCGGCGTCATTGTGGCGCCGGCCGACGGCGTGATCTGCGTGATCGACTCCGCGGCCCCGCCCGCCGAACTCGGCATGGGTGACGCACCGCTGCCCCGGGTCAGCATATTTCTCTCGCTGCTGGACGCCCATGTCCAGCGCGCGCCGGTGGGCGGCGAGGTGATCGCCATGCAGCACCGGCCCGGCCGCTTCGGCTCGGCCGACCTTGCGGCGGCCAGCACGCAAAATGAACGCACCGCTCTGCGGATCCGCACCCCCAGCGGCGCCGAGGTGGTCGTCGTGCAGATCGCCGGGCTGCTGGCGCGGCGCATCATTTGTGACGCCGGAGTCGGCGACAAGCTGACGATCGGTGAGACCTACGGGCTGATCCGGTTCGGCTCCCGATTGGACACCTACCTGCCGGCGGGCGCCGAACCGCTGGTCACCACCGGACAGCGCGCGATCGCCGGCGAAACCGTGCTGGCCGAGCTGCCATGATCAGCAAGCCGCGCGGCAGGCCGGCGGTCAACCTGCAGATCTTGCCCAGCGCGATGACGGTGCTCTCCATCTGCGCGGGCTTGACCTCGATCAGATTCGCCCTCGAGCACCAGCCCAAGGCTGCGATGGCGTTGATCGCCGCAGCGGCCATTTTGGACGGCCTGGACGGCCGGGTGGCCCGCATGCTGGACGCCCAGTCGCGGATGGGCGAAGAAATCGACTCGCTGGCCGACGCGGTGAACTTCGGGGTGGCACCGGCAATCGTGCTCTACGTGACCATGCTGTCGACCTCACCGGCCGGTTGGGTGGCGATCCTGCTCTACGCCGTCTGCGTGGTGTTGCGGCTGGCGCGCTACAACGCGCTGCAGGCCGATGGAAGTCAGCCCGCCTACACGCACGAATTCTTCGTGGGCATGCCGGCGCCGGCGGGCGCGGTTTCGATGATCGGGCTGATGGGACTCAAACTGCAGTTCGGTGAGGGCTGGTGGACCTCAACGGTTTTCCTGTGCATCTGGATCACCGGGACGTCGATGCTGTTGATCAGCAAGATCCCGATGCGCAAGATGCACGCCGCCGCCGTCCCGCCCAGCTGGGCGGCCCCGCTACTCGCGGTGCTGGCGATGTGCGCGGCGGCCGCGGTGCTCGCGCCCTACCTGTTGATCTGGGTGATCATCATCGCCTACCTGTGCCATGTCCCGTTCGCGGTGCGCAACCAGCGCTGGCTGGCCGCCCACCCGGAGGCCTGGGCCGCCGAACCCAAGCAACGTCGCGCTGCCCGTCGCGCCACCCGCCGAGCACACCCGAACCGCCGGTCGATGGCGCGGCTGGGGCTGCGCAAACCGGGTGGGCGCCTGCCGTGACCTCGGCTGGCGGCGTCACCCGTCAACTCACCTTGACGGCCCGGCTGAACACCTCCGCCGTCGACTCGCGCCGCGGTGTCGTCCGGCTGCATCCGAGCGTCATTGCGGCCCTTGGCATTCGGGAGTGGGACGCGGTATCGCTGACCGGGTCGCGGACCACGGCGGCGGTCGCGGGCCTGGCCGGCCCGGAAACCCCGGTCGGCACCGTGCTGCTCGACGACGTCACGTTGTCCAACGCCGGGCTGCGCGAGGGCACCGCGGTGATCGTCAGCTCAGTCACCGTTTACGGGGCGCGGACGGTGACGCTGTCCGGCTCGACGCTGGCCACCCAGTCGATCACACCGGTCACCTTGCGACAGGCATTGCTCGGCAAGGTATTGACCGTCGGCGACGCCGTGTCGCTGCTGCCCCGCGACCTCGGCCCCGGCACCTCGACGTCGGCCGCCACCCGCGCGCTGGCCGCTTCGGTGGGCATCAGCTGGACCTCGGAGCTGCTGACCGTCACCGGCACCGACCCCGCGGGCCCGGTCAGCGTGCAGCCCAACTCCTTGGTGACGTGGGGCACCGGTGTTCCGGCTGGCGCCGCGACGTCATCGCAGGAATTCCTGGACGTGGCAAGCCCGGAGACCGTCGTCGAGGAACTCAAGGGCTGCGGGCCACAGGCCGCCAAACTCACCGAGTGGCTCAAGCTCGCGCTCGACGAGCCGCACCTGCTCAAGACCTTGGGCGCCGGCACCAACCTCGGTGTGCTGGTGTCGGGCCCGGCCGGCGTGGGCAAGGTGACGCTGGTGCGCGCGGTGTGCGACGGCCGCAGGCTGGTCAAAGTGGATGGCCCCGAGGTCGGCGCACTGGCGCCCGAAGACCGGCTGAAAACCGTGGCCTCCGCGGTGAAGACGCTTCGCGACGGTGGTGGTGTCTTGTTGATCACCGATGTCGACGCCCTGCTGCCGGCCACCGCCGAACCGGTGGCCGCGCTGATTCTGGGCGAGCTGCGCACCGCCGTGGCCACCGAAGGCGTCGCATTGATCGCCACCTCCGCGCGGCCCGACCAGCTAGACGCCCGGTTGCGGGCCCCGGACCTGTGTGACCGGGAACTGAGCCTGCCGCTGCCCGACGCCGGCACCCGCAAGGCGCTGCTCGAGTCGCTGCTGAAATCGGTGCCCGCCGGTGCCCTCGACCTCGATGAGATCGCAGCGCGCACACCGGGTTTCGTGGTCGCCGACCTCGCGGCCCTGCTGCGTGAGGCGGCGCTGCGGGCAGCGTCGCGCGCCAGCTCCGACGGCCGGCCTCCCGAGCTGAACCAGGAGGACCTGGTCGGTGCGTTGACCGTGATCCGGCCGCTGTCGCGGTCGGCCAGCGAGGAAGTCACCGTCGGCAACGTCACCCTCGACGATGTCGGGGACATGGCCGAGGCGAGGCAGGCTCTGACCGAGGCCGTCTTGTGGCCACTGAAGCATCCCGACACCTTCGCCCGGTTGGGTGTGGAGCCGCCCCGCGGAGTGCTGTTGTACGGGCCGCCCGGCTGCGGCAAGACCTTCGTCGTGCGCGCCCTGGCCAGCACCGGGCAGCTGTCCGTGCACGCCGTCAAAGGCTCGGAGCTGATGGACAAGTGGGTCGGTAGCTCGGAACGGGCCGTCCGCGAGCTGTTTCGCCGCGCCCAAGACTCGGCCCCGTCACTGATCTTCCTCGACGAGATCGATGCGCTGGCGCCACGGCGCGGGCAAAGCTTCGACTCGGGCGTGACCGATCGCGTGGTGGCCGCGCTGCTGACTGAGCTCGATGGCGTCAACCCGCTGCGCGACGTTGTGGTACTGGGCGCCACCAACCGCCCGGAGCTGATCGACCCCGCCCTGCTGCGCCCGGGCCGGCTGGAACGGCTGGTCTTCGTCGAACCCCCCGACGCCGCCGCCCGCCGCGAAATTCTGCGCACCGCAGGCAAATCCATTCCGTTGAGCGCCGACGTCGACCTGGACGACGTGGCCGCAGCACTCGACGGCTACAGCGCCGCCGATTGTGTGGCACTGCTGCGCGAGGCCGCCCTGACCGCGATGCGACGATCCATCGACGCCACCGACGTGACCGCCGCCGACCTGGCTGCGGCGCGCCAGACGGTGCGCCCCTCGCTGGATCCAATGCAGTTGGACGCGCTAAGGGCCTTCGCCAAGGCTCTCTAGCACCGCTCGAACTATCGGCTCATCGGCTTCGTAACCCCTTCGCATACATCATCTGGGAAACGGTTGTCCCGACGGCTTCAACAAGAGCAGACATGAACGACGAGCGGCCAGTCCTCGTGAGACTGCCATGATCGCGATGCAGCCTTCAGCCGGCCTGGTTGCTCCCGGGCGCCGGGCGGTGCCGCTGCCGAAATGGCGTGAGGTCGCGCCGACCAGACGGGTCATGGTGGTCGCCGTCATGGTGTCGATGGTCGCGTTCCTCGACAGCACCATGGTGAATCTGGCACTGCCGGCCACCGAGCGCGACCTCGGCGGAGGCCTATCCCGGGAAGTAACAGCACACTTCGGCGGCGTGCCCGGAAAACCGGGTCGCGATCTGCCGGGCGCACTCATCGGGAGTTCCCACGATCCCGATCCGGGCCACCATCTCCTCGCGGATCAGCCGGCGCATCTCGGCGAAGCGGCCTTGCTTGGACAGCGCGTTGAGTTCGGGCTGAATGTCGGCCCACCCCTTGGCCTCGAGCACCGGCAGATAGGCCGGAGTCGAGCCGTACAACGCAATCAGAGACGCCACCCCGTCTATCGCGGCCGCCAGATCGACTTCGTCGCGGCCGACGGCAACCACGGCCTGGGCGATGATCGCGAAGTCCTCCGGGGGCCGACCGGAGCGACGCAACCCCTCGTTGACCGCGGGGATGGTGCGTTCGGCGAAGTGACGGGAGCTGTTGAAAGGCATCACCAATAGCCCGTCGGCGACTTCGGCGGCGGTGCGTGTCAGGAGCGGGCCCAGCGCGCCCAGCACCACCGCGGGAGGTCCGAACGGGTTGGGGCCGGGATCGAAGTTGGGCGTCATGATCGTTGTGTGAAGAACTCGCCGCGAAAGTCTAGCCGTCGCTGGCCTTCCCACGCCGCGAAGATGGCCTTGATCGCCGCGATGGTCTCGGCCATGCGTGCGGCCGGCCTCTCCCATGCACTGCCATAACGCTTTTCGATGTGAGCCTTGACCTGCGAACCCAGGCCGAGCCGGAACCGTCCGCCGCTGTAGCACTGCAGGTCGTAGGCGGCGTGTGCCAAATGCAATGGGCTGCGCGGCGGAGCGATCGCCACGTTGGTCATCAGGTCCAGGCCGGTCGTGCCGGCGGCGATCAGTGCTGGGAAGAAAACGTCGTGTGGGCCTTCGAAGGTGAACAGAGGCCGTCGGCGCCGGTCGCGGCGATGTCGGCGGCGCTCTGCGTCGCCCGCACGGGTGAGCCGTCAACTTGAAGATGTACTTTCATGCACTCACCGTTCTTGGGAGGAAGTCGCGTTACTCGGAAAGCTGAAATTCGACGATCTCCGCGACCGCGTCCACCGCATCGCTGAGTGCGACCAGGCGGTCGGCCGCCGACGGCGCCGACAACACCGTGTAACGGTCGGCGGTGCCGATCGGGAAGCGAGACGCCAACGCGAACAGGCGTTGACCGGGATCGTCAGCGGTGTGCTCGCCGAGGAGCAGCTCGCGATCCGGCAGCGTAACGCCGCGTGCATCCGCGATCCGCTCGAACAGCGCCATGGCCCGGTCTTCGACGTCACGCAACTGCGACGCGGTGACCGTCTCACCCGGATCGTCGGGCCACAGGTTTATGGTCGCCCGCGGGTAGGGATCGTCGGGCAGCCATTGCGACACCCGGATTCGCTCCCCGGTGCGGCAGTGCAGCAGGTAGCGGGCAGCGCCCTGATCGGCGCAGTCGATGATGCTGGCCAGAACACCCACGTTACAACGCAACTCACCGCCGCCAACCTCACGGCCGCCCGAGATCAGCACCACGCCGAACGGATCACCGGTGTCGAGGCAGTGCCGGACCAGTGCACTGTAGCGGGGCTCGAAGATCCGCAACGGCAGATCCTGATCCGGCAGTAGCGCCGATTCCAGCGGAAACATCGCCAGCTCACGGGATTCGGGTGCGCGCATCAGATTTCCAGCTCGGCCACCAGCGCGTCGACCACCGCCCGCAGGTCGTCGTCGTGTTCCTCGGCGACCCGGCGCTGCCGTTGGTAGGAGGCACCCGCGCGCGGGATGTCGGCCACTGCGGCCAGCTCATCGACGCAATCCAACGACTTCGCGACCGGCTCCAACCGCGTCAGGACGTCGTCGAGATCTTCGGTCACCAGTCGCTCGTTGCTGTCGGCGTCCAAGATGATGACCGCGTCCAGGCCGTACCGGGCGGCGCGCCATTTGTTTTCCTGGACATGCCAGGGCGGCATGGTGGGCAGCGTCTCACCCGCGTCGAGCCGGCGATCCAAGTAGACGATCAGGCAATGGGTCAGCGCGACCAGCGCTCCCAGCTCCCGCAGGTTGGACACCCCGTCGAAAATCCGCACCTCGAGGGTGCCCAGATGCGGTGAAGGCCTGATATCCCAACGGATTTCGTTCATGTGGTCGATGATGCCGGTCTTTTTCTGATCGTAGACGAAGCCCTCGAATTCCGCCCAGGTCTGGAATTGGAACGGCAGCCCGGCGGTGGGCAACTGCTGGAACATCATCGCGCGATTGCTGGCGTAACCGGTGTCTTCGCCGCCCCACCACGGCGACGATGCCGACAGCGCCAGTAGATGCGGGTAGTAGTTGAGTAAGGAGGTCATGATCGGCATCACCTTGTTCGCAGACGAGATCCCGACGTGAACGTGCACGCCCCAGATCAGCATCTGCCGGCCCCACCATTGCGTGCGTTTGATCAGTTCGGCGTAGCGCGGGGCGTCGGTGAGTTTCTGCGACGACCACCGCGCGAACGGGTGGGCGCCCGCCGAGAACAACTCCATGCCTCGGCTCCGGACGATGCGGCGAGCGGGGCCGAGGTTCCCGCGCAGATCCTCCATCGCCTCCGGGACGGATGCACAGATGCCGGTGACGAATTCGACAGTATTGCGCAACAGTTCCTTGTGCACGCACGGGTTTTCGCCGATCTCGGCAATGACCGCGGTGGCTTCGTTGCTCAGGTCGCGGGTCTGCGCGTCGACGAGCGCGAACTCCCACTCCACACCGATGGTCGGACGTGGCGAGGGCGCGAAGTCGATGTGGGCTCGGGCGCGGTTAGCCGGCACCGATGACACCGCACGCCACCCGCTTGCCGGCGTCACCGGTGCTCATCGTCATTGCGTCGGGACCGGGTGTGCCGTTGGTCTGGTTGTAGCGATCCGGCGGGATGTTGGCGAAGTTGTCGGCGCCGGCGTGAATGATGATTGCGGTCTTCTGGCCGGTGACCAAGTCGTCCATGGTGAATGCGTCGGTGGTGGTCACCAGCATCGCGGAGCCGTCCTTGCGCACCTGAAGCGAGGTCAGGTCACCGCTGGCGGGCTCGCTGGCGTGCCCGGGCACCTGCAAATGCCCACCCGCGGAAAGGAAATCCCCCGGCGCCCCACCGGTCGGGGCCACCGAGTTGGGCTCGCACTTGCCGACCTTATGGATGTGCAGCCCGTGGAATCCGGGCGAGAGCACGCCGTTGGCGGTCGTCTCGATGGTGACGGTGGCGTAGCCGTTGTTGAATTCGAACTTCGCGGTGGCCACCTGGGTGCCGTCCGGCGCCTTCAGCTGGGTGGTGATGTTAGGTGACGCGGCGGACGCCGCCTCGGGCTTTCCGGTTCCCGAGGGAGCCGGTGATCCGGTCCAGACCGACGGCGTAGTACCCGGTGAGGTCGATGCGTGTTGAGGCGACGAGCACGCGCTCAACAGCGCGACAGAAGTGGCCGCGGACAACGCGGAGATGATGACGGCGGCAGTGCGGTAACCGGCGAGCTTAGGCATAGCGGAAGCCTAACCGGTCGGGGATCTTTCTAGCCCGCAACGAGGACGATGACCCCCGGTGGCTCGTTGCTCAGCGCGGGAATTCGCGGTTGGACGGGTGCGCCCAGCTTCTGGCCGACGGCGTCCGCGGTGGCGTGCTCATCGTCAGCGTCGGTGTAGTACACCGTGGTGGCCGAGACGTCGGGCACCACGAGGTTGTCGACCTTGGTGACCTTGAAACCGGCGGCCGTGAGCTGGTCCTTGGTCCGCGCGGCGACGCCCTCTTTCGACGAGATGTTGTACACCTGCACCTCGGCCTGGTTGCCCGCAGGCTTGTTGCTCGTCGAGGTGGGCGACGCACTGGTGGTGGTCACCGTGGAAACGGGCGACGCCGAGTCGTCGTCGGAGTTTTGCGACGAACCCAAAGCCTGCCAGCCGAGCAAGAGGAAGATGACGCCCAGGAATATCAGCACCATCACCATGGCTCGCAGGGGAAGCCCCGTCGAGTCGGGAACTCGCTCTTTCATCGAGCCCACTGTAGCGAGTCAGGTCACCTCGAAGCCGAGGCGCCGCGCTGCCCGCGCCTTCTGGCGGCTGGCACGCAGCCGGCGGAGCCGTTTCACCAGCATCGGGTCGGCGGCCAGCGCTTCGGTCCGATCGACCAGCGCGTTGAGTACCTGGTAGTACCGCGTCGCCGACATCGAGAACAGCTCTTTGATGGCCTCTTCTTTCACACCGGCGTATTTCCACCACTGCCGTTCGAATGCGAGGATGTCGTGCTCGCGGCGGGTGAGTCCATCTGCGATTTCAGAATCGTCCCCCGATCGATTTGCCCGCGCCATGGCGCTGTCCATATCGCTTCCCCTGGACCCTTCCGGCGAATTATCGACGCTCTGATGACTTGACTTAGCTAAGGGCGTGTTTCGGCGAATATTGAACCACGGCCCAAACCCTCAAGCAGTCATCCAGACCCGCGAGTCGGCCGATTGGCCCAGATTTGCCCGCACCGAATCGCCGGTGCCGGCGCGCACGCGGTACCTTAGCCGACCATGGCAGTCGTACCGATTCGCATCGTCGGAGATCCCGTCCTGCACACGCCGACGACGCCGGTGCCGGTCGCCGCCGACGGCTCCCTGCCGGCGGATTTGCCCGAGTTGATCAACACCATGTACGAGACCATGGACGCCGCACACGGAGTCGGCCTGGCGGCCAACCAGATCGGGGTGGGCTTGCGGCTCTTCGTCTACGACTGCGCCGACGAACGGGGAATGACCGAATGCCGGCGCGGTGTCGTCGTCAACCCGGTCCTGGAAACCTCCGAGATACCTGAGACCATGCCCGACCCGGCGAACGACGACGAGGGTTGCCTGTCGGTTCCCGGCGAGTCGTTCCCCACCGGCCGGGCCAAGTGGGCGCGGGTCACCGGACTCGACGCCGACGGCAAGCCAGTCACGATCGAGGGCACCGGCCTGTTCGCGCGAATGCTGCAGCACGAGACCGGGCACCTGGATGGGTTTCTGTATCTGGACCGTCTCATCGGCCGGTACGCGCGCAGCGCGAAACGCGCCGTCAAAGCCAACGGCTGGGGTGTTCCCGGCCTGTCGTGGCTGCCCGGCGAAGGGCCGGACCCGTTCGGTCACTGATGTTCTCGTGGCCGGAACTGGGCACGCGGGTGACGGTCCGTTACCGGCGAGCAAGCGGTTCGGTCCCGCCGCTGACCGATGCGGTGGGACACCTATTGGCGGTGGACCCCGTCGTGCGGGTGCAGACGAAAACGGGCGCGGTGGCCGAGTTCCCGCCCGGCGACGTGGTCGCGCTGCGGGTGCTGACCGACGCGCCGGTACGCACCTCCGACATCCGGTCGGTTGAACATGCGGCCGCTTCGGCCTGGCCCGGCGAAGACCGGGCTTGGCTGGACGGCTGGCTACTGCGGGTCGGCCACGGGTCCGATCTGGCCGCCAATTCCGCAGTGCCCCTTGATGTTTCCGCCGGTCTGCATACCATTCCCGCGATCGTCGCGTGGTACCGGCACCGCGGGCGGACGCCACGACTGGCCATTCCGGACCGTTTGTTGGCGCCACCGCCAGGGCTGACGAGCGAACACACCGAACGAGTTCTGGTGCACGACGTGTCCCAAATGGCCGCAGCCGAATCCGACCCCGTCGCCACAGTGTCGGCTGGCCCGAACGTCATCAATGGGGAGCTCACGGTCGCGATCCACCCCGGCGCTGGGACGGTGCGTGCGGCGGTGAGCGACGCGCCCGACGGCACGCGATGGGTAGGTCTGTCGATAACACGCCTGGCTCCCGGTCGGCTCGACGATCGCTCTGCGGTGACCGGGTGCGAAACATTGTTGGCATGGGGCGCACACCACGGCGCCACACGCGCCTACCTGTATGTACCCGGCAGCGGCGCAACGCCGCTCGCTGACGCACTGGGTTTCCGGCTGCACCATCGCCGACGCTATTTCCCGGCCCGCCTCAGCTCCTCAGATAGCGTCTAGTCATGCCCGACGACCCGCCGCGTTTGCGGCTGGCCACCTGGAACGTGAATTCGATCCGCACTCGGCTGCACCGCGTGGTGGACTGGTTGGCCCGAGCCGACGTCGACGTGTTGGCCATGCAGGAGACCAAGTGTTCCGACGGCCAGTTCCCGACCCTGCCGTTGTTCGAACTCGGTTACGAGGTGGCACATGTCGGTTTCAATCAGTGGAACGGCGTGGCGATCGCCTCTCGGGTTGGTCTCGACGATGTACAGATCGGATTCGAAGGCCAACCCACCTGGAGCAGTAAGCCGGACGTCGCCGCCACGGCGGAAGCCCGCGCATTGGCCGCCACCTGCGCCGGCGTCCGCGTCTGGAGCCTCTACGTGCCCAACGGGCGCGCACTCGACGATCCGCACTATACCTACAAGCTCGATTGGCTTGCCGCCCTGCGTGATACGGCTACCGGGTGGTTGCGCGACGATCCCACCGCACAGATCGCGCTGGCCGGCGACTGGAATATCGCCCCGAAGGACGAAGACGTCTGGAGCACCGAGTTCTACGCCGGCGCCACACACGTGTCCGAGCCGGAGCGCCGTGCCTTCAACGCCATCGTCGACGCACAATTCGCCGATGTGGTACGGCCTTTCGCGCCCGGACCCGGGGTCTACACTTACTGGGACTACACCCAGCTGCGGTTCCCGAAAAGACAAGGCATGCGCATCGACTTCATCCTCGCCTCACCGGCGTTGGCCGACCGTGTGACCGCCGCGCAGATTGTCCGCGAGGAGCGCAAAGGAAAAGCGGCCAGCGATCACGCGCCGGTTTTCATTGACGTGAGGCGCGACTAACCGCCTTCAGGCGTCCGCACCGCACCCACCGGCAAGTTAAGCTCGGGGAAATTGAATGCGGCCGCTCGTTGTCTGTGGGTTTGCAAAGTGGCAGGCTTGGCATTTGTTAGAAGCGGAAAACTGTTTTTTTGCTGTTAACTTTCCGTTCAGCGGGTATACCTGTCTGGCGATGCGGGTTGGCGGCAAGAACATCCAAGCCAGGGAGTCATCATGAGTGTCATCGGCGGAGCAGTCCGAGGCGTGGGGCAGGTGGTGAATCGTGCCGCGACCGCGACCACCGCGGCCGCCGGCGCTGTGGGCGGCGCGGCGGTGAACGGAGTTATCGGCGGTGTCACGGGGGCCGCTGAGGGCGTCAAGCGGGGAATGACCAGCGGCAGCCACTCGACGCCGGCGGCCGCGCTGGCGTTCGGCGCACTCGGCGTCGCCGGCCTGGTGGAGTGGCCGGTGCTGCTGGCGGTTGGCGGCAGCGCCTTGCTGTTGCAGCGGCTGAACCGCAAGAACAGGTCAGCCACGCAGGGGAAAGCCAACCTCAAGCCGGTCCCGGTGGAAGCCCCAACGGAAAAGCGCACACCGCAGAAATCCGCCAGTAAGTCGGCAGCCAAGAAGGCGACCGGACGCCGGGCGGGTACCGCCGAGTTGCGCAGCACCAACTGATAAGGACCATTCGAACAAGCTTTGACTATTACAACCTCAATACGACGATCTGTGCCGTTGCGAGCCGTCGCAGCCGGCGTCCAGGCAACCACCGGCCTCGTTGAGACCGGTCTCAGCATCGCCGCTATCCCGCTGCGGGAGGGTGCCCGGGCAATCTCGGGTGACTTGCCCCAGCGACCGATGAGCCGGCGGTGCTGGCGCGGGGATGACCGGGCCTGGATCGAGGTGCGCGGCCTAGACGGCGCCGGCGAAGTCGGGTGCCGCGTGCTCGACGCCATCCGGGCCCACCCCGGTGTCACGTCGGCGAGCCTGAACTTTCCCTTGTCGCGGGTCGTGGTCAGCATCACCGGCCCGGACACCTCGCTGCGCGACTTGTACCGCATCGTCGACGCCGCCGAGAAAGCGCATGTCCCGAAAAAAGAGTTGAAAGGCGCGGCGCCCCGGACAAGTCTGCCCGGCGACGGGGTGGTCGTGGCGACCAGAGCCGTCACCGCCGCGGCGAGCGCGACCGGTCTCGGCATAGCGCTGACCGGCCGGGCGCTGCGCTGGCCGCGACTGCCCGTTGCCGTGCTGGCCGGCGTGGCGGCGGTGGACTACCAGCCGTGGCTGCGCCGGATCCTCGAGGACCGCATCGGCCGGCCCGCGACGGACACGGTGCTGGCACTGGCCATGACCGCGGCGGAAACGCTCACCCTGTCCCCGGCGTCACTGTCGGTCGGTCTGCTGATGCAGTCGCTGAAAGCCGCCGAATGCCGCGCCGAGGCGCGTGCATGGCGCCAGCATGAGCCGGAGCTGGCCCGTCACGCCGATTGCCCGCACGTGGACGCGTCGTCGCGGCAGAAGCCGCCGCCGGGCCGGCCCAGGGAACACCACGCCGGTCGTTTCGCGCTCATTCAAGCGGTCAGCGCCGGGCTGGTCGGCGCCACCACCCGCAATCTGAACATGGCCGCGACGGCGGTCCTGGTGACCGCGCCGGTGGCCAACCGCACCACGCCGGAGGCCTTCGCCGCGGCGCTGGGACAGGGACTGGCGGATCGGCACGCGGTCCTCGCGTTGCGGCCGGAGGCGCTGCGCCGCTTGGATCGGGTCGACGCGATCGTCATCGACCCCCGAGTGCTGTGCACCCACACGTTACGGGTGTCCCGGATTCGGGGTGCCCAGGAAGCCGGGTTGGGGGCGGCGTGGTCGCGCGCTCAGCTGCTCCTGGAAAGGAATGGCCTGCGCCCGGGCTGGCACTCGGTGCCCGGGATAGCGGCCGGTGAGACGAAACCCAAAGTCGAGGCGCTTTTCTCGCTGTCCCACGATCCGTTGGCGTCGGCCGTGGTCGCCGAGGCGCATCGGACCGGGTCGGAACTGGTTTCCGTCGATGACGATTCGCTGGGTGAATTGCGACCCGCCTTCGACGACATCAGGCCGTTGGACCCGCGCGCTAACGGCGCCGCCATCGACGACGCCCTGGCCCGTGCCGTGGCGCATCTGCACGACGCGGGTCGCACCGTGGCCGTGTTGTGTTCGCCTGACGCACAAGGGGTTTGGTCAGCTGATGTCACGCTGGGCATGATGCCGCAGTCTGGGGCGGGCGCACCGCCGTGGTACGCCGACCTGCTGCTGCCCGACCTGACGGCGGCCTGGCGGGTGCTGCACGCACTTCCCGCGGCTAAGGCCGCGGCCCAGCGCGGGGTGGGCATATCGGCCGGCGCGACGGCGATGGGGTCGTTGTTGATGATCCCCGGTGTCCGCGGCCTCGGACGCGGACCGGTGACCACCGGCGCGGCGGCAGGTCTGCTCTCCGGATATCTACTGGCACGCGGCATCATTCACGCCGACGCCCCGCGCCCGGCACCCGTGCGGGAATGGCATGCGATGTCGGTCGAGCATGTCCAGCGGGCGTTGCCGCCGCCCGCCTCGCAACCCGATGGCGAGCCACGGCAACTTGCGCCGGCCGCCCTGGGCGCCGAGCGGCCGGAAACACGCACGCACGCCGTCCTGCAGTTCCTGGGCGCGGTCCGCGCCGAGCTGACCGACCCGCTGACCCCCGTGCTGGCACTGGGTTCGGCGGCCAGCGCGGTGCTCGGTTCGCCGGTCGATGCGGTGTTGGTCTTTTCGGTACTGACCGGAAATTCCATTCTGGCTGCCAGCCAGCGGTTGCGCGCCGAAAACCGGCTGAATCATCTACTGGCGCAACAGATCCCGCCGGCCCGCAAGGTAGTCACCGGTCCGGCCGGGGAGCGGGTGTACACCGATGTCATCGCGGCTCAGTTGCAGCCCGGCGACCTCATCGAGGTGCGCACTCACGAGGTGGTGCCCGCCGACGCCCGGATCATCGAGGAGGTCGACGTCGAGGTCGACGAGTCGACGCTGACCGGTGAGTCACTCTCAGTGGAAAAACAAGTGGAGGCCACGCCCGGCGCCGATCTCGCCGAGCGCCGCTGCATGCTGTACGCGGGCACCACCGTGGTGGCGGGTACCGCGGTGGCCCTGGTGACCGCCGTCGGGCCCGACACCCAGGAACGTCGTGCGGCCGAGCTGGTGTCCGGTGACCGTTCCTCCGACATCGGTCTGCAACACCAGCTCAGCCAGCTCACCAATCGGGCGTTTCCGGTCAGCATGACCGGCGGTGCCCTGGTCGGCGGGCTGGGGCTGTTGCGCGGAACGGGCCTGCGCGAGGCGGTGGCCAGCGGCATCGCCATCGCCGTCGCCGCCGTCCCCGAGGGGATGCCGTTGGTGGCGACGCTTGCCCAGGCAGCGTCGGCCCGACGCCTGACCAAGTTCGGCGCACTGGTCCGCGTGCCGCGGTCGGTGGAGGCGCTGGGCCGTATCGATGTGGTCTGCTTCGACAAAACCGGAACGCTGAGCGAAAACCGGCTGCGGGTGGCCGACGTCCACCCGGCGCCGGGTTACTCCCGCGAGGAGGTGCTGCGCTGCGCCGCACAGGCCGCTCCAGCTTCCAACGGCGACGCCCAAGCGCACGCCACCGACGTGGCAATCGTCGAGGCCGCTTCGGCCCCGGAGGCGTCCGACCCGATCACACCGCCCGCGGCTCACCTGCCCTTCCGGTCCGGCAGGTCGTTCTCGGCTTCGGTCACGGGCACCGAGCTGACTGTCAAGGGCGCACCGGAAGTGGTCCTGGCGGCGTGCGGCGACACCGGCGCCGCCGTGGAGGAGACGGTCACCGGGATGGCCGCCAGGGGGCTGCGCGTCATTGCGGTGGCGCGTCGGCAGCTCAGCGCCGCTGCGGCTCAAGCGATCCAGGACGACCCGGACGATCTCGCCGAATCCGCCCGCCAGGGGTTGACGCTGATGGGATTTCTCGGCCTGTCCGACACCCCGCGCGCCGAAGCCGTCGATCTGCTCGCAAAGGTCCGCCAGCTCGGGGTGGGCGTCAAGCTGATCACCGGGGATCACCCGATCACCGCGATGGCCATTGCCGCGGAGCTGGGCCTGTCGGTGACGACCGAGCAGGTGATCAGCGGTTCGGAGTGGGACTCGCTGTCGCGCAAAGACCAAGAACGCGCGGTCACCGAGCGGGTGATCTTCGCCCGGATGACGCCGGAGAACAAGGTCCAAGTGGTTCAGACGCTGGAAGGTGCCGGCCTGGTGTGCGCCATGGTCGGCGACGGCTCCAATGACGCCGCCGCCATCCGGGCCGCCACCGTCGGCATCGGCGTCGTCGCGGGCGGCAGCGACCCGGCGCACATGGCGGCCGACGTGGTGCTGGTCGACGCCCGCATCGAGGGGCTGGTACATGCCATCGAGGAAGGGCGCCAACTCTGGCAGCGGGTGCAATCGGCGGTGTCGGTGCTACTCGGCGGGAACGCCGGCGAGGTGCTGTTCGCCGTGATCGGCAGCGCGATCACCGGCACCTCGCCGCTCAACACGCGACAGCTGCTACTGGTGAACATGATGACCGACGCGCTGCCGGCGGCCGCCCTTGCGGTGAGCAAACCGAGCGGTCCGGTCGACCCCGGGATCCGGGGCCCCGATCAGCCCACGCTGTGGCGGGCCGTCGCCATTCGTGGCGTCACCACCGCCGCCGCAACGACGGCGGCCTGGGCGATGGGAAGCGTGACCGGGCTGCCGCAACGCGCATCCACCGTGGCACTGGTCGCCCTGGTGGGGGCCGAGCTGGGTCAGACGCTGCTCGATTCGCATGCCCCGCTGGTGGTGCTCACCGCGGTGGGCTCGCTTGCGACGATGGGAACGCTGATCAGTATCCCCGTGGTCAGCCAGTTGCTTGGTTGCACACCGCTGGGGCCCGTCGGCTGGGCGCAAGGGCTGGGATCCGCTGCTGCGGCGACCATTGCGATAGCCGTTCTGAATCGTGTTTCGGAAGGTTGGGGCACGTCGCGCACGCCGCCACCACTACCTGACGGGCCCTCGCCGAACGACGAGCCCTCCGACCGGGATGGCGAATATCGACAACCCCAACGCGCCACAGCAGCGCATAGAGTTCCAGTAACGGCACCCGCAGCACCAAAGTAATCGACGACACTAGCGGATCGCCCCCGGAGTCAGTCATCGTCGACATAAGTCCGACGGTGGCGGCACGACCCGGCGAGTCGGCAAACCCTTAGTTACTGAAAGGCAAATGATGGCGGAAAAGAAAACACGCCGGGGCACCTCCCAACGGGAGGCGGTGCAGAAGATTCGCGAAGGTGAAACCTTCGTGGTGAACCTGCCGGTGGTGGGACAGGTGGAGATACCGCGGCCGGAGCAGCTGGCGTACTTCGGGGGTCTGGCCGCCCTGGCCGCACTCGAGCTCATCGACTGGCCGGTGGCCGTGGTCATCGCCGCCGGGCATCTGATGGCCAGCAGCCACCACAACAAGATTCTGGAAGAGCTCGGCGAGGCGATGGAAGAGGCCTAGCCTGACCTAGTCCGATGGTGGCGACCCGCTTTGCCCGGCTGCGCCGCGCTTGCGATCGCCACTAAGCCGGACTCGGGTCAGGTCGTCGCGGCAGTTGCCGCGACTGCGTGGTCGAACCGCAGCGTGACCCGAGTCCCGGCCGGAGTGCGTAGCGTTTCCACCTGATCGGCCAGCCCACCCATCAAAGTGAGTCCGCGTCCGCGGCGCCGGCTGCGCAGGCTGGCCGAGGAGTCGCCGACCCACCGGCCGGTATCGCTGACCGTGACCGCGATCGTCTGCTGGCGCACAAAGGCCTCGACGGAGACCGTTTTGCGCGGCTCACTTTGACTGCCGTGTTCAATCGCGTTGGTCACCGCTTCGCCGGTTGCCAACAGGATGTCCAGTTCGCGGCCGCGGGCGACGTCCATGCTCTTCAGCCAGTGCCGGAGCCGGTCACGCGCGACCGGGATCTGAGCCGAGGCGGCCGGCAGCACGGTGGCGAAACTGCGGGCGGCTTCGTGGCTGGGGCGCAGCGCGAGCACCACCACGTCGTCGCGGTAGCCGTTGGGCGGGGCCATTCGGGACAGCACCTCGGCGCACACCGATTCCAGCGGCAGGTCCGCGCACTCGGCGGCCGCGGTCTTCAGACGCTCCAAACCGTCATCGAGCGTCTCGCCGACCCGCTCGATGAGTCCATCGGTATAGAGCAGGATGAAGCTTCCCGGTGGCAGATCGACCGTCGCGGTGGCATCCGACGGATAGTTTTCCGACTCGTATTCCCGGACAGCTACCGGCAGGCGCCGGCCCGACGTCAGGAAGGCCGCGCGATGGCCGGGAAGAACCAGCAACGGATAGGGGTGTCCGGCGCAACTGTAAGTCACAGTCGCACAACGGGTTTCTTGTTCTATCTGCACGAGGGCGTAGGCCACCGTAGCGCACCGCGCGCCCGCGACGCTGGCCGCATATCGGTCCAGCGCCCCCAGCACCGCGGCCGGTTCACCAGCGGTGAGCGCCGAGGCGGCCACCGCGGCCCGCAGTCTGCTCATCACGATCGCGGCGGCCAGCCCGTGTCCGACTACGTCGCCGACTGATATCCCGAGCCTGCCCCCGCGATCCAACGGCGTGACCGAATACCAGTCGCCGCCGACGCGCATGGCTTCGCCCGCCGGCTGGTAGACGGCCGCCACCACCGCAGCGGTGGAGCCTCGATCCAGGTCGAGCAGATGTTCTTGGAAGTCGACGGCGATGCGGTGCTCGCGCGCCATGATGCGGACCCGGTCCAGGGCCGCGGATGTGAGCTCGGCGATCCGGGTGAGCGTCATCAGGTCGGCGGGCTCGAAATCACGCGGGGTTTGCCACAGCAAGGCCAGGACACCGACGACTCGTCCCGAATGATCGCGCAACGGATGGGCGACGCAGGCGCGGACACTGGAAGCGGTGTCTTGCACCGCGTGCTGATAGCGCGGCGGAAGGTCGAACGTGTCGGGGATGACCATCGACTCACCGGTGCGCACCACGTCGGCTCCCACGAGCGGGGAATCGAGCGCGACCACGTGATAGCGGTCGCGCAATTCCGCGGGTAAGTCGCCGGCGTATTCGAAGCGGACGTGACGCTCTCCGTCGAGGACCCCGATGGTGACGGCCGCGGCATCACTGGAACCAAACGGCGAATTCAGTAGCGCATGCATGATTCCGGCGACCGAGTCGGTGGCCTGCAGCGCGGAGTCCAGAAGAACTAGGTCGGAAGCCGCCTCCCGGCGCTGGCGGTCGCGCTCCCGGGCAACCGCGGACAGCCTCGACTGGACTCTGTCAACCAGCTCCTGAGAGCGGAACGGCTTGGGCAGATAGTCGTCGGCCCCACCGGCGAAACCCTCGTCGACGGCTTCCGCGCCGGCCCGGGCCGAGAGCATGATGACCGGCGTGGCCGCCAGCGCTGGATCCGCGCGGATGGCCGTCACCAATTCGAAGCCGTCAATACCGGGCATCATTACGTCGGTGACGATCGCGTCGGGGCGTAGCGTTCGGGCCGCGGCCAGCGCGGCCTCGCCGTCGGCGACCAGAACCGTCTCCCAGTGCGCCGACAGCACTCGCTCCAAATGCGTCCGCATGTCGGCATTGTCGTCGGCAACCAACACCAGCTGGCGCGCCCTCTCCGATCTCGGCGTCAGCGCGTCGAGCTGCGCAATGGGCTTCACCCATTGACTTGCCTCGGCCACATAGGGATTGGTCTCGTCGAGCAGTCCCGCCGGGGACTGATCGACCGGCGTGCCCACGACCGATCGTGGCAGCCGGACGGTCACCGTTGTCCCGCGGTCCAATTCGCTGTCTATGTCCACCGTTCCCCGGTGAAGCTGGACCAGACCGCGGACCAGCGAAAGCCCGATCCCGGTGCCCTCCACGCTGCGGCCACGAACGTTGTCGGCCCGGTAGAAGCGCTCGAACAGCCGGTCCAGGTCCTCGGCGCCAATCCCAACGCCTGTGTCGCGCATGACAATTCGGCAGTGCGTGTGTTCGGCACGCACTTGAACCGAAATCGAGCCCCGCAGAGTGTATTTGACGGCGTTAGAAAGGAGGTTCAGGATGATCGTTTCCCACATGCCCGGGTCGACGTCGGCCAGCGCCGGAGCGCAGTCCAACACGAGGTCGAGCCCTGCCCGGTGACAGAGCTCGGTGAAGGCCGACGCGATATGCGCGGTGAGCGCACCGACATCGGTACATACCAATTCGGCGTTCGCGCGACCCGCCTCGATGCGGGAGAAATCGAGCAATGAGTCGACCAAGCGCTGCAGACGGCGCGCATTGCGTGCTGCGGTGCTGAGCCGTTGGGCGAGCAGGCTTTGCGGCTCCGCTTCAGACAGCGCATCATCCAGCGGCCCCAGCACCAGGGTCAGCGGGGTGCGGAATTCGTGGCTGACATTGGTCAAAAACGCCGTCTTCACCCGATCCAACTCGGCCAGCGCATCGGCTCGCTGCCGTTGTTGTTCGAATGCGACGATCGAGGCAAAAGCCGAGGACAGCTGGTCGGCCAACAGTTGGCAGAAGCCCCGGTACTGTGCGTCGAGTGCGCAACGCGGATTCGTGCCGACGACTAGCGCAGCGGCTATGGCACCTTTGCCTACCGGCAACACCAGCGCCTGCTCCGGGCAGTCGCCGCCCAGAACACCCTTGATGTCTGGAATTACCTCTGCGATGTGGTCAATCACCCGTGCCGGGGTTCGAGACTGTGCGTTGGTGTCGTCGCGGGTCAACTGCGCGAGCGAGCGCGGCAAGATCGGAAGTGTCGACGCCGTCGCTCCGCGCAGCATCATGTCGTCTCCCGTTTCGGCGACGTAGACGGCGATGAACGGAAGGTCTGCCGGCTGTGCCGTACACGCCTCGACGGCCGCTCTGACCGCTGCGTCGATGGTCTGGGTTTCCATGACGGCGGACGCCACCGAATTAAGGACGTGTAGGCGCCGTTCACCCATCACTCGCTCGGTCGTTTCGGCGACCGCGCAGAAGATCCCGGATACTTCCCCTTGTTCGGCAATCATCGGCCCGTAAGTGAAGGTGAAATTCCGGTCGCGTCGTGCACGTTGCACCACCATCGACAGCAGCAAGTCGTTCGACCAAGTGGCAGCGCCGGTCGCAAGGACGCTGCTCAACATCGGACTGATCTGTTCCCAGATGTCCCACCACACCTCCCGGCCCGGCCGGCCGAGTGCGGCCGGGTGCTTGTCGGCCAGCATCACTGCGTAGGCGTCGTTATAAACCAGGAAAAGATTTTGCGGGCCCAGCCACAACACGATCGGGAAACGCGAGGTCAGTGCCGTCACAGTGGCCGCGCGGAACTCGGCGGGCCAGTACGCTGGCGGACCCAAAGGGTGGGCATCCCAATCGAATTCGGCGAACCGGCGGCCCATCTCACCACCCAACGCGGCCGCAGCCGCCAGATCGGCGGGCAGTTCGGCCGTCATTGCTGTTGCGTGCGCTGCAGTGCGGCCGACAGCGTCGGATAGATCTCGAAGACGCGGTCGAGTTCGGTCACCTGGATGGGTCGAAGCACTTGGTCATGGTTTGCGACCAGACGCACCGAGGTGCCGGCTTCCTTCCCCTCCTCGTGGCACGCGAGCATGGCGTTCAGCGCTGCGCTTCCGAAGAATTCCACGGCTTGCAGGTCGACGATGAGAAGGCGGGCCGGGTGCGTCGCGGCCAGCGCGTGGGCCGCGGCCAGCCCGGCGGTGAGTTCGTCGACGGTGCTGGAGTCGACGTCGCCTTCCACGCGCACCACTACAGCGTCCTCATGAGCCCCGTGTTCGACCGCCAACAACTCAAGTGCCTTTCCCCGCCTGAACCGATGCGCAACCTGCGCCGTCCAAGATTTCTTCGAAGACTAACCCGGGCCTGATCTGCCGCGTTTGCGTATTCGGCGGGTTACCCAGACTCAGGGGGAATCCGTTCGTGCAGGGTGAGCAATACGTGGTCGAACTGACTCTGCACGGAAGGCGTCGGAATTTCCAGGGTACAGACCTCCTCGAGCAGTTGCCTTGCCAGCACGCGCAGCTTGATGTTGGTCTCTTGCGATCGCCACTGCAGGACACGGAAGGCCTGCTCGGCGCTGACCCGGTAGACATACATCAGTACGCCCTTGGCCTGCTCGATCGCCGCGCGGTTTTCGAACAGGTCTGGCAAGGCTGCGTCGAGCATCTCTTGCCGGGCCTCGTCGAACGTGTCGGTCAAGTCGATGTAATAGCCGGCGGTGCCCACCACGACGCCCGATTCGTCGAGCATGCGATCGGCTACCACAATCGCGTCGTGCACGACGCCGCCGGTGTCGATAAACCGGTGCCGGCTGGAAAACGACCCCTCGGACTGCAAGGCGTAGTCGAGTAACTCCTGCACATGCGCACGGTCGTCGGGATGCTTATGCGACAACAGCAGTTTCGTCGTGGGCACCACGGCGCCGGGTTCGTAGCCGTGCATCCTGGCCACCTCGTCGGACCATTCCCATCGTTCACCCACGAACCAGAAGCGGAAAGTGCCGACGTTCAGATACTGAACGACCTGGTCGGCGGGGCCAGGCTGCTCGCGGATCTCCGCGGGTGTCGCCGCACCGACTTGCCTGCTCTGTCGCACGTTTGCATCCTCCCACTCGGGGGATCCCCCCGGCTACCGCCCCGGGCCAAAGGGCCGCCCGCATGCCGTGCGGTCCTCGGTGGGGGTAACGTCGCGAGCGGACCATCCACAAGACGCGGGAGCGCACGGCGCATGCGCTGAGAGGACGGCTCGGGGCCGTCGACCGTATGAACCTGACCGGGTAATGCCGGCGTAGGGAGATGAGAAATGACCGCAACCGTCGAACCGACCGTCACCACCGGACCCATCGCGGGCAGCAGCAAGGCCTATCGCGAAATAGCGGCGCCCGGCACCGGCGCTGGTCTCAAGGTTCCATTCAGACGGGTCAACCTTTCCACCGGAGATCACTTCGACCTCTATGACACCTCGGGCCCCTACACGGATCCGGATGCGGTGATCGACTTGACGGTGGGGCTGCCGCCGCGGCCCGGGGTGGTCCGCGACCGCGGCACCCAGCTGCAGCGCGCTCGCGCCGGTGAGATCACCGCCGAGATGGCCTTCATCGCCGTCCGCGAGGGCATGCCCGCCGAGTTGGTGCGCGCGGAGGTCGCGCGCGGCCGCGCGGTGATCCCGGCCAACCACAACCATCCCGAGAGCGAGCCGATGATTATCGGCAAGGCGTTCGCGGTCAAGGTCAACGCCAACATCGGCAACTCGGCGGTGACGTCGTCGATCGCCGAAGAGGTCGACAAGATGGTATGGGCCACCCGCTGGGGCGCCGACACCATCATGGACCTGTCCACCGGCAAGAACATTCACGAGACCCGCGAATGGATCCTGCGCAATTCGCCGGTGCCGGTGGGGACGGTGCCGATCTACCAGGCGCTAGAAAAGGTCAAGGGTGACCCGACCGCGCTGACGTGGGAGATCTACCGCGACACCGTGATCGAGCAGTGCGAGCAGGGCGTGGACTACATGACCGTGCACGCCGGTGTGCTGTTGCGCTACGTGCCGCTGACCGCCAAGCGCGTCACCGGAATCGTGTCCCGCGGCGGGTCGATCATGGCGGCTTGGTGTTTGGCCCATCATCAGGAGTCGTTCCTCTACACCAACTTTGAGGAGCTCTGCGACATTTTCGCGCGCTACGACGTGACCTTCTCGCTGGGCGACGGCCTGCGGCCGGGTTCGATCGCCGACGCCAACGACGCCGCGCAGTTTGCCGAGCTGCGCACCCTGGGCGAGCTGACCAAGATCGCCAAAGCCCGTGGCGCACAGGTCATGATCGAGGGGCCCGGGCACATCCCGATGCACAAGATCGTCGAGAACGTGCGGCTGGAAGAGGAGCTGTGCGAGGAGGCCCCGTTCTACACGCTGGGCCCCCTGGCCACCGACATCGCTCCGGCCTACGACCACATCACGTCGGCGATCGGCGCGGCCATCATCGCGCAGGCCGGCACCGCGATGCTGTGCTACGTGACCCCGAAGGAGCACCTCGGGCTGCCCGACCGCAAGGACGTCAAGGACGGGGTGATCGCCTACAAGATCGCCGCGCACTCAGCGGATCTGGCCAAAGGGCATCCGCGCGCCCAGGAGCGCGACGACGCGCTGTCCACCGCGCGTTTCGAGTTCCGCTGGAACGATCAGTTCGCGCTGTCCTTGGATCCGGACACCGCGCGGGAATTCCATGACGAAACGCTGCCGGCCGAACCGGCCAAGACCGCGCACTTCTGTTCGATGTGCGGACCGAAGTTCTGCTCGATGCGCATCACCCAGGACGTCCGCGACTACGCGGCCGCGCACGGGCTGGACAGCGAGGAAGCGATCGAGGCGGTCATGTCCGAAGGCATGGCCGAGAAGTCACGGGAGTTCGCCGAGCACGGCAATCGGGTGTACCTGCCGATCACCCAGTGAGTTTCCTCCCGCTGGCGCCTGCGCGAACCACCCCGTTGCGGGTGCTCTCCATCGCCGGATCGGACTCGGGGGGTGGGGCGGGCATCCAGGCCGACATGCGCACCATGGCGCTGCTGGGCGTGCACGCCTGCGTCGCCGTGACAGCGGTTACCGTGCAGAACACCATGGGAGTCAAGGGCTTTCACGAGGTGCCCGGCGACGTCGTCGCCGGCCAGATTGAAGCCGTCGTCACCGACATCGGCGTCCAGGCCGCCAAGACTGGGATGCTGGCGTCGTCGGCGATCATCGGCACGGTGGCGGAGACCTGGCGGCGGCTGGGCTTGACCGTTCCGCTCGTCGTCGACCCGGTGTGCGCATCGATGCACGGCGACCCGCTACTGGCTGCGCCGGCACTGGATTCGCTTCGGGATCAATTGTTTCCGTTGGCCACACTGGTGACACCCAACCTCGACGAGGTGCGGCTCCTGGTCGACGTCGACGTCGTGGACGCAACATCACAGCGTGCGGCGGCCAAGGCGCTACATGCGCTGGGCCCGCGTTGGGCCTTGGTCAAGGGTGGACACCTGCGCTCGTCGAGCCGCAGTTGCGATCTGCTCTATGACGGAGCCGATTTCTACGAATTCGACTCACCGCGACTCTCCACCGGTAATGACCATGGCGGCGGTGACACGCTGGCCACCGCGGTGGCCTGCGCGCTGGCGCACGGGTTCAGGGTGCCCGAGGCGGTCGGGTTCGGGAAGCGGTGGGTCACCAAATGCCTGCGCGCCTCCTACCCGCTGGGTCATGGGCACGGCCCCGTCTCGCCACTGTTCCGGCTGTCATGAACCTCGATCAGATCGCGGGTATCGCGCACCAGCCCGACGGGCCGGCCGCCGGAGTGGTGGTGCTGACCCACGGCGCCGGCGGCAACCGGGATTCGCCGCTGCTGCAACAGGTTTGCGAAGAATGGGCGCGGCGCGGCTGGCTTGCCGTCCGGTACAACCTGCCCTACCGGCGGCGCCGGCCCACCGGGCCACCGTCCGGCTCGGCCGCCGCCGACCGGGCTGGGATCGTCGAGGCGATCACGCTGTGCCGGGGCCTGGCCGACGGTCCGCTGATCGCCGGCGGCCATTCCTACGGCGGGCGCCAGACGTCGATGGTGGTGGCCGCCCGCGAGGCGCCCGTCGACCTGCTGACGCTGTTCTCGTATCCGGTGCATCCGCCGGGAAAACCCGAGCGGGCCCGCACCGAGCACCTGCCCGACATCAGGGTGCCGACCGTGTTCACCCACGGGACCTCGGATCCCTTCGGGACGCCCGACGAACTGCGCGTCGCGGCGGCCATGATTTCCGCGCCAACCGAAGTCGTCGAAATCAGCGGCGCCCGACACGATCTGCGCTCGAAGACCCTCGACGTGCCCGCGCTCGCCGTCGATGCCGCACTGGGCCTGCTCAAGCGATAGACCCCACCTGGCTCCAGTGCGCACTATCAGCACGGGTGTTGATCAGGGGTTGGGTCGGGGGGCCGGCGGCGGTGCGGGTTTGGTTGTCGCGCCGCGATGTCCACGAGCGGTGGGCAGCCGGGTAGTGTGAACAAATTTCTTTAGGCCCCAACGTATTTGAGCCTCGATATATTGCCGGTAGTGACCGGCCCCGGTCACCAGGCTAGTTATTTGTCGGTGGCGGTTGGGGTTCGAAGGGTTCATACCACCACCAGTCGGCACGCTCGCCAGTAGGTCCCGGGCAGGGCGCCACCGTGGGCGGGGGTTGAGTTGGTGGGCGCGCCAGCGATCCTGGGCTCAGTAATCGGCCGGCGTTGTCGGTGACGGTGAGAGCGCCTGCGGGTCCGGTGATGGTGAGGACGCCCCGATGGTGCAGCCGGTGATGATAAGGGCATAGCAGCACCAGGTTACTGGCAAGTCACTAATCTGCCTCCTCGTTCAGGGGTCGCGGCGCTCTCGGGTTGTCATTATCAGCAACAGCGTCTATCAGGCGTGAGAGCTGTCCTCAGTTCCGGCGTTGCTATCACAGCTCGAATGGGCGACGCCGTAAGTGGATCAGGCAACCCGACCCCGGCCCTCCTTCAATCACACTCGGCCACCGACTAAATCAGACGGATCAGCCGTGGCCGGTGCGGGCGCGACCCGTTCAGCACCTACCGCCCCGGCATCGAACCCGGTTTCGATCGCGTAACGCCGACGCGAGAACAGGTAGGGCACTACTCGTGACATCCCGATCGCAGGCCTCGATGCTGGGACGCAGATAGGCGGTGACCTGGTGGCCTGGCCCATGCACAAATCACGCGAGCGGCCCACCAAACCTGGCTGGATGAACCGTGGCGTCGTACCGGTGAACCAGCCAGATGCGTCCGGCACCGGGGACGATGCAGACGCCGCACCTGGCAACGCCACGCCCTGCCGCAGACGGCCCCAACCTCGCCGCCGGGACAAACACGGTAGTTGCGCCGGGGATTCAATAATCCGGACCCCAACGAGGTCTCGCGGCGCACTTCGCCTTTGGTCGGAGGGAATCGCCGCACCTTCCATGTCTCGCCCGACGCGGGGATCCTTGGCGATTCGCGATCATCGGCAGACGTCCAACGCGGCCATGTCGTCTCGTCCTCCGCCATCGCACGTAGGGCAACCCTGGAGGCTAGCGTGGGCACTTCATCAATAGACAGCGAGCGTTCCACTCTCTTATGGATGGAGTGTGGAGCATGTAGTGGGGAGTCGATGGCGATCCTAGGAGCGGGGGGGCCGGACACGCTGCCGGACTTTCTTGGCCGGCACGATGTCCAGTTGCTGTGGCACCCCTCGCTCTCGCCCGAGCCGCCGAGTGAGGTGGCGGGCCTGATCGAACGTATCGTTGCGGGTGAGCAACACCTCACGCTGTTTTGCGTTGAGGGGAGCATCATCAACGGGCCGGATGGCACGGGGCTGTTTGACACGTTTGAGGGCCGGCCGAAGCGAGACGTCGTCGCAGCGCTGTGTCATCGGGCGGAGTATGTGCTCGCGATGGGCAGCTGCGCGGCGTTCGGCGGCATTCCCGCCGCACCTCCCAACCCTTCGGAGTCTGTGGGCTTGCAGTTCACCAATGCCCGACCGGGGGGCCTTCTCGACGCGAGCTGGCGATCGAAGTCCGGACTGCCGGTGGTGAATCTGAGCGGCTGTCCGGTCAACTCCGCGACGATGATCGAAACGATGGGTTCGCTGCTTAACGGGCAGCTGCTGGACCTCAATCGCTACCAGCAACCGTCAACGGTGCGGCCCTGCCTGGCTACCGCTCTCGAACATAAGTGCGCAACCGCCGAGAAGGTGGGCTACGTGTGCTACGGATGCATCAGCGCCAGGTTCCCGGTCAACCGCGCACTATTCAAACACCACCCGGTGGGGGCCGAGATGCCCGTGCGGTGCGAACCCGATCTGCAGGGTGCGGCGCTGTGAGCGCCGGCGTGCGCACAATCCGCATGGGGATGGAGGTGAACCGTGTCGAGGGCGACATGGAGATCCAGGTCGAGGTCAACGGCGGCGTGGTGACCGATGCTTGGGTCAGCGGGACGATGTACCGCGGCTACGAGCAGATCCTCACCGGGCGCGATCCAGCCGACGCTCTGGTGATCACGCCGCGGATCTGCGGCATTTGCAGCACTTCCCACCTCTACGCCGCCACGTCGGCGCTCGAGATGGCCTACGCGACGCCGATCGCTCCCAACGGCACTCGCATCCGCAATCTATGCCTGATGGCGGAGTCGGTGATGAGCGACGCCCGCCACACGTTTTTGATGTTCGCCCCGGACCTATGCAATCCGGCGTACGCCGACCATCCCCTCTACGAGCAGGTGTGTGAGTTGTTCGCCGCGCCGTTCCGCGGGCGGATCGCGCGGGAGACCGTTGAGCATTCCAGGCGGATCCTGCAAGTCGTGATCTGCTTCGGCGGTCAATGGCCGCATTCGACCTACATGATGCCCGGGGGCGTGACCTGTCCACTGGACGCGGCGAGGCTGCACGACTGCCTCAGCGCCGTCGAGTCCTACCGGGCCTGGTATGAGCGCTCGGTCCTCGGCTGCACGAGCGAGCGCTGGCTTGCGCTGCGCAGCGTCGAGGACTTCGAGGAATGGCTCGAGGAGGACGCCTCACACCGCGATAGCGCCGTCGGGGTGTTTGCCCGCTACGGTCGCTCGATCGGGCTGGCCACAACCGGCGCCGGCACCCCGCACCTGCTGAGCATGGGCTGCTACTACGACCCCGAAGGCTGGCAGCCGCCGTTCCGCGACCGCCGCTGTCTGCTGCCGCCAGGGTTCTACGACGGTGAGAACAACCGAATTGAGCCCTTCTGCGAGAAGAAGATCCGCGAGGATGTCAGCCACGCCTGGTACGTGGACCCCGGCCGCCCCTGCCATCCCTGGGACAGCCGCACCGTGCCGGCTCGCGGCGCCAGCGGGCCCCAGTACAGCTACGCCAAGGCCACCCGCTACGACGATCGTGTCGTCCAACTCGGACCGCTGGCCGACCTGGTCGTCAGCCGCGATCCGCTGATGACCTCGCTCTTCCAAGCGCAGGGACCGAACACGTGGCTGCGGCAGTTCGCGCGGTTTCACCGCCCCGTACGGGTCCTCGAGTCGATGCGCCAGACGGTGTACCAGCTCAGCACACACCTCGACGAGCCGACGTTCGAGCCCTGCGACCCCAAGCGTGACGGAGATGGCTACGGGTTGATCAACGCCGCGCGCGGCAGCCTGGCCCACTGGATGAAGATCCGCGACGACACAATCGAGAATTATCAAGTGATCACCCCGACGACCTGGAACGGCTCGCCGCGCGACGCGTCCGGTCGACGCGGGCACTGGGAAGAGAGCTTCATCGGCCTAGAGCTCAAGGACCTCGAGAACCCCGTCGAGCTCTACCATGTCGTCCGCTCGCACGACGCGTGCCTGGTCTGCACCGTGCACTTTCTCCAGACCGACAAGGTCAGGACGTTCCACGTGTGATGAACCACGCCCTTGTGCACGTCTTGTGCTTCGGAAACCTGTGGCACGGCGACGACGCGTTCGGGCTGCACGTCCTGCAGCGGCTGCGCGACGAGCGCCGCCTACCAGCGCACGTGCGCGCCTTCGACGCCGGCACCGCCGGACTCAACGCGATACCGCTTTTCGAGGGCTGCAGCAAGGCGGTGCTCGTCGACGCCGTCAAGACCGGAGCGAAGATCGGCCAGCTCCATCACCTCAGCCTCACCGGCTACCTTCCTACCGTCGATCAGCCGGGCATGCACGGATCAGGCGTCGAAAGCCTCCTCGCGGCGCTCCCTGTAGCGTTCGCCGACAGCACGATGCCAGAGCTCGTCCTGATCGGAGCCGAGATCGGCCAGATCGCGCCGTTCACCGCAGTGTTGAGCCCGGCGCTCGCAGCCGCCATGACCCCAGCCGTCGAGCTGGTAATGCTCGAGTGCACCAGCCAAGGCGGCAGCGCCATCGGCGTCTCGCAACCGGCATCGTCGCACACGGACGCGACGCAAATGACCGAAGAGGCAAATTTGCTAGGCAACCTTTCGCCTAGGAAGGCTCTGAATAAGCCGCCAGTTCGTCGTCGTGTCTGACGGCTGACTGGCGATCCCGCTGCAATGACTGGCATGCGGGGTAAGTCGCGGGTGGAGCGGGAGTTCTTGGACGCGGAATCGCTGGTGGGGCAGCTGGTTCCGGAGGGCAGCGTGTTCGCGTTTCTGGCTGAGCATCGCCGGGAGTTGTTTCCGGAGTCGTTCATCGCAGACTTGTTCACCTCGGGGACGGGACCGCCGTCGCTGCCGGCGGATCTGATCGGGTCGGTGCTGGTATTGAAGGAGTTATATGACCTGTCGGATCCGCAGACGGCGGAGGCGGTGCGGTTCGACCTGCGGTGGAAGGTGGCGTGCGGACGGTCGCTGACCGAGCATCGTTCGATCCGTCGACGCTGGTGTACTGGCGCCAACGGATCGCCAAGTCGCAGCACCCGGATCGGGTGTTTGAGGCGGTGGATCGGGTGGTCGCTGAGACCGGGGGTGCTGCGCGGGCGGCGCAAGCGGGTGTTGGATTCGACGGTGTTCGACGACGCGGTGGCCACCCAGGATACGGTCACCCTGCTGGTGGCCGCGATGCGCAAGGTCGCCCGGGTGGTGCCCGGCGCGCGGGAGACGATGGCGGGGGTCGCGCGGCTGGATTACTCCAAGCCGGGCAAGCCGGACATCGATTGGGACGATGAGCAGGCGAAACGGTCGCTGGTGTCGGACCTGGTCGATGACGCGTTGGCGCTGCTGGGGCAGCTATGCGGGCCGCTCGCGCCCGAGCGTGACGACAAGGCGGCGGACGCGCTGGGGTTGTTGGCGTTGGTCGCCGGTCAGGACGTGGAGCCAGCCGAGGGCTCCGACGGCACCGACGGGCGTTGGCGCATCGCGCGGCGGGTCGCGCCCGATCGGGTGATCTCGACCGTGGACACCGAGACTCGGCACACCCGCAAATCGAAGTCGTTGCACCGCGACGGGTTTCGTGGGCACGTCGCGGCCGAACCCGAGACCGGACTGGTCACCGACTGCGAGCTGACCAAGGCATCCGGCGAGGAGGGCAGCGACCGCGGTGGTGGGTGAGCAGATGATCGCCCGCGACCGCCACCACCAGCCGGCCGTCGGTGACGGGGCCTGCCCGGCCGCACCCGC
>Ga0335071_10000033_pt1 | contig 174669 bp, 154 predicted proteins | sample Lox_Sample_15_FD_206724 | JGI IMG/M metagenome (GOLD analysis project Ga0335071, IMG submission 206724) | Soil microbial communities from Loxahatchee National Wildlife Refuge, Florida, United States - Lox_Sample_1.5 | ecosystem: Environmental > Terrestrial > Soil > Wetlands | place: USA...
TAAATCGCCTCGGTCCTTGGGGAATGGTGTAACGGTAGCACAACAGACTCTGACTCTGTTTGTCTTGGTTCGAATCCAGGTTCCCCAGCCAAGCCTTATATCTCTGAAATTGCTACGATATTGATCTGAGATCGCTGCCATTTCGAGGCGGATTCGTGTTGCGCCTATCGCGCCAAAATTATGCGCAAAATTCAAGGACTCAAGTCCACTTATGGCGGCTCGGCGCGACACGAGGCGTGATCGCCCTTTTGGATCATGGGTGTTGGCGCCGCAGAAGCTCGCGCTCGCCGCGGTCGCATGGATAGACTCTAAATCGAAAGCTTTGGTGAGCCGGCGGCATCGAATAGAAGCGGCCAACTCGGCTAAGGTGTGTGCCCTTATCGATTCGGGTGACCACGCAGGTCAACAAGGTCCATCACGTCACCACCATCACCCAGGTCGCCAAAGACCTCGGCGAAGACGAAGACTGGCTACGTGACGTCGCCAACGAGATGGAGATCGAGGACGGCGTGATCTGGGTTTATGGTGTCGGAGAAGACGGTGTCCTGGCGTTCAGCGACGTCGGCATCGAGAACCTGATCGAACTGGTCCGGATGCACAAGGAACGTCCGGGCTTGCTCAAGCGCTGGCAATCCGAATAATTCAACCAGCCTGCGGCCTACGCCGGATGCTTACCCCGCATCTGAAATCTTCCGCTTGAAGTCCTTCAATTCCTCTTTGAGCGCGTGCGCGTCGTTGGCAGTGGCAGCAATGCGCAATGTCCCCACTGTGGGGGTGCGCTTCCAAGTTTGAAATGAGCCGCGCTTTCGATACGTGCCAGGTCTTCGCGCCATGGCGCGTCGCCTCTAGCCCCGCGGTGATCATAATCCGATCCGGGCTTAGCCCTACCGAATCGAACATGTCACCGACCGGCCATAGCGCCGCCCCGCGAACAACTGGTCACGTCGCGTTCCAGACTGCAGCATTGATCATGTGCCGTCGCTGGCAGCCGGCAATTGCCTCGCAGGCTCCGAGCCGGTCCGTCGATCGATTTGCGCTACCGGCCACGTCGCCTGCACACCAACCCAAGACTTACGTCGCACCACGGCTCTACAAGGTTCAAACATAAACCCATGTCACGGAGACGCGCGCGAGCCGTGAACGAAAACCATCATCGCGGCCTCAAGGAAAAATCAAGCCCGTCTCAAAGCCAAATTCGTTGGCATGTTCCCTTCGCGAGGCTACCCGTAGCATTACCGTTTTTCAGCTCCGCGAGTCCCGCTTGACCAACACAGACCTCTGTCCGCCTACGCCCGTCAGCCGGATGCTCCATGTGACGCCCGCGCTGGATAACCCCATCGCCGGTATTGCCTCGCGCCGCATCGAGGCGAGCCGTGCGGATCCCGGTTCCACACGTCCGCGTGTGACCGAACTGGACGGCCGTGTCGTCCAGTTCTCGACCGAGGACATCGCGGAACAGGATCGCGTCGCATTCTGGCGCGAGCATTTTGGCCGCATCATGCTGCGCGCCGATATCGAGCCGGCGCGCGATGTGCCATTCTGCGCCCGCAATCGCTGGCTCTCGCTACCGGACCTGCAGCTATTGGACGTCGCATCGTCTGCGGTGCGAATCTCGCGCCGCAGACAGCACCTTGCCGACGGCAATGACGACGTCGTCGTGGCGATCAACTCGACCGGATCGATCGTCATCGCCTCCGGCGGTCAGCAACAGACGCTGCGCGAGGGCGAGGCGATCGTGCTCTCCGGGGCCGAACCATTCACGTTCGACCGACTGAGCTTTGGACATTCGTTCAGCTTTCGCGTGCCGCGGCGCGCCTTCGAAACGACGGACCTGAGCATTGACGAGGCCCTGATGAGGCCGATCGGCCGGGACCGTGGCGCGCTCAGGCTGCTGGCGCATTACGCAAGCTGGCTGATGCATTCGACCGGCACCCTCGACCGGCCGCTGCTCAATCGGTCCGTGCGGCATCTGAACGACCTGCTCGTGCTGGCCATCGACGATGCGCCCGATTTCGCCGCGGCGACGCGGGCGCGCGGCCTGCGAGCCGCCCGGCTGAAGCTCGCAAAGGCCCATATCATCTCGCACAGCGAGCGGCGCGACATATCGATCGGATCGGTCGCAACGAGCCTGCACGTCACGCCGCGCTACCTGCAGCGCCTGTTCGAAGCCGACGGCACCACGTTTTCCGAATTCCTGATCCGCCAGCGCCTGGCCCGCGCGCATCAGTTGCTCTGCGATCCCAATGTCCAGACCCTCGCGATCAGCAGCATCGCCTACGACGTCGGCTTCGGCGATCTCTCCTATTTCAACCGCCGTTTCCGCCGTCAGTACGGGCTGACGCCCGGCGAGGTGCGGCATGAGAAAGGCTGATCGATCCGGCGCGAGATTTCGCGCGCCCAAACGGCGCAGGGAGCTTGCGGGCCCCAGATCGGTGGTCGCAATTGTACGAGCGATTGTCGCAATAGGCCATGGTCCGGCAATTGAAATCAGAGCAGCCAGGTCCCACTGTCTTCCCGCTATTGCGAAGAGGCGGAGCGGTACCACCTTTGCGATTTCGTCGCGCCCTCGATGAACTGGATGTATGGAGCGCAAGCAGCGACCGCTATTCGTTCGTGATCAGCTATGGAAGCCGGAACGGTCCGGGATTCAGGGGCAGCCCCGGCTATCTGGCGAGTTGGCGCTCTGTTCATGCGAACGGCTTTGCCATCAAGATCATCGGCTCGCCGTTCACGATTTTCTCGACCGCCGCGGAGGCCTGCAACGGGATGCTCGAGATGCTCGACGAAGACAGCTGAAGCGGGCCTGGAAGCGAGTTGCACAAGACATCGCGAACGCCCCGCCATGGAGTCCCCGGACATTTCGCCATGAATTTTTCCTGCCGGTTCCTCGTTCTGTTTGCGCTGCTGTCGGTCTGTCAACCGGCCCTCGCCGAGAAGCGCGTGGCACTGGTGGTGGGCAATTCGCACTATGACAATGCGCCGCTGCTGCCCAATCCGGCCAATGACGCCGCCGCGATCGCCGCAACCCTGAACGGCGCCGGCTTCGATGTCGTCGAGTCGAAGCTGGATCTCGGCTCCGTGGAGATGCGGCGCGTGCTGCGCGATTTTTCCGATCAGGCGCGCGATGCGGACATCGCGGTCGTCTATTACGCGGGTCACGGCATCGAGATGGACGGCACCAACTACCTGATCCCGACGGATGCCAAGCTCGAGCGCGATACCGATATCTATGACGAGGCCTTTTCGCTCGACCGCGTCCTGCTGGCGATCGAGCCTGCGCGGCAACTGCGGCTGGTGATCGTCGATGCCTGCCGCAACAACCCCTTTGCGGACACGATGCGGCGAACGGTCAGCGCGCGGAGCGTCAGCCGCGGCCTCGCCCGGGTCGAGCCCGCGGCGACCAATACTTTGGTCGCTTTTGCCGCCAAGGCCGGCCTGACGGCCCTCGACGGCAACAACAGGAACTCGCCCTATGCGGCCGCGCTCATCAAATATATCGCGCAGCCGGGGCTCGATCTGCGCAAGGCTTTTGGATTCGTCCGCGACGATGTCATGCAGGCGACCGGAAACCGGCAGGAGCCCTATGTCTATGGCTCGCTTGGCGGCGCGGATGTTGCCCTGGTGCCAGCCAAGCCGGTTGGAGCGCCAGTGGCCTCGACGCAGTCGGAGGACCGCCACGATTACGAGCTCGCCATGCAGCTCAACAACAAGGACGCCCTGAACGCCTTCCTTGCCCAGCATCCGGACGGTTACTATGCGCGCCTCGCCAAGCTTCAGCTGGCGAAGATCATTGCCGAAGCGCCAAAGGTCGCGGCGGCCAATCAAGCCGGAGCAATCGATCACGGTCAGGCGCGCCTGACCGTCCAGGGCGGCGCACCGGGAACCGCGTCAGGCCAGGCAGCGCCAAACCTCACACCGGCACCGGACGCCACCGACACCACCAAGGCGATCGAGCCGGCGCAAGCCGATCAGCACATCGCTCCGGAGGCACCGGCTGCTGCAACGCCGCCGCAGACACAGGTCGCGACCGGCGATGCAGGCGCGAACGGCATGTCCGCCGGCCCTGCAAGCGTGGCGCCTCCGGCGACCGGACCATCGCCCGCGGAAATCGCGAAATCGGCACAGAGCGAATTGCGCCGCGTCGGCTGCCTTGCGGGCAAAGCCGACGGCGACTGGAATGCGGCCTCGGAGCGCTCGCTGGCAAAGTTCAACCGTTATGCCGGCACCAAATTCGACACCAGAATCGCAAGCTCCGATGCGCTGGATGCGATCAGGCAGAAGCCGGCCCGCGTCTGCCCCTTGGTCTGCGAGCACGGTTTCCGGGTCGACGGCGACCAATGCCGGAAAATCGTTTGCGCCGACGGCACTTTCCTCAACGACGACAATGAGTGCGAGAAGCGGCGCGGCAAGATGCGCGCAGCGAAGCACAGTCCCGCCGCTCCCTCTTCGCGGAGCACGGAGGACGAACCGCAGGCGCCGCGCACACGGAGCCCGCGCGCGGTTGCGTCGCGGTCGTCGGGCCAGATCATCTGCGACAGCCTCTCCTGTCGCCCGGTGCGGCGCGGCTGCCATCTCGACAACGATCCGCGCTACGCCCTCAAGGGAGCCGGCGGCGTTGCCGAGATCTGCAACTGAGATCCCGACAAACCTAGCCCGATGCGTGCTGAGGCAAACATGTTCCAAGAGGATCGGCTGCTTCGGAGCCTCATCGCCGGTGCGGCCGCCTGCCTGATGGGCTCGGCCGCGGCTCAGGACGCCGTGGTGCGGGAATTTCCGGTCGGCACCGCGGCCGCGACGGTCGGCATCGCCCCGGCCGGCGAGGATGTCGAGCTGACCGGCCCGCAGGCCCTGACATCCGACGCGCAAGGCAATTTGTTCGTGCTCGATCAGATCAACGGCCGGATTCTCGGCTTCGATCCAAAGCAGCCCGGCAGCGATCCGCGTATCCTGAAAATGCCCGGCGACATCAAGCCGAACGATCTCGTGGTCCGCAACAGCGACATCCTGGTGTGGGATGGTTCGATCCGCACGCTGAAGGCCGCCGACGCGCCGTCGACGCGCGGCATCGACGACGGCGAGGTCCAGCTCGAAGAGGACACCACGCGGGGCACTGATGATCAATTCGCCATCTCGGCTTTCGCACAGATGGGGTCGCAGCAGCCGGGCACCGCAGCCGACCTGCTCGATCAGAACAGCCGCGCCGCGGTCATCAAAAAGGGCCGCCAGACCGACCGCCAATATGTCGCCTCCCGCGCCAGGGGCTCCGTCGTCGCCGACATCATTCCGGGCAAGGGCGACAGCAGCGTTCGGATCGAAGTCCATACCATGGACACCAACGAGACCATCGCGCAGCTCAGCCTGCGGGTGCCCGACAGGCTGGGCACGGTCGAGTTTCTCGAAATCGACAACGCAGACCGCTTCTATGTCCTCGGCGAGAACGTGCCGGAACAGGGGCGGCGAGCCGCGACCTTCGTGGCGCGCTACAATTCGGGCGGCAAGCTCGAAGGCATTTATGAGCTGCCGCTGGAAAACACCCCGCTGACCCGCCGCTTCGTGACGATCTCAGGCGATGGCGACGTGTATTTCCTGCGCACCAGGACGGATGCCGTCGACGTCGTCGGCGTCGGTTTTCGCCCGCTTCGCGATGCCACTGTGATCGACCTGCGGCGGCCGCGCACGGCCGCGAAAACGCCTGCTGATGCGGCGTCGGGAGGCAGGTTCGATGCCATCGCGGCGGTGCGGCCCGCTAATCGCCAGCAGACCATCGAGACCGCCTTTGCCTTCGAAGGCCTGCAATGGCGGCTGACGCCGGCCAATTATGGCGCCGACCCGGATACGGCCTGCACCGGCTTCAGCCGGATTCGCCGCCCCTGGTATCTGCAGGGCAAGGTCAACCAGGAGGTTCGCGGCGTCCCGTATTGCTGGGGCTGTCATGGCTCGCTCGCCAACTTCCGTTCCCGCATCGAGGCGGGCACCAAGGCCGGCAACGTCTGCACGCGCAACGCGCCGCGGCCCGACGTCGCCGGCGTCGATTGCTCGGCCTTCGTGAGCGCGGCCTGGGGCTTGTCGGTTCACTACACGACCGCTGCCATTCCAGCGATTGCGAGGCGCGTGGAAAATCCCTGGGACCTGAAACCGGGCGACGCGCTGAACAAGCCGGGCTCGCACGTCATGCTGTTCCTGCGCTTCACCGGAGATCGCAAGGCCGAGGTCATGGAGGCGTCGACCGGCGGCTGCAACGGCCGTGTCTGTCGCAATGTCTATCCCCTGGCCGCGCTTCTGGAGCGCGGCTATGTGCCGGTGCGCTTCCGAGCGCTGGCCGAGGACGCGACCACAATGGCGGCCGATGCCTATCAGGATGCGCCGGCCGCACGGCCGAAGGCGCGGCGCACGGCCAAGCAATGAAGCCCGCACGGACCATCGAGCACAAATCTCCCGGGAAAAAAAGCATGCCGCTTTGGAAACTGATGGTCGCCGCCGCCTTGATCTGCGCATCGAGCGTCCATCTCGACGGCGCGGCAGCGGCCAATGCCCTGCAGCTCAGCAATCCCGACGGCGGCGAAGTGCGCGCGCTGGTGATCGGCATCGACGACTATCAGCACGTCCGAAAGCTGAAAGGTGCGACGGCGGACGCGCGCGACATCGATTCGAGCCTGCGGACGATGGGCATCCGCGACGTCACCACCCTGATCGACGCCGATGCCGACCGGTCGAACGTGCTGCGCGCGATCAGCGCGCTGGTCGAGCGGACCAGGACCAGCGACATCGTGTTTCTCTCGATCGCCGGCCATGGCGCCCAGGAGCCTGAGCACGTCAAGGGATCGCAGGTGGACGGCATGGAGGACGTGTTTTTGCTGCCCGGCTTCGAGCCGACGCCGACCGGCTCGCAGCAACGCATCCTCGGCAGCGAGTTCAATCATTTCATCCGCCAGCTCGAGCTGCGCGGCGCAAAAGTCATATTCGTCGCGGACACCTGCCATGGCGGCGGCATGGTGCGCGATATCGATCCGCGTGCCGCGGAAATGAGCTTTCGGCAGATTCCCAACTACACCCTGCTGGTCGATGAGCTGAAGCCGGTGTCCGATCCGGCCGATCCGCGCTCGGAGCTCGATCTCGATCACACCGTGTTCCTGGCCGCCGTCGACCGCAATGCCAAGGCGCCCGAGGTCCGCGTTCCCGGCGTCGAGGGGCTGCGAGGGGCGCTGAGCTACGCCGTGGCGCGCGCCATCGAGGGCAACGCCGACACCGATCACGATGGCAAGGTGACGCTCGCTGAGCTGTTTTCCAACATCAAGCAGGTCGTCTACCAGTTGTCGGATCAGCGGCAGAACGTAGTCGCCATGACCTCGCCGACCCGCTCGCCCGATACCGACGTCGCGTTCGGCCTGACGCGCGGCGTGACGCTGATTCAGGGCGGCGAAGGCCCTGCGCCGCCACAGGCTGCCGCGTCCGCGCCGCAGGCCTCCGCTCGCCCTGCGGCCGCGGCCATCGTCCAGGCGCTGTCCACACCGCGGATCGCCGAGGCGACGAATACGCCGGTCCGTCTCGCTGCGCTCGACGGCAAGACCAGCTATTTTCCAACCTTGAAGTCCCACGATGCGACGTTTCAGGCGGTGCAGCCGACCGACAATCCGGATCTGATCTGGGATCCGGTCTCGCACGACGTGATCGCCTGGGGCGATGTGGTGGCCTACGGCGTCGCCCTTGCGGATCTTCCCACCGTCATCGACAGGACCGCGGCGATCCGCAGCCTCAAGAGCATCGCGACGCAGTCGCCCCAGGTCATGCGTGTCTCGCCGGACGATCGTCTCCACAACAACGGACAGACGATCGAGATCGATCTGTCGGACGTCGCCGGACGCGCCGTCGTGCTGTTCAACGTGTCCGGCGACGGGACGATCCAGATGCTCTATCCGCTCGGCGCGGACGTGTCGCCGGCCCGGTCGGCCAGCCTGCGGCTGCCCTTGCGCGTGCGCGAACCGTTCGGCGCCGAGCAGGTCATCGCCGTGACATCGCAGCAGCGCATGGCCGAGCTGGAGAATGTGCTCTTGCAGCTGAACCGCCGGCATGCCTCCGGTGAGGTCGTCAAAAACCTGCAGCGATACATGCCACCCGACGCGCGCATCGGCTCGGTCGGTTTCTTTACCGTGCCCTGATGCATCGGGAGCGAGACCATTGATGCTGCCGAACTACTTGATCCTGGTCTGGCGTCTGGGCGTGCTGACGGCATCGATCGCAAGCTCTGCGGCGCGTTCGTATGCGATCGATCCGACCAGCCCTCTGGTTGACGAATTTCCGTCCTATGAGACCTTTGAAATTGCGACGTCGTCCCCGCCACCGCAGGCGCAGCCGTCGATCCGGATCGCGCAAAACACCCCAGATCGAAATACTGTCCCGGCTGGCATTCCGAACACCGCAAACGTGTCGTTGCAGATGACGCCTGGCCAGTCCGTCAGCGTCGGCACGCGGGTTTCGTTTCGCGTGACGACGAGAAAGCCAGGCTATCTCCTGCTCGTCGACATCGACCCCGGCGGAAAAATGTCCCAGATTTTTCCCAGTCCCGAAATGGTCGCGCAGGCGCCGGACGCGGCGACGAATTTCATCAGGCCGGGCGACGAATTGCTGATCCCGAACGCCGCAGCCCGCAAAAATGGTTTTGACTATGTCATCACGGCGCCGGCCGGAGACGCGGCAGTCGTCGCGATCCTCAGCGATCGCCGGGTGCAGCTTCTCGATCTGCCCGACGACGCACAGACGGCGCGGACCGGAGCAGAAGCTGCCCGCCTGCTCGCGGGATGGACCAGGGAGCTCCGGGTACCGGACGGCGACAGCGGAAAACTGCAGGCAAGCCAGTGGTCGTTCGACGTCAAGCCATATTCGATCGCGCCTTGAGCGACGCCGGCGCAGCCTGTTGGCCTCAATTGCAAGACATAACGACGCAAAGGAGCGTTCACGGTGGGGATGAAATTGAACCTGTACGTCCTCGCGGTTGTCGGCGGGACGTTGGCCGCCGGCGGCGCGGCTCGCGCCAATGATTCTGCCGCGGAGCTCGCGATCGGCGGCCTGCAGCTGGTCCGCACCAGCGACGTCGCCATCGAGAGCGAGGATCTCAAAATCTCGCCCGACCGCGTCACCGTGCGCTATCGGTTCGCCAACACCTCCGGAAAGCCGGTCACGTTGACCGTCGCATTTCCGCTGCCCGACATCGATCTCGCGGAGGCGGAGACCATCGCGTTGCCCTCCTCCGATCCCGTCAATTTCGTAGATTTCGAAACCAGGATCGACGGCGTTGCCGCACCGTTCCGGATCGACCAGCGCGCCACGGTCGGCGACCGCGACGTCAGCGCCCTGCTCGCTCAATTCAAGCTGCCGCTGCTGCCGATCGGCAGCCGCGAAATCCGCATCGGCGACCTGCCTGACGCAACCCGCAACAAACTCGCGGATCAGGGCCTGCTGATGCCGGCAGGAACCGATGACAGGGGCCGCCAGCGTTATGCCGCGGCCTGGGTCGCCAAGACATCGGCCGTCCGCCAGCAGACGTTTCCCGCCGACCGCAAGGTCGATGTCGAGCATCGCTACAAGCCCAGCGTCGGCACCAGCTCCGACACGATTTTGCGCGCGGCGCTGCGTCGCAATCGGCCGCTTGTTTCCGAAGTGGAACGCTACCGAAGAGACTATTGCATCTCCGACGCGTTTTTGGCGGAGCTCGACAAGCGTGCGGGCGACAAGGCGATCAATGCGGCGATGATGCAGGAGCGGCGGATCAACTACGTGCTCAAGACCGGCGCCAACTGGGCCGGCCCGATCGGCTCGTTCAAGCTGACGATCGATCCCGGCGCCGGCGATCGCCTGGTCAGCTTTTGCCAGGGCCCGCTGCAACAGGCCACGCCGAATGGGCTGGAATTCACCGCAAGGAACTTCAAGCCCGAAACGGACCTGAAGATCCTGATCCTCGGCCGGTTTTGACGACCGGTGTGAGCATCTCAGTTCTTGAGGCGGACATAGCGGCCCGCCGCAGCGATCGCAAAATTGCGGCGCTCGGTCTCGCTGAGCGCCTGCAGGAAGAAGGTGTCGGCGGCCAGGGGTTTTGGCTGCCGCAGCGCGTCGACGACCTGCGGCGTCGTCACCGCAATGACCAGTTGCGGCCCCTCGCCGCGGCGCTGGATGGGGATTGAGAACGAGACGGCGTCGGTGCCCGCCTTCAGCAGATAGGACAGGTTTTGCACCTCGCCGCCATCCGACACCAGCAGCAATTCGACGACGCGATTGGCAAAATTCTCAATGGTGCCGTTGAGCGCTTCGCCGTTGCGAACCTCCGTCGCGTTGAGGCTGATGCGCGGCGCCCGCGCGCGATTGCCACTCAGCTGGGCCAGAAACTTGATCGCCGGACACTGCGCCTGCGTGACCTGCCTGACGCCGATCGAGGCCTCGAAGCCCAGGTCGCGCTTGAACGCCTTGTCGAGGGCGTCAAACGGCGCGGTCGATGCGCCAAAACCCTCGATGATAGCGGCGCTGGGACTGATCGCGACGGGCATGATGAAGAAGCAATCGCCTCCGTCATATTGCTCGACATAGCGGCGCACGCGATCGGTGCGGGCGGCCGCATCGCTCGCGGACGGTCTCGCGGCGACCGGCGGCGGCACGGGCGCGGCCGACGATGGTTTTGGCGCCGGCACGGTGGCTTGCGGCGTTGGATTGAGCTGCGGCAGGGGCGGAACGTTCACGACATCAGGTGCCGACCAGACCAGGGCATAGAACGCATAGCTCCCTGCCGCGACCAGGGCCGTCAAGCCAGCCGCAGCGAGGCTGAGCCAGAGCGCCTTGCGCGTTCGTGTTGGCTGTGCGGCCAGGCGCCGCTCCGCTCCCGGGCTGGCATCTGCGAGATCATCGCGGCGGCCTGAGCGTTGCGGCAATGGTGATGCGAACCGCCAAACGGCGATGTCAGCCATCGTCGCCGGCCGGTTGGCGGGATCGGGCTGCAACATCTGTTCGAGCAGCGGCCGGATCCGCAGGTCGACCCCGCCGAGATCCGGCACGCGCTGGCGCTTTGCGACCAGTTGGAACTGGCTGCCGCCCATGTCGAGCTTCTGTCCTGTCAACGCATGGAACAGCAGCAGGCCGAGACTGTAGATATCGGATTTCGCGGTGACCTCATGGCCATAGAGGCCGACCTGCTCCGGCGAGACATAATTGTCCTTGCCCGCGAAGCCGGAGCCGATGATGGTCTTGTCGCCCACCTCGGTGGAGCGGGCGATGCCGAAATCGATGATTTTTGCCCGCGTGACGTCGCCGAGCGGGACGATGATGTTGTCGGGCGATACGTCGCGGTGAATGATGCCGCGCTCATGCGCCGCCTGCAGGCCGGAGGCGATGCGCCGCATCAGTTTTGTCAGCGCCTCGAAGGTCAGCGGACCGTTCGCCAAAATCTCCGACAGCGACTGGCCATCGACGAACTCCATCGCCAGATACGGCCGCTGCAGTGCCGGTTCGACGGAAAAAACGAAATAGCGCACGATGGCATCGTGCAGCAGATGATGCAGCGCCGCCGCCTCCCTGCGGAACAAGGCGAGCGCGGCGTCGTTTTCCGCCATTTCCGGCAGCAGCATCTTGATGGCGACGACGGCGCCGGTTTGAATTTCGTGACATCTGTAGACTTCGCCCATACCGCCCGCGCCGATCATCTGATCGACCTCGTAGATGCCGTTGAGGCGCGTGCCCGGGGCGACGCCGCGATAGGCGGGATGGAACGGCTCTTTAAGATTCATGACCCGCTCCGCTCCGGACTGTCTGCCGGCGACCGCGTCGGCTCGGTGGTACGCGACACCTCTGCGAGCAGGCGAACGACGACGACGGTGACGTTGTCCATGCCGCCGCGCTCCAGCGCCAGCTCGAGCATGCCCTCACAGGCAGCCCGCGCATGGCGGCCCGCCGCATATTCGAGAATCTCGTGGTCGCTGAGATGCCGGGTCAACCCATCACTGCAGATCACAAAAATGTCGCCCGGCTCCGCCGATCCGGTCACGACCTCGAGCTCCAGGTTCTCGGCCACGCCGACCGCGCGCGTGATCGCATTGCTCGGCCAATGCTCCGCATCTTTCCGGGAGAGCGCCCCGCCCGCGATCAGTTCCTCGACCTCCGAGTGATCCCGCGACAGCTGCCTGATCGCGCCGTGGCTGATTGCATAGACCCGGCTGTCGCCGGCCCACAGACAGGCATAGTGCCGCTCGCGGACCAGCAGAACCGCGGCCGTGGTCCCGATCGTAGCGCCGCTATGCGCGCGGCTGAGGCCGATGATTTCCCGATTGGCGCGCAGAATCTGGGTCTCGCATTGTCGCAGCAGATCGGCCGCGGCTTCGGGCTGATCGATGGCATCGAGCCATTCCACCAGGATCCGGCTTGCCAGATCGCCGGCCACGTGACCGCCCATGCCGTCGGCCACCGCCCACAATCCGGTATCGGTGCGCACCAGGAACGCATCCTCGTTGCGCTCGCGCACCTTGCCGACATGCGTCGCACTGCCGACGTCAAATCTCAGGGGCAACATGTCCATCTGCCTGTATTGGTCGCGCGGTTCCTCCAGGGCATTCGCGATCTCACGTCGCCGCAACGAGCTGCCCGAGGTCTCCGGTCAGCAATGTGGAGTAGCGGTACGGACCCGGCAAACCGCGACAGCTCAGGGCCAGCGGCGGAAACTCATCCCCGCCGGTCGTCCACCAGAAGCTTGCGGCCGCATAGAGTTCGGGGCTGGCGATGCGAAGCGCCCAGAATGTGCTGGCGAAATCCGCACCGGACACCGTCAATCCAGCCATCTCGTTGCCGAGCGACACCGGGCTCGTCGCCGCCGGGGTATGCGATCGGGTCCGCGGCAGCGCGAGCTTGTCCAGGCCGGACGAGACGTCGTCGAACGGAACATCCTGCCCGAGCGTGGAGAGCAGAAAGCTCTCGGCCATGCCGAACCAGTCGTCCTGGGCATCGACATCGGGCGGCAAGAACGGGGCGCCGGCATCCGCAACGACATGAAGCGTGAGCGGATAATAGCGTCCCATGCCGTCGAGTGACGACATGATTGCGCCCACGACCGTGGCGCCGCAGATGTCTGCGCCCAGCCAGAATCGCCAGAGCGGCGCGGTCAGAAACGCCTGCTGCCAGCGCTCGCCCAACTGGTAGCGGCTCGCCGAGAGCGAGGATTGGACCCACGGCTCCCAGGCCTCCATGAAGCTTCGCGGCGTTGCGAGCGCGATGAAGTCGCGCTTGGCAGCCAATTTTCCAAACAGACCGCAGCGCATGCGTTCAAATTCCACTGGGGCAGCGGAACTCCCTGAGCGTCACCAGGTTGAGCGGGTTGCGAACCGACCCGGTCGAGATCTGATAGCTCAGTTCCTGCCCGGCGACGATGAAGCTGGCGCTCGCGGTCTCGCCCTTCGCGCTGAGCGAACCGGCTTCCAGCATCCGAAACAGCGACCACGGACCGGTCCGCTCGAGCACTGAAGGAGGTCCGGCGTCGCTGCTGACCGAGATCGCCGTGCGCGCCGACGGGCCGGGCCATTGCACCGTCGACGGCGCCGCGCTCGAGGGCGGTGGCGCCGAGCCAAGCGCCGGTACGCTGGGGCTTGCGATGACGGTGCCGGAAATTTCGGTCTTGATGTCGACGCCGGGGTTTGCGGCGCGCGGCGGCTTGATCGCCAGCGAAACCTGCAGCTGGCTGCCGCCGGTCTGGAAAAACGCGTCGCGGATATAGGCGGCGTTCTCAAACTGCTTCAGCGTGTCCGGCGACAGCGCGCGGCCAACCGGACTCTCCTTCCGCCAGGCCCAGCCCGGCCGCGACGTATCGGCATAGGGCGCTAGGAACTGGGCAAAGAACTTGTCGATGACGCCGTTCGGGCTGAAAAGTTTTGCGAAGTCGCCGAGCGGAACGTCCTGGTTGCTGCCGCGCACGAAGGGATAGCGATTGGTAATGGTCTGCTGGCAGACCGGAGTCACCTGGTCGCGCAGCGACTGCAGCAATTGTCCGGCTGTCGAGGCCGCGATGCTGCCTTCGAACTCGAAGGCAGCCTCCCGCAACATGTCGGAGAACGGCGGCGGCAGACGCGAGGCGTTGTTGCGCAGCGCCGCGACCTCGGTCTGCAGCGATGCGGTCGCCTGCGCGGTCATCTGCGGATTTTCGACCATCAGCGTCAGGTTCTGCGCGACGTCGTTCAAATTGGCGATGATCGAATCGATCGGCCGGCGCGTGCTGTCACCCTCCAGCACCGAATGGAACGGCTTGAACTGCGCCTCGATCGCGGCCCCAGGTGGCCCGTCCTGTGGATTGAACAAAGCCGGCGACGGACGCACGAGCGCGTCCGCCGGCGACGGCGCGTTACCGGATTTCGGCCGCTCCTTGGTGAGCGCGGTCTCGTCGCGAATCGATTCCAGAATCGGGCGTAGCGGCGAGGTCGGCGCGGACAGCGCCCGGAGCGCATCGTATTTCGGCTTGTCGGCCAGCAGCTTCTTCAGGCGAAGATTTCCCAGCGCCGTGCGCCAGGTGGTGACGAAATCGCTCGAATAGGCGCTCAGCAGTCCACCGGCGAGTGCGTCATATTGCTGGCTTATTGCGGCCTGCTGCCCGGCCTCTCCGAGCACCCAGCGGTCGCTGTTCATCCGCTCCGAAAGTCCACCCAGCTTGGCAATGAACATCTGCTGGAAGCCGTCATAGGTAAAGAAGCTGGGGACGCGGATGCTGTCGAGCGACGGCCCCGCCTTGTTCTCGAACACAACCGACACGTCCGGCCCGCCCTTGCGGGCTACGGTCCAGTCGTCCGCGGCCGAGCTGCGCGCTTCGGATTTCAGAAATTCATACGCGCGCTGCGCGACACTGAGACGGGCAAGCGAGGCCTGCGCCTCGCGAATGAGGCGGCCGTCGAGCTCGACCAGAGGCGGCTGTTCGGTTTCCAGATCGAACATCGCGGTCAGGTGGCCTTCGAGCAGCCGGCGCCCTTCCGCGTTGGCGGCGCCCGGATAGAGGTTGTCGGCCCAGTCGCGCTGCATCCATGACCTGATCAAGCCCCGATCCGGCGGATGCTGGCCACCGAGCATGAGATAGACTTTTAGCCCTTCATAGACGAAGGCCGGCTCGGCGAGCCTGGCGTTGAGCTGCTCTTCTAGCCGATACAGCAGCCGCGGACGGAACATGCGTTCCAGCGCCGTGTGATACGCGGCATCGGAGGCCGACAACAGCCTGTCGTGCTGGGCCAGCCCGTAACGTTCGGACAGCGGCACCGGTTCATTGCGGCTTGCATAGCCGGCGGGCGCATTGCGCAGACGATGCAGCAGCGGCAGAATCTTGTCGAGATCGCGGTCGGCGATCAGGGTCTGCTTGATCAGGGGCGCTCCGGCCGACGCATAATCGCCATCGACCTGCACGGACTGCTCGATCAGGTCGGAATTGCGCTTGTAGCTGCCGAGCCAGGCGACGCTGAGGCCGATCGCGGTAAGGCCGATCAGCGACAGCGCCACCGTCTTGATGATGAAGGCGCGCCGCACCGCGCCGCGATCGGTGGAGACCCAGTCGGCCTCGCCGATGATGACCTTCGTGATCAAATTGGTGAGGAAAAAACTCTTGCCGGCGCCCTGATAGCCCCCGGCCGTGACTTCTTCGGCACCAAAAGTCCGGACCAGCGATCCGATCAACTGGTCGATCGGCGTGCCCTGCTGCGTCCCCGAGGTGAAATAGAATCCGCGCAGGCTGGCGCTGACGTGATAGCGCGTGGGTTCAAAAATCTGGTTGAGAAAATTGTGGATCTGCGGTTTGAGCCGCGCCATCTGCGCCGCGAAGCCGAACAACTGCACGCGATATTGCGGAGCGGGTTCGTCCTGCAACCGGTCGAGCGTTTCCTCGCTGAGGCGCTCCAGCAGGTGGTCGAACTCATTGGGAACGTCGCCGACCAGATTCTTGGTCTTGTCGGCGGTCTGGAACGTGGCCCCCCAGACCTGCCGGCGGGCGGCCTCGTTGAGATAGCTGAAATATTCGGAAAAGCCCGCGACCAAATCGGCCTTGGTGAACAGCGCATAGACAGGAAAACTGACCTTGAGCCGCTCATGCAGCTCCAGGAGACGCCTGCGGATCGCTTCCGCATGGGCCGCCAGATCCTGGGACGAGAGCGTGAGAATGTCCTCGACGCTGATGGCGACCAGGACGCCGTTGATCGGCTGTCGCGGCCTGCTCTTCTTCAACAAGTCGAGAAAAGCAAACCAGCTTTCCTTGTCGCTTTTGGCATCGGAATCCTGCGTCGTGTAGCGGCCCGCCGTATCGACCAGAACGGCCTCTTCCGTGAACCACCAGTCGCAGTACCGTGTGCCGCCGACGCCGGCGACCGCCGCCGGGGTCGCGCCCCGCGCCAGCGGGAATTTCAGGCCCGAATTGACCAGCGCCGTGGTCTTGCCCGCGCCAGGCGGACCGATGATGACGTACCACGGCAGGTCATACAGATAGCCGGACTTGTTGCGGCTCGCCGCCTTCAGCGTTGCCAGCGCGTCCTGCATGCGCTCCTTGAGCACCGGCTCGTCATTGTGGTCCTGCCTGGCGTCGCTGATGCCATCGGCGATCTCCTTGCCGGCCTTGCGGCGCCGGAACAGGCCGATGCCCGTGACGACGGCGGCGCCGGCAATGAGAAGCGCGACGACGATGCCGCGAACGATCGAATTTCCGAGCGGGTGCCAGTCGCCAATGGCGATGAACGGACCGGCGAAATAGACGATGGCCGCGAGCGAGGTGAGTCCGACGCCGTGCAAGACGATCTGGATGATTTTCTTCGGAAGCATCTGCCCTGGTCCTGGCTATTCGCTGCGCTCGATGAAGATTTCGACCCGTCGGTTTTTGGCGCGTCCCTCCGGCGTCGTATTGCCGGCGATCGGGCTATCCGGCCCCTTCCCTTCGATGTCGATGCGGTCCGGATCGGTGAGGCCCGGCCTCAGCACCGCGGCAACCGCCTTCGCGCGCGCCAGCGAGAGCTCGAAATTCGACGGGAAACGCACGGTGCGGATCGGGGAATTGTCCGTATGCCCGACGATCCGGATGTGTTTTGGCTCCTTGTCCAGCGTCGCGGCGACGCGGGCCGCGACCGGCTTGAAGGCGTCGAGCACGGTCGCCTCGCCCGGCTCGAACAGGATCAGATCGCAGACCCGGATGATAATGAAACTCCCGGTCTGGTCAGCGGTCATGGCACAGGCGGTCTTCTCGGCCGCCAGCGCGTTGCGGATCCGCTGCAGCTGGGTGATGCGCTCGGGAGGTGGCGGCGGTGGAGGTGGCGGCGGCGGCGCGATCACGCGACGCTTCAATTCGATCGGATCGGCCGGATGCAACGCGAGCGCCACTGCAGCGGCATCTTCCGCCCGCGCCGAAAGCAGGGTGCGCAAGGTGAAATAGCCGGCCATCAGCAGCGTCGCGGCGAGCGCGGCGACCATCCATACGGGTATGCGGACGCGCTGCCGCCGATTGGCGAGCTGCTGACCGCGCCAATGCGGCGACAGATCGGCATCGGATTTCGGACGGACCCGCCGCAAGGTCTCGTAGAGATTGCGCTGGATCACCTGCAAACTGGCGACGCCGTTCGGCGACGAGCGGTGCATGCCCTGGAAGCCCAAAGCAAGGCACGCATGCTGCAGCTCCAGGACCGGATAGTTGACCAGCGGATCGACTTTCAGGCGATCCAGGATTTCGAAGAACCGGACGCCGCCGACGCGTTCGCCGAAGAAGCGGCTCAGCATCGAGTACTGCGTCCAGACATGGCGGTCTTCGGTCGGGATATGCTGCACGATGTCGTCGGCGGTCGCGCACAGCACGTATTTCGCAGTGTTGGCCTGATCCTCGGAAATCCCCGCCGAGCGGATGTCGGTCTCGAAGAATTTGACGGCGTCGGCGACCTGCTCCATCAGATGGGCAAACGACGCACGCATCAGGGCGACCCGTAACCGGCCCAGCAACTGAAGCAGCGGCCCGGCCGAACGCATGATCGGATTGGCGTTGGGCGCCACGAGCTCGTCGACGCGCAGCGGCACTCCTGCTGCTGGCGCGACCGGCGGCGACAATGGTGCCGCTGGTGTCGAGGCCCACTCTTCGGGCGTGGTCGGCGGAGCCGCATAGCCGGCCGCCTGTGGCGAATAGGTCGAGGACGGACTCGCCGAAGCGGGTGTCGGCGAATACGGCGCGCGCGGCGCCGCCCCCGGATCGGTGGAGGGCGACCTGGCATCTGGCGCCTGTGGCAGCCTGCCACCGGGATTGGGCCGTATGATCGTCCGATCGATCCGGCCAAAAGGATTGGCCGGTCTGTTGCTGTCATTCATTGGCGGTCTTCCAGAATCGCCCACAGATGCAGTTCGAGCTCCGGCCAGTCGCCCGAGAAATGCATGCCAATCGATGCCGCCTTGCTGTACTCGGACCACAGCGGCGACTTGCGATCGAGATAGAAGTAGACGTGATCGGTAATGGCCCGGATATGTAGCGGCGGCGTCGGCAGATGCACGAGCGGCACGCCGGGAAGATTGGCATGCACGATCTCGTTCATCTTGGTGTTCGGTCCGACCTTGAACAGATGCGGGAAATCGTTCTGGATCTCGACCAGCGGACGGCGCGCGGCGACTTCGAGGACCAGTGTCGCGTTCCGAAACAACGAGCGGTCGCGAATCGGCGATGAGAACGCGTTGGGCCTGAGCTGGACAATTTCGAGCCGGATGGCGCGGCGGCCGAGCTGCGCACCGAGAAAATCCTGCAGGTCGCGCATGACCGGAGCGAACACGTTTTCCAGGTCGTCCTGATCGTAGTTCGGATAAATGCGCGCACGCCGCTCGGCCGTGGCGAAGGTGGCGAGCTCACCCACCAATCGCAAAAACTCCTGAAACAGCCGCTCGGGATGCACATAGCTGGAGTTGCGCAAATGGTTGAGCACCGCGATGTGCTGATTGAGGAGCTGCAGGACCAGATATTCGACGCTCTGCAGCCCGCCCCCCGCGGTCGGATCGGCCGCGTAGCGCGCCAGCTCCTCGAGCTTGCCATCGATCCAGCCGATCGCGCGGTCGATCCAGCCCTCGACGACGGGATGGGCGTGGCACACAAGCACCGGAGGCACATATTTTTCGTCGAACACAATGGTCTTGTCGCGCACTTCGGTAATGCGGGCGATGCCGAGCGCGACGTAGCCGGACTTTGCGGTCTTGCGCAGCTCGAAGGCGAGGCGCGGAAAGGCGACGTCGATCTCCTCCTCGATGCGCAGCACCGAGGAGGAGTCGATGAAGGTTTCGGCTGACGTGACATAGCGCGTCGCGCTCTCCGCTTCGCGATCGTCCATCTCGCGGGTATTGGCGGCGGCGATCGGCATCGAGAGCCACACGATCTGGCCGGCCGCCGTCTCCGGCACGGCGATCGCGGGCGGCAGCGGACTGTCGGCCGGGATGCTGAAGGGCGTGCCGTCCGGCATGATGCCGCTGGCGCGCCGCAGCGCGAACTTGCTCTGCTGGGTCAGATCGCGGTCGATCTCGAGTTCGGAGAAGCCCCATGGATACGGCGTGGCCGTACGCACGCGGGACTCCAGCAGGTGCTCATGGTAGCGATCATTCTGCTGCAGATGATGGGGCCGAAGGAAGAGACCTTCCGACCAGGCGACCTTGGTGTACCAGGACATTTATTGCATCTTTCAAACAGCCATAAACGGTCAACGGACGCCGCGCATCATTCGCCCTCGTAGCATCGCGCAAAATGATCCATGAACGCGTCGAGCATGCCGTGATCATGCCGGCCGACCTGGATCTGCCAGCGCGCCACATAGATGTCCCAGAGCCGCGCCTTGCGCGAACCCATCATGCCCGCGAGGCCGCGATCCGACTGGCAGGCGGATTCGATCGCGGCGGGATCCATGTCCATCATCAGGAACGTGACGGCCCGCCGCATCGCCGTGTAGGTCTTGATCTGATGCCGCTTCAGATCATCAAAACCCTGGGCGAACGCCCGCTCGGCGTCGAGATAACTCTGGCTCCGGGGAGCGAACATGATGCGCAGCGCATCTTCGGTCGTCGGCGCGAATTTGAGCGGATTGTTGTTGATCGCCTGAACCGTGGTCTGGCTTGAGCTGCGCGCCAGCCGCTTGGCCTGCTGGCGGCCTTCGAGCAGCTGCCTCATGTTCTCGGTGGCGAGCTTCAGCATTCGGCCGAACTGCTCGGCCAGCTCGCCGGCGTCACGTCCGGCAAAGCTGTCCTCCGGCAGGCCGGCGCCTTGCGCGAGCAGCCGGACAAATGTCGCCACGGCCGCGCCGTCGACACCGGCATCCGCCGCGCGCGGCGAGCTATCCACCGGATCGGACGTGGCGACCGCGCGAGCTCGTCGCGCTTCATCCGCATCCGGACGCCGTTGCATCGGCTGCGGGCTCACGTCCGGCTTCGGCGCGGGCCGCGGTGGAGGACCAGCCGCCCAGCCGTCGACTTCAAGATCGAGGGCAGCAGGCTCGCGTCTCGCAGGCGACATCGAAACCGCTGGCGACGACACGGGATTTGCAATCGGGACCGGCACATCGGCCGCCCAATCGAGAAAGTCGGAACGAGCCGGCGCCAGGTCTTGGCGACCTTTCAGTTGCCGCGGGTCGACCGGCGCCGCAGCCGGCACCGCATCCCAGAGATCCTCATCGGCCGACGGCGCACTTGCGGCCGGCGCCTCGTCAGGCGCGGCGAGGTCCTCCTCCAGTGCCGTCGCGATGACATACTGGCCGATCACGAAGCGGTCGCCATTGCGCAATCGGTGCGGGCCCTTGAGGCGCGTTTCGGCACCGTTCATGAACGTGCCGTTGGTCGAGACGTCGTGCAGCCAGTAGCCGCCGTCGTGCCAGCGCACCTCGCAATGCCGCCCGGAGATGAAACGGCTCGGGTCCGGCAGCGTCCAGTCGAGATACGGGTCGCGCCCGATGTCGAGACCGCGCTTGCCCTTGATCGCGACGCTCAAGGGTCCGCCGTCCGCCAGGCTGGTCTCATTCTCGATGTGCAGCGTGAGAGTCATGCCGTCTCGTCGTCAATCGCAGCTCCCGGGCCGGCCGGCCCGCTCCGAATTCAATTTCAGGACCCGCTCTTCGCAAGTCGCATGCCCTCCGCGATGCAGGCCTGCAGCCGGTTCGGGCGCTCGGGCGGGCTCGCGATCCGGCCACTGATCAGCAATGCGATCCGAACCCCGCGCCCGGTCATGTAGGCCGGCATCGGAAGCGGGGTCGGTGCGAACGTGCCGCTGCTCCATCCGGCGGCCAGCGCCAGCCAGGTCAGCGGCGCGCTGCTGGCCGCTTCGTTGCCGATGGCGAGCGCGGTCTGCCTGTTCTCCTCCGTCGGCTGCTGCACCCAGGCTTCTGCTGCCAGGAGAGCGGCGATGTCGCCCGGCATTTTGTCGGCCAGCAGGGTCCGCACGCTGGCGCAGCCCCACCAGACGGCCTCGCGACGCGGCAGCAGATAGGCGCACACGGCCATCGCGTGATCGGGCTTTCCTCCGGCCGCAAGCCGCTCGAGAAACGCAATCGGCGGCTCGTCGGTCGGCGCGGCGCCGATGTTTTGCAGCGCCTCCGGAAAACTCTCGAACAGCGAGCGAACGGTGGCGAAGCGAATCCGGTTCATCTCATACGGGCCTGGGTGGTGATGTGCCCTCGACGATTGCTCCCTGGACCCAAAGGTTGCCCGAGATGATGACGAAGGGCGCATCGATCTTCACGATGGCCGGCGCCTGCATGAAGATGCCTGCCATATTCAATGTCTGCGATGTCACGCCTTGCGAGACGGTATGAGCAACCTCGAGATCGGAGTCCGTAGAGATCCTGGCGAGCGCATGGGTGCTCTGACCTCCCATGGAAATCTCGACGCTGCGATTGCCCTTCTCGATCGTCAGCGAGTCGTCGCCGTTCTCCAGCGTCGTCGTGCGCGACGCCTGTCCCTGCGGCGTCGCAAAGGCCTCGCCGATGGTCCAGGTCTCGGTGTTCCGCACCGTGACATCGTGATCCTTCTGTGCGTGCATGCGGACGAGCTCGTCGCCCTTCTTGTCGTCGAACATGAACTCGTTGTAGCCGTTGTGGCCCTTGGACGAGTCGGACTTCAGGCCGGAGCGGGTCTTGTCCTGCGGCAAGCTGTAGGGATATTTGTTGTCGCCATTGTAGACCGCGCCGGTCACCAGCGGCCGATCGGGATCGCCCTCGAGAAACTCGACCACGACCTCCATGCCGATCCGCGGAATGAACTGCTCGCCCCATTGCTTGCTGGCCCACGACTGCGCCACGCGAATCGGACAGGATTTTTGCGGCTCGCGATCCCAGTAGAACTGCACCCAGATGTGACCGTGCTCGTCGGTCGAGATCTCTTCGCCGTCCTCGCCTTTCTTCGCGACGACCTTGGCGGTCTGGATCCCATGGATGCGCGGCTTTGGCGTTACCGGCAGCATGCGGAACGGCCGATCGCTCGGCAGCAGTTCGTAGTCACCCTGATAGCCGGCGGCATCGGCGACGCCCGAACCGTAGGCCTGCGTCCCGAAATGGTGGCCGGCGCGCACCACGAGATATTCCTTGTTTTCGGCCGACGTCGGATGCTTGTCGAGCGTCACGAGACCGCCGGCAAACAGCGACGGCGCGTCGCCGCCGGCGCTGCGCCGGCGGTCGAGCGCCTGCTCCGCCTCGAGGCGGAACTGGGCGAACTGCTTGCCCTTGTCCTGCTCGTCATGCTTGCCGGGATAGTCGTAGATCTCCCACCGCGCCCGCGCGTATTTTTCCGAGGCTTCCTTGGACGCGCGCAATTGCTTGGATGGTTTCAAATAGTCGTAATCGTTCAATTCGAACGTGCCGGTGCAGAAGCGCCGATCCGAAATCCAGGAATCGATCTGTTGTTCGATCCGGTGGTAGGCGTCGGTCTGGAAATGATACTTGACCTGCGGAAGGTCCTTGACGGGGCTGTGTGACGCACGCGAGTCGGCGAGCACCATCGTGTGCTGTCCATCCTGGTGCTCGAAATAGAAATAGATCCCGTATTGCTCCATCAGGCGGGACGCGAAGGCGCGATCGCTCTCGCGATACTGGACGCAGTACTTGATCTTGTCGTAATTGCCCGTGGTGCGAAACTTGAAATCGGTTCCGCTCGAAAACCCGGCATCGGTGAACACCTGCTGGATGATGTCCTTCACGCTCTTGTCGAGAAAGATCCGGCAATTGGCGCGATGACCCAGCAGCCAGAACCACGGGCGCAGCACCAGGCGGTAGCGCCAATACGGCTTTTGCTCGCCGACTTCGCCGCCGAGCCACTGCGCATTGATGAGAATGCCGCAGAAAAACCGCTGCTTCTGCTCGTAGGTCTTGAGCTTGATCGTGCAGGCCTGGCCGAGCGCCTTGTCGAAGTCGACGTTCTCCTGATCGCTGAGCGCATCGATGTGAAACTCGAACGCTTCCCCCAGGCCCTCCGTGCCCGAAAAGCTCTTGAGGACCAAGACGTTTTCGCCAAGTGGTGTCTTCAGTGCCGCCGGGCGTGTTGCCTGATCGAGTTGTCCCATTCGATGCCTGCATGATTGGTCGCGGAACGCCAGTTCGCCCGCAGCTTGTTGTATGGCCGGGGTGCGCCGTGGTTCACCTCCTGCACGGCACAGACGCTCAAGATTCAGTTTGTCCGCGACGACAGGGCGAAAACTCGGACCAGCGCGACAATGGCATGGCTTGGGACGACAAAGTCTTCCGACCAGATGTCTAGCGTGCGCGATCGCCCATTCGGACTGCCGCGCGCCGCAATCGTTCAGGACGCAGCCCGGAAAACCGGATCACGGCGACAATGAAGCGGCTCCGGACGACAAACTCACCCAATGTGATCCCGCCGCGTTGACGGCATCGGCGCGTTTGGAATATCGCGACTTGGTATCGCGGAGATTGAAATGCTCCTTTGCCTGCTTGTCGTCCTGCTGATGTCGAGCTGTATCTCGGCAATGCCTTCGACAGGCGCCACGCTGGACGAGGCAGGCATGGTGAGGATGCACGGCATCCTGCCGTCACCGCCGATGTTCGCACGCCATGCGCGTACGCTCCGCAACGGCAACGGACCAGCCGTCCTGATTCACATCTGAGGACTAGCGGTGGCAGAACCGGCGCTTCTGGCAGTTCCTGATGATGACGCGACACCGGATTCGGCTGCCGGCACCTTGCGCCTCGCCGCGACGGCGCCCGAATCGCAAACCGCGGCCGATGCGCCGATGCCGCCCGATCAACCCATGTCGCAAGTTGCGGTGATCGGCACGGCCACTGCCGCTGTCCTGAACGATCCTGCGGTAGCCGCCCTCTGCATTCCGCTGTCGACGGATGATCCCTGCGGACCAGATCTCGATCTTGCGGGCGAGGTCGCCTATCTGAACTTTTTCGCCCAGGCGGAAGGCATGCTTCCGACCTCGTTCTTCTCCGGCGACGAGGGACGGCCGTTCGATCATGCCAGCATCGATGCGCCCGGCCAGGTGCTGGCGATCGGCCCGCTCTGGGAGCGTTCGCGCGACTTGCGGCTGCTCGTCATGCGTGCGCGGCTCCTGATCCTCGATCGCGATCTCGGCGGCTTCGCCGTGGCCATTGCCGCGATTGCGGAGTGGCTGGAGGCGTTCTGGGACCAGGTTCATCCGCGCGGTGCCGGCGACGATTTTGAGACACGTGCCGCGGCGCTGAGCGCGCTCGACCTGCCAACCGTGGTGTTCCCGCTGCAGTACGCGCCGCTATGCGAAGCACGCCGGATCGGTGTGGTGAGCTATCGCGCCTGGATGATCGCGAACGACGAAGTCAAGCCGCGCCCCGGCGAACAGAAGCACGCCGCCGCTGCGCTGACCGAGGCGATCGCGGATGCCCCCGCGGACGCCTTGGCAGCGACCCGCCGGCAGATCGCGATGCTCAAGGCATCGCTCGGGCGCATCCGCAACGTCTTCCTGCTGCATGATTGTTCGGCCGGTCTGGAAAACCTCGCTGCGCTCGTCGACAAGCTGCAGGGTTTCATCGACCCCCACGCCGAGGCCGGCGAACAGGCGGCGGCCCGCGCCGCGGAAGGCGATGATGCTTCCAGCGGCGCGCAGGATCCGCGCACAGGCACGGCGCCAGGCGATGCACCGCGGTCGCTCGCCGAGGCCCAACAGGCGCTGGCGGCCATCATCGGCTACTACGGCCGGTCAGAACCCTCCAGTCCCGCCTTGCCCCTGGTCCGCCAGGCGCATCAGCTGATCGGCAAGTCCTTCTTCGAAGTGATGAGCATCCTGGTGCCCGGGCAAATCGAGAAGGCGGCGTTCCAGATCGGCGCCGATCAGTTCTTCGAACTGCCGGTCGGCAAGCTCTCCGCGCTGTCCGAAGCGGAACAATCGTCGGGCGAGGTCGCCGATCGGGCCAATTCCGCGGCCGCATCCGATCCATCTCGATATCACGTGGAATCGCGCCCGCAGGCGATCGCGCTGCTCGAGCAGGTTCAGAAATTCTTCCGGCAGGCCGAGCCGTCGAGCCCGGTGCCGATGCTGTGCGAGCGAGCGCGAGCTCTCGCCGAACGGGATTTCATGGGCGTGCTGAAAGAGGTCCTGCCAAAATCCGCATTGAAGACTCTCGACAAATGAACTGGCTCTATGAGGTAGAACGCATGGCACGGGAAAGCGGTCAAAAATTCATTCGGCGGAATCGTCCTCCCCGGGTTCACATCACCTACGAAAATCCGGCGAACGCCGAGGAAAAGGTCGAGATACCCTTCGTGATGGGCGTCATGGCCGATCTCTCCGGCAACGCGCCTGGCATCGAGAAGCCCGAGATCGCACAACGCAAATTCCTCGAGTTCGACATGGACAATCTCGACGCGCGCATGGCGGCGATCCAGCCGGGCGTCATGTTCAGCGTGGAGAACAAGCTGGTCGAGGACTCCGGCCAGAAAATGGGCGTCGAACTGCGGTTCGACAAAATGGCGGATTTCGAGCCGGCGGCCGTTGCCAGGCAGGTTCCGGCCCTTGCCAAGCTTCTGGAAGCGAGGATGCAGCTGTCGAACCTGCAACGCTATGTCGACGGCAAGGTTGCTGCCGAGGAGCAACTGCGCAAGCTGCTGGCCGATCCGCAACTGATGCTGGCGTTGAAGAACCGCACCGCGGGGCAAGACGACCAGAATAACCAGTAGTCAGCACAACCCGTCATCTCCAACTTGAGCGAGCTGTATCATGGCGACCACACCGGCCCGGGCTGCGCAGCAGGACGCACAAACCACCACCAGCGATGCGGACGAATTTTCTGCGCTGCTGCAGCAGAACTTCAAGCCGCGCACCGAACGCGCGGCCACCGAACTCGATAACGCCGTCAAGACCCTGGTCGAGCAGGCACTCGGCGACGCCAGCCTGATCAAATCCGACGTGCTCGACACGATCTCGGAGATGATCGCGCAGCTCGATCGGAAGCTTTCGGCGCAGATGAACGAGATCCTGCATGCGCCGGAGTTTCAGCAGATCGAGAGCGCCTGGCGCGGCATGAAATATCTCGTCTTCCAGTCCGAGACCGACGCGCAGCTCAAGATCCGCGTCATGAACATCTCGAAGAACGAACTGTATCGGCACCTGCGGCTGTTTCCGAACGCCGCCTGGGACCAGAGCCCGTTGTTCAAGAAGATCTACGAAGAGGAATTCGGCCAGCTCGGCGGACAGCCCTACGGCTGCCTGATCGGCGACTACAGTTTCAGCCATCTGCCGACCGACGTGCAGCTGCTCCGCGACCTCAGCAAGATCGCCGGCGCGGCACATGCGCCGTTCTTCGCGGCGGCGGATTCGACGCTGATGGGCATGGATTCATGGAACGAGCTGATGAATCCGCGCGATCTCGGCAAACTGTTCGATACGCCGGAATACGCGTCCTGGAGATCGCTGCGCGATTCCGACGACGCGCGCTATCTCGGCCTCTGCATGCCGCGGGTGCTCGCCCGCCTGCCATACGGCGCCAAGACCGAGCCGGTGGAGGAGTTCGCCTTCGAAGAGGATACCGATGGCCACAAGGGCGAGAAATACGCCTGGATGAATGCGGCCTACGCGATGGCCGCCAACATCAACCGCGCCTTCAAGGAATACGGCTGGTGTGCGCGCATCCGCGGTGTGCAGTCCGGCGGCGAAGTCGAAGACCTGCCGACCCACGTGTTTCCGACCGACGACGGCGGCGTCGACATGAAATGTCCCACCGAAATCGCCATCAGCGATCGTCGCGAGGCCGAACTGGCGAAGTCCGGCCTGATCCCGCTGATCCATCGCAAGAACACCGATCGTGCCGCCTTCATCGGCGCCCAGGCGCTGTTCAAGCCGAAGGCCTATCAGAACAATCCGGACGCGACGGCGTCCAGCAACCTGTCGTCGCGTCTGCCCTACATGCTCGCCTGTTGCCGCTTCGCGCACTACCTCAAGGTGATGGTGCGCGACAAGGTCGGCTCCTACTACGAGAAGGAGCAGCTGCAGCGCTGGCTGACCAACTGGATCACCGAGTACGTCGACGGCGATCCAAAAAACTCCTCGGAACTGGTCAAGTGCAAGCGTCCGCTCGCCGGCGCCGCGATCTCGATCGTCGAGAACGAGGAGAACCCGGGCTACTACTCCGCGACGTTCGAACTGCGGCCGCATTTCCAGCTCGAGGGCATGGACATAGGCCTGCGTCTCGTTTCGAGACTGCCGGTCGCAAAGAACTAGTTTTCGTTTCAACCACCAACCTATGGAGACTGAAAGATGGCTGACGTCTATGCCTTCCTCGAGCTCAAGGACATCGAAGGCGAGGCCCAGGATTCCAAATACGAGAAGAAGATAGAGCTGCAGTCCTTTTCCTGGGGTGCGACCAACAACAGCTCCTATTCCAGCGGCACCGGCGGCAACATCGGCAAGGGACATATCCACGATATCTCCTTCAGCAAGTACATGTGCAAGGCGTCTCCGGAGCTGATGAAAAGAGTTGTCAGCGGCAAGGCAATCCCGAGCGGAAAGCTCTCGCTGTGCAAGCTTTCCGGGGAGAAGGACGGCGACAAGATCGCCTACTATGAGATCGAACTGGAGAACATCGTTCTGACGTCGTACCAGGTGGCTGCCAGCGGCGGCGCGCAACTGCCGATGGAGTCGGGCACGCTGCACTTCGTGATCACCAAGCCGAAGTACAGGCCGCAGAAGAACGAAGGCAGCGCCGACGGCGGTCTCGGGTTCGGCTGGGACCTGCAGAAAAACGTCGAGGTGGCGTAAACCCGCAAACCCCGTCAATGACACAGGCGAGTGGATGCAGTCGATCCACTCGCCTCGGCTCTCGAATGTCGACTTTTCAGGCATGGTTTTCTCGGAACAGCCGGCTCCGCGCCTTCCGCAGGAACTCTGCGAACGGCTCGCGTCACCAGACCGAGGTTGTATGGACAATCCGAACAGGCACCCGCGTCTCAGCCCGCCTCTGATGCACGTGTTTCGCAGCGCCCATGAAGCCAAGGACGCCAAGCGGGTCATCGATCAGCGCAACGCGGCAGGTGAACGCATCATCGCGGGCCGCAGGTTGCGCGCGCGGCAGATCATCACTGAGACCGTGCTTCGCCGCGAAGTCTCGCGCGATCTCGATGCACTGCTGAACACGATCGCACTCGACGCCACCGTCGACATGGAGCACGCGCCCCATGTCCGAACATCGATCTTGAACTACGGGCTTCCCGACATCGCGCTGCGCACCATCGACGAAAGCAGCGTCGACAGGATCCCTGAGGAAATCCGGGCGGCGATCAAGCTCTACGAGCCGAGAATTGCGACCGACTCGCTGCACGTCGCCAGGGACATCGAGGTCGACCCCGTCGAGCTCAAGATACGCTTCATCATTCGCGGCGAACTGGTGTGCCACCCCCTGCACGTTCCGGTCGAATTTGTCGCCGACATCGTCGAGTCCGGAAAAATCGCCATCAATCGGCTGTAAGCGCTCATGAATCGGGAGTTTCTCGACCTCTACAACACCGAGCTTCAGCTGCTCAACGAGCATGCGCGGCAGTTCGCCGAGGAGTATCCGGGAATCGCGGAGCGGCTCGGCGGCATTCTGGAAGACCGCATCGATCCGCTGATCGGCGGCCTGCTCGAGGGAGCCGCATTCCTTGCCGCGCGGGTCCAGCTCAAGCTCAGGCACGAATTCCCGGAATTCACCGAGAATCTGCTGGAACAGCTCGTCCCGCATTATCTGGCCCCGACGCCGTCGATGATGCTGGTCAAGGCGAACCCGGTGTTCGGCGATCCTGCCCTTCGCGCGGGGCGTCCGATCCCGCGCGGCTCCTATCTCGACGCCAGTTTCCGTCAGCTCGACCGCCAGATCGCCTGCCGCTATCGCCTCTGCGGCGACATCACGGTCTGGCCGTACGAACTTGTTGGCGCGGAGTATTATTCATCCCCTGCCCCGATGCAGGCGCTCGGCGTGTCCGTCGGCGGCGAGATGTTGGCCGGCATGCGAATAACGCTGACGCACCGCTCGACGGCGCGAGCCGAGGATGAACCTTCGGAAGCCGAGGCGCGCAAAAAGCCCGAACTCAGGATCGCGGGCTGCCGACCCAGCGAGCTGCCACTGTATCTGGTCGGCGCGGAGGCCGATGCGGTTGCATTGTACGAGCAGCTCTTTGCCCATTGCCGGGCGGTGTATTTCCGCTACCTCGATCATTTCGGCGATCCGGTCATCCTCAAGGCGCCGCCGGATTGCCTGCAGCAGATCGGTTTCGAGCCGGACAATGCGCTGTTTCCGGCCGATCATCGCGTGTTCCAAGGTTTTGACCTGCTCCGCGAATATTTTGCTTTTCCGCGAAAATTTCTCGGCTGCCGTCTCACCGGCATCGCCGAGCTGCTGTCCCGCATCCAGGCGCGGACCGTCGACATCGTGTTCGCGTTCGACGAACTGAACCCGCGGCTCGCGGCCGCCGTTCAACCGCAGGCGCTGGCGCTCTATGCAGCGCCCGCGATCAATCTGTTCGAGAGGACCACCGACCGCGTCCAGCTGAAGCCAAATCAGCACGAATATCATCTGATCCCCGACCGCAGCCATTACCTGGATTATGAGCCGCATCGGGTGCTGGAAGTCTATGCACACTATGCCGGCGGCCGCGACAAGGTCCCGGTACGCCCGCTCTACTCGGCATCGCTCAACGAGGTGCCGGCGGCCTCTGAGATCAGCTACACCGTTCGCCGCCTGCCGCGACGGCGCACCGTGGAAGAGAAGCGCGTCGGCGTCTCCTCGGACTACACCGGCACCGACATGTTCATTTCGCTCAGCGAGCTCGGCGGCGTCGGCGACGACGAGCCGATCGCCGAGCTGAGCGTGCGGGCCTTGTGCTCAAACCGGCACCTGACCGAACATTTGCCGATCGGCGTTGGCGGCGCCGATTTCCGCCTGGTCGACGATGTCACCCTGGACCTCGTTTGCGCGGCCGGGCCGACGGCGCCGCGCGAGCCCATCATCAGGCAGCTGCGCAGCCGCAGCGAGACCGCCCACACCGGCACCGTCACCTGGAGGCTGGTCAACCTGCTTTCGACCAATCATCTGGGCCTCGTCGATCGCGGCGCCGGGCGCAATGCCGAGGCGGTGCGGGAAACCCTGTCGATCTTTGCCGAGATGGCCGACAGCGCGACCGAGCGCCGCATCCGCGGCGTCCGCCATGTCGACAGCCGCCCGATCGTCCGGCGCATCCGCCAGCGCAGCGGCGTGGGCGTCGGACGCGGCATCGAGATCACCGTCACGGTCGACGAGAAGGCCTTCGAGGGCACCGGCGCGTATCTGCTCGGCGCCGTGCTCGACCGCTTCTTCGCCGAATATTCCGGTTTCAATCATTTCACCCAGACCGTGATCCGCTCGGTCGATCGGGGCGAGATCATGCGATGGCCCCCACGCATGGGACTGCGCAAACCGCTATGAGCCGCAGCCACCAGATGTCACGCCTGTTGCGCGATCTTGAGACGGAGCCGTGGCGGTTCGATTATTTCACCGTCCTCAGGCATCTCGAGCGCACCTGCGAAAACCGGCCGCGCATCGGCGACAGCGCAGCATTGCGTGACGAGATCGTCGTGCTCGGCCAGGACCCGTTCATGGACTTTCCGGCCTCGAACCTGGCCCGCGTCGAGCAGGCCGAGGCCAGGCCGCTCAGAGTCTTTGTGAAATACATGGGATTGCTGGGGCCTCAAGGTGCCTTGCCGCTGGCCATGACCGAGGAAGCGCATCATTACGTCCTCGCCAACGACGACGCCTTTCCGCGCTTTCTGGATATTTTCAATCATCGCTTCATTCAATTGTTCTTCCGCGCGTGGGCCAATTCGCGGCCGATTGCCCAGCACGACCGTCCGAAGCAGGACCGGTTCTGGGCCTATGTCGGCTCTGCCATCGGCATCGGCTCCGAGCCTTACAGGCACCGCGACAGCATTCCCGATGCTGCAAAACTCCGCTTTGCTGGTTTGCTCGGCGCGCAGGCAAGGTCCGCATCGCGGCTCGCCGGCGCCATCTGCGGGCTGTTCGGCATCAAGGCGGAAGTCGAGGAGTTCGTCGGGACGCGGCTGACGCTGGATGAGCAGGAACACACCATCCTGAGCCGTCGTCACAACGTGATCGGCCAGGGCGCGATGCTTGGCCGCGGCGTGTACAGTGTGCAGGACAAGATCAGGGTGCGCATCTACACGAGGTCGCTTGCGCAATACATCCGATTCCTGCCGAGCGGCGACCTCTGCGAACCGCTCGCCGATCTCGTCTATCTCTACAACGGCGCCCAGCTCGATTGGGATGCCGAGCTCGCCATTCCCTCAGCCGCGGTCGAACCCTTGCGCCTCGGCCGGTTCGGGCAACTGGGCTGGACCAGCTGGATGGCGCCGGTGTGGAGCACGACACAGGCATATCGGCACGACGCCAGATTTCATCCTGCGGAACGGATGGAGCGAAAGCGGCGAATCAACCGGGCCGGCAGCAAAGGAGACGCCAATGGTCGACATCAGTCTTGAGGCGGTGGCCGGCAAGCTCAATCGCGTCGGCTACGAGGCCTTGTTCAAGGCCCTGCGCCAGGCCAAGGGAGCCGGCAATCGCAATGTCGAGCTCGCCCACTGGCTGGCTCACGTCCTGCAGGACGACACGACCGATATCGCGCTCACGGCCGATCATTTCGGGCTGGACCGCAACAAGCTCGTCACCGACATCAACGCTGCGATCAGCGGATTTCGCAAGAACGAAACCGAGATGCCGACGGTGTCCAACACCATGATGGACCTGCTCGACCGCGGCTGGCACTACGCCACGCTGTTCTTCGGCGAGACCCAGATCAGGACCGGCCACGTTCTGGTCGGTGCCATGCAATCGCGCGACCTCGACCGCGCGCTCAGGAACGTATCGTCCGAGTTCGGCAAGATGTCGGTGAACGTCCTGACCGGCGAGTACCGCAAGATCTGGGCGGCCTCCGAGGAGGAAACGCTGCGGCCCATGGATGGCTCGGGCCTTGCGGCTGCGCCGGGCGCCGCTCCGCCGCTGTCCGGTGCGCGCGGCACCACGCCGCTCGACCGCTTCGCGCAGGACCTGACGGCCAAGGCGAGGTCCGGCGAGATGGACCCGATCCTCGGCCGCGACGACGAGATCCGCCAATTGATCGACGTGCTGATGCGGCGGCGACAGAACAACCCGATCCTCACGGGCGAGGCCGGCGTCGGCAAGACCGCTGTCGTCGAAGGCTTCGCGCAGCGCATCGCAGCAGGCGAGGTTCCGCCGCCGCTCAAAAATGTCCGGCTCTGTGCGCTCGACATCGGCCTGATGCAGGCCGGCGCCTCGATGAAGGGCGAGTTCGAGCAGCGGCTGCGCTCCGTCATCGACGAGGTGCAAAGCTCCCCGATCCCGGTCATTCTCTTCATCGACGAGGCCCACACGCTGATCGGCGCCGGCGGCTCCGCGGGCACCGGCGACGCGGCCAACCTCTTAAAACCTCCGCTCGCCCGCGGCACCTTGCGCACCATCGCTGCGACCACCTGGGCCGAGTACCGCCAGTATATCGAAAAAGACCCGGCGCTGACCCGGCGCTTCCAGCCCATTCAGGTCGACGAGCCCGACGTCGAGACCTGCTGCGTGATGCTGCGCGGGCTGCTCGGCCCGATGGAAAAACATCATGGCGTGCGCATTTCCGACGCCGCCATCAAGGCCGCCGTGAACCTCTCGCATCGTTACATCCCCGCGCGGCAGCTTCCGGACAAGGCCGTGAGCCTTCTGGATACCGCCGCCGCGCGGGTCGCAATCAGCCAGAGCGCGGTCCCCGCGCTGATCGAGGACGCGCGTGCCGCCATCACCGCACGTGAGACCGAGCGCGCAGCACTCGCCAGCGACGGCGATCTCGGAATCGAGGACAAGGATCGGATGGCGGCGCTCGATGCCGATATCGCAGCCCACAAGGACAAGCTCGCCGGCCTTGAAGCCGAATGGGCGATGGAGCAGGCCCTGGTCAAGGAGATCAGGAGCATGCGGGAGATCCTGGCAGACGCAAAGCCGTGCGAGAACCAAGCCGCGAAGCGTGGCGAATTGCGTAGCAAGTTCAATGCGCTGGACGCCACCGCGCCCGAAAAACGCATGATCTATGCCCATGTCGATGAGCAATCGGTTGCTGCCGTGGTGTCGGACTGGACCGGCATCCCGGTCGGCCGCATGGTCCGCGACGAGGTCGAAGCGGTTCTCAGGCTGCCGGAGATTCTCAATCGGCGGGTGATCGGCCAGTCGCACGGCCTCGCCATGATCGCGCGGCGCATCGAGACCAGCCGCGCAAAACTCGACAATCCCTCAAAGCCGATCGGCGTGTTCATGCTCGCCGGCCCCTCGGGCGTCGGCAAGACCGAGACTGCGCTCGCGCTGGCGGAGGCGCTTTATGGCGGCGAGCAGAACATGATCACCATCAACATGTCCGAGTTTCAGGAGGCGCACACGGTCTCCTCGCTCAAGGGCGCGCCCCCCGGCTATGTCGGCTACGGCGAAGGCGGCCGCCTAACCGAGGCGGTCCGGCGCAAGCCCTACAGCGTGATCCTGCTCGACGAGGTCGAGAAGGCGCATCCGGACGTGCACGAGATCTTCTTCCAGGTGTTCGACAAGGGTTTTATGGACGACGGCAACGGCCGGCGGATCGATTTCAAGAACACGCTGATCATCCTGACCACCAATGTCGGCACGGACCTGATCATGGGTCTGTCCGGTAATTCGACGTGTCGCGACGATCCGGAACAGCTTGCGGTAAAACTGCGGCCGGCGCTGCTCGAGGTGTTTCCACCCGCGCTGCTCGGACGCATCGTCACCATTCCCTATTTCCCGCTGTCGAACACCGTGCTCGACGGCATCGTCCGCCTCCAGCTTGGCCGGATCGGGCAGCGCATTCGCGACAATCACGGCGCTGCGTTCGCCTACAGCGACGCCGTGGTCGATCATATCGTCTCAAAATGCAACGATCCGGATTCCGGCGGCCGCATGATCGACAACATCATCACCAACTCGCTGCTGCCGGCGCTGTCGCGCGAGTTTCTCAAAAAATCGCTCGCCAAGGAGCCGATCACGCAGGCACGAGTCGGAATCGAGAACGGCGATTTCGCCTATGCCTGGGGTTGAGCGAATTGCCGGCATTGCCGCCCGTCCGTGACGATCGGGAAACTGCCCTCATCTGAGCGCAGGATGCAGGGAATGACGCCAGCGATTTCAGGGTAGGATCAACCGCCTCCGCGGCGCTGAATTGCCGCGCCACGGTCAAATTGGACATGATCCGCATGCGCAATCTGGCCATCGGGCCAGCGTTGCAATCCCCTGTCGACTTGAAAAGCGATCTCGGTCTGTTCTATCTGTCCATGGCGCATGACCTTTCCGTCGTGCGCCAATGCCGCCCGCACGCGTTCGCCGGCGGCAGCCGTCACCCGTCCCCCTCGCCTGAGATCACCGTCACGGATTTTTCGACATGAAGCAAGATACCGGCAACCTGGTCACCGGCGTTGAGACAATCGATTTCGAACTCCGCCGCTCGGCCTTGCAGGCGCGGCGCAACGCCAAATGGAACCAGTATGAGCCGGATGTGCTGCCGGCCTTCGTCGCCGAAATGGATTTTGCAGTCGCAGCCCCCATCCAGGCCGCGATCGAGCGTATCGTGCATGATGGCGACTACGGCTATCCGCAGCGCGGCGGCCAGCGTATCGACGCGGCCATCGCCGCAGCCTTCATCGCCCGCATGAAGACCCACTACGGCTGGGATGTATCGCCCGGACTCGTGGTGCCGATCTCCGATCTCGTCCAGGGGACCTTTGCGCCGATCCTCGCCTTTTCCGACCCCGGCGATGGCGTCATCCTGCAGACCCCGAACTATCCGCCATTCCGCGAAGCGATCGCGACGACGGAACGCCGGCTCATCTCTCTTCCGATGCGCGACGACGGCACGCGCCACGTGTTCGATCTCGGCGAACTCGCGCCCGCCGCCTGCAAGGACGCGCGGATTTTCGTCTTGTGCAATCCGCAGAACCCGACCGGGCGGGTTTTTCAGCGCGACGAACTGCTTGCGATCGCCCGATTTGTGATCGAGCACGATCTGATCGTGATTTCCGACGAGATCCATTCCGACCTCGTCTATGACGGCCACCGGCATATTCCCTTCGCTTCGCTGGGCGCTGATGTCGCGGCACGCACGGTCACGCTCAACTCGGCGACCAAGAGCTTTAACATTCCGGGCCTGCGCTGCGCCGTCCTGGCCTTCGGCAGCGACGAGCTCCGTGCCCGCTTTCACAAGCGGATTCCATCCCGGCTCCTGGGAGGATGCAACATCATCGGCGTCGATGCGACGGTCGCGGCGTGGACGGAGTCCCAGCCCTGGCTCGACGCCGTCATGGCGCATCTCACCAAGGCGCGAGACCTGGTGACGGAAGTGCTGCGCACGGAAGTTCCCGGCGTGCGCTTCCATGTGCCCGAGGCGACCTATCTCGCCTGGCTCGACTGCCGAGGGATCAAGCAGCCAGGCTCGGCCTTTCAGTTTTTTCTTGATCAGGCGCGCATCGCCTTCAGCGCCGGTGAGAACTTTGATCCGGATTGCGCAGGATTCGTTCGGCTCAATTTTGCGACGTCGATGCCGATCCTGCAGGAGATCCTCGATCGCTTCGTCAGGGCCGTCAAACAGACCTCCTGACCATCGCCTGCGAAGAATGATGGCAACAAGAAGGCTTGCCATCGCCACGACGCACGCTTGCGCAATCGCACGCCAAGGGCTTGCCGGTATTTTCGGCTTGATCGCTTTTCTGCGTCGGGCCTAGAATTTGGGACCGTGTTCCGAAATTTGGAACTCACTGGTCCTGGACCGCCACCCCATGAGCGCGCTCACCAACGCCATCCAGATCCTGCGCTGCTTTTCGACCAGGCGGCCCGATCTGTCGTTTGCGGATGTGATGGCGCTGACCGGCAAGCCGAAGAGCTCGACCTCGCGGCTGCTGCGTTCCCTGCGCGACTGCGGACTGCTCGAGCAGGATGCTCACACCAGGCGCTATCGGCCGGGCCTCCTCACCTTCGAACTCGGCAGGCTGCACCGGGCGCATGACGACCTGATCGATACCGCCGAGCGCGAACTGCGCGAGGTGTGCGCGCGCACCGGTCACACCGGCTACATCGCGGTGCTCGACCACGGCTATGAGCAGGTCGTGCTGCGCATCGTGCCCGGCTCGAATCCGCTCAGGGTGGTCAATCCGCCCGGCCAGCGTACGCCGGCACTCATCACCTCGAACGGTCGCGCCATGCTGGCCCGTCTCTCCGACGCGGACATTCGCGCGCGTGTGCCGACGCCCTATCCGACGCTGCCGCGCAACTCGCCGCAGGATTTTGCGCAACTGATGGGGCGCCTGGAGGAAATCCGGCGCACCGGCGTCTCGGACGCGGCGGACGAAGCCATCGAGGGCGTCGCAAGCCAGGGTTTTGCGCTGGCCAGCGGCGAAACCGGCGAGCTGATCGGGATTGCCGTGTCCTATTCGGTGCAGGCGACCACGGCTGTCGAACGCGCCAATGTCCGCAGCGAATTAGGCGCATTGGCGGACAGGCTTCGGCGCATGACCGGCGATCCCACAGGCCAGATCGCCCCGCCGCTGCGAACCGGGACGAGAGCGCGATGAGCATGGCCGCCGCCCGCACCAACGGCTTTGCACTCCTCCTGCTGCCGAGCGCCCTGCTCTTCGCGCTCTTCTTCTTCGTTCCGATCGGATTGATGGCTGTGATGAGCCTCTTGACCGGCAATCCGGTCGTCGCCGCCAATGTCGGCTTCACTGCGCGGCATTACCTGCGCATCGCGAGCGATCCCTACTATCTCGAGGTGATCTGGACCACGATCCGGATCGGGCTCTGGACCACGCTCATCTCGCTCCTGATCGGTTATCCGCTGGCGCACTGGATGGCGCGGATCGGGAGCCGCGCGGGGCACGCCGCGCTGCTGATGGCGGTGCTGGCGCCGATGCTGACCGGCATCGTGGTGCGCACCTTCGCCTGGATGGCCTTGCTCTCCGACAAGGGTGTCATCAATCAGATCCTGGCGTCGCTCGGCCTGACGACAAAACCCGTGCAGCTGATGTACAACGAAACCGGCATCGTGATCGGTCTGGTGCACATCTATGTGCCGTTCATGGTGCTGACCTTGACCGGCGTGATCGGCCGCATCGACACGAGGTTGGAACAGGCGGCTGAAAATCTCGGCGCAAGCCCGCTGCGCAGCTTTCTCGAGGTGACGCTGCCGCTCAGCCTGCCCGGCATTTTGGCCGGATCGCTTCTGGTCTTTGCGCTGTCGATCAGCGCCTATGTCACGCCGATCCTGCTCGGCGGCTTCCAGATCATGACGCTGCCGATCCTGATCTATCAGCAGATATCGGCGAATTTCAACATCGGCCTCGCCGCAGCGCTCGGCATGGTGCTGCTGCTGGTGTCCCTCATCCTCATCGTCGCCTACAACCGCGTGCTCGGCCTGGTCTCAGGTCAGCGCGATCTGCAGTGAGGCCGATGATGTCGCCGCTCGCCCCACGTGCGCCTTCGCAAGATTTTTCGGCCGCATTGACTGCGGGATCGAGCCTAAACGATCGCCAGCGTGCCCCCTCGCAGTCCCGACCGCTCGCCGCAAGGAAGCGGATGCGCCCCGGCCGCGCACTCTATCTCGCCGTCAACATCGCTGTCCTCATCTTCCTTCTGGCGCCGATCGCCATCGTCGTGGTGTTCGCACTCAACCCGACGCCCTTCATCCAGTTTCCTCCCGTCGGCGTCTCGCTGCGCTGGTTTCAGAAATTCTTTGCAGCGCGCGACTTCATGCATGCGCTCGGCTTCAGTCTAGAGGTCGCCGCGCTGACGACGGCCTGCGCCACCCTGCTCGGCGGATGCGCCGCGCTAGCGATCGCGCGAGGCAACCTGCCGGGGGCACGGCTCGTGCTCGCGGTGATGCTGTCGCCCCTGATGCTGCCGGCCATTCTCACCGGCCTCGCGCTGTTCCAGGCCTATGTGCTGCTCGACGTCGGACGCCCGCTCTGGGGCCTCGTCGCCGGCCACACGCTGGTCACGATCCCCTATGTGGTGCGCACGACGCTCGCGGTGCTGCACAATTTCGACCTGCGCCTTGAAGAAGCCGCGCGCAATCTCGGTGCAAGTCCGGGCCGCACCTTCTTCGAGGTGACGCTGCCGCTGGTCAAGCCAGGCGTGCTGGCCGGTGCGATCTTTGCCTTCATCGTCTCCTTCGATCAGTTCCCCGTGTCACTATTCCTGGTCAGTCCGGGCAACGAGACGCTGCCGATCACGCTGTTCAACTATCTGAAGTTCGATCTCGACGGCACCATCGGTGCCGCTTCGGTCGTATCGATCCTGCTCGCCTTTCTTGTCGTCCTCGCGCTCGACCGCACCGTCGGCCTGCGCGCCTACGTGAAACTGTAAGGGGAAGGACCTCGCCATGACGCTTGCGCCGAAAGCCCTGCACCGCCGCCATGTCCTCGCGCTCGGTGCCTCACTCGGCCTCAGTGCGCTGGCCGCGCCGCATGTCGCCCGCGCCGATGAGCCGGTGCTGAACATCACCGGCTGGGGCGGCAAATGGGGCGACATTATGAGCAGCGAAGTCGCCCCCGCTTTCGAGAAGGAGTTCAAGTGCAAGCTCCGAACCGACACCGCGCTGCCCTTCCTGCCAAAGCTGCAGGCGAGCTCGCGCTCCGCGCCGATCTATGACGTGCTGCACACCAATTCGAACGAGCAATGGGCCGCGGCCGAAATGGGCCTGGTCGAGCCCAAGATTGATCCAAAACTCGTCCCCAATCTCGCCGACGTCTATCCCTATGCTGTCAGTGACAAGATCGTCGGCGTCTCGATCTTTACCAGCGCCATCGGACTTGGGATGCGCACCGACAAAGGCTATGCCGGCATCACCTCCTGGAAGGAGCTGTGGGACGCCAAATATGACGGCGTCCGCGGCGGCTATGTGATCCCGGTCAACAGCCTCGGCCAAGCCTTTGTGATGATGTGCGGCACGCTGTTCGGCAAGGGCCAGACCGATCTCGACGCGGCCTACGCGGCGCTGGAGAAGCTCAAGCCGATCAAGCTGGTCGATTTCACGGGCGCGATGGAAAAGCTGTTGCTGTCCGGCGAAGTCAGCCTCGGCATCATTCACGATTCCGGCATCTACCGTTATGACGGGCAGAACCAGCCGATTGATTTCGTCACGCCCGGCGAAGGCGTGCTGTCGCTGGAGCAGGTCTTGACCATCACGCCCGGCAGCAAGGTGAAGGAGCTCGCCAACGCCTATGTGAACTACATGCTGCGCCCGGAGGTGCAGAAGCGGCTCGCGGAAACCGTGTGGTATTCGCCGGCGAACAAAAAGGTGAAGCTCGACGCGAAATATGACGCCAGGCTGCTGACCACGCCGGAGAAAGTCGCAAAACTGATCCAGGTCGACTGGAAATGGTACAACGCGCAGAAGGACGCGATCGATTCCCGCGTCAACCGGATCTTTCGGGCATGAGCGCGGCCATCGAGATCGCGGGCGTCAGCAAGATCTACGACGGCGGCGTGCGCGCGGTCGATACGATCGAGATCGACATCCGACAGGGCGAGTTCTTCTCGCTGCTCGGACCCTCGGGCTGCGGCAAGACCACGACGCTTCGGATCATCGCCGGCTTCGAGACCCCGAGCGACGGGGCCATCCGCGTCGATGGCGCGGATATCACCCACGTGCCCGCGCACAAGCGCGACATGGGCATGGTGTTCCAGAACTATGCGCTGTTCCCGCATCGTACGGTCGCGGAAAACGTCGCGTTCGGCCTGCGGATGCGCGGCATCGACAAGCAGACCATTGCAGCCAAGGTGAAGGCGGCGCTCGCCATGGTCGAACTGTCGGGTTTGGAGGACCGCCGTCCCGGGCAACTCTCTGGCGGCCAGCAGCAGCGCGTCGCGCTTGCCCGCGCCATCGTAATCGAACCGCGCGTCCTGCTCTGCGACGAGCCGCTGGGCGCGCTCGACAAGAAGCTGCGCCAGCAGATGCAGTTCGAGCTGAAGCAATTGCAAAAGAGCCTCGGCCTGACCCTGGTGTTCGTCACCCACGACCAGGAGGAGGCGCTGGCGATGTCCGACCGCATCGCCGTGATGAATTGCGGCCGCGTCGAGCAGATCGGCACACCGGTCGAGATCTACGACCAGCCGCTGACCCGCTTCGTCGCCGACTTCATCGGCGACACCAACATCTTTCGCGGCGAACGGGTCGCCACCAATGCCGGGCTCGGCCTTGCGGTCGGCCACGGTCTCATTCTCACGCTACCGACCTCCGCTCCCGGAGGCGGGGTGGTGTCGGTGGCGCTGCGTCCCGAAAAGATCGGGCTGTCGTCCGGCGACACGGAGCACGCTGCCTCTGTGTGCAGCGGCAGCATCGAGAGCACCAACTTCCTCGGCGGCGCGGTGCTCTATCGTATCGCTCTCGACAGCGGACATCGCATCCTTGCGCAACAGCCAAACACCGGCGCCGTATTCGCGCCAGGGCAGATGGTCAAGCTCGATTGGAATCCTGCCGACCTCGTCGTCTTGAAGGACTGATCACATGAACAAGCCATTGAAACACACGCGCCTCGGCGTGGTCGTCATCGGGCAGAGCCCGCGTCCTGCCGTGGCCGCGGAAATTGCTGCCGTCGTGCCCCCCGATGTCGCCATCGAACTGCGCGGTGCGCTGGACGGCATGAGCCGCACCGAGATCGACGCCATCCGGCCGAGGGACGCCGCCGACACGCTGTTCACGCTGCTGCCGAACGGCGATGCGATCACGATCAGCAAGAAAGCAATCGAACTTCGCGCCAGCCTGCAGCTGGCGCAGCTCAAGCACGAGGGCGTCGGAGTCACGATGCTCGCCTGCACCGGCCGGTTTCCCAACCTGTCGAAGGTCGGCCTGTTGATCCTGCCGTCGGTGGTGCTGCACCGCATCGTCGATGCGGTGCTGCCGCGGGGACGGATCGGGGTGTTCTCGCCGCTTCCCGAACAGACCGCATGGATCGAGCGGAAATGGCGGCGCGAGGGCCTCGATGTGGTCGGCGTCACGCTGCGCCCCGGCTCGGACGATGCCGCCGTCGATCGCGCGGCGCGGGCGATGGCGGAAAAACATCCGGACCTCGTGGTGATGGATTGCATGAGCTATTCCAGCGCCAACAAGGCGCGGGTGCGGCTGTCCTATTCGGGACCGGTGATCCTTGCGATCGCGGCGGCCGCGCGCGTCGTCGCGGAGCTCGTGTCGTGAACGAAGCCTCCTTGCGGACGATCAGCCTCGACGACATCGAGTCGCTCGCCGTCGGCGCCTGGATCCTCGGCACCGGCGGCGGCGGCAGCCCCTATCTCGGCCTGCTCAATTTACGCAGACTCTATGCCGATGGCCACCGCGTACAGATGATGTCGCCGCTCGACCTTGCCGACGACGACTGGGTCGCCGTGGTCTCCAACATGGGCGCGCCGCTGGTCGGCCAGGAGCGGCTTGCCGACAGCCGCAGCATCGCGCGGGCCGTGCGCATGCAGGAGGAGATCAACGACATCGCCTTCCGTGCCGTGATGTCGGTCGAGATCGGCGGCGGCAACGGCATGCAGGCGCTGATGGCAGCCGCTCATCTCGGGATTCCCGTGGTCGACGCGGATTGCATGGGCCGTGCCTTTCCCGAAGCGCAGATGACGTCGGTCGCGATCGGGGACTTGCGTCCCTATCCCTGCACGCTCTACGACCCGCGCGGCATCGAGGCCGTGGTGACCAAGGTACCGAGCTGGAAGTGGATGGAGCGCGCAAGCCGAAAAATCTGTGTCGAGATGGGCTCGATCGCCTCGACCAGCAAGGCGCCGCGCACCGGCCGCGAGGTCAAGGACTGGGGCATTCACTTCACCACCACCAAGGCGATCCGCATCGGCCGCGCGGTCGACGCCGCCAACCGCAGGCACGAGGATCCGATCGCCGCGCTGCTCGCGGCTGAGGGCGGCAAAAGCATGTTCACGGGCAAGATCGTCGACGTCGCGCGCCGCACCACGGAAGGATTTTTGCGCGGCAGTGCGATCGTGGAAGGCAGCGATGCCGATCGCGGCCACCGGCTGAAACTCTCGTTCCAGAACGAATGGATCGTCGCCTGGCGCGACAGAGAGCCGATCGTGATGTCGCCGGACCTGATCTGCGTGCTCGACAGCGTCAACGGCCACGGCATCGGCACCGAGACCGTGCGCTACGGCCAGCGCGTCACCATCGTCGCGCTGCCGGCGCCCGCGGTGTTGACGACACCGCACGGTCTCGAATTCGTCGGCCCCCGCGCCTTCGGCTACGACCTCGACTTCCGCTCCCTCTTCTCCCCCGCTGAGGCAGGAGCCTGATGCCATGAAGCGTATCGGCATCGACGTCGGTGGCACCAACACCGACGCCGTCCTGATCTCGGACGAAAAGGTCGTTCACTCGGTCAAGCGTCCGACCACGCCTGACGTGACCTCCGGCATTCTCGATGCGTTGCGGGCGCTACGCGCCAATCCCGCCGCGTCCACATCGGTCGACGCCGTGGTGATCGGCACCACGCATTTCATCAATGCTGTCGTGCAGCGCCGGCATCTGCAAAAGGTCGCCGCGATCCGCATCGGCATGCCGGCCAGCGCGTCGCTGCCGCCGTTCTGCGACTGGCCCGCCGATCTCGCCGGCCTCGTCAACGGCTGCACGTTCATGCTGGAAGGTGGCCATGATTATGACGGCCGCCCGTTCATGCCGCTCGATGTCGCCGGCCTGAAAGCTGCGGCGCGGCAGATCCGCGACATGGGCCTTGGCGCGGCAGCGATCTCCGCGAGCTTCTCGCCGCTCGACCCGAGCCATGAAACCGCGGCGCTCGACATTCTGGCCGAGCTCTGCCCCGATGTCACGGTGACGCTCTCGCACGAACTCGGTCGCATCGGCCTGCTCGAACGCGAGAACGCCGCACTCTTGAATGCCGCACTCAACGATCTCGCCGTCACCACGGTCGCCGCCTTCCGCCAGGCGATCGCTGACAGCGGCATCGCGGCGCCGCTCTATCTGACCCAGAACGACGGCACCGTGATGCAGGCCGAGATCGCCACCGCCTTTCCGGTGATGAGTTTTGCCTCCGGCGCCACCAATTCGATGCGCGGCGCCGCGCATCTCTCCGGCCTCGATGACGCGATGGTGGTCGATGTCGGCGGCACCACCAGCGACATCGGCCAGCTCCGCCACGGCTTTCCGCGCGAGGCCAACGCGGTGGTCGAGGTCGGCGGCGTGCGCACCTTGTTCCGCATGCCGGACCTGCTCTCGATCGGGCTTGGCGGCGGCAGCCATGTCGCGCGGGATCCGGTCCGCGTCGGTCCGCTCAGCGTCGGCTACCGCCTGACGTCGGACGCGCTGGTGTTCGGCGGCAGGCAGCTGACCGCGACCGATATTGCCGTCGCCGCCGGCCTCGTCGAGATCGGCGACCGCACGCGCGTCGCAAAACTTCCCAAACAATTGATCGACGCCGCGCTGTCCGACGCGCAGCGCAAGCTGGAAGAGGACATCGACCGCATGAAGACCGAGGCCGGCGACGTGCCGCTCTTGGCGGTCGGCGGCGGTGCTTTTCTGGTGCCCGATCGCCTGCCCGGCATTTCCAGGATCGTCCGTGTACCGCATGGCGACTGCGCCAATGCGGTGGGTGCGGCAATCGCACAGGTTTCGGGCGAGGCCGACCAGGTGTTTCGCGAGCTGTCGCGCGACGAGGCGATCGCGGCGGCCCGCGGCATTGCCGAAGACCGTGCCGTCGAGGCCGGCGCCGAGCGCAAGACACTCAAGACGGTCGATGTCGAAGACATGCCGATCGCCTATCTGCCGGGCAACGCGCTCAGGGTCCGCGTCCGCGTCGCCGGCGCGCTGGCGAAGCCCAGCGTGCCGGCAGCGGCGTAATCGGCTTTCCAGCGCAAGACACGGCGTCCTCAAAATCGCCGATGCGTTCGTGTGCGCCGTGCATCGCGAATACAGCCGCTCGCAACACCTAACAACATCTAACGGGCGGACGCCGCTGCTTTGGTGCAGGTTGGCGCTCATCACGCGATTGGGATTTCGAGACGATGGCCGGTCGCGTTACCGGTCCGGCCCCTTATGGGAGAACAATCATGTCAGACCCCGTCGATCAGGATCGCCGCAGCTTTCTTGGCACTGCTGCGATGACATTCGCCGCGGCCCAGTTCTCTTTCAGCGGCTCCGCCGATGCGCAAGCGAGCAGGACCAAGCCTGTCATCACAGGCACGATCAAGCCGGGGGCCAACACGTCCTTCGCCTCGCTGAAACAGATCGATGCCGGGCTGCTCAATGTCGGCTATGCCGAAGCAGGCCCCGCCGATGGCGAGCCGGTCCTGCTGCTGCATGGCTGGCCCTATGACATCCACGCCTTCGTCGATGTCGCGCCGCTGCTGGCCTCGGCCGGCTATCGCGTCATCGTGCCCTATGTCCGCGGTTATGGCACGACGCGCTTCCTCTCCGAGGCAACTGTCCGCAACGGACAGCCGGCGGCCATTGCCGTCGACACCATCGCACTGATGGACGCGCTCAAGATCGAGAAAGCGACGCTTGCCGGCTTCGACTGGGGCGCGCGCACGGCCGACATCATGGCCGCGCTCTGGCCCGAGCGCTGCAAGGCGCTGGTGTCCGTCTCCGGCTACCTGATCGGCAGCCAGGAAGCAGGCAAGATGCCGCTGCCGCCGAAGGCCGAGCTGCAATGGTGGTACCAGTTCTATTTCGCGACCGAGCGAGGCCGCGCCGGCTACGACAAATATCGTCACGATTTCTCAAAGCTGATCTGGCAGCTCGCGTCGCCGAAATGGAATTTTGACGACTCGACCTTCGAGCGCAGCGCGAAGGCGTTCGACAATCCCGATCACGTCGCGATCGTGATCCACAATTACCGCTGGCGGCTTGGGCTGGCCGAGGGCGAAGCGCGCTATGACGAGTTCGAAAAGCGCCTGGCGCAGGGCCCGGTGATCAGCATCCCCACCATCACCATGGAGGGCGACGCCAACGGAGCGCCGCATCCGGAGCCTGCCGCCTACGCAAAAATGTTTTCGGGCAAATATTTGCACCGGACCATCACCGGCGGCATCGGCCACAACCTGCCGCAGGAGGCCCCGCAGGCCTTTGCGGAAGCGGTCATCGACGTTGCGGCCGAGGCCTGATCCGCCATCCGGACTTGGCAATCTTCGGACTGACCAAGAACCGTGATAAGGAGTCCAGCTCCAACCATAAGGAGTTATATTTGTGCGCAGATACATCGCTCTCGCCGCGCTGCTGGCGATCGTGCTGATCGCGCTCGTTCAGTTCGGCCCATCCATCCTGTACGGCGGATGATCGCGTGGCTTATCAGGAGCGTTCGAGACGCTCGCGATAGGCCTCCACGCCCACGACGAGGCTTTTTCCGGGCAACCACTCTCCTGTTTCATCCATGAGGCCGGCCTCCAGCATCGCAGCGGCACACGGCCAGTGCAGGTCGACCCACGCCGATATCTTCGCTTCCGCCATGCCCTCGCGCCGGCAGATGCGCGCCGCCATTTCCCTGGCCAGCGGCTCGATGTTCGAGGAACTCATCAGGCGTCCGCACGCTTTTGATCGGGGGTTCAGCTAGCCTTCGCGCGGGTCGATTTCAAGGCAATGGCGGCGCCGCACTCCCTGCGACACACCGGAACGCGAGCTGCGCATTCGCCGTCATTGCGAACGACCCGTCCGCCGAAGCTCAACGAGCGAAGGCGGAAGTGAAGCAATCCAGAGCCGCACGTCCGACTCTGGATTGCTTCGGAGCTACGCTCCTCGCAATGACGAGATCTCATACGCCGGCAGGTTTTCGCGCCAACCGCCGATACAGTTCGGCATATTGCTTGGCCGGCCCGCGCCAGGAGACGTCGGTCGCCATGCCGTTGAGCTGCAGCCGCCGCCACGTGCATTTGTCGTGAAAGGCAAAGGCGGCCCGGCGCAGCGCGCGGGCGAGCTGTTCAGCGGTGACCGGAGCGAACTTGATGCCGGTCGCGGCAGCCGCGGCATCGGCCGGATCCAGCACGGTATCTTCCAGGCCGCCGACGCGCGAGACGACCGGCACGGCGCCGTAGCGCAGGGCGCAGAGCTGTGTCAGCCCGCAGGGCTCGAAGCGCGAGGGCACCACCAGCGCATCGGCGCCGGCCTGGATCAGATGCGCCAAGGATTCATCGTAGCCGATGAAGACGCCGACCCGTTCGGGATTGGCGCGGGCCGCCGCCGAAAAGCGCTCCTGCAAGTCGGCATCGCCGCTGCCGAGCAGCGCGAGCTGCATGCCCTCGTCCAGCAGCGCCGGCAGCACCTCGAGCAGGAGGTCGAGCCCCTTCTGCCAGGACAGGCGGCTGATGACGCCGACCAGGCATGAATCGGCAAACGGCTCGAGGCCAAGGCGCTGCTGCAGGGCGGCCTTGTTGGCGGGCCGTGGCGCGAGATCCCTGGCATTGAAGCGGCCCGGTATCTGCGGGTCGGTCGCCGGATTCCAGACCCTGACATCGATGCCGTTGAGGATGCCGCTGAGCGCGCCCGATCGTTCGCGCAGCAGCCCGGCGAAACCCATGCCGCCCTCCTCGTCGAGGATCTCCTTGGCGTAGGTCGGCGAGACCGTCGTGATGTGATCGGCGAACTGCAGGCCGGCCTTCATGAAGCTGACCTCACCAAAGTATTCGAGGCCGTGCATCGTGAAGGACTCCCACGGCAAGCCGATGCGGCCCAAAAGGTCCCGCGGAAAGCGGCCCTGATAGGCGAGGTTGTGCACCGTCATCACGGTGGGCGGCCGCGGCCGGCCGCTGTAGTGCAGGTAGGCCGGCGCGAGCCCTGCCTGCCAGTCATGCGCATGCACGACGTCAGGCGCGAAGGCCGGAACGGCGCCGAGGCCGATGTCGGCGGCGATGCGCGAGAGCGCCGCAAAGCGCACGCCGTTGTCAGGCCAGTCCACTCCCTCTGACGTCACATAGGGATTGCCGGCGCGGGCATAGAGATGCGGCGCGTCGAGCACGAACAGCTCTAGCTCATCCGCTCTGCCAAGCAGCAGCCGGCCGGCACCGCCAAAGAACTCCGGCCAGCGCAGCACCTCCTCCGCCGTCCCGACCGCGCGCATCACCTGGGGATAGCCGGGCACCAGGGTGCGGACCTCGACGCCTTCCGCTTTCAGCGCGGGCGGGAGCGCGCCGGCGACATCGGCGAGGCCGCCGGTCTTGATGATGGGATAGATCTCGGAGGCGACCGACAGGACGCGAACGCTCATGCATTCAGCCCGTCGATCATCGGCTGCGTGATCAGGCAGAGGCCTTGCGGCGTAGTCCGGAACCGCCTGGCATCGAGCTCGGGATCTTCGCCGACCACCAGCCCTTCCGGAATCTGCACGCCGCGGTCGATCACGACATTGCGCAGCCGCGCATGCCGGCCAACATCGACATAAGGCATGATCACCGCATTCTCGACCTTGGCGTGCGAATGCAGGTGCACGCCGGTGAACAGCAAAGAGCGCCGCAGCGACGCGCCCGAAACGATGCAGCCGCCGGAGACCAGCGATGTCACCGCCTCGCCGCGGCGCCCCTCTTCGTCATGCACGAATTTTGCCGGTGGCGTGATCTCCGCATGGGTCCAGATCGGCCAGGCGCGGTCGTACAGGTCGAGCTCGGGGAGAACGTCGGTCAGGTCGATGTTGGCCGACCAATAGGCGTCCACGGTGCCGACGTCGCGCCAGTAGCTGCGCGGATCGTCGCCGGCGCGGACGCAGGACCGGCTGAATTGATGCGCCACCGCGCGGCCGTTCTCGACGATATAGGGGATGATGTCCTTGCCGAAATCGTGGCTGGAATTTTGATCGTTGGCGTCGCGGCGCAACTCGTCGAACAGGAATTTCGCATCGAAGATATAGATGCCCATGCTCGCCAGCGACTTGTCCGGCTTGCCAGGCATCGCTGGCGGGTCGGCCGGCTTCTCGACGAAGGCGCGGATATTGTCGTCCGCGTCGACGTCGATGATCCCGAAGCCGCTGGACTCGACGCGCGGCATTTCAAGGCATCCGACCGTGACGTCGGCGCCGCGGTCGACATGCTGCTGCAGCATGATCTCGTAATCCATCTTGTAGATATGGTCTCCGGCCAGCAGCACGATGTAGCGGCAGTTGTGAGCCTCGATGATGTCGATGTTCTGGTATACGGCATCCGCCGTCCCGAGATACCACATGTTCTCCGAGACGCGCTGGCTGGCCGGGAGGATGTCAAAGCTTTCGTTGCGCTCGGGGCGGAAGAAATTCCAGCCCATCTGCAGGTGGCGGATCAGGCTGTGGGCCTTGTATTGGGTCGCGACCGCAATGCGGCGGATGCCGGAGTTGAGGGCATTGGACAGCGCGAAATCGATGATGCGCGACTTGCCGCCGAAATAGACCGCGGGCTTGGCCCGCCGGTCGGTCAGCTCCAAAAGCCGGCTGCCACGCCCGCCGGCGAGGACGAAGGCAAGGGCATGCCGCGCGAGGGGCTCGTTGGCGACGGGTCGCATGTTGTCCTCCCTTGACTTAACCAACCCGCAAGGCGGGCCAGTCGTTCCCAAAGCCTTCAGCCACAGGTGGAAGGCCGGGCTTACAGGATGGACTTTAGCGGGGGGAAGGACCGCCTGAAAAGGGGCAAAAGGCACGTCCGGCGCGGAGCACGACGAGACTGGTTACCACATCCACGATGGAGGTGCGCTCCCTCCCCCGCCAGCGGGGAGGCGAACGCGTTCGCGGATCCGCAGCCGCAAGCTACGAAGCGCGCAAGCGCCGATAAAGTTCGGTGACCTCGCGCTGCCAGGGCGGGTCGGCGCCGGCGCGGGTGCAGGTCACCGCGGCGCAGGCGCAGGCGAAGGACAGCGCGCGGCGAAGCTCGTCCAAACCGGCGGCCCGCAGCTTGCCTCGCGCGATGCAGCCGAGTTCGCGCAGCGCGAACAACAGCGCGGCCTGAAAACTGTCGCCGGCGCCGATCGTGTCGACGACCTCGATTCGCGGCGCCTGGACCTCGACCATCCCAACGCTCTGGTGCCAGGCCTGCGCGCCGTGATTGCCGCGGGTGATGACGACGAGGCTCGGTCCACGCGGCAGCAGGGCAGCGGCCCTGGCCGCATAGTCATCGTCGCCATAAAGATAGGTGAAGTCGACGTCCGACATCTTGATGAGATCGGCGCCCTCGGCGAACCCATCGATGCGGGCGCGATAGGCCTCCCGGTCCTTGACCAGGTTCGGCCTGCAGTTCGGATCGAAAGCGATGGTCGCGCGCGGTTTCGCGGCCGCGATCAGGGCCAGAGTCTCCGCGGCTCCCTGCTCGTGCACCAGCGTGGTCGATCCGACGTGGAGCGCCTCGACACGATCCAGCGGGACGGTGTCGCGTGAAAAAGTCCATTCGCGCGCGGCGGTCGCGGCGTCATAGAAAGCATATTGCGATTCGCCGCCGACGATCCGCACGAAGGCCAGCGTGGTCTGGCGATCGCTGCGGGTGGCGGGCGCGATGTCGACGCCCGAAGCGGCGGCGTGATCGGCGATCATGCGGCCGAACAGGTCGGTCGAGAGGCCGCCGACGAATCCGGTCGGCGCGCCAAGGCGCGAAAGACCCACCGCGACGTTGAGGCACGATCCACCGACCGCCGGCCGCACGGCCTCGCGGCCGTCCGAGGCCATCACGGGGACGAAATCGATCAGCGCATCGCCACAGCTGAGGATCATGCCTTCGCCCTTTCGCGTTCGGCGGCGTCGCGCTCAGAGCTGCGCATCGCCTCGCGGCTGTCGCGATCGAGGCGGCGCAGCAGCGAATAGACCTTGCGCTTGCTGCGATGGAACTCGGCCATACCCGGTGCGGCCTTCTCGGTAAGGCGGCCGAGCGCCGACATCGCCGCCATGGTCTCGCTCAGGGAGCCATAGGCGCCGGCCGCGACGGCGCCGAGCATGGCCGCGCCGAGCAGCACCGGCTCGGGGGTCTGCGGCAGCGCCACCGTCAATCCGGTCGTATCCGCCATGATCTGCCGCACCAGCGGGCTGCGCCCTGCCCCGCCGCCCATCACGATGACCTGGCTGCGGACGCCCTGCGCATTAAACGCGTCGATGACGTCGGCAAGCCCATAGGCGAGCCCGCACAGGCCGGCGACAAAGAGCCGCTCCATGGCGCCGATATCGGTATCGAGGTCGAGGCCTGCGATCACGGCCCGCGAGTCCGGATCGGCATGGGGCGAGCGGTTGCCCAAGAATTCAGGCAGCACGTGAATGTCGCGAGCCAAGAGCGCGGCACGGCTGACACTTCCGGCCCGGCCGATGATGCGTTTCTCGAGCAGGCCGATGATGTCGGTGCCCTCCCGCCGCGCCGCATCAGTGGCTTCCGCGTGGCCGGGATGCGACCGGATCAATTGGTCGATCGCAGCACCGGCGGCCGATTGTCCGCCCTCGTTCAGCCAGCTGCCGGGCACCATGCCCTGGTAATACGGCCCCCAGACGCCCGGCACGAAACAGGGATCAGCCGTCGTCGCCATGATGCAGGCGGAGGTCCCCATGATATAGGCGAGACGGTCGCAGACATCGACGTCCGCGCCCGTCGCATCCTTGCCGCCGATAGCGCCGACGCCGCCGGCATGCGCATCGATCAGCGCCGCGCCAACAGGAGTCCCCGGCTCGAGGCCAAGGTCCCGCGCGGCGGCCTCGGTCAAGCCGGCTCCGATCGGCGTCCCCGGCGCGACGATGTCGGTGCCGATCCGCCGATACTGGTCGGACACGAAATCCGACAGGCCGACCCGCTCGAAATAGGGCGCGCTCCAGCGCGCCTCGTGCGCAAGATAGTTCCACTTGCACGTCACCGTGCAGGTCGAGCGCGTCGGAGCGTCCGTGGCGCGCCAGGTCAGGTAATCGGCGAGGTCAAAGAAGTGCCCGGCGGCGTCGAAGGTCGTGCGCAGGTGTCGCTTCAGCCAGAGCAGTTTTGGGACCTCCATCTCCGGCGAGATCGAGCCGCCGACATAGCGCAGCACGTCATCGCCGGTGTCGTTGATCAGCCGCGCCTCCGCGATGGCGCGATGATCCATCCAGACGATGACGTTTCGGGCATTGTCGCCGGACGCGCTCACGGTCAGCGGATCGCCGGTCTGGTCGAGCACGACCAGCGAACAGGTCGCATCGAACCCGATGCCGCTGACGGCGTCCGGCGCGAGCGCGGCCTCCGTCATGGCGCTGCGGACGCAGGCGGCGCAGGCCTCCCAGATGTCGGACGAGGACTGTTCGACGATGTCGCCGGCCTCGTACCAGATCCTGATCGGCCGTTTTGCGGTTGCGAGCAGGGTTCCCTTCTCGTCAAAAACTCCTGCCCGCGCGCTCAAGGTCCCGACGTCGACGCCGATGAAGGCCCGCATGCTCGCTCCCGAATGTTTGGGACGAGCTTACCAGCATGTGTAGCCGCCATCGACAAGAACAATGCTGCCCGTCATCAGGCTGGCGGCGTCGGAGGCAAGGAACAGCACCACGGAGGCGATCTCCTCCACCTGCCCCAGCCGCCCCATCGGCGTGCCGCCGATCCAGGCGTCCCACATTTTCGGATTGCTCTTCACGAAGGCGTTCAGCGGGGTCTCGATATAGGTCGGCGCCACCGCGTTGACCCGCACCCCCCGCGCACCCCATTCCGCCGCCAGCGATTTGGTCAGATGGTGCACCGCGGCCTTGGAGGCGTTGTAATAGGATTGTTCCTGCGGCTTGTTGACGATGAAGCCGGACATCGAGCCGACATTGACGATGGTGCCTCCTTTCGCCGCCAGCATGTGCTTGCCGAAGGCGCGGCAGCACCAGAAGGTGCCGTTGAGATTGACGTCGAGAACGTTGAGCCAGTGCTCATCGGTCACGGTCTCGGCCGGGGTCTCGCTGCGTGCAATGCCGGCATTGTTGACCAGAATGTCCACCCGGCCATGGCGCGCGACGAGCTCGTCGGCGAGTTCGGTGACCCGCCGGGAATCGGTCACGTCCATCTCGGCCATCTCGGCCTGAAACCCCTTGGCAGTCAGTTCGGCCGTCGCACTCTTGGCCAGCACCACATCGCGATCGGCGATGATGACGCGCGCGCCGGCCTCCCCAAGCGCCTCGGCGCAGGCCAGACCAATGCCCTGACCGGCGCCGGTCACGATCGCGGTCTTGCCAGGGAGCTTGAACTTTTCCAGATACATCGTCGTCGTCCTATTGGGCTCGCAGCGACTTGCCGTCGCCGTCGAAGCGATGAATGCGCGCCGGCTCCGGCGTCAGCACGACCTTGTCGCCGGTCGTCAGATCGAGCTCGCCGACATGGCGTGCGGTCAGGGTCCCGATGCTGCCGGCCTCGACATAGAGAAAGGTGTCGCTGCCGAGATGCTCGGCGACCATGATGGTGCCCGGCCAGCCCTCGCCCTCACGGCTGATTTTCAGGTGCTCGGGGCGCACGCCGATGGTCGGGGCGCCGTATTTGGCCGCCGCCTCGCCGGTCACGAAATTCATCTTCGGCGAACCGATGAAGCCGGCCACGAACAGGTTGGCGGGCCGCTCATAGAGCTCGAGCGGCGTGCCATACTGCTCGATCTGCCCGGCATTGAGCACGACGATCTTGTCGGCCATGGTCATGGCCTCGACCTGGTCGTGGGTGACATAGATCGCGGTGGTGCCAAGCTGTTTTTGCAGGCGCGTCACCTCGATCCGCATCTGGACGCGGAGCGCCGCGTCGAGATTGGACAGCGGCTCGTCGAACAGGAACGCTTTTGGCTCGCGCACGATGGCGCGGCCGATCGCGACACGCTGGCGCTGGCCGCCGGAGAGTTCGCGCGGCTTGCGGTCGAGATAGGGCGTCAGATTCAGCGTCGCGGCAGCCGCCTCGACCTTGCGGTTGATCTCGTCCTTGGCCAGCCCCGCCATCTTCAGGCCGAACGCGATGTTGCCGCGCACGCTCATATGCGGATAGAGCGCATAGGACTGGAACACCATCGACAGCCCCCGCTTGGCGGGCGGGGTGTCGACCACGTTCTTGCCGTCGATCAGGATCGCCCCGCCGGTGACGTCCTCGAGCCCCGCGATCAGGCGCAGCAACGTGGTCTTGCCGCAGCCGGAAGGGCCGACGAAGACGACGAAGGAGCCGTCGACAATGTCGAGATTGGCGCCCTTGATGATATGGACGGGCCCGAAGGATTTCTGCACATCCCGAAGCGTGATCTGACCCATGTTCAAAAGGCCTTTCTGCTACTTCACCGCGCCAAAGGTCAGGCCGCGGACGAGCTGACGCTGGCTGAACCAGCCGAGCACCAGGATCGGCGCGATCGCCAGCGTGGACGCCGCTGACAGCTTTGCCCAGAACAGCCCTTCCGGAGACGAATAGGACGCGATGAACACGGTGAGCGGCGCGGCGTTCAACGTCGACAGGTTGAGCGTCCAGAACGCCTCGTTCCAGGCCAGAATCAAATTGAGCAGCATGGTGGAGGCGAGCCCCGGCACCGCCATCGGCGTCAGCACATAGACGAGCTCGCGACCAATCGTTGCGCCGTCCATGCGGGCGGCTTCCAGGATGTCGCGGGGGATCTCCTTGAAATAGGTGAACAGCATCCACACCACGATCGGCAAGTTACCGAGGCACAGGATGAAGACGAGCCCCGCCCGCGAGTCGAGCAGGCCGAAATCGCGATAGATCAAATAGATCGGGACCAGCACGCCGACCGGCGGCATCATTTTCGTCGACAGCATCCAGAGCAGCAGATCCTTGGTGCGCTTGGTCGGCGAGAACGCCATCGACCACGCCGCGGGAATCGCGATGAGCATCGCAATCAGTGTCGAGCCGCCCGCGATGATGATCGAATTGAGCGCATGGTGGATGTAGTCGCTGCGCTCCTGAACGGTGACGTAGTTTTCCGTGGTCCAGTGGAAGAACAGGAACGACGGCGGAATGGCAAAGGCTTCGAGCTCGGTCTTGAAGCTCGCCAGCACCATCCAGAGGATCGGGAAGAAGATCAGAAAGCCGACCAGCCAGGCCGCAGCGGTCGAGATCGCTACCTGCCTTCGTGTTGCGATGCGCGCCATGCCTCAGGCCTCCAGATTCCGGCCGACGATCCTGACAAGGAAGAAGGCGACGATGTTGGCGAGGACGACCGCCACCAGGCCCCCGGCGGAGGCGCTGCCGACGTCGTACTGGATCAGGGCCTGGGAATAGATCAGGAAGGCGATGTTGGTGGTCTGCAGTCCCGGGCCGCCGCCCGTCGTGACGAAGATCTCGGCAAACACGGTGAGAAGGAAGATGGTCTCGATCAGGATCACCACCGTGATCGGCCGCGCCAGATGCGGCAGCGTGATGTAGATGAAGGTCGACAGCGCACCCGCTCCGTCCATCTCGGCTGCCTCCTTCTGCTCCTCGTCCAGGGATTGCAGCGCGGTCAACAGGATCAGAGAGGCGAAGGGCAGCCACTGCCAGGACACGATCAGGATGATCGCAAACATCGGCGCATCGTTGAACCAGTCGATCGGGGTCAGGCCGAACAGTTTGGCGATCCAGGCGAACAGCCCCGACACCGGATGCATCAGCAGGTTCTTCCAGACCAGCGCGCTGACGGTCGGCATCACGAAGAACGGCGCAATCACCATCAATCGGACGATGCTGCGCCCGATCACCGGCTGATCGAGCAACAGCGCCAGCAGGATTCCAAGCAGCACGGTCAAGAGCAGCACGGAGCCGACCAGCACCAGCGTGTTCTGCAGCGAGGCCAGGAAGGCGGGATCGGTGAGAAAATAGCGAAAATTCTCGAAGCCGACGAACTGCTCGGTCTCGGCATCGAGCAGGTTGTAATGCAGCGTGGCGAAATAGATCGTGAGCGCGAGCGGCACGATCATCCAGACGAACAGGAGCCCGACGGCCGGCGTCAGCAGCGTGCGCGCAAGGAGTTGCGTCTGTCGGGTCGCCATGTCCCTGGCTCCGTCGATGGCTCTTGGAAAGGGCGGCCATCCGGTTCAGGGTCCTGGATGGCCGCAAGGCTCAGCTCGAAAGCAGTGAGCTCGGGGGATGCGCCTATTTGATGTAGCCGGCGCGCTTCATTTCCCGTTCGGTCGAGGACTGCGCCGCTGACAGCGCCGCATCCACGGTGGTCGAGCCGGATAGTGCCGCGGAGAACTGCTGGCCCACCGCAGTCCCGATGCCCTGGAACTCGGGAATGGCCGCGTACTGGACGCCGACATACGGCACCGGCTTGACGGTCGGCTTGTTCGGATCGGCCAGATTGATCGATTCGAGCGTGGGCTTTGCGAAAGGCGCGACCTTCAGATAGTCGGGGTTCTGGTACAGCGAGGTGCGCGTGCCCGGCGGCACGTTGGCCCAGCCCTCCTTCGAGGCGACCAGCTTGGTGTAGTCCTTGTTGGTGGCCCAGGCGATGAACTTTTCGGCGGCCTCGGTCTTCTTGGAGCCGGCGGGAATGGCGAGGCTCCACGCCCACAGCCAGTTGGCGTTCTTGCCAAGCCCGGTGTTCGGCGCCAGCGCGAAGCCGACCTTGTCGGCGACCTGGGATTGCTTCGGATCGCTCACGAAGGACGCCGCGACGGTGGCGTCGATCCACATCGCGCATTTGCCGGCGTTGAACAGCGCGAGATTCTCGTTGAAACCGTTGGAGCTCGCGCCGGGAGGGCCGGCCTCCTTCATCAGGTCGACGTAAGTCGACAGCGTCTTCTTCCATTCCGGCGTGTTGAACTGCGGTTCCCACTTCTCGTCGAACCAGCGCGCGCCGTAGGAATTGGACATCGCGGTCAGGAACGCCATGTTCTCGCCCCAGCCGGCCTTGCCGCGCAGGCAGATGCCGTAGACACCGGCATTCTTGTCGGTCAGCTTCTTGGCGGCGTCGATCACGAAGTCCCAGGTCGGACTGTCCGGCATTTTGAGCCCGGCCTTCTGGAACAGGTCGGTGCGGTACATGACCATCGAGCTCTCGCCGTAGAACGGCGCGGCATAGAGTTTTCCGGAGACCGACACCGCGTCGCGGATCTTGGGTATGAGGTCGCCGGTGTCATAGTCGGCGCCGAGATTGTCGAGCGGCACCAGCCAGTTCTTCTTGGCCCAGATCGGCACTTCATAGGTGCCGATGGTCAGGACGTCGAACTGGCCACCCTTGGTGGCGATGTCCGTGGTGACGCGCTGGCGCAGCACGTTCTCTTCCAGCGTCACCCATTTCACGGTGATGTCGGGATTCTTGGCCGTGAAGTCGGAGGTCAGCCCCTGCATCCGGATCATGTCGCCGTTGTTCACGGTCGCGATCGTCAGGGTGGTCTCGGCGTATGAGGGGGAAGACAACAAAAGCGCAGTCGCGCCCAGCAGGGCGCCATAGACGTGTTTCACGGGTAACCTCCCTATGTCGCGTTTGGAGTATTGGCCGGCCGCGACGACTTTTCTCGACCGGCTTTTGAGTATATGCCCACGCGTTGAGCGTATGTTCACATCAAAGGATTCGAGTTGTCAAGCACGGCCGCTGCGACTCGCGTTCGGAAAACGGCGTCACGCATGCTGCGCTGCGTTCAAGGACCGGACGGTGCGACGTTGAAAAAGGGCGTTCGCTATTTCTCGAGGATAGCCCGCGCGGTGGCCTCATCGGTGATCAGGCCGTTGACCAGGCGGCCGAGCAGCGCTGCCCGGATCGCCGGCACCTTGGCCTGGCCGAGCGCCGCGCCGATCGTGGTGGCCTGCGCGGGCATTTCGGGTGGAATGCTGGTGAGACGCTTGTTGGTGCCGCCCTTGATCAGCTTGCCCTTGGCGTCATAGGCCCAGCCCGTCACCTCGCCGATCGCCCCGAGCCGCATCATCTCGAACAGCTCCTCGCGGGTGACGAAGCCGTCGACATGGACCTGGGCCTTCTGGTCCATCTGGCCGATCCCGATCAGGCGCAGATCGGCTTTTGCGGCGATCGCCTTCACCTTTGCGATCGGCTCGATCCGGACCATGCGGTTGCGCTCGTCCTCCGACGACATCAGGAACGGCAGCGGCATCGGATAATGGCGCGCGCCGGTGCGGTCGGCGAGCCGGCCGACGGTGTCGAAAAAGCTCGCCGAGCCGTCGGCCGAGATGTTGCCGACCAGGGAGACGATCTGGTGATTCGGCCGCTCGATCGTCGTCGCCCGCTCCACCGCCGCGCGCACCGCACGCCCGGTGCCGAGCGCCACGATGACCGGGGTTTCGGTGCGCAGCGTCACGTCGAGCAGGTTGGCGCAGCGCTCCGCGATACCCGCGGTCGCCTGCGGCGAAGCCGGGTCGGTCGGCACCACCTCGGAGTGCACGAGATCGAAGCGCTGCTTCAGCCGCGCCGCGAGTTCCATGCAGGCCGCAATCGGATGTTCGAGCCGGAAGGTGATCAGCCGCTCGGCCAGGCACAGCGACACCAGCCGCTGCGCGGAAGCGCGCGAGACCTGCAGCATCCTTGCGATCTCGTCCTGGGTATGGCCGGCGATGAAATACAGCCAGCCGGCGCGCGCGGCGTCGTCGAGGCGGGACTTTTCGCTGTCGGCCACCGTCATGACAAAGCTTCTTCGTCCTTCCAGAAATCAACCATCCGGTCAAAAACGCGGTCCGCGCCCGCCTCTCTGAGCATAGCGCGCCCGTCGAGCGACACATAGTGGCTGCCGCCGACAAATCCCCAGACCGTCATGCCCGCCGCTTTCGCCGCAACGACGCCGCTGACCGAGTCCTCGATCACGAGGGTCTTCGCAGGCGCAGCCTGCATCTGCGCGGCCGCATGGAGAAACAGGTCGGGCGCCGGCTTGCCATGCTTGACCATCTGTGCGGTGTAGAGCCGGTCGCCAAAATGCGGCGCAAGTCCCGTCAAGGCGAGCGAAAGCCTGACGCGATCGAGATCGCTTGACGAGGCGACACAGGACCGCACCCTGAAATCCGACAGCAGCAGCGCGATGCCCGGAATCGGTTTGAGCGCGCGCCCAAAACTTTCGCGCAGCCGCAGCCTCAATTCCGGCAGGAAGGTCGCCGGCACCGGCCGGCCGCGATCCGCGCAGTACTGCGTGACGGCGGCCGTGCTGCGCCCGAGAAACAGGCTTAGCGCTTCCTCGACGCTGACCTCGACCCCGATGCCGCCGAGCGTTTCCGACAGGCACTGGCAGCTCAGGAGCTCGCTGTCGACGAGCACGCCATCACAGTCGAAGATGACGAGGTCGGGTTTCGCAGGCTCGGAAATCATCCGGACATTTGATCATATGCCCATGTCATGGGCAATAGCTCAGCCTTCGCCCGACCTGCCGTCCCCTGTCCGCAAGGCGGGCGATCCGGCGCCACGCCACATGCGCGACAGCGTCTCGTCCTTCCTGACCGCTGCGTGCCAGATTGTCGCCACGATATGCAGCGCGACCGCGACGTAGACCAGATAGGCAATCGCGTCGTGCGAGACCTCGCCCGCATGCGCGACGGCGGGACTGCCCGCGACCAGACGCGGCCAACTGAAGAGCCAGAAGAACTTCAGCGAGTAGCCGCCGGCCGAGGTAAACAGATATCCCGTTATCGGCATGGCCAGAAGGACAGCATAGAGCACCCAGTGATTCAGTCGCGCCGCGACCCTTATCAGGAGGGAGTGGGATCGCGGCTCCGGCGGCGCCATGGTCGCGGCGCGCACGATGATCCTGAGGATCGCCAGGAAGAACAGCGTCACGCCGAGCGACTTGTGCACTTCGAGCAGTTCGCGGCGCGGCGAGGTGCCGGGCGCCTGCAGGCCGCAATAGAGGCCGAGCAGCATGGCCGCAATGAAAAGGATTGCACTGACCCAATGGATCCAGCGCAGGCGCCCGTCGTAACTCGTCTCGGTCATTCCACCTCGTCGCCAAAGCCGGCGCCATGCGTTTCATGGCTTGCGTCTCATGGCTCAAGCCATTTCAGAACAATCGTGTCGGGATTTGGAATGGCCGGTCACAAGGTGGTGTCCGATCACGAATACCGCTGTACCATTGCCGGGAAAGAATGCGATCAGGGGTAGCCGGCGCCTGATGTTTCGACCTCGATCGTATCGATCCGCGCCGAGGATTTGCGCTGCCTGAGCTCCTCCGGCGACGTCACGGCGCTGAGACAGAACAGCGTTTTCCGATCCGGTCCGCCAAGAGCGCAGGCGATCGCCCTGCGGCCGGGGACGCGAATGCGCCGCAGCTCGTTGCCATCGCGGTCGATCCGCACGAACGCATCCTCGTTGAAGGACGCGACCCACACGGCGCCATCGCGATCGAGACAGATGCCGTCGGGATCTTTCATCCGGCCGAGCTTCCGCGCGAAGCGCAATCCGCCATCCGGCTCGATCACATATTCGGCCAGACACTCGCCATCCATCTCGGCCACGACCAGCCGGCTGTGATCGGCGGACACGGCGATACCATTGGGAAAGCGCAATCCCTCGGCAACGATGCGGGCCGCTCCGTCCGGCGTCACCAGGATGATGCGGCCGACCGCGCCGCGCTCCGGCGGTACCGGCAGATCGAAACCGAGATCGCCGACATAGGCGCGCCCTGCCCCGTCGACGATCATGTCGTCGATGGTCCCGGTCGCGACACCCGACAGGTCGGCATGGAGCGACAACTCGCCGTCCGCGAAGGTGAACAGGCGCTTGCGAAACATCGTCAGCACGACGATCCGGCCGTCGAGCAGGATACCGAGACCGCAGGGCGTATCGTCCGCGAAGGACGCGTGCTCGGTGCATTCGCCTGCGAGCGTGACGCTGAGCAGCTTCCGCGCCATGCAATCGACGAACCACAGCCTTCCCTCATGCCAGCGCGGGCCTTCATAATAACGGCCCCCATCGAGCAGGGTTTTCAATTCGCTGTCCACGATCTCTGCCAAATGCTTCTCCCCAGCAGGTCCAGCACGAGATCTACATCAAAGGCCCCGGAACAAATCAGCCCATGACGTGGCGAACGGCGGCGCGGGTCAGAAAGCGCAGTTTTTCGTTCAGCGGAAAGCGCGAAAAATTGGTCTTGACCGCACCCGAGGTGAACGCGGTCCGCTTCGAATAATCGATCCGCACGGCAACGACGACGGGTCTCCCGTCAGCCGCGATCGCGTTGGCCTTGCCGATCACGTCGTCGATCGCGGCGTTGTCGTTCATCGGCAGGTAGGCCGCGCCGGTGGCGAGCGCGACGCCCTCGATGTTCAATTTCCCGATCGTGGTGGCCGGCTTGCGGTTATAGGGAATCTGCTGCGCCTGTGCGATCTGCGCGAGTTCGCCGTCATTGAACACATAATAGACCACGCCGAGATTGTTGCTGGTCGCGGTCAGGATCTCCATGCAGGTCATCATGAAGGCGCCGTCACCGACGATCGCCTGCACGCTGCGGTCAGGACATGCCAGCTTGGCGCCGATCGCCGCCGGCACCGCATAGCCCATGCAGTTGAAGTCGGTCGGCAGGATCACGCTTTTCGGCGCGTGGATCGGCATCAGTTCGGCGGTCAGAAATGTGTGATTGCCGTCATCGATCGCGATGATGCCGTCATCCGGCATTTTTTGGCGCAAGCCGTCGAAGAAGCGCGCGGGATTGACGATGTCAGGCGCATCGTGGCGATACCAGCTTTCGCGATAGGCTGCCTTGTCCGCCTTGATGCGCGCCCGCAGCGTACCATTGGCGCTGCGGCGCTGCGTCTTCTCGAATGCCGTCATCAGCGCGCGCAGCACGACGCCGGCGTCGCCTGCTATGCCGACCTTGGCCGGATAATTGGCGCCGAACACTTTTGGGTTGATGTCGATGTGGATGAGATTTTCGGGCACCTCGGCGCCGTAGCTTCCGGTGGCGATCTCGGCAAAACGGGTCCCGATCGCGATCATGCAATCGCAATCCTTGAACGCATTCTGCGCCGCCGGAACGGCGGAGGCGCCAAAGCCGAAGCCGACGTGCAGCGGGTGGCTGGCCGGAAACACCGACAGGCCCTGCAAGGTGGTCGCGACCGGCGCCTCCAGCCATTCGGCGAGCCGCAGAAGCTCGGCGGTGGCGTCGCGCGTGCCCCAGCCGGCGAAGATGCCGGGATGCCTGGCGGAGGCGAGCAACTCCACGGCCCGCGCGATCTCGGCCTCCGCCTGCAATGGCGTCGCAGGCTCGCGCTGGAACGGCGGCAGCTCGCCGATCTCGCCGGTCATCAGCAGCACATCGACCGGCAGCTCCACGAACACCGGGCCCGGCTCGCCCGAGGTCGCGATGGAATAGGCCTTGAACAGGGTCGGCACCACGTCCTCATGGCGCGTGACCCGAAACGTCGCCTTGGTCAGGCCGCTCATGAACTGATGCGTGTCCATCTGATGCAACTGATAGCGATGACCGGTGTCGGTGCGCGGGCCGCCCGAGATCACCAGCATCGGCACGCCGTCCAAAAAGGCCTCGCCGATGCCGCTCGCGGCATGGGTCAGGCCTGCGGCGGGCACCACGGTGAGCACGCCGATCGAATCCGAGAGACGGCCGACCGCGTCCGCCATGAACGAGGCGCCGCCCTCATGCGTCACCAGCACCTGGGTGATGCGGTTCGAGGAGTTCAGCGCGTCATAGAGCTCCGTCGTGTGCACGCCGGGAATGCCAAATGTGAAGCGCGCGCCGATCTGCTCCAGCGCATACGCCGTCAGCCACGCACCCGTCCGTTTCATGTGATCCCCTTCACGAATGTTCGTCCGTCGATGGACGCCGCGGCCAGCCGCGCCGACAGGATGCAGCCGCCGAGAAAAGTGCCCTCCAGCGCGCGCAACCCGTGCACGCCGCCGCCGCCAAAGCCGGCCGCCTCGCCGACCGCATAGAGGCCCGGGATCGGCTGCCCTGCCGCGTCGATCACCCTGCTCTGCAGGTCGGTCTGAATGCCCCCGAGGCTCTTCCGGCTGATGATGTGCTCGCGCACGGCGATCAGCGGCAGCGCCTTTGCGTCGTTGATCGGCTGAAACTTGCAGAGCCTGATGCGGTCGCCGCGATAGTGGCGGAGCGCCGCGATGCGGCGCAGCTGCTCGTCATTCATCAGGCTTTTGCCGCGCGCGATCGTCGCATCATATTGCTCGACGGCGTCGCGCACACAATCGAGCTCGACTGCGGAATCGCCCTGCAGCGCATTCATCTTCGTCACCAGCTCGGGCAGGTCTTGGGCGGTGACGAAGTCGACGCAGTTTTCCGACATTTCGCGGACGAGCCAAGCATTGCCGAGCAGGATATCGCGCAGGAAGCCAAGCTTGTTCTTCTCGCGGATCGAGGGATTGTGCTCGGCGCCCGAGACCGCCAGCTCCTTCAGCGCGATGCGCCGGTTCATCAGCTGCCAGGAATATTGTCGCTGTTGCGCGCAGATATCGGTGACCAGCCGCCGCGTATCGAACCCGGACACCAGCGGCTGCGGTCCGATCCGCTCGCCGCGCCAGTTCAGCCACAGCGCCGAGCGCGGCGGCACCAGGGAGAGGCCATGGTTCGGCTTGCGCGGTTTTGGATGATGCACGCCGGCCGCGTAGTTCCACATGTTGTCGAGATGGGTCAGCACGCCGCCGGCGGCTACGGTCGCATCATGCAGAAGGCCATCGGCGAAGCGGTGCGAGCCGTTCAGGATCACCTCCGGCGGCCGGCCCCAGTCGCGATGCCAGTTCTGCCGCACCCGGTCGAGATTGCCGTTGATGCCGCCCGCGGCCACCACCACCTGCGCCGCTCGTGCTTCAAAAGGTGTCCCGTCGCGCTCGTCGACGCCCGCCGCGCCATCGATCCGGCCGCCGCGCAGAACCAGCCGCTCGACCCGGGCATTGAAGCGGATGGTCAGGCGGGCCGCATTGCCGCGACCGTGCAGCGCCGCGATCAACGCATCCGCGATGCCCCTGCCGGTGCCCCAGGCGACATGAAAGCGCGGCACCGAGTTGCCCGGACGAAACTCGCCGCGCTCGACCCAGTTGACGACGGGAAGGAAGCTGACGCCATGGCGGCGCACCCAGCGATAGACATCCTCCGTGCAGCGCTCGACATAGGCGCGCGCCCAAATCCTCGGCCAGTGGTCATCCGCGCCGAACTCGGCAAAGCTTGACCAGTCGCGAAACGCCAGATCCACGGAATCGCGGATCCCCTGGCGGCGCTGCTCCGGCGAATCGACAAAAAACATGCCGCCAAAGCTTTCGCGCGCCAGCCCGCCGAAGGCGCTCTCCCCGTCGCGATCGAGCAGGGTGACGGATTTGCCGCCGTCCAGCAGATCGAGCGCGGTCGCAATCCCGGCGATTCCCCCGCCGATGATCAAGACGTCGCTGCTGCCCGCTGTCACGGCGTTCCGCTCCCCTTGCCCCCCTTGGGATATCAACCCTTAACTGCGCCGATTTGCAACGCCACGATGTCTCCGATCGGCAACCGGATCGACCATGCGGGTGTCGCGGCCGCGAGCCGGCGACCCACGACAGCTTCCAGCATTGGTAAACCCGACGTTAACGCCTGTCTCCTCAACCGTCTTCGTCGACCGGCGAAGCCCCTTGCTTTTGCGGGGATTCTTGCAGACTGCACCGACCGCGAGAGACTCTGTCGAATCTGTGCGCGAAACTGCGGACGTTTTGGCGATCGCGGCTTAACCGTTTTTCCAGCCACAGACGTCAAGGTGGGGATCTCGGTTCCCTCTTGGAAATGCCAGGTTCAATTGCCGTGACATCTTTCGGACGTGTGATTTCGGTGCGTGGCTCGTTTGCCCGCGTGGGGATTCTGGCGGCAAGCCAGATGGCCGTCTCGGAGGCGCGGGCTACCGTCGGCCGCTTCATCAGCATCCGCTCCCCGACCTCGACCATCGTGGCCATCATCACCGAGGTCTCCTGCGAGGACACGCCGCAGACCGACAACTACATCGCGAGCGCCTCGGTTGACCTGCTCGGCGAGATCCAGGGGACTTCGGAGCGGCCAAAATTCCAGCGCGGCGTCACCCATTACCCGACGATCGGCGACCCCGTCGATCTGATCACCAACCAGGAACTGCGCACGATCTATGCGCCGACCAGTTCCGACCAGATCAATATCGGCACGCTGCAGCAGGACCGCTCGGTGACCGCCTATGTCAACGTCGAGGAAATGCTGTCGAAGCATTTTGCCGTGCTCGGTTCGACCGGTGTCGGCAAATCGACCGGCGTCTCGCTGCTGCTGAACGAGATCCTCAAAGCCCGGCCGAACCTGCGCATCTTCCTGCTCGACGTGCACAACGAATATGGCCGCTGCTTCGGCGACCGCGCGATGGTGATCAACCCGCGCAATCTGAAGCTGCCGTTCTGGCTGTTCAATTTCGAGGAAATCGTCGACGTGTTGTTCGCCGGCCGCCCCGGCGTTCCGGAAGAGCTCGACATCCTCGCCGAAGTCATTCCGATCGCCAAAGGTATCTATACCCAGTACCAGAACGCCGACCGCGTCGGGCTGAAGCGGGTCGATCCGAAGTCGAGCGGCTACACGGTCGACACGCCGGTTCCCTACCGTCTCGTCGACCTCTGCTCGTTGATCGACGAGCGCATGGGCAAGCTGGAAAACCGCTCCTCGCGCATCATCTACCACAAGCTGATCTCGCGCATCGATACCGTGCGCAACGACCCGCGCTACGCTTTCATGTTCGACAACGCCAATGTCGGCGGCGACACCATGGCGGAGGTCATCAGCTATCTGTTCCGCCTGCCCGCCAACGGCAAGCCGATGACCATCATGCAGCTCGCGGGCCTGCCCGCCGAGGTCGTCGATTCCGTGGTGTCGGTGCTGTGCCGCATGGCGTTCGATTTCGGCCTGTGGAGCGACGGCGTCTCGCCGCTGCTGTTCGTCTGCGAAGAGGCCCACCGCTATGCCGCCGCCGACCGCAATATCGGCTTCGGTCCGACCCGCAAGGCGGTGTCGCGCATCGCCAAGGAAGGCCGCAAATATGGCGTCTATCTCGGGCTCGTGACCCAGCGTCCGGCCGAGCTCGACGCCACCATCATCTCCCAGTGCAACACGCTGTTTACGATGCGCCTTGCCAACGACCGCGACCAGGCGCTTTTGCGCTCGGCGGTGTCGGATGCGGCCGCAAACCTGCTATCCTTCGTGCCCTCGCTCGGCACCCGCGAAGTACTGGCATTCGGCGAAGGCGTGGCGCTGCCGACGCGGCTGCGCTTCAAGGAAGTGCCGGCGCACCAGTTGCCGCGCAGCGAAGCCACCATCGCCACCGTGCCGTCGGCGACGACCGGCCACGACATGCATTTCGTCAGCGCGGTGCTGGACCGCTGGCGCGGCGCCACCTCGCATCGCGACGTCCCCAACGACCTCGGCATCGGCATCGGCAATGGTTCGGGTGCGCGCGGCATGTTTGTCGAGGCGCCGATGCTGCAGCCCTCGCAGGGCCTTGATCCCGACCGCTTCTCGCTCCTGAAGAAGCCGCTGCGCTAGCAGGAGCGCGTGTCGGTCACCGGCACGCGCCCTCCGACCTCCCGTCTGACCGGACCGACCGCTCCTACTTTTGAATGGTCGGTGGGACGGCACGACGATATGCTGCCCGTGAAGAAGCGCGAATGCGCCGCATCGGGAGGACGACATGACAAGCGCCAGCGAAGGCGAAGAACTGACACGCGTCGGTCCCGGCACCATCATGGGCGCGTTGATGCGCTGCTACTGGATGCCGGCCCTGATGTCATCCGAACTCGTCCGCGACGGCCCGCCGGTCCGCCTGATGCTGCTCGGCGAGAAACTGATCGCGTTTCGCGACAGCGAAGGCCGCGTCGGCGTGATGGATCACCGCTGCCCGCATCGCTGCGCCTCGCTGTTCCTGGGACGCAATGAGCAGGGCGGACTGCGCTGCATCTATCATGGCTGGAAATTCGATGTCGCCGGCAACTGCCTGGACATGCCGAGCGTACCGCCGCCGGATTTCAAGCAGAAGGTCAAGGCGAAAGCCTATCGCGTCGTCGAGCGCGCCGGCGTCGTCTGGGTCCATATGGGATCGCGTGCGGAGGCACCGCCGCTGCCGGCGTTCGAAATTCTCGATGTTCCCGAGGACGAGATCAAGGTGGCGTTCATTCAGCGCGACTGCAACTATCTGCAGGCGCTCGAGGGCGAAATCGACACGGCGCATTTCGGCTTCCTGCATGCGGGCCATGTCGATGTCGACGACCTCGCCGAGGACGAACCGGTTCGCTACACCGTGATCGACCGTGCACCGCGATATCACCTCGCCGAAGCGCCGTGGGGCACGCAATATGCCGGCTATCGCCCGACCGGGAACGGCGGCACCTACTGGCGCTTTGCCAATTTCCTGTTTCCGTTCTGGACCCAGGCGCCAAACGGCGAGTTTGCCAGCCACATGCATGCGCGCGCGTGGGTTCCGCTCGACGACACCCATACGATGTTCGTGTTCATCTGGTGGAAGCATGCGGTGTCCGCGATGTCGCTGCCGCAGCCGGCCTTCAGGGACGGCAGGCCGATCGGCGGAACCGGCCGCGGCAACAGGTTTCTTCCCAACACGTCGGACTGGCTTGGCCGCTGGCGGCTCGACGCCAATGCCGACAATGACTGGAAGATCGACCGAATGGCGCAACAGAATGGCACCATCTACAGCGGCATAGACGGCATCCATCTGCAGGACCAGGCCGTCACCGAAAGCATGGGACCGATCGTCGATCACACATGGGAGCATCTGGCGCCCTCGGATCAGATGATCACGCGGACGCGTCGCCGCCTCCTGATGGCGGCGCGCGCCTTTCGCGACGATGACGTCGCACCGCCCGGTGCGGAGGACGCAGGTGTCTATCGCGCTGCGCGAGGCGGCTATTTCGTAAGCGACGATGGTGACGATTGGCAGAAGGTCTATGCCGGCAGGCTGGCAGAGGCCGCGCATCCGCCGTCGTCCCCGATGCGTGCGGCCGAATGAGGGAACGCGCGCGAGCGCGCCACGGCTTCGGAACCTCGACCAGCCTCCGCTGGTTAAGCCTGGTTGGCCACGGGCGGGGGTGTCAGAGCAGGAGAACAATCATGAGCAAATTTGCACTCTACGTTCCGCTCGAGGCCAAGCCCGGCAAAGAAAAGGAGCTTGCCGATTTCTTGAAATCCGCCGCGCCGATGGTCGATGCCGAGGCCGGCACTGTCTCCTGGTTTGCCATCCAGGAGAGCCCATCCAGGTTCGCCATTTTTGACACGTTCGACGACGAGGCCGGACGCGAGGCTCACCTCCAGGGCAAGGTGGCGATGGCCCTGATGGAAAAGGCCAGGAAAGGTGACCTGTTTGCGAAGGATCCGGAGGTCCACAAGATCGGGATCATCGCGGACAAGCTTCCGCACTGAGGGTCGTCGATCGCGGGAGCCAAACGCGCCGATGATCGCAAGCGTGTGCCTTCCGGCGGTCTTCGAAAAGGCGGCGGCATTGCGCTGACCCGCCGATGAACTATGGTTTCCGGGTCGCCGCCTCGCACGACCCGGAATCCTCACCATGACACAACAATCCGCCGCCACACGCTTTCCCGCCCCGAGGATCGACACGCTGCCCGACGATATCCGCACCCGCCTCCTCGCGGTTCAGGAAAAGTCCGGCTTCATCCCGAACGTGTTCTTGACGCTGGCCCGGCGGCCGGACGAGTTCCGCGCCTTCTTCGCCTATCACGACGCGCTGATGGACAAGGAGGGCGGCCTCTCCAAGGCCGAGCGCGAGATGATCGTGGTGGCGACCTCGGCCGCCAACCAGTGCCAATACTGCGTGATCGCGCATGGCGCCATCCTGCGCATCCGGGCCAAGAACCCGCTGATCGCTGACCAGGTCGCGGTCAACTTCCGCAAGGCCGACATCACGCCGCGCCAGAAGGCGATGCTCGATTTCGCCATGAAGGTCGCGCTCGAAGCGCAGCTCGTCGCGGATGCGGATTTTGCCATGCTGGCCGGCCACGGCTTTTCCGAGGACGACATCTGGGACATCGCGGCGATCGCTGCCTTCTTCGCGTTGTCCAACCGGATGGCCAACGTCACCGGCATGCGGCCCAATGACGAGTTCTATCTGATGGGCCGCATACCGAAATAAGTGCCGCTAATCGTCTGCCGCCGGTCCGCACCAGCCCGGCAGATAAATCGCATCCTTGGATTTCGCCAGCGCCAGCGCCTTCTCCATGGCATGGTCGAAATCATTTTCCACCATCTTGCGCGAGACATGGCGGCGCAGGAAATCGGCCCAGAGGAATTCGGAAAACGGCGTCGTGTCCTTGGCGAACCCGCCGGCGCGACGCAGTTCGCCGGCGAGGCTCCGGAACGGGTCGTCCTTCAGGTCGCTGATCGATTTGGGCAGGTCCTTGAAATGCCGCCGCTCGCCCTTGGCGTCATAGGGATAGACCCAGCGCTTGTTGTCCATGACGCCCCAGAACGCGTCCTTGCCGACCATGGTAAGGTCGCCGATCACGGTGACCAGGATGTCCTGGACGCCCTCGTCGTGCAGCGCGCGCGCCAGATGGTGATGGTCGACCACGTAATAGCGCTCGTCCGGGCCCACGACGACGGGAATCATGTGGCGGCCGATCAGATCTTCCTGCTTCTTCTTGGACTTGTGCTCGCGAAAACGCTGGCGTTTCTCCTTGACCTCTCGCATCCCGACCGTCATCTGCGTCGGACGCAGCGACAGGATCGGGATCGGGTGGACTTTGGGTTCGCGCACATTTGCCATGAGGTCGACCTCGTATCGTTTCGGCTACAAATTTCCTCTGAAACCATGGCAATTATGACATGATGGGCCGGGCGATCAAAGTTCTTGCCCGATGGCATTTGCGAGACCCTGACATAATGCGAAACGGCCAGCGCGAACGGACGGCAAAGACGCGCATCTTCCGCCTTGGCGACCGGGAAATCATCACCGAAGGGCTCGACCTCAGCTTCTGGGCGGACATCAGCCATCGCTGCATGACGGCATCATGGCCCGCCTTCATTGCCGGCGCAGCGCTCGTGTTTCTCCTCTTCAACGCGGCGTTCGCCTGCCTCTATTGGATCGGAGATCAGCCGATCGCCAACGTCCCCGGCGGCGCCTACATCGACTACTTCTATTTCTCGATCGAGACGCTGTCGACGGCCGGCTACGGCGACATGCACCCACAGACCCATTACGGCCATTTCATCGCAACCATCGAGCTGTTCACCGGCATCTTCTCGATGTCGCTGATGACCGGCCTGATCTTCGCCCGCTTCTCGCGACCGCAGGCCCGCCTGCTGTTCGCCAACAATCCCGTCATTAGCAACCACGAGGGCGTGCCGACGCTGATGGTCCGCCTCGCCAACGAGCGTCAGAACCTGATTGGCAACGCGACCGCGCGATTATGGATGTTCAAGGACATCGTGACCGAGGAAGGCCACTCCCTTCGCCGCTTCTACGAGCTGCCGCTCCAGCGCAGCGAGAGTCCCGCGCTGGCCTTGAGCTGGACGCTGCATCACGTGCTGGATGAAACGAGCCTGCTGCACAAGACGAGCGCCGAAGATCTCGCGGCCGACAAGGTGTCGCTGATGGTGGTGGTGTCCGGATACGACGTTGTTGCAGCGCAAACAGTCCACGCGCGGAAATCCTATGAGCATCCCACAGTTCGCTTCGGCCACCGCTACGCCGACATCCTTGATACGTCCGATGATGGCCGCATCAGGATCGACTATGGCAGGTTCCACGACACGCTTGAGAGCGGAGTTTCGTCACAACCCGCTCTCTCAATCGAGCCCGCGACCGGCAAGCCCTGCGCAGGACCTGACGGTCCGACGTGACCCGACACGCCGCCGCGCCCTGGAACGCACGGGCTGCATTGGTGCTACGACAAACGTTGTTCTGTTCGGCTGAAATCGTGCATGCTAGATAATTGGTTCTCCCGTCCTCGGAGTCGGCAGCAGTGAAAAGCCAGCGGCCCATCGCAGCGGATGACGAGCACCGCGTGCTGCAGTTCCGGCCGCGGAACGCAGCCCACCCGCGGGGGTTGAAGGTCGACATCCCCGCGCCGGCGCGCCATGAGACCACCGCCCCCGAGCCGCTCGATCTCTCGGCTTACGAACGCGAGCGCGAGGAACCGGACGATTTCCGTCACCGGATGCTCGCCAACATCGCGGCCTTCGCCTTCACCGTCGCCCTCACCGCGATCGGGATCTGGCTTGCCATGAGCATCGCCGACCTGCGCAAGACCCAGGACTGTCTGACGATGGGACGCAGGGATTGTGCCCGCATCACGACCCAGCAATATTAGCGCAATCCCTTCCGAAACAGGCGCTCCGACGGCCCCGTTTTATCCCGCCTGCAGCCTTTACCGCCTCCATTGAACTCAGGGCGGCGCTCCGATATACGGGCACTCGACTCCCGCTGGCGGGAACGGGACATTCCCGGGGCGAGATGCCGGCTCGCCGCGCCGTTCCGGAACTATTCTCCAATAAATCAAAGGCTTAGTGATGTCCTCAACATTCGATCAGGTCGCCTCGATCATCGCTGAAACCTGCGACATTCCGCGCGACACGATCACGCCGGATAGCCACGCCATTGACGATTTGGGCATCGACAGCCTCGATTTCCTGGACATCGCGTTTGCCATCGACAAGGCGTTCGGCATCAAATTGCCGCTGGAGAAATGGACCCAGGAAGTCAACGACGGCAAGGCGACGACCGAGCAGTATTTCGTCCTGAAGAACCTCTGTGCGCGCATCGACGAACTGGTCGCCGCAAAGAGCACGGGCACCTGAACCGCCAGCCATGCAGCTTGAGTATTTCCAGCTGGTCGACCGCATTCTCGACTTCAACTTGGAAGAGAAGACGATCCGGGTCGAAGCGCAGGTCCCGACAACCAATACCATCTTCGAAGGGCATTTCCCGGGCCACCCGATCATGCCCGGCGTGCTGCTGATCGAGTCGATGGCACAGACCTCAGGCTGGCTTCTGCTCGCGCTGATGAGGTTTGAGCGCATGCCGTTCCTGGCCGCCGTCAAGGAAGCCAAGATGCGCGGTTTCGTCAGCCCGGGCGAAGTGCTGACGATCGACGCCAGCATCGTGCACGAGGGGTCGGGCTACGCGATCACCGAGGCGAAGATCAGGGTCGACGGCAAGGTGAGGACGAACGCGACCCTCACCTTCAGTCATATCCCCTTCCCCAATCCGGATCTGCGCGGGCATATGCATGCGGTGGCGAAGCGCATCGGCTTTTCCCAACAGGTCCTGCAGTCATGACTGAAACAACCACCGCAAAGCCGGGATCGACGGAAGTCTGGATCACCGGCATCGGCCTTGCAACCTCGCTCGGCGAGGGCATCGAGGCGAACTGGGACGCGCTCGCATCGGGCCGTATCAATGTCGACGAGACGAACTATGCCCCCTATGTCGTGCATCCCTGGGTGCAGGTGAGCCTCGACGCCCAGATCCCGAAAAAGGGCGACCAGCGGCAGATGGAGGCCTGGCAGCGGATCGGAACCTATGCGGCGGGCCTGGCGCTGGATTCGGCCGGCGTGAAGGGCAACAAGGAAATCCTGTCGCGGATGGACATGGTGGTCGCGGCCGGCGGCGGCGAGCGCGACCTCGGCGTGGATACCGCCATCCTCAGCGCGCAGGCCAAGGGCAATTCCGCGCCGGGCTTCCTCAACGAGCGGCTGATGGGCGACCTGCGCCCGACGCTGTTTCTGGCGCAGCTCTCCAATCTGCTCGCCGGCAACATCGCGATCGTCCACGGCGTCTGCGGGACCTCGCGGACCTTCATGGGCGAGGAAGTCGCGGGCGTCGATGCGACGAGAATTGCGCTGGCCCGCATCGCCGCCGGACAGAGCGACATTGCGCTGATCGGCGGCTCGCACAATGGCGAGCGCAAGGACCTTCTGGTGCTCTACGAGTTCGGCGACTTCAACCTCAAGGGCGGCTTTGCCCCGGTCTGGGCCCGCGCGCAGCATCCCGGCTTTGCGCTGGGCTCGGCGGGCGCCTTCTTGGTCATCGAATCCAAGGCGCACGCCATCGCGCGCGGCGCAAAGCCGTTCGCGCGGCTGTCGCATGTGGTGTCCGACCTGAGCGCGCGCAAGCGGATGGGCGACATTACCGCGACGCTGGAGCAGCTGTGGTCGCAGCTCGGGCTGCACCCGGGCGGCGGTGCGATCATCACCGGCGCCACCGGCGCAGAACCCGTGACCTCGGAAGAGCGGGCTTTCTTGCAGAAGCATGCCGATTTTGCGGTGCGATCGACCGGCACCCGGTTCGGTCACACCATGGAAACGCAGTTTGCGCTCGGCCTGGGACTGGCGGCGCTTTCGATCTCGCGCGGTGCGCTGTTTCCGCCAGGCGATTCCTCCGGGATGGAGATTGAAATGGCCGGACCGCCGTCCCAGATTGTGGTCGTTGGGGCGGGTCACTGGCGTGGCGAAGGCATGGCCCTGGTCGAAGCGGTAAGCTGACCACACGGGCGGTATTGGTTGAGCATGATCCTGTCGGAAAACCGCTTCACGCTTTTCCGGATCATGTTTTAGCGGGGGATCAGATGGCAGCACCACGCGACAAGTATGGACGGCCGATTGTCGTCGTCACCGGCATGGGCATCGTGACCTCGCTCGGCGCCGGCAAGGCCGACAACTGGGCAAAACTCACCGCCGGCGAGTCCGGCATTCGCACCATCACGCGCTTTCCGATCGATGCCTTGAAGACGACCATGGCCGGCACGGTCGACTTCGTCAGCGTCGATCCGGTGACGTCCACCGGCCTCACCGAACGGCTCGCCTGCATGGCCACCGAGGAAGCGCTCGGGGAATCGGGCATCGGCAGCAAGGGCGACTTTCCGGGGCCGCTGTTTCTGGCCGTGGCACCGGTCGAGGTCGAATGGCCGCAGCGCATGGAACTCGGCCGCGCGATCGGCAAGACCGACATCACCTATGACGACATGCTGCGGGTCAGCGGCGGCGGACGCTTTGCGTCCTATCACGACCGCTTCATGTTCGGCTCGGTCGCGGCCCGTCTGGCCGAGACGTTCGGCACCAAGGGCTCGCCGATTTCGCTGTCGACCGCCTGCGCGTCCGGCGCGACCGCGATCCAGCTCGGCGTCGAAGCGATCCGCCGCGGCGAGACCGAGGCCGCGCTGTGCGTCGGCACCGAGGGATCGGTCAATCCGGAGGCGCTGGTACGCTTCTCGCTGCTGTCAGCCTTGTCCACCCAGAACGACCCGCCCCAGGGCGCCTCAAAACCGTTCTCGAAGAACCGCGACGGCTTTGTGATGGCGGAAGGCGCCGGTGCCCTGGTGCTGGAAAGCTACGAGGCCGCCATCGCCCGCGGCGCTCCCATTCTCGGCGTCGTGGCCGGCTGCGGCGAGCTCACCGATACCTTCCACCGCACCCGCTCGAGCCCAGACGGCAAGCCGATCATCGGCTGCATCCAGAAGACGCTGGCCGATGCCGCCATGACGCCTGATGATATCGACCATATCAATGCGCACGGCACCTCGACGCCCGAGAATGACAAGATGGAGTATCTTGGGGTATCGGCGGTGTTCGGCGAGCGCGCCAAGCAGATCCCGGTCTCCTCGAACAAGTCGATGGTGGGCCACACCATCTCGGCGGCCGGCGCGGTCGAGGCGATCATCTCGCTGCTGACGCTGGAGCATCAGCGGATTCCGCCGACCATCAACTATGACAATCCGGACCCCGCGATCCCGTTCGACGTGGTCGGCAACACCGCGCGCGACGCGCGCGTGACCGCGGTCATGTCGAACTCGTTCGGCTTCGGCGGCCAGAACGCGTCGCTGATCCTCACGCGCGAACCGGCCTGAGCCCGACCGTCTCATCGAAATGGCGTCGTTGCTTGCTCAGAGCCAGATCCGTTCGCGCGAGGCGATGAAATCCGTCGCGGGGGCCGCGGTCGGCGCGCTGACCATCGGCCTGCTGCGCACCACCCGCTATTTCGATCCGCTCAAGACCGCTGACCTGTTCGGCCGCATCACCGGCCGGATCGGGCCCCTGCTGCGCGAGCAGAGGATCGCCCGCGCCAACCTGACCGCCGCCTTTCCGGAGAAATCGCCCGAGGAGATCGAGGCGATCATCGCCGGTGTCTGGGACAACCTCGGCCGGCTTGGCGCGGAGTTCGCCCATATCGACCGGATCTGGGACTACGATGAGGCCTATCCGTTGAAGAGCCGCATCGAGATCCCGCCGCGCACCCACGAGCTGTTCCATCAGCTCCGGCTCGACAACAAGCCGGCGCTGATCTTCGCGAGCCATCTCGGCAATTGGGAAATGCCGGCGCTGGCAGCCGTCGCGCACGGGCTCGACGCCGCGATCCTGTTTCGCCGGCCGAACATCGCCGCTGCTGACCGCATCATCCAGCAAATGCGGCAGGACAAGATGGGAATGCTGATCCCTGCCGGGCGTGACGCGCCGATCCGGCTCGCGGAGGCGCTGCAAAAGGGCCGGCATGTCGCGATGCTGGTCGATCAGTATCTCACCGGCGGTGTCGAGGTGACCTTCTTCGGCCGCAAGACGCGGGCCAATCCGATGTTGGCGCGGCTGCTCCGCCAGGTCGAATGTCCGGTTCATGGCGTGCGGATCATCCGCCTGCCCGGCTATCGATTCCGCGCCGAGCTGTCGGAGGAAGTGCAGCCGGTGCGCGACGCAAAAGGCCAGATCGACGTCCAGGGCACCACGCAGGCCATCACGAACGTGATCGAGGACTGGATCCGCGAGTACCCCGACCAGTGGCTGTGGCTGCACCGGCGCTGGCGATGACACATGGCGATCTATCGGTCACGACAGATGCGCGAATGCCGCGAAAGGCTCTCCAAAAAAGCGCAACGCCGTTAGCGGAATATATTCGCTAGCGGCGTTGGTTTTAGCCCCGAGCCCTCAAATTTCTCGGTGACAATCAATTTGCACAGCCGGTGCTAATTGCGTACCCGTAGTACTACTGAGCGAACGCACGTTGGTTAATGTGTGTGATCGAAATGCCATGTTCCCGAGACGGAACTCGCGTTATTGCCGGGAGCAAGCGAAGAAGCATTGCTGCACTTCAACTATGGGTAGAATTTTTGGATTGATTCGCTTTGCTCGCAATGACAGGAGCCGTCACCGCCCGGTCTTCACCCGCGTCCAGAGCCGGTTGATGATGCGCTGGGTCGCAGGATCGCGCGCGGTGACGACGTAGAGTTTTGATAGCGTCGCCTGGTCGGGATAGATGTTCTTGTCGTTCAGAATCTTTGGGTCGACCAGCTTCTGGCTCGCCAGATTGCCGTTGGCATAAGAGAGGAAATCCGAGTTCTTGGCAGCGACCTCGGGCCGGTAGAGATAGTTGATCAGCTCATAGGCCTCGGCGACATGCTGGGCATCGGCAGGGATCGCAAGATTGTCGAAAAACATCTGCGCGCCCTGTTTCGGGATCGCATAGCCGATCTCGACGTCGCTCTTGGCTTCGGCTGCACGGCTGCGCGCCTGCATGATGTCGCCGGACCAGCCCACCACGAGGCAGATCTCGCCGGTTGCAAGCGCGCTCAGATATTCCGACGAGTGAAACTTGCGCACGAAGGGCCTGACCTTGCCGACCACATCGGCGGCCTTTTCGAGGTCAGCCTGCTTGGTCGAGTTGGGATCGAGACCGAGATAATTCAGCGCAGCGGGAAAGACGTCGTCGGCCGAGTCCAGCATGTGGACGCCGCAATCCTTGAATTTTGCAAGATTTTCCGGCTTGAAGACGATGTCCCAGCTGTCGATCTTCGCGTCGGCCCCAAGAATTTTCTGCACGGCCTTGACGTTGTAGCCGATGCCGGTCGTGCCCCACATGTAGTTTGCGGCAAAGACATTGCCGGGATCATAGGTGGCGAGCTGCTGCGTCACGAAAGGCCAGGCATTGGCGAGGTTCGGCAGCTTTGCCTTGTCGAGTTTCTGGAACACGTTCGCCTTGATCTGGCGCTGCAGGAAATAGGCGGTGGGCACGACGACGTCGTAACCGGACTTTCCTGCGAGCAGCCGCGTCTCCAGCGTCTCGTTGGCATCAAAGGTGTCGTAGACGACCTTGATGCCGGTCTCCTTGGTAAAATCCTCCAGCACGCCGGGGGCAATATAGTTCGACCAGTTGTAGAAGTTGACGGTGCGCTCCTGCGCTGTGGCCGGCGTCGACATGAGCGACAGTACAGCAAGCGCTGCCGCAACTGACATCCTCAGAGGCGTGGCGCCAAACATCTCAAAAATCCCCTATCGGCGATGCACCGCGTCCGACAGCCGTTCGAGGGCCGCGTCCAGCGTCGCATCATTCTTGGCGAAACAGAACCGCACCACCGTGGTCACCGGATCCTTTTCGTAGAAGGCCGAGACGGGGATCGCGGCGACCTTGTAGTCGGTCACGATCCGTTTGCAGAAGGCGAGATCCGTCTCGTTCAAGCCGAGCGGCGACAGGTCGACGGTGAGGAAGTAGGTGCCTTGCGACTTCAGCACCGGAAAACCGATGCGCTCCAGTCCCGCCGTCAGCCGGTCGCGACTGCGCGCCAGATCGTTGCGCATATCATGAAAATAGTCGTCCGGCTTGCCGAGACCGTAGGCGACCGCCGCCTGCAGATTGGGCGCGGTGGTAAAGGTCAGGAACTGGTGCACCTTGGCGGCGACCCGCAGCAGCGGCGGCGCCGCGCAGACAAAGCCGATCTTCCAGCCCGTCAGCGAAAAGATTTTTCCCGCAGAACCGACCTTGATGGTGCGCTCGCGCATGCCGGGAATGGTGATCAGCGGAATGTGCTCGCGGCCGTCGAACACGACGTGCTCCCAGACCTCGTCGCAGATCGCAATGGTGTCGAACTCCTGACAGTAACGGGCCAGGAGCTCGAGGTCCTCGCGCGGATAGACCACGGCGGCCGGGTTCAGCGGATTGTTGAACAGCACCGCCTTGGTCTTTGGGCCGAAAGCGCTTTTCAGCATCTCCTCGGACAGGCGCCAGTGCGGCGGCTCGAGCCTGAGCAGGCGCGGAATGCCGCCGGCCTGGCGGATGATCGGCAAATAGGAATCATAGACCGGCTGGAATACGACGACCTCGTCGCCGGGCTCGACCACGGCCAGGATCGCCGAGGTCAGCGCCTCGGTGCCGCCCGAGGTCACCATCACCTCGGTCATCGGATCGAGATCGAGGCGATGCCAGTGCCGGTAATGGGCCGCAATGGCCTGGCGCAGCTCCGGGATGCCCATCATCGAGGGATACTGGTTGTAGCCGTTCAGGACGGCATCAGCGGCGGCGCGGCGGATGTCGTCCGGACCCGGGCCGTCGGGAAATCCCTGGCCGAGATTGATGGCGTTGTTGTCGCGGGCGGCCTGCGACATCGCCTCGAAAATGGTGACGGGGAGGTCGGCAAAGACCTTGTTCAGGGAGGTCATCGCGAAGGTCAGCCGCCGGTCCTGGTCGGCAGGCCCGCGGCCTTCCAGCCCAGCATGCCACCGGCCAGATGGCGGTCATAGGGCAGGCCCGCATTCTGTGCAGCGAGCGAGGCGGTCACCGAGCGTTTGCCGGAGCGGCAGGCAAACACGACCTGCTTGCCCGCAGGATCTGGAATGTCATTCGGGTCGAAGGTGGACAGGGGGACGACTATTCCATCGGGATAGGCTTCCACGGCAACTTCATTCGGCTCGCGGACGTCGACCAGGAGATAGCGGCCGTCCGCGATCCCCTGCGACACCTCCTGCGGTGTCAAGTCATGCACCTGATGCTGAGCCACGATCATCCTCCCAACGATTTCGCTCAGGCGCCCCGGGCGAGCGCCAAAAATCCGGCGCCAAACTCGCCTCTTGCGCGGCCAAAATCAAGCGCTGCGGGCCCCACCCTGCCCAGCAGCCGCCTTTCAGACCGCTCAGACGGTCACCTGGGTCCCGACCTCGACCACGCGCCCGCTCGGGATCTGGAAATAGTCGGTCGCGTCGTTGGCGCTCCGGCTGAGCGCGATGAACAGATGGTCCTGCCAGCGCGGCATGCCGGAATGCGCGGCGGGCTTCAAGGCGCGGCGGGACAGAAAGAAGGAGGTCGACATGATGTCGAACTGCCAGCCGAGTTTTCGCGCGATCGCCAGCGCCCGCGGCACATTGGGCGATTCCATGAAGCCGAAGCGCAGCACGACCTTGGAAAAGCTCGGGCTGAGCTGCTCGAGCCTGACACGCTCGGAGATGTCGACGCGCGGCGTCGGCGCGATCTCGATGGTCAGGATCACGTTCTTCTCGTGTAGCACCTTGTAATGCTTCAGGCTATGCATCAGCGCGGTCGGCGCACTCAGGGGGTCGCTGGTCAAGAATACCGCGGTGCCGGGTACGCGCTGCGGCGGTTTCTTCTCGAGCATCGCAACGAGATCGGCGAGCGGGAACTCCAGCTTGCGCGACTTCTCAAACAACAGCCGGCTGCCGCGCCGCCACGTGTACATCAACAGCATCACAAAACCGCCGAGCGCGAGCGGCACCCAGCCGCCTTCCCAAACCTTCAAGAGGTTCGCGGTGAGGAAGGTGAGATCGAGAAACAAGAACGGGCTGATCAGCGCCGCGGCAGCGAAGACTGACCACTGCCAGACCCGCCAGATCACGACAAAGCCCATCATCGCCGTAACCACCATGGTTCCGGTCACCGCAATGCCGTAAGCCGACGCCAGAGCGCTCGACGATTTGAACATCAGGACCAGCAGCACCACGGCCACCAGCAGCAGTTTGGTGATGCGCGGAATGTAGATCTGGCCCGAATGCGCTTCGGAGGTGTGGCGAATCTCGAAGCGCGGCAACAGGCCGAGTTGAGTCGCCTGCCGGGTCAGCGAATAGGTGCCGGTGATGACGGCCTGGCTGGCAATCACAGTGGCAGCCGTCGCAAGGGCGACCATCGGCAGCACCGCCCAATCCGGAAACATCAGGAAGAATGGATTCTCCACCGACTTGGGATCGGCGATCACGAGGGCGGCCTGGCCGAGATAGTTCAGCGCCAGCGTCGGCAGCACGATGAACAGCCAGGCGGTCTGGATCGGCCGCTTGCCGAAATGCCCGAGATCGGCATAGAGCGCTTCCGCGCCGGTGACCGCGAGGAATACCGCGCCCAAGGTCACGAAGCCGATCATGCCGTGGTGAAGCATGAACGACACGGCATAAAACGGATTGAGCGCCAGCAGCACTTCCGGATGTCGCAGGATCGGGGGAATTGCGGCAATGCCGATCACGGCGAACCAGACCAGCATGATGGGTCCGAAGAAGGCGGCCACGCTCGCGGTGCCACGCGACTGCACCGCGAACAGCACGACCAGAATGATCACCGTGAGCGGCACGACATAGGGATCGAACGTGGCGGTGACGAGCTTGATACCCTCGATGGCCGACAGCACCGAGAGCGCCGGCGTGATCACCGCGTCGCCATAGAACAGCGCGCCCGAAATGATGCCGAGCAGGACGATCAGGGCGGCGGCCTTGACGCTGCCGGCCTTGGTCACGGCGCGCTGCGCCAGCGCCATCAGCGCCAGCGTCCCGCCCTCGCCATGGTTATCGGCGCGGAGCAGGATCAACACGTATTTCATGGTCACGACGACCATGAGGGCCCAGAAGATCAGCGAAATGACGCCGTGCACCGCCTGCGAAGTCACCTCCCCGCCGGGGCTCGCCGCCACCACGGCCTCGCGAAAGGCATAGAGGGGGCTGGTACCGATATCGCCGTAAACGACCCCGATACTGCCGAGAGTCAGGGCGGCAAAACTTGCTGTCGAATGGGCATCGGTATGCCCATTCGCCGCCGACGCTTCGGTGGCGGGAGTTGCGACTTCACTGGTCATCGGGGCTGGTTGCCTCAATATGCTTCGCTGCACAATCGCGAAGCGACGGGCTTATAGACCTGCATCTACAGCATAGCATAGCATTTTCTGTGCCGGAGATATGCAAAACTGCATGACTTTGGTCCTAGATCGTGACCTGGGTGCCGACCTCAACCACCCGCCCGGTGGGGATCTGGAAATAGTCGGTCGCGTCATTCGCGCTCCGGCTGAGCGCGATGAACAGGCGATCCTGCCACAGCGGCATTCCGGATTGCGCCGATGGCTTCAGCTTCCGGCGCGAGACGAAGAACGACGTCGACATGATGTCGAACTGCCAGCCGAGTTTGCGGGCGACCGCCAGCGCCCGCGGGACGTTCGGCGTTTCCATGAATCCGAAGCGCAGCCTGACCGTGGAGAATTTTTCGCTGATGGTCTCGATCCGGACCCGCTCGGCCAGATCGACGCGCGGGGTCTGGGCGGTCTCGATGGTGAGAATCACGTTGTGCTCGTGAAGCACCTTGTTGTGCTTCAGGTTGTGCAGCAACGAAGTCGGAACGAAATTCGGATCGCTGGTCAGGAACACCGCCGTGCCCTTGACCACATGCGGCGGCCTTCGCTCGAGGCTCTTGATCAGGTTTTGGAGCGGGACCTCCTCTCCCCGTGTCTTGCTCGTCAGAATCGCCGAGCCGCGGCGCCACGTCCATATCATGACCGCCATGGCGACGCCGAACATCAGCGGGACCCACGCGCCCTCGAACAGTTTTAGCAGATTGGCACTGAAGAAGGTCATGTCGACCACGACGAATGGGATGATGATGGCGGCGGCCGTGGCGGCGCGCAGATGCCACAACTTCCAGATCACGACAAACCCCATGATGCCGTCGACCAGCATGGTCGTGGACACCGCGATTCCATAGGCCGATGCGAGATTGCTCGAGGTCCGGAACAGCAGCACCAGCAGCATCACGCCGAGCAGCAGCAGGGTGTTCACCCGCGGCAGGTAGATCTGCCCGGCATGGGTTTCGGAGGTGTAGCGGACCTCGAAGCGCGGCAGGAGACCAAGCTGCACCGCCTGGCGGACGAGCGAATAGGCACCTGTGATCACCGCCTGGCTCGCAATGACCGTGGCGGCAGTGGCCAGTACGATCGTCGGCAGCAGCAGGATTTCCGGCACCATCCGATAGAAGGAATTTTCGATCGCCGCAGGGTTCGACAAGACAAGCGCACCCTGGCCGAAATAGTTGATCAGGAGCGACGGCAACACAAAATAGAGCCAGCCGGTCTGGATCGGCTTGCGGCCGAAGTGCCCGAGATCCGCATAAAGGGCCTCGCCGCCGGTCACGGCGAGAAAGACCGCCCCGAGCGTCACAAGGCCGACCGTTCCATGCGAAAGCAGGAAGTGCAGCGCATGCCAGGGATTGATCGCGGCGAGGACGGTCGGGTCATCGCTGATATTGATGATGCCGAGCACCGCGAGGCTCGCAAACCAGACCACCATGACCGGACCGAAGGCCGACGCAACGCGGGCCGTTCCCCTGCTCTGCACCGCAAACAGCGCGAACAGAATGAAGACCGTGAGCGGCACCACATAGTGCTCGAGCGCCGGCGCCGCGAGCTTTAGGCCTTCGACCGCCGACAGCACCGAGATCGCCGGCGTGATCATGGAATCGCCGATGAACATCGAGGCACCGACCACGCCGAGCGCGAGCAGAACCAGGCTTCTGCGGCCGAGCGCCCGCTGTCCCAGCGCCATCAGCGACAGCGTACCGCCCTCGCCATTGTTGTCGGCGCGCAGCAGCAGCAGGACGTACTTTGCCGTGACCACGATCAGCAGGGACCAGAGAATCAGCGAAAGCACGCCGAGGACGATGACGCGGGTCACCGGCTGCCCCTGAGCAGCGCCGGCGACGGCCTCGCGCAAGGCGTACAGCGGAGAGGTTCCGATGTCGCCGAACACGACGCCGATGCTGCCAAGCGTCAGCGCCCAGAAACCCGTCGCGACCGGGACGTCCTGCGCTTCCTGGGATGTGGTACTGACAGCCATGCGGAAGGAAAGACGTTATCGGCCAATTTGATCCGGGCAGCGAATTGCCAAGACCACGATAACAGCCTGGGCCAGTTTGCAAGTGCCCATGATGTCACTGCAGGCCAATATTCGCCTGAACAGATCAGGTAATATGATACCGAAAACCCTCAGGGCTTCAAGTCGGGAGGCAGCGGCGGCGCTTCCTTCATCAGCGTGATCGTGACGCGCCGGTTGGCCGCAAGCGAGGGATCATCCGGGAACAGCGGCTGGTTATCGGCCCGGCCCGACACCGCATAGATATGGGAGGACGGCAGGCCCTCCCGCTCGAGAATCTGGCGCACCGCGTTGGCGCGATCGGCGGAAAGCTCGTATCCACCATAGTCTCCCCTGCTCGGGACGAAGCCGGCGGCGGTATGACCCGTGATGGTCACGCGCAGCGGCGTGGCCTTCAAAGGCACTGCAAGCTTCTCGATGATCTTGCGCGTGCGCTCATAGGGTTCCTTGGAACCGTCGGCGAACATCGAGCGGCCGTCCTGATCGACGATCTCGAGGTTGAGGCCCTCCTTAGTCTCCTCGAACATGATGTGTTTTGAGATTTCCGTCAGCTCGGGCAGGTCCTGAAGCGCCTGGCGCAGCGAGGCGGAGGCCAGCGCGAACTCGCGGTCGACCTTGAGACGGGCGCCGGCGGTGCGGCTATTCTCCTGCTGGTCCGGGGTCGGGGTGTTCGAGGCCTCATCGGGCGAGATGTGGTCGGTGTTTTTCAGCTTGGGACGGGTCGGCAGGCCATCCGATTCCACGATGCCGGAATATCGTGCCTGGGTCTGCACGCCAAAGGCGTCGCGCATCGAGCCCGCGACGATCTTCAGCTTGTTGTTGTCCATGGTCGAGAAGGCGGTGAGCATCACGAAGAAGCTCATCATCAGGCCCATGAGGTCGGCAAAGGTGACGAACCAGCCGTGTCCGCCGCCATGCGCATCACCTCTTTTCTTCTTTGCCATCGCCGGCTCCCGATCGCCTCTCGCTTAAGCCGGTACCGGCTCACCCTCGCCGTGGCGATGTTTTTCGGGCAGGTAGGCGAGCAGCATCTCGCGGACCAGCGCCGGGCTCTTGGAATCCCGGATCATCAGGATGCCGTCGATGATCAGCGTGCGGTTGGTCTCCTCGTCGAGCAGCTTGCCGTGCAGCTTGTCGGCGATCGGCAGGCAGAACAGGTTCGCGACCAGGGCGCCGTAGAGGGTGGCAAGCAGCGCGGTCGCCATGAACGGACCGAGCTTTGACGGATCGGTCATGTTGGCGAACATCTGCACCATGCCGACCAGGGTGCCGATCATGCCGAAGGCCGGCGCGCAGTCGCCGATGGCGCGGTAGATCTTGCTGCCCTCGTCGAGATGCATGAGGAAATTGTCGCGGTCGCGCTCGAGATTGTCCCTGATGAACTCGATATCATAGCCGTCGGCGATGTAGCGGATGCCCTTGGCCAGGAAGGGCTCGTCGGTCTCGACCTTTTCCAGGCCGACCGGGCCCTGCTTGCGGGCGATCTCGGCGATGCGGGCGAGTTCGTCGACGAGGTCATGCGCGGACAGCCGGCTCATCGTGAACGCGAATTTTGCGCCGAGCGGGATCCCATGCAGCATCACCTTGAGCGGAAAGCGGATCATCGTCGCCGCGGTCGAGCCGCCGAAGATGATGATGGCGGCGTGGTCGCTGACGAAGATGTTCAGATCGCCGCCAAGCAGCATCAGGGTCGCGATGACTACGATGCCGAATACGAGCCCGGCGCCCGTCATGATATCCATGGAAGACTCCAACGCACACGCAAACCGCCGACCATCCTGGGCAGCGCGGCGGTCTTTCCTGAACCGCGTGCTCAAGACCCTACGGAGCGGCCATTAAAGACGCGTAAAGGATAAGTCGTGGATACGCCGCGGCACCGACGTCCGTGACCATTTCGGTCGACTTTCGCAGCGGACAGCATGCAATCCCCTGTCAGCCAGGTCGCGCCCGATACAGCTCGCAACGCTTTGCTAACCATAAGGGCGCGTCAGAGCCCGGTCAGCTCCAGGCTCAGCCTTTGCAGACGCTGGCGCGCCGCCGCATCATAGGCCTGCGGATTGGCCCGCGCCTCGGTCATGCTGTTGAAGAACAGGCCGCTCTTGTCCGCGACATCGTCGCCGCAGACGAGGTGCAGGATCGCCTCGCCGCCCTCCTCCACCGTCGAGACCGGCGTGATGCCGCCGGCCCGCACCATCGTCGTGTCCATGTAGGTGGCCGGATGCAGCGAATTGACGGTGACGCCGGTGCCCTTGAGCTCCTCGGCCAGATCCATGGTGAACATGATTTGCGCGAGCTTGCTCTGCGCATAGGCCCGCGAGCCCGAATAGCCTTTGCTGATCATCACGTCGTCGAAGTCGATCGGATGCTGGCCGAGCGAGGCGACGTTGACGATGCGCGCGGGCGCGGCCGCCTTCAGCAGCGGGAGCAGCAGGCGCGCCAACAAGAAGCCCGAAAGATAATTGACGGCAAAGCGCAGCTCGTGGCCGTCGGCGCTGATGCGCCGCTCGGGGCCGCCATTCATCGAACCGATCCCGGCATTGCTGACGAAGACATGCAGCTTCTGGTGCTCGGCCCGCACTGCGTCGGCAAGCTGGCGAGCACCACCGAGCGAGGAGAGATCGGCCGGATAGAAAGCCGGCGCGGCCGCGCCGTCCCGCACGATCTCGTCGATCAGCATTTTCGCACGCGCAGCGTCGCGGCCGTGGATCAGAACCTTTGCACCCTCAGCCGCCAGTCGTTTCGCGACATAGCGGCCGACACCGTCGGTCGAGCCGGTGATGAGCACCGTCTTGCCGGCCATGTTCATGGCAGCCTCCAACGCTCAGTGAATCTCGGAAGAGCGCTTCAGCGCCTCCTTCAGCTTCTCCAGCGAAAAGTCCGGCGAGCGCGCGATCTCCAGGATTGGGGCCTCGCGGCGGCCGCACAGCTCGCAGGCTTCCGGCAGTTTTGCGGCAACCTCGATCGGGATCACGATTGCGCCGTGACTGTCGGCGTGAATGAGATCGTCGGAACGCACCGTCATCCCGGCGACGCGGACCTCGCCGCCAAAACTTTCGGCATGCACCCAGGCATGCGAGGGACCGATCGAGCCGGCCAGCGCCTGGAAGCCCGGCGCCCATTGCGGGACGTCACGGACCGAGCCGTCGGTGACGACGCCGAGGCACCCAAGCGCCTTGTGCACGTTGCTCTGCACCTCGCCCCAGAACGCGCCGTAGCCGATATCGGGCCCGTCGATGTCCTGGATCACGGCGATCCGCGGACCGAAACCGGTGCCGACATATTCATAATAGGCGATCCGCCGTGCGGCCTGTTCGGCGACGGGCAGCCCCGATTGCACCACGGAGCGAATGGTCACCGTGCGGGCGTAGCCGACCATCGGCGGCAGCTCGGGAAACGGGCAGACCAGCGGTTTTGTCGTAAAGCCGATCAGCCGGCGCTCGGGCGCCACGATCTCCATCGCATTGCAGATTGTCGGCGTGTCGTAGCGCGCCAGGGCTTCGAGGACGGACGGGGCCAACGGGGCAGCGGCGGTCTTTGTCACGAGCGTTTTTCTCCGGGGTTGTCGCGATGGGCTTTCGTGGGCCGTCGCGCTTGTCATCCGTATAGCGGAGAGGCCGGGGGGCGGCAAAAGCCGCCCCGCTGTCACGACAGGAGATCGCGCGGAGGTCTGCGTTCAGTGCAGGCGCTCGGGGCGCTCGTCCTCGGGCTGCGCGGGGCTGCTGGCAGGCGCTGCCGGATAGGCCGGCGCTGGAGCTGGCGCCGCGGCCTCCGCCGGCACTGCCGTCGGTACCGCCGCGAGTTTTTGCGCCTGGTCGCGATAGGATTTCCAGCCCATCGGCAGGCTCAGCAGATAGAGCACCGATCCCGCCGAAAGAATGTGCCAGGGATAGCCGACCAGCAGCGCGATGAAGAAGATGACCGAGACGAAGACCGGCAGCACCAGCTCGGGCGCAACCCGCATCCGCATCGTCTTGCCGGAAAACACCGGAAGCCGCGACACCATCAAAAAGGCGATCAGGAGCGTATAGAGCGCCGTCAGCATCGCCGGCGGCATCGGCAGGCCGAGAAAGCCGAGATAGATCGGCAGGAACACGGTGATCGCGCCGGCCGGCGCCGGCACGCCGGTAAAATAGTTCGCAGCGAAGGGCGGCTTGTTCGGATCGTCCATGGTCGCGTTGAAGCGGGCAAGCCGCAGGCCGCCCGAGATCGCAAACACCATTGCGGCGATCCAGCCGCCGTTCTTCAGTTCGTGCAACTGCCAGAAATAGAGGATCAGACCGGGAGCGACGCCGAAATTGACGAAATCGGCGAGGCTGTCGAGTTCGGCGCCGAATTTGGACTGGCCCTTGATCAGGCGCGCGATGCGTCCGTCGATGGCGTCGAGCGCGGCCGCAAAAACGATCGCGCCCACCGCGAGCTCCATCCGTCCTTCAGTGGACAGCCGGATCGCGGTCAACCCGGCGCAGATCGCCAGCAGCGTGATGACATTGGGGACCAGGAGCCGCACTGGGATCGGACGAAACCGGCGGCGGCGCATTTCGGGAGATGCGGGATCGAAGGGCATGGGGTGAATATAGCAAGTCCCTCTTCGCTCCGCCATCCGGCGAAAGCGGCCCTTGCGGTGCCTAATCCCGCCGGAACGTCCGCCCGGCATCGCCTTGCCGGAAATCGGCCAGTACGGTCTCGCCCGCAACCGCGGTCTGCCCTTCCGCAACCAGCGCGCGCGTGCCCTCGGGCAGATAGACGTCGAGGCGGGAGCCGAAGCGGATCAGGCCGAATCGCTCGCCGGCGCCGATGGTCTGCCCTTCGCGTACAAACGAGACGATGCGGCGCGCCACGAGGCCCGCGATCTGGATCACGCCGATGCGCCCGTCGGCGGTTGCGATGACAAGCGAATTGCGCTCATTGTCCTCGCTCGCCTTGTCGAGCTCGGCATTGATGAAGGCGCCGGGCCGGTAGGCGATGCGCTCGATCCGGCCGGCCACCGGGCTGCGGTTCACGTGACAGTTGAACACGCTCATGAAGATCGAGATCCGCGGCAGCGGACGGTCGCCGAGCCCGAGCTCGGCCGGCGGCAGCGCCTGCGAGATCATCGAGATCCGCCCGTCGGCAGGCGCCACGACCAGCCCTTCGCGCACCGGCGTGACCCGCGCCGGATCGCGGAAGAACAGCGCGCACCAGATTGTCAGCACGGTGGCGAACCAGCCGAGCGGCGACCAGATCCAGAACAGGATCAGGCTCGCCAGCGCAAAGCCGCCGATGAACGGATAGCCTTCCGGGTGGATCGGCGGGATTTGTCCGCGAATGGAATCGGAAATCGACATGTTCGAGATCAGCCGCTTGCTCGATGATACCCTCTTGTGGAGAGCATGGTGCGCCGCATTATCGCGGCCAGGAGAGGATTAGGACGGATCAATGAGCCCGCACAAGGTCATTCCGCGGCGGCCTGGGTTGCCAGACCATCCGCGGCCGGCGGCGGCTCGCGATTGGGCGCATCATTGGTGTCATCGACCTGCGCCAGCCGCTCGCGCGCGGCCTCGGCCTCGCGCTGCCGGTTCCACATGCTGGCATAAAGCCCGCCTCTCGCCAAAAGTGCGATATGGGTTCCGCGCTCGGCGATGCGGCCCTGGTCGAGCACGATGATTTCGTCGGCGCTGACGATGGTGGAAAGGCGGTGCGCGATCACGAGCGAGGTGCGATTATGCGAGACGCGGTCGAGCGCCTCCTGGATCTCGTGTTCGGTGTGGCTGTCGAGCGCCGAGGTCGCTTCGTCGAGGACCAGGATCGGCGGCGCCTTCAGGACGGTACGCGCAATCGCCACGCGCTGCTTCTCGCCGCCGGACAGTTTTAGACCGCGCTCGCCGACCTGGGTCTCATATCCCTTTGGTGCCATTCGGATCAGCGCATCGATCTGGGCAAGGCGTGCGGCCTCTTCAACCTCGGCGTTGCTGGCGTCCCAGCGGCCATAGCGGATGTTGTAGCGGATGGTGTCGTTGAACAGCACGGTATCCTGCGGCACCATGCCGATCGCCGCCCGCAGCGACGCCTGCGTGACGCTCCTGATGTCCTGGCCGTCGATCGTGATGCTGCCGCCGGAGACGTCATAGAGGCGGAACAGCAGCCGCGAAATGGTCGATTTGCCGGCGCCGGAGGGGCCGACGATCGCGACCCGCTTGCCGGCGGGCACCTCGAAGGAGAGGCCTTTGAGGATCGGACGCTCCGCTTCATAGGCAAAGCGTACGTCGTCGAAGCGGATGGCGCCGGAGGTCACGAGCAGCGCCCTGGCGTCGGGCGCGTCCTTGATCTCGGGATCGCGCGCCAGCACCTCGAACATCTTCTCGATATCGATGATCGCCTGCTTGATCTCGCGGTAGACCATGCCCATGAAGTTGAGCGGCTGGTAGAGCTGGATCATCATCGCATTGATCAGGACGAAGTCGCCGACCGTGTTGCGCCCGCTGCGCACGCCCAGCGCGCACATCACCATCGCCGTGGTGAGGCCAAAGGTGAAGACGACGGCCTGCCCGGCGTTGAGCACCGCGAGCGATGTGTAGGCCTTGACGCTCGCTTCCTCGTAGCGCGCCATGGAACGATCGTAGCGGCTGGCCTCGCGCGTCTCTGCGCCGAAATATTTGACGGTTTCGTAGTTGAGCAGCGAGTCGATTGCCTTCGTGTTGGCCTCGGTGTCGGATTCGTTCATGTTGCGACGGATGCCGATCCGCCACTCGGTCGCGAGCCAGGTGTAGTACATGTAGACCGCGACCATGATCGCAGTGGCGAGCACATAGCGCCAGTCGAACTGCCAGAACAGAACGCCGAGCAGGAGCGACACCTCGACCACGGTGGGAATGAGCTGCAGGATCACCATCCGCACGATCGTCTCGATGCCGTTGCGGCCGCGCTCGAGCACGCGGGTCAGCCCGCCAGTCTTGCGCTCGAGGTGAAAACGCAGCGACAATTCATGCATATGGACGAAGGTGATCTGCGCGAGCTTGCGTACCGCATGCATCGCCACGCGGGCAAAAATGCCGTCGCGCCACTGCGTCAGCATTGCCATCAGAATGCGCATGCCGCCATAGCTCGCCGTCATCAGCAGGGGCGAGGCGATCACCCACACCATCCAGTTCGACGGCTCGAGCGGCGCACTGCCCTTGCCGGTCAGCGCATCGGTCGCCCATTTGAAGGTAAAGGGCACCGCAAGCGTTGCCAGTTTCGCCGCAAGCAGCAGCACCACCGACCAGACCACGCGCATCTTCAGGTCGACGCGATCGCCCGGCCAGATGAACGGCCAGAGATGAACCAGCGTCCCGATCAGGGTGGCCTGCTCGGCCGACGTCGGGGAAGGAAGCGGCGTCGGGGCCTGCTGTGGCATATGAGGGTGAGCCATCAAAAATCGGAACCTCGTCGGAGCGATCTCGCGCTCACCTCGTTAACGTTGCGACCGTCGTCATATAGGATGTCAGAGCGCCCCGTGTACCCACAACTGCCCGATTGATTAGCCCTCCGGGGCGGTATTTGCCGCCCATAGTCTCCCACCAGCGAATCAGGCGGCCATCCGAAACGCTTGACGCCTCCTCTGTTGCAGTGCCACATGATCGGTATGACAACCATTCGCACTGTCTGTGTCTATTGCGGCTCGGGCGCCGGGACCAATCCACGTTTCATCGAGGCAGCGGAGGCGCTCGGCAGGATATTTGCCGAGAACGGAATCCGGCTGGTCTATGGCGGCGGCTCGGTCGGCATGATGGGGGCCGTGGCGCGCGCGGTGCTCAAGCACGGCGGCGACGTCACCGGCATCATTCCGGAATTCCTTGTCAAGAAGGAAGTCATGATGCCGCTCAAGGATCTGATCGTCACGCCCGACATGCATGAGCGCAAGCGGCTGATGTTCGAGCATTCCGACGCCTTCGTGGCGCTGCCCGGCGGTATCGGCACGCTGGAGGAGCTCGTGGAGCAGCTGACCTGGAAGCAGCTCGGCCGCCATGCCAAGCCGGTGCTGCTCGCCGACATCGACGGCTTTTGGGGGCCGCTGCTGGACCTGTTCACTCATATGCGCGCCACGCAGTTCATCCGCACCGACATGTCGGTCGAGATCCTCAAGGCCGAACGGGTCGAGGACATCCTGCCGCGGCTGCGCGCCGCCGCTGCCCGGGTGGCGGACAGCGAGAAGGAAATGGCGCCGGACATCGCGCGGCGGCTCTGATCCGTCGCTCGAGACCGATCATTCGCTCGGAAATGTCACCGCCTCGACCCGGTTGCCGTCGGGATCAATGACGAAGGCTGCGTAATATTTGACGCGATCGTGCGGCCTGAGACCCGGCGCGCCGTCGGATGAGCCGCCTGCGGCGAGCGCCGCCGCGTGGAAGGCATCGACATCGCCGGTCGTCCGCGCGCGCAGGCAGATATGCGTGCCGCTCTCACGCGGGACTTTTGTCATACCAACGCGCAGGTTGAGCCAGAATTCCGGATAACCCTTGCCGAAGCCGATCGTCGCCGGCCGGCTCACCAGTCGCGCCAACCCCAACGCAGCCAGCACGGGCTCGTAGAACCGCGCCGCGCGGTCGAGATCGGCAACGCCGAGGGAGATGTGGTCGATCATGGATCACTCATCATCAAGCGGCTCATCAACCCGCGGGCTCGTTCGCGCCGCACGGAGTTTGCCGGCGCAAATTTCGTCATGGCATGCATTCGCAACCGAAGCCCCGTCGAATGTCTGACTCGAGGCGAGCTATTTTTGTCGGCCCACGCGCCGATGGGTTTACGCTGGCTGGATGCGAAACTCAAAGGCGGTCCGCGCGTTGCTGCGCAATAATCTCAGGCCGGCGCGCCCGACTTGACGAGCTTGTAGATCACCGAATCCATCAGCGCCTGGAACGAGGCGTCGATGATGTTGGGCGACACCCCGACGGTGGTCCAGCTCTCGCCTTTCTCGTCCTCGCTTTCGATCAGGACGCGCGTCACCGCGCCGGTGCCGCCATTGAGGATACGCACGCGATAGTCGATCAGCTTCAATCCCTCGATATATTTCTGGTACTTGCCGAGGTCCTTGCGCAGCGCAACGTCGAGCGCATTGACCGGGCCGTTGCCCTCGGCCGCCGAGATCAGCCGTTCGCCGGCGACATCGACCTTGACCACCGCGAGCGCCACCGTCACCTGCTGGCCATTGGCATTGTAGCGCTGCTCGACATTGACGTCGAACTGTTCCACCCGAAAATAGTCCGGCACCTTGCCGAGCGTGCGGCGCGCCAGCAGCTCGAAGGAGGCGCCGGCGGATTCATAGGCGAAGCCAGTCGCTTCGCGCTCCTTCAACTCTTCGACGAGGCGGGTGAGCTTGGGATCATTTTTGTCATAGGCGATGCCGGCGCGGTCGAGCTCGGCCACGACGTTGGAGCGGCCGGCCTGGTCGGAGACCAGCACCTTGCGATGATTGCCGACCGCCTCGGGCACGACATGCTCATAGGTGTGCGGATCCTTCAGCACGGCGGAGGCATGGATGCCCGTCTTGGTGACGAAGGCACTCTCGCCGACATAGGGCGCATGCCGGTTCGGCGCACGGTTGAGCATGTCATCAAGCGTCCGCGACAGCTTCATCAGCGACCCCAGCTTCTCATCCGAGACGCCGATCTCGAAGCGGTCGGAAAAATCCCGCTTCAGCTTCAAGGTCGGGATCAGCGAGCAGAGATTTGCGTTGCCGCAACGCTCGCCGAGACCATTGAGCGTGCCCTGGATCTGCCGCGCGCCGGCACGCACTGCCGCGAGCGAATTGGCAACCGCCTGCTCGGTATCATTATGGGCGTGGATGCCGATGCGATCACCGGGGATGTGCTTGACCACCTCGGCGACGATGCTCTCGACTTCATGCGGCATGGTGCCGCCATTGGTGTCGCACAGCACCACCCAGCGCGCACCGGCCTCATAAGCCGCTTTGGCGCAGGCCAGTGCGAAGGCGGGGCTTTCCTTGTAGCCGTCAAAAAAATGCTCGCAGTCGAGCATGACCTCGCGGCCGGCCGCCTTCGCCGCACTCACGCTGTCTCGGATCGAGGCAAGATTTTCCTCGTTCGTGGTCTCCAGCGCAACCCGGACCTGATAGGCGGAGGACTTTGCCACGAAGCAGATTGCGTCCGCTTTCGCCTGCAGCAGCACCGCAAGCCCGGGATCGTTCGCCGCAGAGCGCCCGGCGCGGCGCGTCATGCCGAAGGCAGTGAAACGGGCGTGGTTCAGCTTCGGCTTGTCGGCAAAAAACTCGGTATCGAGCGGATTGGCGCCGGGATAGCCGCCCTCGACATAGTCGATGCCGAGCTCGTCGAGCATATGGGCGATCGCCTGCTTGTCGGCCAGCGTGAAATCGACGCCATTGGTCTGCGCGCCGTCGCGCAGCGTGGTGTCGAACAGATAGAGGCGCTCGCGGCTCATGGCTTGTGTCCGCCGTTCGAAAGTGTCTTCTGCATCGTGGTGTTGGCAAGCCACTCGCCGTTCACGGTGACGCTGTTGCGCTGCTTCGCCACATAGCCGCGTTTGGCAAAAAAAACTTGCGCGTTGTCGCTGGCATCGACGGTCAGGCTCTTGGCGCCGCGGCTGCCCGCAAGCTTTTCCAGTGCATCGAGCAGCATCGAAGCGACCCCCTGCCCGGCCGCACCCGGATGCACGTAGAGCATGTCGATATGGTCCTTGCCCTTCAGTGAGGCAAATCCGACCGGCGCGCTCTGCAGTGTTGCGATCAGCGTCAATTCACTCGCGAGTTTCTTGCCAAAAGCATCCTCATCATCGGCGATAGCCGCCCAGGCTTCCTGCTGGGCTTCGCCGTAGTCGTCGCCGGTCAGTTCCTCAATCGCAGCGGCGAAGATCGCCGCCAGCACCGGCGTATCGGCGGGCAGGAATGGACGCAGCGCAGGTTTTGGCATGGCTTGCCCCATTGCGTTCACCACAGGCCATAATATTTCAGCGCCAGCGCCACGGCTGCCGCGATCAGAACGATCTTGAGCACGATGTAATAGAGCCAGTGCCTCGGAAATGGCGTATCGGGACGCTTCATCGCGCGACCTCCCAGGTGGTCACAGGCTTGCCCTCGGCGTCCTTGCCGTCCTTCAGCACGATGCCCATCGCGACGAGTTCGTCGCGGATGCGGTCGCTTTCCTTGAAATCCTTGCGTGCGCGGGCGGCCGTGCGATCCGAAATCAGGCGCAGGATCAGCTCCGGATCGACGTTGCTCGCCTGGCGCTTTCGTCCCTCCCACTGTGAGAGGCTTTCGGACAACAATCCGGCCAGCCGCAGCGATGCCGCAAACTGCCCGCGCTCAGCTTCGCTCCCGGACGCCGCGGCATTGCGCAAGCCATGAAGCGCGGCGATCATCTGCGGCGTATTGAGATCGTCCGACAACGCGTCAATGACCGTATCCGACGGCTTCCCGGACTTGACGTCGGCTGCGACCCGATACCAGTCGTCCAGCGTCTTCGCACTTTCCTCGAGGCTCTTCAGCGTCCAGTCGATCGGCGAGCGATAATGCGTCTTCAGCATGTTGAGGCGCAGCGCCTCACCCGGCCAGTCCGCGAGCAGTTCGCGGATGGTGATGAAGTTGCCGAGCGATTTTGACATCTTCTCGCTCTCGACCTGCAGAAAGCCGTTGTGCATCCAGACATTGGCCATGCGCGAGGCGTGAAAGGCGCAGCAGGTCTGCGCGAGTTCGTTCTCGTGATGCGGAAACACCAGATCGATGCCGCCGCCATGGATGTCAAAGGTTTCGCCGAGATGCTTCCAGGCCATCGCCGAGCACTCGATGTGCCAGCCGGGGCGGCCTTCGGCCTTGATCCCGGCCGGCGACGGCCAGGACGGCTCGCCCGGCTTCGACGGCTTCCACAGCACGAAATCGGCGGGATCGCGCTTGTAGGGCGCCACATCGACGCGCGCGCCCGCAATCATCTCGTCCAGCGAACGCTTTGCCAGCGCGCCATAGCGCGGCAGCACGGCATTGGCGGCGTTCATCGCCTGCGGGGAGAACAGCACGTGGTCCTCCGCGACATAGGCGAAGCCGCCGGCAACCAGCTTTTCGATCAGCGCGTGCATCGCCGGGATGTGCTCGGTCGCGCGCGGCTCGACGGTCGGCCGCAGAGCGCCGAGGGCATCGACATCCTCGTGAAACTGGGCGTCGGTGACTTCGGTGACCCGGCGGATCGCCTCGTTCAGCGGCAGGTTCGGGAAATCGCGCGCGGCGCGCGCGTTGATCTTGTCGTCGACGTCCGTGATGTTGCGGACATAGGTGACCTTCGTCTCACCCTTGCCACCGTCCCACACGCCTTGCTTCGCCAGATGCTGCAGCAGCCGAAACAGCACGTCGAAGACGATGACCGGACGCGCATTGCCGATATGGGCGAAGTCATAGACCGTCGGTCCGCAGACATACATGCGCACGTTTTTCGGATCGAGCGGCCGGAACGGCGCGGTCGTCTTGGTCAGCGTGTCGTAAAGCCGAAGTTCCATGAATCATCGTCCCCCTGCTGGCCAGGGCGTCCAATGATCTCAATTTTTTGAGAAAAGACGGCCTCAGCCAGCGATGAGCTAGCTCGTAATCTCGCGGCAGATGCAGCAAATGGCGAGGAAACCGTTCATGGCGACATCAAATCGCAAATCCGCGACCTCCCGTCAAGAGGCCGTGAAAAAGCCGCTTTCTGAACCGACATGAGCCGCCCCCGTAGCCTCACGGTTAATCATTCTTAACGGTTTGGGCTTATCGTCTGCTTAGCGATTCTCCCGTCCCGCTCTCTCCCTTCGGTGCTCCCCATGCGATCTCTGGCGGCGGTTCTGAGTTCTGTGTTCGTGGTCGCGGCAAGCGCAGCATCGGCCGAAACCCGCGTGTTCATCGTCGCCAATCAGGCGGATGGCTATGGCGTCGACCAGTGCCTTGCCAACGGCGAGAGCTGCGGCGCCTCGGCCGCTCGCTCCTATTGCCAATCACGGGATTTTGCGCAGGCCTCCTCCTATCGCCGCGTCGATCCCGATGAGGTCACCGGATCGGTTCCCAGGTCCGGCGCGCACTGCACGCACGGCAATTGCGATCAGTATGTCGCGATTACCTGCCAGCGCTGAGATTTGCGCGGCGCCTGCGGCGTTTTGGCCACATCGATGCCTTCAGACCGCCGAAACAGCCGGCTATGGCCTATGGGGTGGTGCTGTGATATCTGGCGGCGCTCTGTGACCCGGACAAGTCCAAGATCAAGACATTGACCGCTTTCTCTTTCCGACCGACCCTCGCTTTCGCTGCACTGCTCGGCGGGATGTTGCTTAGCGTGAGCGCGTCGGCGCAGAACATCATGACGAACGAGCCACCGCCGGGACCTCCTCCAGGCCAGGGCGCGCCTGTCAATCCGATCTGCCCGCGGCTCGAAGGACAGCTCGCGACCATCGATCGCGGCGGCAGCACGGACCCGGCGAGGGACGACCAGATTCGCCGCTATCAGGATGCCGCCACCAAGCAGCAGGCCGAGCTCGACCGCGTCACGCTGCAGGCCAAACGGATGGGCTGCGAAAGCTCGGGTTTCTTCTCGCTGTTCAACGGCCAGTCGCAGCAATGCAGCCCGGTCAACAACCAGATCACACAGATGCGCGCCAATCTGGACCAGATCAATACCAGCCTCGAACGGCTGCGCTCGGGCGGTTTTGGCGGCATGGATCGGGAAAACCAGCGCCGTTCGGTGCTGACCGCGCTCGCCCAAAACAATTGCGGACCGCAATATGCCAACGCGGCCCGCGGCCCGGGCAATTTCTTCGACAGCCTGTTCAATCCGGGTGGCAACCTGCCGCCGCCTCCGGCGGACATGGGCGCGCCATCGGGCACCTATCGCACGGTGTGCGTGCGCAGCTGCGACGGCGCCTATTTCCCGATCTCGTTCGCGACCGTGCCGGGACGCTTTGGCGACGACGAGCGGACCTGCAAGGCGCTGTGTCCCGCGACTGAGGCCAATCTCTATTCCTATCGCAATCCCGGCGAGGACATGAACTCGGCGGTCTCGATATCGGGCCAGCCCTACACCTCGCTTGCCAACGCGTTCAAGTTCAGGACCGAGTTCAATCCGAGCTGTTCGTGCAAGGCGGCCGGCCAGACCTGGTCGGACGCGCTGAAGTCGATCGACGACAAGGCCGCCGCCGAGCAGCAGGGCGACATCATCGTCACGGAAGAAAGCGCCAAGCGGATGCAGCAGCGGCCGCTGGCAAAACCTGCTTCGACCAGGAAGGGTGCGGCGGCCGGACCGCCGCCTGCGTCCGATCCTGCGGCGGCATCGACGCCGGCCGATCAGACCACCACGACGTCCGACAACAAGCAGATTCGCACCGTCGGTCCAACCTTCATTCCGGCGCGCTGAGGCCTGGTCTTCCCTCACGGATCGAGCTGCCGGATGTCCTTGACCGGCCGCGGCCCCGGCAGCGTTTGCAGGAAGGCGTGGATGTCGGCAGCGTCCTTGTCAGTAAGCACGCTGGCCGAGAATGACGGCATGTCGTTCGGTGCTTCGCGCAGGAACGCGACGAACGATTCCACCGGGAGCGCAGTCTTCGCCAGCGCCGGCGTCTGATAGTTGAATTGCCCGCCCTGCCCGGCGCGGCCGTGGCATTCGAAGCAGCCGTCGGCGAGATAGACCCGCTTGCCGTTGACCGGATCGCCCGCCGGCTCGTCGTCGGCGCGCGCTACGACCATCGAGGTGGCAAATCCGGTTGCGATGAAGGCAATGCCCAGGACGCGCCAAAACTGTCTCGTCATCTGCCGGCCCTCACCGCTGATCCATCACGACATCGAGCAGCGCCGGCTGGCCGCTCTTGACCATGGCGATCGCGCGCTTCAGCGCCGGCGCGAGCTCGCCGGGATCGCTGATCGGACCTTCGCCATAGACGCCAAAACCCTTGGCGATGGTGGCGTAGTCGATGAACGGGTCCTTCAGCGTGGTGCCGATATCGGTAGTCGTGATGCCGCGGCGATGACGTGCCGCCATCGCCTGCAGGTACATGTATTCCTGATGATAGGCGCGGTTGTTGTGCACGATGTAGAGCAAGGGGATCTTGTGGTGCGCAGCGGTCCACAGAGTGCCCGGCACGAACATGAAGTCGCCGTCGCCACCGATCGCGACCGTCAGCCGTCCCTTGTCCCTGTTGGCCAGCGCAGCGCCCAGCGAAGCCGGTAGCGTGTAGCCGACGCCACCGCCTCCCGAGGCGCCGTTCCAGCGATGCGGCTTGTCGAAATTCCACAGGCGGTGCGGCCAGGTCAGACGGATCGAGGTGCCGGCCAGTGACCAGTCCTCGTCCTTGATCTGGCTGTAGAGCTCGGCGCACAGCCGCGCGGTGGTGATCGGGCTCGCGTCCCAGGCGATCGTCGCGTCGGACTTCGCCTGCTCTACCGTCGCGAGCTTGGCGGCGGCGAGCTTCTTGCCCCGCGCATCGAAAGCGGCTTTGCGGCTCTCATCGACCAGCCGCTTCACCTGCTCGGTCAGGCTGGGCAGGCTTGCCTCGGCGTCGCCCGCGATGTCGAGGTCGACCTCCTGGTAGCGGCCGAAATCCTGATAGTTGGCCTTCAGATAGAGCCCGCGGGTGCCGAGCGTGACGATCTTGGCGTCCTTCTTGTAGCGCGGCTGGGCGCTGCGCACGATGCGATCGTGGAAATCGCTCAAGGTGCCCCAGAGGTCGTTGACCTCCAGCGCCAGGATCACGTCCGCCTGCCCCAGGATGGAACGGCGGAACGACTGGTTCAGCGGATGGCGCGAGGGGAAGTTCATGCGCCCATAATTGTCGATCACCGCGCATTGCAGTGTCTCGGCAAGTTCCACGAGGCGCGGCATGCCGGCCGGTGTGCGCGCCATGCGGTCGCAGATGATGACGGGATTGTCGGCCGTCACCAGCATCTTTGCGAGCTCGCCAAGCGCCGCGTCATCGCCTTGCGGCGGCGTCGCCTTGACGAGCTTTGGGATCCGCAAGGCATCGCGGTTCTCGATCGGGTTCTCCTGCAGCTCCGCATCGAGCGACAGCATGACCGGAGCCATCGGCGGGGTGGTCGCGATCTTGTAGGCGCGCACCGTCGATTCCGCGAAATGCTGCAGCGAGACCGGCTGGTCGTCCCATTTGACGAAGTCGCGCGTCAGCGCCGCCGGATCGATGGCGGAATGCGGCCACTCGGCACCCGGGGCGCGCTTGTTGGCCTCGATGATGTTGCCGCCCATCACGATGACGGGAACGCGGTCGCACCAGGCATTGTACATCGCCATCGTGGCGTGCTGCAGCCCGACCACGCCGTGACAGATCATGGCGAGCGGCTTGCCGGCCATCTTGGCATAGCCCTGCCCCATATGAACCGCGATCTCCTCGTGCGGACAGGTGAGGATTTCGGGCTTGGCGTTGCCGCCGTGATTGATGACGGCCTCGTGGAGACCGCGGAAGCTGGAGGCGCAGTTCATCGCGAGATAGTCGATGTCGAGCGTCTTGAAGACGTCGACCATGAAGTCGCCGCCGCTGGAGGTCTGGCTCACCGGGTCGGCCAGTGGCGGCATGCTGTCGGCCGCGGCCAATCGTGGGCCCGGCGGCGCGGCCTTGGGGCGCGGCTCGGGGAATCCCGAGATCGCGGTGTTGGCCGCAACCGGCGTCGTCAGCGCCGCGGCACCCGCGATGGTTGCGCCCTTGAGAAAGTTGCGGCGCGAGGCCTCGGGCGCGTCGCTGCGCCCGCTTCTGCTGCGTTTGGACATGGTTGCCTCCCCGGAATCGCCAACGAACTCTTGTTTGTTGTTATTTGAAGTGTCGACCTCCTTCGAAGGAACCGTCAAGACGCGGCTGCGTGAACGTGCATGCGCGGCTCACACAACTGCTCCGCCAAAACCGCGGACGATGCTCGCGATCGATGATCGCACTGGCGGGAGGGCGCGTGCTGCGATAGATGTCGGGCGGGCGCGCATCTCAAAGACAGAACAACGGCGTCGCGTCCACGAGGGAGGAGCGGATGGTCCGAAACCATGTCTTCGGTTGTTCGTGCTTGCGTCGCAACATGGCTCCTGCCTCGCCCGGCATGCTCGGTCGGCGCGATGTGCTCGCCGGTTTCGCCGCAACGATGGTCGCCGGCGCGATCAGATCCGCCCCCGCGCGGGCCGCCGAGAGCAAGCCGCAACGCATCGACGTCCATCACCATCTCTCGCCACCGGCCTATATCGCCGCGGCCAACGCCAATCATGTCGGCGAAGCGCCGATGAGGAACTGGACGGTCGACAAATCGCTCGACGACATGGACAAGGCGGGCGTGGCGACCGCTGTCCTGTCCATCACCACGCCCGGCGTCAATTTCCTCTCGGGCGAGCCGGCGCGAACCTTGTCGCGCGAGTGCAACGAATATGCCGCAAAACTCATCGCCGACCATCCGGGCCGGTTCGGCAGCTTTGCCATGGTGCCGCTCACCGACACCGACGGCGCCCTGCACGAGATCGAATATGCCATGGACACGCTGAAGGCCGATGGCATCGGCCTTTTGACGAGCTATGGCGACAAATGGCTCGGGCACCCCTCGTTCCTGCCTGTCATGGAAGAGCTGAACCGGCGCAAGACGCTGGTGTACACCCATCCGACCACGGCCAATTGCTGCGTCAATCTGGTGAAGACCCAGCAGCCCGCGATGATCGAGTTCGGCACCGACACCACGCGCAGCATCGCCGACATCATTTTCAGCGGAAACGCAGTCAAGTTCCGCGACATCCGCTGGATCTTCTCGCATGCCGGCGGCACGATGCCGATGCTGCTCGACCGTTTCGTCCGCAATGCATTTCTTGATCCGAACGCCAAACCGACCGTGCCCGACGGCACGCTCGCCGAGCTCAAGCGCTTCTATTACGACACCGCGCAGACCGCCAACAAACCGGCGATGCTGGCGCTGTCGGCGATCGTGCCGACCTCGCAGATCGTGTTCGGCACGGATTTTCCGTATCGGACCAGCATCGATCACGTCACTGCCTTGCGCGACTGCGGCGTGTTCAGCGAGGCGCAGCTTGCCGACATCGAGCGCGGCAACGCGCTAAAGCTGGTGCCGCGGCTTGCGGCCTGACGACTGATCACTTGCGGGCTCCGGAAAATGCCGATCTCCATTTCTCGAGATCGGCGCGGATGAAATCCGCAAATTCCTTGGGCGTGCCGCCCAGGATGTCGGTGCCCTGCGCCGTCAGCGCCGAGCGAACCTGATCGTCCCTGAGCGCGTCGTTGGCGGCGGCGGACACAGCGTCGACGATTGCGGGCGGCGTCTCCGCGGGCGCCAGCAGGCCGATCCAGATCCCCGCATTGTAGCCGGCCATCCCGGCTTCCTCGAGCGTCGGAACATTGGGCAGGATCGTCGCGCGCGCCGGCTGCGCGACCGCGAACGCCTTCAGTTTCCCGGCCGCGACATGCGGCGCCAGCGTGGCCGCGACATTGAACATCAGCGTGATGCGTCCGGAGAGCAGATCGGTGACGGCCTGGTTGCTGCCGCCCTGATACGGCACGATCAGGATGTTGGTTCCGGCCTTGGCGTTGAACAGTTCGGCGGCCATGTGGCTCGCGGTGCCCGCGCCCGACGAGCCGAAGGTCAGGCTCTCCGGCTTGCGCTTCGCCAACGCGATCAGCTCGGCCAGATTGCCGGCAGGCACGGAAGGATGCGCCGCCAGCACATTGGGCACGATGCCGAGCAGGGCAATCGGCGCCAGCCGCGCGCCGAGATCGAAATCCGACCCGTTCTCGGCCGGACTGAGGGTGTTGGCGATGGTCGCCATGAACAGCGTATGGCCGTCGGGAGTGGCGCGCGCCGCCGCCTCGGCCGCGATCATGCTGGAGTTGCCAGGCCGGTTTTCCACGATGACCGGCTGGCCAAGTTTTGCTGCCATCGGCTTGCCGACCAGCCGCGCCAGGATGTCCGCCGCAGTCCCCGCGCCGAAGCCGACGATGATCTTGATCGGCTGCGTGGGATAAGGCTCCGCCCTCACCTGCCCCACAACGAGCAGACACGCAATGGCCGCGTGCAGCGGGCCAAACGCTTTGCTACGCCAGATCATCCCCCCTCATTCGCCCCCGCTTTTTTTGATTGCTCGTTCTGTTCGCGCGAAGCTGCCCTATCCCTCGAACGCGTCGGCCGAGGCGCGGCTCGCGCGCGCGGTCAGCGTCTCGTCGGGCTGAGGCAGCGGCTGGCCCGCATCGCGAAAGCGGTTGGTGATCGGATAGCGGCGGTCGCGGCCAAAATTCCGGCTGGTGACCTTGACGCCGGGCGCGGCCTGCCGCCGCTTGTATTCGGCGATGTTGAGGAGGTGGTTGATGCGCGCCACGGTCGCGCGATCGAATCCGGCGGCGACGATCGACGCCAATGGCTCCTCCTTCTCGACCAGCCGCTCCAGGATCGCATCCAGCATGTCATAGGGCGGCAGCGAATCCTGGTCGGTCTGATTTTCGCGCAATTCTGCGGTCGGCGGGCGCGTGATGATGTTTGGCGGAATGACCTCGCCCGAAGGCCCGAGAGCGCCCTCGGGCTTCCAGCTGTTGCGCAAGGCCGACAGCCGAAAAACCTCGGTCTTGTAAATGTCCTTGATCGGGTTGAAGCCGCCATTCATGTCGCCATAGAGCGTGGCATAGCCGACCGACATTTCCGACTTGTTGCCGGTCGTGACCACCATCGCGCCGGTCTTGTTGGAGATCGCCATCAGCAGCGTGCCGCGGGTGCGCGCCTGCAGATTCTCCTCGGTAATGTCGCGCGGCAGCCCTTTGAAGGGACCGGAAAGGATCGCTTCAAAGCCTTCGACAGCTTGCGCGATCGGCAGCACCTCGTAGTGAATGTCGAGCGCTTTCGCGAGTTTTGCCGCGTCGTCGAGCGAGACCTGCGCGGTGAAGCGATAGGGCAGCATGACGCCGCGCACCGCCTCCTTGCCGAGCGCATCGACCGCGATCGCGGCGCACAGCGCCGAATCGATGCCGCCGGAAATGCCGAGCAGCACGCCGGGAAAGCCGTTCTTGCGGACATAGTCACGGAGGCCGAGCACGCAGGCTGCATAATCGGCCGCATCGCCCTCGAGCTGCGGCACCACGGGGCCGGAACAGCGCCAGTCGTCGCCGCTCTTCTCGAAAGTGAGCGTCGTGATGTCTTCGACAAACGCCGGCTGTTGGGCTGCGACCGACAGGTCGCCATTGAGCGCAAAGGAGCCGCCATCGAACACCAGTTCGTCCTGGCCGCCGACCTGGTTCAGATAGATCAGCGGCAGCCCGCTTTCGGTGACACGGGCAACCGCGATCGACAGGCGGACGTCGGTCTTGTCGCGGGCATAGGGCGAGCCGTTCGGCACCACGATGATCTCGGCGCCGGTCTCGGCCTGGCACTCAACGACGTTTTCATAATCCTCGGACTCTTCGAGCCAGATGTCCTCGCAGATGGGAACCCCGACCCGTACGCCCCGGATCACGACCGGCCCGGCCACGGGCCCGCGCGCAAACACGCGTTTCTCGTCGAACACGCCGTAGTTCGGCAGGTTGGCTTTGAAACGCAGCGCCGCGATCCGGCCGCCGTCGAGCAGCGCCACGGCGTTATACAGCTTGCCCTCCTCGACCCAGGGGCTGCCGACCAGCACCGCCGGACCGCCATCAGCGGTCTCGCGCGCAAGCGCTTCGACGGCCGAGCGGCAGGACGCCTGGAATGCCGGTTTCAAGACCAGATCCTCGGGCGGGTAGCCGGCGATGAAAAGTTCCGAAAACACGATCAGGTCGGCGCCATCGGCCGCCGCCTTGACCCGCGCCGCCCGCACTTTTGCGGCATTGCCGTCAATGTCGCCCACCGTCGGATTGAGCTGGGCCAGCGTGATCCTGAACTCTGTGCTTCGTTCACTCATCACATATGCTCATATTGGGTATAACAAATCTGCCCGGTGGCGCGCCGGACCGCAATCGCCAGCTTTAGATCGCTCCCATGCGCTCGGCGATGGCAAAGATCCAGAATAGCCCGGACATCAAAAGGGTTACCCCGACCGCCGCCGAGCCCATGTCCTTGACCCGCCCGATCTGCAGGTCGTGGTCGGTGGTCAGGCGGTCGGCGAGTTTTTCGATCGCGGTATTGAGCAGCTCGACCACCAGAACCAGGACGACGGCCCCGAACAGCTCGACCTTGCGCATCACAGTCGCGCCGATCAGCCAGGCCAGGGGAATGGCCAGGATCAGCGCGCCAATCTCCTCGCGCACGGCCTGCTCCGAGCGGAGCGCGAAAGCGAGGCCGTTACGCGAGTTGACGGTGGCTTTCCATAACCGCAGCAAGTCTCAAAGACCCGCTGCGGCCGGCATCGGCCTGACCTTGCCGGCGCGCTCCTGCTTCAGGAGCTCGGCGATCAGGAACGCCATGTCGATCGACTGTTCGGCATTGAGGCGGGGATCGCAGACCGTGTGATAGCGGTCGTTGAGATCCTCCTCCGAGATCGCCCGTGCGCCGCCGATGCATTCGGTGACGTCCTTGCCGGTCATCTCGAGATGCACGCCGCCGGCATGGGTGCCCTCGGCGGTGTGGACGGCGAAAAACGTCTTCACCTCCGACAGGACGCGATCGAACGGCCGCGTCTTGTAGCCGGTCGACGAGGTGATGGTGTTGCCGTGCATCGGGTCGCACGACCAGACCACCGCTCTGCCCTCGCGCTGCACGGCGCGGATCAGGCCGGGCAGATGATCGCCGACCTTGTCGGCACCGAACCGGCTGATCAGCGTCAGCCGGCCGGGCTCGTTATCCGGGTTGAGCACGTCGATCAGCTTGATCAGCTCGTCGCCCTTCAGCGAGGGGCCGCATTTCAGGCCGATCGGGTTCTTGATGCCGCGGAAATACTCGACATGGGCGTGATCGAGCTGGCGGGTGCGATCGCCGATCCAGATCATGTGGCCCGAAGTCGCGTACCAGTCGCCGGTGGTGGAATCGACCCGGGTCATGGCCTGCTCGTAGCCGAGCAGCAGCGCCTCGTGGCTGGTGTAGAAGTCGGTGCCGCGCAGTTCGGGGTGGCTCTCCAGATCGAGGCCGCAGGCGCGCATGAAATCCAGCGCCTCGGAGATGCGGTCGGCCAGCTCCTTGTAGCGCCGCGACTGCGGAGAATCCTTGATGAACCCCAGCATCCACTGATGCACGCTGGCGAGGTTGGCAAAGCCGCCGGTGGCGAAGGCGCGCAAAAGGTTCAGCGTCGCCGCCGACTGCCGGTAGGCATTGAGCTGACGCTGCGGATCGGGAATCCGCGCTTCGGCGGTGAAGGCGATGTCGTTGACGATGTCGCCGCGATAGCTCGGCAGCTCGACGTCACCCACCTTCTCCACCGGCGACGAGCGCGGTTTTGCGAACTGCCCCGCAATGCGGCCGATCTTCACCACCGGCACTGCGCCGGCATAGGTCAGGACCACCGCCATCTGCAGAAAAACGCGGAAAAAGTCGCGGATGTTGTTGGCGCCATGCTCGGCAAAGCTCTCGGCGCAGTCGCCGCCCTGCAGCAGAAACGCCTCGCCCCTGGCGACCCGCGCCAGCGCCCTTTTCAGGTTGCGCGCCTCACCGGCAAAAACCAGCGGCGGAAAGCTCGCAAGCTGCGCCTCGACATCCGCGAGCGCCTTGGCGTCGGGATAGTCTGGCATCTGCTTTGCCGGCTTTGCGCGCCAGCTGTCAGGCGTCCACCGCTCGGACATCACAAAACTCCTCAAGCAAAACCGCGACTTATCGGCGGTTCCGAAGCACCGCTATATACACAGGCCGCAAGGCTCCTGCCACTTGGAAATCAAACCCGGCGACAAATCCTTGCGGTAAAAGCCGAATCCGCTTTTCTTAACCCGATGGGTAAAGCAAGGGGGCTTGCTGTGACTGAAGTCGCGCAGGACGACGCCTTCAGCGACGATATTCTCGTCCCGGCTGCCGACGGCTATTCGCTCGCCGCAACGCTGTTCCTGCCGCGCGGCCCGAAACGCTACGCGGTGCTGATCAATTCGGCCACCGCCGTCCCGCGAAAAATCTACCGCTCCTTCGCCACCCATCTCGCGCAGCGGGGGGCCGCGGTCCTGACCTACGACTACCGCGGCATTGGCGGCTCCCGCCAGAAGCAGGTGCTCGGCTACAACCGCCCGAAATCGCTGGTCGGCTTCAAGGCCTCGATGGCGGACTGGGCCCTGCTCGACGTCACAGGCGCCGTCAGCTGGATGCGCGAGCGCTACCAAAACCTGCCGCTCAATTATGTCGGCCATTCCTTCGGCGGCCAGGCGCTCGGACTGCTCAGCAACAATGCCGAGGTGTCGCGCGCGCTGTTCGTCGCGTCCCAGGCCGCCTATTGGAAGCTGATGACCGCGCCCGAGCGCTACCGGGTCTGGGCCTATCTCAACCTGGTGGGCGTCCCCCTCACCAACACGTTGGGTTATGCCCCGGGCTGGAGCGGGATCGGCGAGGACCTGCCGAAGGAGGTGTTTCTGCAATGGGCACGCTGGGTGATGAAGCCGCGCTATCTGTTCGACGACGCCTCGCTGGTCGGCCGGGTCACGAACTTTTCCAACTACCAGGGCAAACTGCGCGCGCTGTGCTTTGCCGACGATCCCTGGGCGACGCGCGAGGCGGTCGAATTGCTCTGCGCGGGTTTTGAGGCGATCGCGCCGGAGATTCTCACGATTGCGCCCGCCGATATCGGCGTCAAGAAGATCGGTCATTTCGGCTTCTTCCGGAGCGATCACCGCGACACGCTGTGGCGCGACGCCGCGGCATGGCTGCTGCGGGAGTGAGGGGCGGGCCGGATCGACAGCGTCATTGCGAGGCGCCATAGCGCCAAAGCAATCCAGACTGTCGCCACGGAGAGATTCTGGATTGCTTCGCTTCCGCCTTCGCTCGTCGAGCTTCGGCGGACAAGTCGTTCGCAATGACGTCGCTGTCCTGGAAACATGCGCCCATGCTCTCGCGGCGCGATTGCGTCCGAGCTTTGCATCTGTGGCACCCTCTCGAGACGAGAGGGCGCAGGGAATGCCGGGTGCTGGCCGCACCCATGGCCCGCCAGCAAACAAAAAAAGCTGGCGGCAGTTACCACAGGTCAGCCAAACAGTCCGGCATTCCCTGCGCGATGGTTTTAACGGTGTCCTGCGCGCTCTCCCTGGGAACCGGGCTCTTTTGCTCCCATCGCCGCACGAAACCAGGTTTCGCGCAACTTGACACCAGCGTCGGGGTGTCAGGACCACACGCCTTCTCCGTCCGCATCGGCTCCGCTCGTCTGGCGAGACCAACGCGTCCACCGCATCCCCGCCTCACGTGTCGTGACGGTCGCGATACGCCCTCTGCATCGAGGCGGGATGGCCATGAGCAAACCACATATTTCCGAAAAACGGAAGCAAAATATTTTTAAGCGGAGGACTGGACGACAGAAGAGGAATCAGCATTGACCGGCGACAGTCGGATCAGCGCCTCCATTTCGTCAGCCATCGCCGCGAAGGGAAGCGGCTCGGCGGCCGGAGGTCCTTCGGAGAGGCCGAGACGCCACCAGCCGACATCGCGCCACTGCCCGTGCTTGAAGCCGACGTCCTGATAGACACCCACGGGCCGAAACCCGAGAGCTTCATGGAGGCCGACGCTGCCCGCATTCGGCAGCGCGATGCCGGCAAACGCGCTGTGAAAACCCTGGCGGCGGAGGATGGGCAGCAGCGCCTCGTAGAGCGCACGGCCAACGCCGCGCCGATAAGTGCGGCCATCGATGTAGACGGTGGTTTCCACAGACCAGCGATAGGCTGCACGGGCGCGGAATACGCTGCCGTAGATGTAACCCATAACGCGCCCGTCTTCCTCGTAGACCAGGTAAGGATGCGTGGACAATGTGCCGGCGATCCGTCCTGCAATCTCCTCCGTTGTTGGCGGTTCATCTTCGAACGAGATCGTGGTGTCGCGCACGATCGGGGCATAGATCGCCTGGATCTGGCCGGCGTCTGCCGGCGTGGCCACCCGGATCTGTCGCGCCATCGTCTGTCCCTCTTCCCGGCGTCGCTGCTCTTGCCCGATCGTCAGATTCTGTCGCGCACAGGGTATCCGCAATGGCGTTCGTCTCAACCTCGAACTGCGGCCAGATTCCTGCCCCACAACCATTGGGAGAGCACAACGGCTGCCGCCGCCCCGCCAAGTTGAGCGGCGATGAACGCAAAAACGCCTCCCGGCGCAATGCCGGCAAATGTATCGGACAGCGACCGCGCGATGGTCACAGCCGGGTTGGCGAAGGATGTCGATGCCGTGAACCAATAGGCTGACGTGATGTAGAGTCCCACCGCGTAGGGCGTCGCCGCGGGCGCATTGGCGATGCAGCCGAAGATGGTCAGCAAGAGCCCGAATGCGGCGATGAACTCGGCAAGCCATTGCCCGGCGCCACTGCGAACCGTCGCGGCAACCTGCCAGAGCGGCAGCTCGAACATAAGATGCGCGGCCCAGACACCTGCAACGGCGCCAGCGAGCTGGGCGACGATGTAGAGCCCCGCACAGCTCCACGTCAGTTCGCGCCGCAGGGCGAAAGCGAGGCTGACGGCGGGATTGAAATGCGCACCGGACAGCGGGCCGAAGACCAGGATCAGCGCGACCAGGATGGCGCCCGTCGAAATGGTGTTGCACAGCAGCGCCAGCGCGGCATTCCCCCCCGCCAGCCTCTCCGCCATGATTCCCGAGCCGACCACGGCGGCCAGCAAGAACGCCGTGCCCAGCGCTTCCGAGGCGAGGCGCCGTCCGAGCGACGCCATCAGCGATGTTCCCTCAGCTTTGTCGCGCCTTCCATCTCGCCGATCTGCTTCAGTCTGTGCGTGAGGCTCAGCTGATCGAGCGAACGCAGCGGCAGCGCGGTGAAGACCGAGATGCGCTGATTGAGCAGCCGATAGGCCTCCTTGAAGGCGAGCGATACTTCGGCGGCCGTGCCCGTGGCCTCCGCCGGATCGGCGATGCCCCAATGCGCCGTCATCGGCTGGCCCGGCCAGACCGGGCAGCTTTCCGCCGCGGCATTGTCGCAGACCGTGAACACGAAATCGAATTTTGGCGCACCGTCTTTCGCGAACTCGTCCCACGATTTCGAACGCAGGTCCGCGGTCTCGTAGCCGAGACTCTGCAGGAGCAGCAAGGCTTGCGGGTTGACCTGGCCCTTGGGCTGGCTCCCCGCACTGTAGGCGTGGAAGTTACCCGCACCGGTCTTGTTCAGGATGGCTTCGGCGATGATGGAGCGCGCCGAGTTGCCGGTGCAAAGGAAAAGCACGTTGTAGGGCTCAGCCATGACCTATCTCTCGACTGATCGCGTCGGCCGCGGGGACATCATCGAACCACGCAGGATGCTTCATGATCGCCGTCGTGCCGATCAAAGCCAGCAGCAGACAAATGACGTTGATCTGCAACGGCCAGTGGTCCAGGTCGCCATGGCAACACGGATCGAACACGACGCACTCACGAACAACCGCAACTGGCGGCGGGCTCCGCGGCTTTCGACGCGGGCGCGCAACACGAGCTCTTCTCGTGCGCCACGCGCGGCGCGCGCTCCCCCGATCCGTCGCCGTAGTCCGTGCTTTCGCCTGTGGTGTGGAACGCCTCCCACGAAATGCCGGAGGGATCATCGATCCACGACTTCTCGGACCTGGCATAGCAGCAGTTGGTCTGGCCCTGTTCGACGACCGCGCCGCCCGCCTCGCGCAACCGGGCATAGACCTCGTGCAGCTCGCCGGTGGTCTCGACCTGAATGCCCAGGTGATCGAGGCCTACTTCGCGGCCGCGGGTCGAGATGGCGAAATTGACGCGGGGATCATCGAGCATCCATTTCGCGTAATCCGGCTTCACGACGACGGGCTGCGCTGCAAACAGCGCGGAGTAGAACCCGACGGACTGCGCGATATCCGCAACCGCGACGTGAACGTGAAGGCGCTTCATTGCGTTTCCTTTCAAGCTGAGACTTTGGCGCGCTTTCGCGCGGGCTTGCATTCGGCGCCGGGCGTACAGGGCGCGCCGCCGCAACAATTTTCGGCGAGAAAAGCGAGCAGCGCGTTCATCCGCTCAAACTGAGCCGCGTAGATCATCGAGCGGCCCTCGCGCCGTGCCGTGACGAGGCCCGCCATGCGCAGCCGATCGAAATGAAAGGTCAGCGTGTTCGGCGGCAGGTCCAGCGCGCTCGCAATGGCCCCGGCCGGCATCCCCTCCGGCCCTGCCTGGACCAGCAGCCGGAACACGTCGAGGCGATTGTCCTGGGCCAGCGCCGCCAGTGCTGCGACTGCATCCATCCTTTCCATATTTCAACGAATATGGAAATGATATGCGTTTGTCAAGTCCCGCCTTCGAGATCATCCGTCCATGATCCCCGGCGACCCGCAACTCGACCGTCTCCAGTCAGGGAGGCAGCGACGGCAATGACATGACCGAAAATGCGACCATCATCGGCGGGATTGTCATTCCGTCGACCGATCCGGCCTTCCTTGCCGTCACGGTCGGGCTGCACATCCCGCTCGGCGTTGCCTGCGCGCTGGCAGGCGCGGCGGCAATGCTGTCCCGGAAGGGTCGCGGACGCCACGCCAGGTTCGGCACGATCTACTTCTATTGCCTGCTGGTGCTCTTCGCCTCCGCGACGTTTCTGGCGGCCATGCGATGGTCGGAAGACGACCATCTGTTCGTTCTGGGCGCCCTCTCCTTCGCCTCGGCCTTTTTCGGTCGCACCGCCCTTCGCGGCCGGTGGCGACATTGGGTGAGGGTCCACATCACGGGGCTCGGCCTGTCCTATGTGATGATGCTGATCGCCTTCTATTTCGACAATGGAAAGCAGCTTCCGGTCTGGGAGGACCTTCCTCCGGTAACATATTGGCTGCTGCCTCTCGCAATCGGTGTCCCGCTGCTCGCTCGAGCCCTGCTCTGCCATCCGCTGGCGCGGGCATCCCGCTAGAGGCGGCGAGACGGAGCAGGCTGCAAGTGTGCGCAGGATTCCGTCGCTTCCGTAACGATCCCGTCAGCACAACTGAAAAAATCGATTGCTGTGAGCCGCATCGGCGGTTCCTTGCAGGAAACGCTTGGCATGACATTTTGTCCGGTGAACCATCGCCTCTGCAAAATGACCCAACGTCAAGGCGGGAGCTCCCCCGTTCGCATTGTCGAACGGCGTGGACGTACCAGACTGCCGCTGCCCGACTGCGCGTGCGGTCGCTGCAGCGGTCGCTTGTCCGCTGATGTCGTCGCGATGACCTCTCAGCGCTTTGCCAACACCCATAGGACCTAGGAGGACAACCATGACCGGTATCCGGCTGGCTTCGCTGCAGGGCGGGGCGACTGTGCTTGGAAGTGAAACCCTCGATGCCTTGCGACAGACACTGCACGGGACGCTCTGTCTGCCCGAGGACGCAGGATATGACGAGGCCCGCACGATCTGGAATGCGATGATCGACCGCCACCCCGGCGCAGTGGTCCGCTGCAAGGGAGTTGCAGACATCATGCGTGCCGTCACGTTTGCGCGCGACAATCGCGTTCTGCTCGCCTTGCGCGGCGGTGGCCACAACATTGCAGGCAATGCGGTTTGTGACGGTGGTCTTCTGATCGATCTCTCGCTGATGCGCGGCGTGCGGATCGATCCGCTCAGCGGCACCGCACGAGTCGAGCCCGGCGCCACGCTCGGCGATTTCGACAAGGAGGCGCAGGCCTTCGGCCTCGCCACCCCGCTCGGCATCAACTCGACGACCGGCGTCGCCGGACTGACGCTGGGCGGCGGTTTCGGATGGCTCAGCCGCAAGTTCGGGCTCACGATCGATAACCTCATCTCGGCCGATGTGGTGACCGCCGAGGGCCGGCTCATTCAGGCCAGCGCAACCGAGAACACCGACCTGTTCTGGGGCTTACGCGGCGGCGGCGGCAATTTCGGTGCGGTGAGCTCGTTCGAGTACCGCCTGCATCCGATCGGACCCATGGTTCTCTCGGGCCTGATCGTCCATCCCTTTGCGCGGGCACGAGAGCTTCTCGCGGGCTATCGCGAGGTCGCGGCCAGCGCGCCTGACGAACTCACGCAATGGGTGGTGCTCCGAAAGGCTCCCCCGCTGCCCTTCCTTCCCACCGAGGTTCACGGCAAGGAGATCCTCGTCTTCGCAGTCTGCCATGTCGGCGATGAGCGCGACGGCAACCGCGCACTGGAGCCGCTGCGCGCGCTGGGAACGCCAATCGCGGACGTGGTGGGGATGCAGCCGTTCACGGCATGGCAAGGCGCGTTCGACCCGCTGCTGACGCCGGGAGCCTATAATTACTGGAAGTCGCACAATTTCGTGGAGCTCCAGGATCGCCTGCTGGACGTTCTGGTCAGCCAGGCCGCGCGGCTGCCGACCGACGAGTGCGAAATCTTCATTGGCCAGCTCGGCGGCGCCATCAACCGCGTGGCGCCCGACGCGACCGCCTATCCTCATCGCAGCGCCAATTTTGCGATGAATGTCCATACGCGATGGCGCGAACCAGCCGATCAGCGGCGCGCGATCGACTGGGCGCGAAAGCTGTTTGCGGACACCGCGCCCTACGCAACCGGCGGCGTCTACGTGAACTTCATGCCGGAGGACGAGATCGATCGCGTCGCCAGCGCCTACGGCGCGAACTACGCGCGCCTTGCAGCGCTGAAGGCCAAATACGATCCGGCCAACCTGTTCCGGCTGAACCAGAACGTCGCACCGGCGGCGCAGCGGCCGGCGGCGTGACGCAAGATCGAGAAACCGAATGAGACGATGCGGCCCCCTCCCCCATTCAGGGGGAGGGAATCGCGCCGACGACGGAGGCGAGATGAACATTGGAGATTGGCTCCGCGATCTCGGATTGCAGTCCTACGAGATGGCATTTCGGGACAATGGGATCGATTTCGAGGTGCTGCCTCGGCTGACCGTCGATGATCTCCGGGAGATCGGCGTCCGCGCCGTTGGCCACCGGCGAAAGATCATTGACGCCGCGGGCCTTCTGCCCCGGCGTCAGATAGCAGCGCGCGCGACACCCTCGCCGGAGCGCCGCCAGCTCACGCTCATGTTCGTCGACCTCGTCGGCTCGACCGATCTCAGCCGGCGGGTCGATCCGGAGGAGCTGCGCGAGATCATGCGCGCCTACCTGGACACGGTCGCGGGAAAGGTCGCAGGGTTCGACGGCCATATCGCAAAATTTCTGGGCGACGGCGCGCTCGCCTATTTCGGCTGGCCGCAGGCCAGCGAGGACGCGGCCGAACGCGCCGTCCGCGCGGGACTTGCGGTCGCCAAGGCGGTCCGCAGCTTACCGGGCGCGGCTGGACGCCTGCTCGAGCCGCGCATCGGCATCGCAACCGGTCTGGTGGTCGTGGGCGATTTGCTTGGCGAGGGGGCGTCGAAGGAGGAGACGGTCACCGGGCAAACGCCCAATCTCGCCGCCCGCCTGCAGCAGGCGGCCGAGCCCGGCGCCGTCGTGATTGCGGAGAGCACGCGTCGCCTGGTCGGCGACCTGTTCGAGCTCGCCGGCCTCGGCACTCTCCAGCTCAAGGGTTTTGGCGAACCCGTGCAGGCATGGCGGGTCGTCGGGGAAGGCCGCGCCGAGAGCCGGTTCGAGGCCCTGCACGGAGCCCAGGTCGCACCGCTCGTCGGACGCGATGCGGAGCTCGATCTGATGCTGTCGCGGTGGCGGCTCGCAGATGCGGGCGCCGGCCAGGTCGTCCTGATTTCCGGTGAGGCAGGGATCGGAAAATCGCGGCTGGTTTTGGCTTTGCGCGAAAGACTGCAGGCGATGCCGGTCAAGGTCGTCAGCTATGCCTGCTCGCCGCATCACACGAATAGTCCGCTGTTTCCGTTCGTGTCCGAACTCGAACGGGCGGCACGATTTACCCCGGATGACAGCTCCGAGAGGCGGCTCAGACGCCTCGAAAAGCTTCTCGGCGAGGACGGCGGTGATCTGCCCGGCGAAACACTCCCGCTGTTTGCCGACCTGCTCGGGATTTCGAGCGAGCCACAGGGCGCGGTGCGGGATCTGTCTCCGCAGCAGAGAAAGGCGCGGCTCTTCCGCACGCTCATGATGCGGCTCGAACGTGTTGCGGCTGGTGGTCCCATTTTGATGGTGCTCGAAGACGCACACTGGCTCGATCCAACCTCGCGCGAGCTGTTCGACCAGATCGTCAATCGGCTTCAAGGCCTGCCCGTGCTGCTGGTCGCCACGTTCCGCCCTGAATTTCCACTGCCGTGGATCGGGCTTTCGCATGTCACGCCCGTGACATTGAACCGCTTGCCGGAAGCCCAGGTGCTTGCGTTGATCGACCAGATCACCGACGGCAAAGCTCTTCCGGAAGAGCTTTTGGGACAGATTTTGGCGCGCACAGAAGGCGTGCCGTTGTTCACCGAGGAACTCACCAAGGCGGTGCTGGAGGCCGGAATTCTCTGCAAGACCGGCAACCGCTATTTCCTTGCCGGCCCCCTTCCCTCTCTGGCTATTCCACTGACGCTGCACGATTCGCTGATGGCGCGCCTCGACCGTCTTGCGCCGGTGAAGGAGGTCGCGCAGATCGGCGCCTGTATCGGCCGCGAGTTCGATCACGCGCTGCTCGCGGCCGTCGTCGCCATCCCCGAATCTGACTTGAACGAGGCGCTTGATCGCCTGGTTGCCGCCGAGCTCGTGTTCCGGCGCGGCATCGCTCCCGCCATGAGCTATGTCTTCAAGCACGCTTTGGTGCGCGACGCAGCCTATGAGAGCCTGCTCAAGCGCCGCCGCCAGGAACTGCACGCGCGCATTGCTGCGGCGATCGAGACCTTGTTTCCGCAGCTCGTCGAAGCGCAGCCGGAACTCGTCGCCGGCCATCTCACCGAGGCTGGACTCGCGGATAAGGCGATTGCGAACTGGCTGCGTGCCGGCCAGCTGGCCACCGACCGGTCGGCGAACATGGAAGCAATTGCGCATTTGAGATCGGGGCTCGCCTGCGCCGAGGCGCTTGCTCCGGGCGAGACCCGCTCGCGGTTCGAGCTTTCGCTGCAGCTCGCGCTCGGCGGTCCGTTCATCGCAACCAAGGGATTTGCTTCCAGCGAAGCAGAGACGGCCTACCGGCGCGCCCAACAGCTCAGTTTCGAACTGCACTGCGAACCCGATCTCGGCGCCGCGCTCAGGGGGCTCGGCCATGTCTATCACGTGCGTGGCGAGTTGCGCCGGGCCGCGGGCCTCGTCGATGAGACGGTCGCCCTGGCGCGACGCATCGGCGATCCTGCATTTCTGGCCGAGGCCGATCATTTTGCCGGAGGGTTCTCGTTTCACGTCGGCAGGTTTCAAACCGCGCGCGCGCTGCTGCTGAGAAGCGCGCAAGCCGGCGAATATCACGGCCACTATCATTCCCCGGTCTACGGCATCAACATGAGCGTGTTCTGCAGGGCCTACGCCAGCCATTGCGACTGGCAGCTCGGCTATCCCGCACGCGGACTTCGCCTCGCCGAGGAGGCCGTGGCGCTCGCGCGCGAGACATCGCATCCGTTCAGCATCGCGCTCGCGCTCGACTATCTGGCGATGCTGCATCAATTCCGGCGAGATCCCGAAGCTGCCCTCAAGGCAGCAACGGAGGCGGGAGAGATCTGTGCCGAGCACCGCTTCGACTATTATGGGGCGTGGAGTGGCCTGGTCCGCGCCTGGGCGATTGCCGAAACCGGCCGGCTCGATGAGGGGATCGCCGCATACGAGGCGGCGCTGGAGGACTTTCGGCGCACCAATGCCGGCCTGCGCCTGCCGCATTATCTCATGCTGCTCGCGAGCCTCCAGGGCAAGGCGGGGCGCGTGATATCAGCCCTTCGGCTGATCGACCAGGCGATCGCGATTGCGGACACCAATGGCGAGAGCTGGTGCAATTGCGAGCTGCACCGGCAACGCGGCGAGCTACTGCTGCTGACGGACGGCGAGAACGCCGCCGATCGCGCTGATGCCGAGTTCAGGCTTGCCGTCGAAACCGCGACCGGCCAGGGGGCGAAGCTCGGAGAACTACGCGCGAGCCTTTCGCGCGCCAGACTGCACGTCGCGCGCGGACGCCGCCAGTTTGCGCGCGAGCTGCTGGGGCCGATCTGTGCGTGGTTCAGCGAAGGTTTTGAGACGTGCGATCTGCTGGAAGCCAACAGCCTGCTCGCCGATCTGCGCATGCGCACGGCGATCTCATAGCAAGCATCGAAGCGAGGCCCGTCCGGTTCAGCTCCGGTTTCTCTCGCCTTCAAAACTGATCGAACGGCTTGAGAGTGTTGTCTTGATCTGCACGATGGTGTCGCGCGCCAGCCTGCTCAGTCGTCGCATGGCCCGCCAGGCCTCGGTCGTCTCCAGCCACGCTTTCATGTCCTGAAACTTGCCATAGGCGAAGGCGAAAGGCCGGATCGTCATCAGCTTGTCGCGCGTCAGGCTGAACAGCCGCTCGACCAGCACGAGTTTCAAGAGCTCGCCAACGATGAGTGTGACGGCGCCGACGACCCATTGGCCGGTTGCGGCGAGGTAGGCCGCCAGGGGTTTCACCGGTTCCAGGATCATCACCGGCAACGAGAACAGCGCCAGCGAGGCACAGGGTGACAGCGACCTGATCCAGACCCGCAGTCTTCGAAACGCAAAATGCCCGGCGATCCAGTTCGCCACCTGCCTCGCCGCGGGCATGAAAATCGCGTCGACCAGAAGATAGAGCGCCGCCAGGACGTAAGTGAGGGGTTTCAGGACTCGGCTCATGGTCGGTTCCATTGGATGGACGCCAGCATCCAAACCAATATCGCCGCCGCGCCTTGGGTTCCGCTGGTCATCGCGACCTTTTGTCGGTCCGCATTTCCCCGTGTTCCGACGGCCCGGCGCAAACAGCGCAACCGATTGCAGGCGCCGCCAGTCGCTCCGGATCATCGCCGCGCTTCAGGGCCATTGCGAACAAAGCGAGAATCACCGACGGTCGGCGGTCATGGAAGACGGTGCAGACGTGTCGGCCGGCGCGGCCTATCTCAAAACGCTCAACTCCGAACAGCGCCGCGCCGCCACCTATGGTGCGGCCGGGTCCGCGCCGTTTGCACCGCTGCTGGTGATTGCCGGTGCCGGCTCCGGCAAGACCAATACGCTCGCGCACCGGGTGGCGCATCTGATCGCAGGCGGCGCCGATCCGCAAAAGATCCTGCTGATGACTTTTTCGCGCCGCGCCGCTGCTGACATGACCGGCCGCGTCGAACGGATCACGCGCAAGGCGATCGGCGCCGCCGTGACGGCGGACGCCTTGACCTGGGCCGGCACTTTTCATGGCATCGGCGCGCGCTTGCTGCGCGACTATGCCGAGCAGATCGGCCTGAACCCTGCGTTCACGATCCATGACCGTGAGGATTCGGCCGACCTGATGAACATCGTGCGGCATGAACTCGGTTTCTCGAAAACCGAAAGCCGCTTTCCGACCAAGGGCACCTGCCTTGCGATCTACTCGCGCTGCGTCAACGCCGAGGCGCCGATTGCGGAGGTGCTCGGCGCTTGCTTTCCCTGGTGCGCGGCGTGGGCCAGCGAATTGCAAACGCTGTTCGCTGCCTATGTCGAGGCCAAGCAGCGGCAGAACGTGCTCGATTACGACGACCTCCTGCTCTACTGGGCGCAGATGATGGGCGAGCGCGCGCTCGCCCAAAACATCGGCGAGCGCTTCGACCACGTGCTGGTCGACGAATATCAGGACACCAACCGCCTGCAGTCATCGATCCTGCTGGCGATGAAACCCGACGGGCGCGGGCTGACCGTGGTCGGCGACGATGCGCAGTCGATCTACGCGTTCCGCGCCGCGAGCGTCCGCAACATCCTCGACTTTCCCGCAAAATTCTCGCCGCCGGCCACCGTCATCACGCTGGCTCGCAACTACCGGTCGACCCAGCCGATCCTGGCCGCCGCCAACGGCGTGATCGCGCTCGCCAAAGAGCGTTTCACCAAGAACCTGTGGACCGACCGCACATCCAGCCAAAAGCCACAACTCGTCACGGTGCGCGATGAGAGCGACCAGGCGCGCTGCATCGTCGAGCGCGTTTTGGAGGCGCGGGAATCCGGCACGCTGCTCAAGCAGCAAGCGGTGCTGTTCCGCACCTCGAGCCACAGCGGCCCGCTCGAGGTCGAACTGGCGCGGCGCAACATTCCCTATGTCAAATTCGGCGGGCTGAAATTCCTGGAGGCCGCTCACATCAAGGATCTGCTGGCCCTGCTGCGCTTTGCGGAGAATCCCAGGGACCGCGTCGCCGGTTTTCGCCTGCTGCACCTGATCCCCGGGATCGGCCCGGCCTCGGCGCAGCGCCTGCTCGATCAGATCGCTGCGGACGCTGATCCTTTGGCCGAGTTGTTGCGGATGCCACCGCCGCCGCGCGCCGGCGAGCACTGGGCACATTTCATCCAGCTCGCGAGCGAACTTCGCCGGACGAACTGGCCCGCGGACCTGGAACGGGCGCGCGCGTGGTACGAGCCGCACCTCGACCGCATCCATGACGATGCCGAGACCCGCCGCGCGGACCTGATCCAGCTCGTGCAGATCGCGGGCGGATATCCCTCCCGCGCGCGCTTTCTCACCGAGCTGACGCTGGACCCGCCGGATGCCACCAGCGACAAGTCCGGACCGCCCTTGCGCGACGAAGACTACCTGATTTTGTCCACGATCCATTCGGCGAAGGGACAGGAGTGGAAATCGGTCTACGTCCTCAACGTCGTCGACGGCTGCATGCCCTCGGATCTCGGCGCGGGAACGTCAGCCGATCTCGAGGAGGAGCGCAGGCTGCTCTATGTTGCAATGACGCGCGCCCGGGACGACCTCAATCTGTTCGTGCCGCAGCGCTTCTTCACCCACGGACAACAGGCGCGCGGCGACCGTCATGTCTATGCGTCGCGAACCCGCTTCATTCCCAAAACCCTGCTCGGCCTGTTCGAGATCACCAGCTGGCCGCGGGCGACCGCCGCGTCCGCCCGCCCCGCGAGCCAAGGGCCGCGTATCGATATCGGCGCCCGCATGCGCGGCATGTGGCGCTGACACGCGGCCCAGTCTTTCCCCCAGGCGTTCGGGAACCACCGGCGCATCCCCAAAGTTCTGAAGACTGCGATGACAACCGCGGAGCCGGAACATGCGTCATGCCGTATTGCCACTTCTGCTGGTATTTGGACCCGTATCGACCGCCTTTGCTCAACACGCCGGCACCCCGCAGGAACAGCGCGCCTGCTCGCGCGATGCGTCCCGCTTCTGCCGCAGCGAACTGGGCAACGACATGGCGGTGCAGCAATGCCTGCAACAGAACCGCGCCAAGTTGTCGCGGACCTGCAGCAACGTGTTCGCAAGCCACGGAATGTAGCAGGCCGCCTGCGAATCCTGGCCGAGGGACTTCGCAGGCTGCGCCGGCTAGTTCGGATATTGCCCCGGCAGAGCAGCGCCGTCCGGCGCCGCCGGCTGTTTTCGCGACCGGTAGACGGCCAGGACGCGCAGGCAGGTGTCGAGCTTCAGCCTGACGAAATCGACTTTCATCCGGTCGAGGTCTCCGGCCGTGATGCGATAGTTTTGCGCGCCCAGGAACAACAGCGCCATCGTGCTGCCCCAGGAGAAGCCGAGCGCCTTGGCCAGGATCAGCACCGGCTCCCTGTTGCTGTCGACCAGGCTCCGCTCGACGATGTCGATCGGCACTGAACACAGCAGCGACAAGGCGACCGCCGTTTCGTTGAATTTCAACGAGTAGGCAAACTCAAAGACCTTGTCTTCGGTCAGCTTGCCGGCTTCGTGAAGCTTTGCCACCGTTCGCCGTGCGGCAAAATAGTCCTTTGAGGCCGGACCGAACCGGGCATGGATCGCGCCGGCAACGTCGCTGACGGTGCGCAGCACGTCGCTCTCCATGTCGGGACGTTCGCTGGCGAGCTTCGCCTTGACCTCCGCCGAGGCCTTGGCAATCAGCTGATGAAAGAGATGGGCGGGAATGTCCTGACGAAGCCCGACACGCTCGGCAAGCATGGCATCGCCCTCGGCGCGCCGCACCAGGATCTGGAAGCCGGTGGCCGAAAACTGCGCGCCGCCGTTGCCGGCAACGGACGTGACGACCTCCCGAGACCCCCTGACGACCAGGATGTCGGTGACGGCTTCGGGGATCTGCCTGCGTTCGGAGATCGCAAGCAGATGCGGCTGCCCCTTGCTGCTCGCGCAGGACACCAGCGCCGCGACGTCGAGCCGTTCCGAATAACGCAGCACGGGCCTTGCCACGTCGATCTCGTCGTCGGACGCAAGTCGTCCGACAACGGCGAACGGCGCGTTGCTGCTCCGCGCGAGCTTGTTCGCCAGGCGGACGCGCGCGCCGACTTCGATTTCATCGGCCAGCCGGCCGATGATCTCGCCGAAGGTCGCGATCTGTCCTTCCGAATAGGACCCGGCAATCAGCGTGTCGGTGGTGTGCCACAAGGCGCGCAGGCAGCTTTCCGCGCTTCCCCTGGATACCGCAGCTTCCAGATCTGCCAACAACGTCGCGTATTCAACCATCCGACCGGCTCACCTCGGCAATCAGCCCGCCCGTGAATTACCCGGTCGTCCATTGAAGGAGTCGTAAAATTCACCACGCCATGGATGGCGGGATTAACGACGGGCCAACGGCTTCATTAAAATTGTAGCTTTTTGGCCCGATGGGATCGTGCGACCGCTCCGCGGCTCGGGATCGATGCACCCGATGGAAAGCCTGCCTCGCGGTTGTGCGGCGCGATGATCGATGACATGGTTTTCCCCGAACCCGTCGGACATGGAGCGCAAAAGTGGACGCGATCATCGTCGTCGACATGCAGATCGGCCTGCTGGACGACGCGCCCAAGCACGACCTGCAGGGCGTGCTCGACCGCATCAACGCTGTGGCAGCGATGGTGCGGCGCGGTGGCGGCAAGGTCATCTGGATCAGGCATTGCGGACAGCCGGGCGACGGCTTTGAACCGCACACACCGGGCTGGCAGTTTCTGCCGGCCCTGATCCGCGAAGCCGGCGACATCATCATCGAGAAGCGGCTGAACGATCCATTTGTCGGGACGCGGCTCGCCACGTTGCTGGCCGATCTCGCCCCACGGCGCGTGCTGATCGCCGGCTGGGCAACGGATTTTTGCGTCGACGCGACGGTGCGCGCGAGCGTGTCGCGCGACCACCACGTCGTCGTCGTGCGCGACGGCCATACGCTGAGCGACCGGCCGCATCTCGGCGCGGCCGCGGTCATCGCACATCACAACTGGGTCTGGAGCGGCCTCATCAGCAATCGCTCCATCCGTCTCGCCACGACGGACGAACTGCTTTCGGAGGCTGGCTCCGTCGCCCGAATCGATTAATCCGGCATCAACGGGCTGATCGACGCCGAGCGCCAATCACCGTCGTGCCGTTGCGAAACGGACCTCGTCGCAACGAATGATCGATATTGGCGAGCCGGCTCGGCGCAGCAGGAATGCGCGGGCTCGAACGATCGCTGCTTACCAGCCTTCCGACGCCACGTACTCCGCTTCTTCCTCGGGAGTCGGCGAGCGATATTGCCACTTGCCGTTGACCTTGCGGCGCATGACCAACCGGCCGCAAGAGAGCGAAGCGGCGAAAAGAGGCAAGTAGAATTCCCATTCATTGACGGCGGAATCAGGCGGGCTGCGCGGCAGCTGATCAATGCTCCCGCCATCCGAGACCGCACCCGTGTCGTCATCTCCGGATGCGGTACCGCGCCATGCTGCAAATCGCTTCGCCCCATACCGGAGCGTTGTTCGAAATGGCCGAAAGAAACTGGCGGGACAAAACGATGCTGCTGCCGCTCTCAAGGTCTCCGATCGCCAAACTCGAATCTGCACGACTCCCTCGGATCAGGATGATGGCGACTTCGGGAACGCCGCGCTCAGGCTGCCGCCAGCTCTGCGCTCGGAGAGACTGCCGTACCGAGCAAAAGTGGCAGCGAAAGAGCGTTTCTTTTTCCAGTCATTTTTAACTGTTGCAATCAGTTACAATACGGGAATTCGCCGGCCGGGTGCCCTGATGGACGATGGCGCCCTGCAAAACGTGATGAATTCGCAATCTCGGCATGTGACGCGGGACGCTCCGCAATTGCTGCGCAATATTGCAGTCGGGAGCCTGCGACTTGGCCTACAAGACGTTGGCGGTTTCGAAAGGACGAGACCGCGTTCTATCAGTCGGGTCACTTCAACAAGAAATCGAGGAAATGCAAATGCTCCCGCACGAATATAGGGCGCAGATGCATTCCATCTGAGAATTTCGGTTCGCGCGCTCCGAAAAAAGGCGAACAGTCGTCGCCACTGCCGCAGATGTCGGTAAAGGGATCAAGTAGCGTCGCCCCGGTATGCGCGGCCACGACGCGCAGCTTGGCATCGAAGCTGGCATGGTCGGCTCTGAGCGAGGCGGTGGGCACTCCATCCGTGGCATCCGACGCGATTTGAAAGCCGAAGAGGTGGCGCGTAACCATTTTGGCTGGATCGAAGCGGCCGTGAACGGGCGGTCCCAGCACCAGATAGACGCTGGCTCCCTGCCCTTGAAACATGCGCACATAGTCTTCGAGATTGGCATAGAAGGCGTCGCTGCCCTCGCTCGTATTGAGCGGTAGGCGCTTGTGCTCTCGTTCGATCAGGACATTGTCGCCGCTATAGCCTGACCAGGATGCGCCCAGCACCACCGATTTGACCCCTTCGCGCCGTACCAGATCGGCGAGGAGACCGGGCAGATTTGCGCAATGCGCAAAATAGTCCCGCTGGATGACCCCCGGGACCGGAGCGCAACTGCCGCCCGACACGAAATAGGTATTCGCTGCCAACTGTCCTTCGTCAGCAAGTTGCTGGACGCGGGGTCCGTAGTGAAACAGCAGGCTGTCACCGCCGAACGCCACCTTGCGCGCGCCCTGGCCGAGGTGGGCTACCACCGTGTGGTCGTACTCTATTACGTCCATGCCCTTGGTCGGCTGGAACGGCGGATCAGCTTTAGCTTCGCTGATTTTTCTCATGTCGAGACCGGGAAATCGATCTGGGAATCCACCCTCGGTCCATATCAGCAGCCCAACTACACCGAGCATGGCAACGCAGGCTGCAACAATCTGGGTGCGACCTCGCCAGTGCGCCCCAAAACGGACCGGACACTCGATAAAGCGATAGGTGGCCCAAGCCAGCAGGAAGCTGGCAGTCAAAAACGCGGTGGCCATCAAAGGCGTCGGCGTTTTGCCCAAACGCATGACGTACGCATAGGAAATGAAAGGCCAGTGCCAGATGTAGAGCGGATAGCTGATCAATCCGATGAAGACGACAGTCGGGTTGGAGAAGACGGTGCGGTTCACCACCGCCTCGGGCCCGGCCAGGATAATGGCCATCGCTCCCCCCACCGGCAGCAGAGCCGGCCAACCCGGGAAGCGCATCTCTGGGGTGAACGAGGCCACCGAAGTCAGCAGGGCCGCCAAGCCCACCAACGAAATCAAGGACCGGGTTTCGGGCTTCAGGGACATCTGGCGCTGCCATGCCAGTCCCGCGCCGGCCAGGAGTTCCCAGAAGCGCGACACAGGCAGGTAGAAATCGGAGGCAATGTTCGTGTTGGACAGCACGACGTTGAACGCGAAAGACGCAAAGAACAGCACGGCCATCAGTCGCGGCACGTTGGCCTTCATCCGGAAGGCCATCCACAGCAACGCTGGCCACAGGATGTAAAACTGCTCCTCGATACCCAAGGACCATAGATGCAATAGCGGCTTCGAAGTGGCCGCAGCGTCGAAATATCCGCTTTCACTCCACAACGCGATGTTGGAGAGAAAGCCGGCGCCAAAGAACACGTGTTTGCCCACCTGCGCCAGTTCATGTGGCATCAGGTACACGAAACCAAACGCCAATACGGCGGTGAGACAAACAGCAAGCGCGGGGAAGATCCGCCGGATGCGCCGGGCATAGAATGTCGTGAGTGAGAAGCGCTCTTCGACGTTTTCCGTAAAGAGGATTGACGAGATGATGAAGCCCGAAATGACGAAAAAGATATCTACGCCGACATATCCACCACGAACCGCGTTCGGGAAGGCGTGATAGAGCAGCACCGAAACAACGGCAAAAGCCCGCAGTCCATCGACGTCAGGGCGATACTGGTTCTTGGCGCGGAACCAAGGAATGGGTGCCGTCATCTCGTCTGCCACACTGCACTACATTAGGTTTCAGAGATTCGGACAGTTCCCACCACCAAGCTCCGATCTCACGGGAAATACACGCGCATGGGGGCGCGGCAAAGAAAAATCTCAAATTGCATTCAACCTAAGATTTCTTTAGATCAGCTTCTGGCTGTGGCGCACGAACCCGGCGCTCTTGCCCCCGACTGACGCCGGCCGGGAGGCAGAGCGACGGCAGACCGCGCGACGTCGCCGAGGCTGTGCTGCCTGAGCAAGCTGGGCCGTCGGTCCACCGCCCCGGGCGGCGCGCAATTGACCCGCGCATTGACGGCCGGTTTCAGGCAACTGATCGCCGCCGAGCCCCGCGACGGGCCGTTCAGGCCAGCACGCTGTGCGTTGGTTCGCGATCGCTCCGTCCTTGCCGGGCGTTTCAGCCGGTTCAGAGACGACCGGCGATGATGACGGGTAAGACGACACGCACCTCGGCAGCCCATCGCTTCGGTGAACGTATCACACCGGCATTGTCCGCTTCTGGTGCGCCCGGCCCGTGATGGCGGCGGCCTCGCTATGGCCCGCAACGATCCGCACGCCCTCCTCGATCCGCTCGATGATGTTGCCTTCGGTGCAGGACTGCAGGAAGGCGACGCCATGCTTGCGGCAGGCGGCAAGGATGCGGTCGCGCGCGATCTGCATCTCCTTTGGATAGGGCTCGCGCGGTATCGTCCGGTAGCCGAGCGACAGGCTGAGGTCGCCCGGACCGATCTCGGCAAATCCGAGCCCCGGCACCGCGATGATGTCCTCGCAATTGGCGACGCCTTCGGGGCTTTCCAGCTTCACGCCCAGCAAAAGCTCGCCTTTGGGATTGAGCGGCCAGGGATCGCAGCGATCCATGTAGTCTTCGACTGACAGGCCCCAGACCGGCGCTGCCGTCGCTTCCGATCCGCGCCCGCGCGTGCCGATGCCGAGCAGTTTCTGGCCGGCTGCATCTGTGCCGCCGTCCTTCGCGCGGGCCGCGCCCTGCGTGCGCGCCAGCGGCGACGGGATTTTGGGATCGACGCCGAGCGTGTTGTGCGGATAGCGGCAGGACTCCACGAAGGCGCGCACCGCATCGGCGCTCTCCGCCTGGCACAGCAAAATGCCGTGCACCCCGCGGCCGAGGATCTGGCGGAACTGCCAGGAATTGTAGCGCACATGCGCGGCGTCGATGCCATTGACCGGTGCCTCGACGATGACTGTGGGCGTGCGATGTCCCGACCGCGTCGGCCCGGCCTCGACCATGCCGCGCATGTAGTCGGCAAGGCCCGCCATGTCGAACGCGCCGTGCTCCATGCCGACATTCATGTAGTCGGCCCAGGTCGCGGCATCGATGCGCCCCTGCGCGTTACTCAGCACATGGCCGCTGTGCGGCCCGTCATAATAGATCGCCTGGTCCTGCTCCAAAAGCTCGACGCATCGATTGATCCGCGTGGCCATGACGCCTGCTCTGACAAATTCCGTCAGCGAAGGCTAGCATGGCCCGGCGCGACCGCGCGATGGATCAAACAGCGAGGCTGTCATGACGAGACGGATTTTGTGCTTTGGCGATTCCCTGACCTGGGGGTGGATCGCAACGCCTGAAGGAGCGCCTACGACGCGTTATCCCTCTTCCGAACGCTGGACCGGCGTCATGGTCGCCACACTCGGCAGCGGTTACGAGATCATCGAGGAAGGCCTCAACGCGCGCACGACATCGATCGACGATCCCGTCGATCCGCGCCTCAACGGCTCGGCCTATCTGCCCACCGCGCTGGCAAGCCACCTGCCGCTCGACCTCGTCATCATCATGCTGGGCACCAACGATGCGAAGAGCTTTTACCGGCGCAGTTCCTACGAGATCGCGCTCGGCATGTCGAAGCTGGTCGGCCAGGTGCTCGCCTCGGCGGGCGGACTTGGTACGGTGTACCCCGCGCCAAAAGCGCTCGTCGTGGCGCCGCCTCCGCTCGCCCCTTTGAGCGATCCCTGGTTTCAGGGCATGTTCGCAGGCGGACACGACAAGACCGCCGATCTTGCAAAACACTACAGGGCGCTCGCCAGCTTCATGAAGGTCGCGTTCTTCGACGCCGGCAGCGTGGTCGCGACCGCTGGCGTGGATGGGATCCACTTCACCGCAAAGAACAATTCTGATCTGGGCCGCGCGCTGGCCGGCAAGGTGGTGGAGATGTTCGCGCCCGCGGCATGATCGGGTGCAACGCGGCAGCACCCGCCCCACGGCTACTGCTGCCGGCCCTGCATGCATGCCTGGACGAAATCTCTCATTCCACGTTTCGAACCTCCGCTGGCCGAAAAACCGCGTTCGCCGGCAAGCTGCTTGCAATGCTCCAGCTTCGCCCCCGCCATCCCGGGGTGCTCGCGGATGGCGCAGGCACGGCGCTCGGGTCCCGGCGGAAAGGCGCGGCAATCTTCGGCAAGGGCGCGGCCGCGCTTGCGCATAGCGCGAAAAGAGCTGCGACAATCTTCGTTGTCAGTCGGGTCATGTGGGTCATCCCATGTCCGCTGCCGAGCGCGACGATCTTTGCCGGGCCACCAAGGGACGGCAACCAATCTCCGGCTGCCGTTCTCCATGCAGGTGACGTCAAATTGCAAAAAGGTGCCCCGCTCCTGCACGGCCTTGTGATCAGCCGATGATCGCGCGGCGTAACGAGGCCCTCGCGCCTGCGTAGAGGCCGTCATGGGCGCGTTTCAGAACGCCAATAATTCTCGCAGGGAAGAGCAGCGATTCACATGACAACATCGTTCAACGTCGCCGAAACCGGCCACGGGTCCTATCGCCCGCTCGCCATCCTCCGCTGGGTCATGGTGGTGATCTTCATCTCGTTCGGCATGCAGAAATTCACGCCGCAATCCGCAGCGGGCATCGTGCAATTCATCAGCAACAGTCCGTTCGTATCCTGGCTGCAGGTGTTCGGCCTGCGCGGCGAAGCCTATGTGCTCGGCGTGGTCGAACTCACCATCGCGGTGCTGCTCGCGGCCGGTGCGTTCAGCCCGATCCTGTCGGCCGCAGGCGCGGCGATGGGCGTCGCCACCTTCGCCGTCACCTGGTCGTTCTTCTTCACGACGCCGGGCGTCGTGAAATGGAGCTGGTCCACCGATCCGATGGCCTGGAATCTGACCGGCGAGTTCCTGTTCAAGGACATCGTGCTGCTTGGCGTCTGCATCGTGCTGCTGCTGGCGTCCCTGCCGCAGTCGGTGATGCGGTCGCGCAACGGCTAGCTGTCAAGTCTTCTTACGGTCGAAGATGCCACCATCGAATTTGCGCGCACTATCGACCAAAAATTGACTTCCTGACCTCTGGCGGCCCAAGGTATTCGACGAGCTGCGGTTGCTCCAACACAATCTCTTGGAGCAATCTGACGGCCGCCTTGGCGAGGTGCTCAGACCTACCGGTAATGCCGTGCCCGGGTGATTCAAGATCAGGAAAGAACTCGTTGTTCAAAGGCATCACGGCAATACGTCGGACATCGATACGGAATGCCGATTGTTGACCGAATTCCGCCGCCTGTTCCTTCGACACCTCGATCTCACCCTTGGCTTTTGGGCGTCCTTCCCTCGGTCGCGTTGTGGTGAAAACGGCGGCCAGAACATAGCCTTCGCTTCGGTGCCGAAGACGACGAAGGCAGAGCGCGATGTGGCGTTGATCCGACGGCGCCCCCGGGATCTCACGTTTCGGAAAATGGCTCCAAATAAAATGCCCCGCACCAACCGGCGGCGGGCCTTCGGTCACTTGAGCGCAGCCTTGAACAAGGCGTCGAAGGCCATACTTGCGGCCTGATAGTCCTCATCGGACTCACCGGGTTCGCGCTCAAGCTCATAGTCCCGGACATCGGCCGGGACGAAAACCTCAAGTTCGCCGACCTGAACCGGCAGCTTGAGCTTTTCCCTGACTAGGGCCGCAATAAACCCTGCCACATCAATATTCAGCCCAGACGCCTTGCTCTCGACAGCGCCAGCCAATTCATCGGGAATTTCGACGATAACGCCCATCGCGGCGAGACTCCTCTTGTATCCCCAATATAGGCCGTCTCGGCGCTATCCTCAACTCGTCTGCCCTATTCCGCCGCCTGCCGCAAATGGCAGGGCGGCGGCGGCGAGGCATCGTTCGAGCGGCGCATTGCCGTTGCGCGTCAGCGGGCTCTGGCGTCGTCCGGTCGCAGGTCGCCGTGGATTTCCCTATCGTGCTCGGCTGGCTTGATGCGACAATGCGGCGTCTGCCGTGGGGCAGCGGTTCATCCCGGGACAACCAAGAATCTCGATCGGGGCATTCGGAGCAATTTGCGGTGAGTTACGCTGGTCTTGCGGCGTTGGATTTCGGCTTGCGTGGCGGCGCGAGCGGACTTTTCCTGATGGTCGCGCTCGTCCAGCTGCGTGACCGCCGCCTCACCAGGACCACGATCCTCCGTCCGGCATTGCTGCTGGCCGCAGCCGCCTTCGCGATCTCAAGCGCACCGACGTTTCCGTCGCTCCAATGGTGGAGCGTGCCGGTCCGGTTCCTGTCGTCCGGCGCACCGGTCCTGGTCTGGCTCTCAGCGCGCGCGGCCTTCGACGATGATTTTAAGATCAGGGGCTGGCACGGCGTGGTGTGGGCCGTCGTCGGCCTGGCGGGCGTTGCGCCGCCGGCGCTGGCCAGAACCGGCTGGCCGTCGCTCGCCGACCTGACGGGCGAAGCGCTGTCGCTGCTCTCACTGCTGTTTGCGGCACTGGCCGGCACGCAGGCGCTGACGACCTGGCGGGCCGATCTGATGGCCGGACGCCGCCGGTTGCGCGTCGCGGTCCTGATCGGCGCCTGCATCTACATGGTCGCGCTCGCCGCGACGGATTTCATGCCACACATGGGCGCGGGACCGGCCGCGGCCTTGCCGACAAATCTCGCCAGCGCGGTTGGGCTGTTCGCGCTGGCGATTTCAAGCGGATGGAACCTGCTCCGCTCGATCGACCTTCAGCCCGCCACCGGCAACGACACCGATCGGCCCTCACGCGCGGCCTTGGAGGCTCTGCCGGTCGTCGATCGGACCCAACTCGAACGACTTCAGCAGATGATGAGTGTGGAGCGGGCCTATCGGCTGGAGGGGCTGACCATCGCTGCGCTTGCGGGAAAACTCGACTTGCCCGAGTACCGGCTGCGGCAGCTCATCAATGAGGGCCTCGGCTATCGCAACTTCAATGCCTTTCTCAATCATCACCGGATCGAGGACGCCAAGACGGCACTGTCAGATCCGAGCCAGCGCGACGTGCCGATCCTGACCATCGCGATGGACGCCGGGTTCCAGTCGATCGGGCCATTCAACCGCGCCTTCAAGGCCGACACCGGACTGACGCCCTCGGAATTCCGCCGCGCCGGGTGTCAGGCCGGCTCTCCCGATTAGCCGATTCCAGGAATCGGCCAGTCTTCAGCAGCATTCGGCCAATCCGGGCGACGCTTCGGCGAGACGGCCGGCGGACGATTTGTAGGTTCTCCGTGCATTCTTGGAGGGTCTCATGCGTCGTTTTCTTCTAACATCGTGCGGGGCGCTCGCGGTCATCGCCGTCGTGGTCTGGACCACGCCACCCGGGCGGCTCATGGTCGGAGACGTCAACATCATGCCCTGGCTGCTGCCCGGGGTCATGGTGATCGCGCTGGTCGAAGCGCTCGCCCTCAGCCGGATGCGACAGGACTATGACTGGAAGGCCTGGTTCGCCTCGTCCCTGGTCGCGCTGTGGCGGCAACTCGCCAATTTCATCCCACTCAGCCTGGTCGGCCCGGTGTTTGCGCTGGCCTGGACGCACCGGATCGCCACGATCCAGCTCGGTCCGTGGTGGAGCTTTGCCGTGCTGCTGCTCGGGCAGGAGTTTTGTTATTACTGGATGCACCGCGCCAGCCATCGGGTGCGCTGGTTCTGGGCGACGCATGCCGTCCACCATTCCCCGAACGATTTTACGCTGGCCGCGGCCTACCGGCTCGGCTGGACCTCGAAAATCTCCGGCGAGGCGATCGCCAACGCACCGTTGATCTGGCTCGGCTTCCGCCCGGAGGTCGTCGCCGCCACGCTGCTGTTCAACCTGCTCTATCAATTCTGGCTGCACACCGAGCTAGTGCCAAAACTCGGCCCACTCGAATGGATCCTGAATACGCCGTCGCACCATCGCGTCCACCATGCCAGCAACGGTGCCTATCTCGACCGCAACTATGGTGGCGTCCTGATCATCTTCGACCGCCTGTTCGGCACCTTTGTGGAGGAACACAACGACGTCCCCTGCCGCTACGGCCTGGTCAAGCCGCTGAAGTCCTATAATCCGCTCTATATCGCGCTGCACGAATGGATCGCGATGGCCAAGGACGTGTGGAACGCACACTCCTGGCGCGAGCGACTCCTTCATGTCGTCGGACCGCCGGGCTGGACTCCGGCCGCGTCGAAGCCGCAAGAACCGGCCGCGTCGGCGTTGCCGCAGGCGACGTCGGCGATGTGAGCCGGTTGAGCGGTCCCTACTCCGCCGCCTGCCGCACGTGGCGGGCGGTCGGGGTGCGCATGGTCACGAGTTCCTCGGCCGCGGTGGGATGCAGCGCGAGCGTTGCGTCGAAATCGGCTTTCGTGGCCTTCATCTTCACGGCGATCGCCACCGCCTGGATGATCTCGGCAGCGCCATCGCCGACGATGTGGCAGCCGAGCACGCGGTCGCTCGCGCCGTCGACCACGAGTTTCATCAGGACGCGGGTGTCGCGGCCGGACAGCGTCGCCTTGATCGGCCGGAAGCTGGTCTTGTAAATATCGACATGGCTGAACTGCGCGCGCGCCTCCGTCTCGGTCAGCCCGACGGTGCCGACCTCGGGCTGGCAGAACACCGCGGTCGGAATGTCCTTGTGATCGACCTGCACGCTGCGGCCACCGAACACGGTGTCGGCGAAGGCATGGCCCTCGCGGATCGCGACCGGGGTCAGATTGAGGCGGTGGGTGACGTCGCCGATCGCAAAAATGTTTTCAACCGACGTCTTTGAGAAATGATCGACCGCAATCCCGCCATTGACCGGGTTGATGGCGACCCCGGCCCTGTCCAGGCCGAGACCCTCGACGTTCGGATGCCGGCCGATCGCGAACATGACCTTGTCGGAGGCGATGCTGGAGCCGTTCGACAGATGGGTCGTGAATTCGTCACCATGCCGGTCGATACTTTTGACCGTGCAGCCGGTCAGGATGGTGATGCCCTCCTTCTCCATCTCGCTGCGGACATGGGCGCGCACGTCTTCATCGAAGCCGCGCAAAATATTGTCGCCGCGGTAGATCACCGTGACGTCCGAGCCGAAATTCGCAAAGATGCAGGCGAACTCCAGCGCGATATAGCCGCCGCCCTGGATCACGATCCGGCGCGGCAGCTTTTCGAGATGAAACGCCTCGTTGGACGAGATCACATGCTCGATGCCGGGAATGGCGGCGCCATGATTGGGCGCGCCGCCGGTGGCGATCAGGATGTACTTCGCGGAAACCGTCTTGCCGTCGAGCAGCCGGACCGTATGCGGGTCCAAGAACACCGCGCGGGTCTTGACGATGCGCGCGCCGGATTTTTCCACGTTTGCGGTATAGGCCGCTTCCAGCCGCGCGATCTCCTTGTCCTTGTTGGCGATCAGCGTTGGCCAGTCAAACGTTGCGTTCGGAATGGTCCAGCCGAAACCCGCGGCATCGGCAAGTTCCTGGCGGACATGCGAGCCGATGACGAACAGTTTTTTGGGCACGCAGCCGCGGATCACGCAGGTGCCGCCCATCCTGAATTCTTCTGCGATCATGACGCGGGCGCCATGGCCCGCCGCGATGCGGGCGGCGCGGACGCCGCCCGAACCGCCTCCGATCACGAACAGGTCGACGTCGAACTCAGCCATCCCAGAAACCTCGTTCCACCTCGACCTGAGTGCTTGCTCAGATCTGCTTGCCGCGCTTGCGCATCTCGGCGCGGAACTGCGCGTTGACGGTCTCGGAAAACTGCTGCGCCCACTGGTTCATGTAGGACATCGAGAACTGGATGGCACGGGGCTCGTTGGCGAGCAGCTTCTGGCCCAGCGGCGACTTGTAGAACGTCACGAGGTCCTTCAGTTCCTGCTCGGTGAACTCGTTGCAGTAGATCTGCGCCATGCCCTCGCCGATCTCCTTCTCCCTGCCGGCAAAAGCCTGCGCCACCACGACCGCGACCTCATTGAGATCCTTCTGATAGTTGAGATTCTGCTGGATCAGCGCATCCTTGGTCTGCTGCACGATGCCGGGAACCGCGTTGCCGTACATCGCACCGGCATTTTTCAAAGTCAGGATTTCCCTGGCCGCGGCCATCGCCGCCGGCGTGCCCGGCTTGAGCGGCGGGGCCCCCTGCTGCTGCGCGGTGGCCGGAAGGCCGGTCAGCGCCAAACCCAGAATCAGGCCGGCGGCCGGCAGCATCCTCAAAACGCTCTTCATTCCTAGTCTCCCCTGAGCTTTGCGGCCTTTACGTCCGCTCCACAACGCGAATTCCCTCGGCGCTCGCCAACACAACCTTGCTGGCCAGTCCAATGAACAAACCGTGTTCCATCACCCCCGGTATCCGGCTCAAGCAATCCGCCAGTCGCGGGACATCGACGATCCGGCCCAGATGGGCGTCGACAATCCAGTGGCCGCCGTCGGTGACAAAAACGTGGCCATCCTTGGCCCGGCGCAGCACCATTTGCCCGGAAACGCCGCATTGCGCAAATGCCTGGCTGATGGCGCGCTCCGTTGCAGCCAGACCGAAGGGAACCACCTCGATGGGCAGCGGAAAACGGCCGAGTGTTTCCACCCATTTTGAATCGTCCGCAATCACGATCATGCGATTTGACGCGCTGGCGACGATTTTTTCGCGCAGCAGCGCCCCGCCGCCGCCCTTGATGAGGCAGAGCGCGTGATCGATCTCGTCGGCGCCATCCACCGTCAAATCGAGGCTGTCGACCTCGTCCAACGTGGTGAGCGGAATGCCATGGCGTTCCGCATCGCGCCGCGTGGTCTCCGACGTCGGCACGCCCACGATCTTCAGCCCGCGGGCGACCCGCTCGCCCAGCAGCTCGACGAAATGTTTCGCCGTCGAGCCGGTCCCGAGACCAAGGCGCATGCCGCCCTGCACCTCTTCGAGCGCGCGCGCCGCCGCCTGCCGTTTCAGCGCTTCCATGTCCACGTGCAAAAGCCCCTCGCCGTCAATTTCGGGCGCATACCTAGCCCCGTTTTCCCGCCGGGAATAGCGGTTTCCAACTGTGGGGATCGCTGCAGGGCCGCCCTGTCACCTCCCGGCCACTTGCGCGGCCGCGCATTGGCCGTTAGCGAGTGAAAATGGCCATCAATCGCACGATCAATCGCACCATCGTTTTCGACCTCGACGGCACGCTCGTCGACACCGCGCCCGACCTGATCAACGCCCTCAATCATGTCCTCGACCGCGAGGGCCTGCCGCCCATTCCGCTCGCGGTGGCACGCACCATGATCGGCGCCGGCGCGAAGCGGCTGATCGAACGGGGGCTGGAGGCCGACGGGCGCCAGGTCGGGCCCGATGATATCGCCCGGATGACGGGCGTCTTCATCGAGCACTATGGAGCCCACATCGCCGAGCTCTCAAAGCCCTTCGAGGGGCTGGAGGACGCGCTCGACCGCATGGCCGCGCGCGGTCACCGTTTTGCAGTCTGCACCAACAAGCTCGAATGGCTCTCCAAGCGTCTGCTCGATGAGCTCGGCCTGAGCCACCGGTTTGCCGCGATCTGCGGTGCCGACACGTTTGGGGTTTCAAAACCCGACCCTGCCATTCTGCGGCAAACGGTTGTCCTGGCCGGCGGCCAATTGGCTGACGCCATCATGGTCGGCGATGCCGGCACTGATGTCGGCGTCGCGCGGCGCGCCGGTATTCCCGTGATCGGGGTCGCCTTCGGCTATACCGACACGCCGATGGCTGAACTCAATCCCGACCGCCTCATCCAGCACATGCTGGAGCTGCCCGAGGCGGTGGAAGATTTGATCGAAATTTCCACAGCTTGAAGCGCGGTATTGATCTCCGGCGACAACCCGCTTTCCACAGGGCATTAACCATCTATTAACTATGTTGGTCCGCCCCGTTGCGCCTCTGTTCCGGCGCTCCTATGGTCTCGGCTGGGGAATGTGGCGGATTGCCACAGGGTTATGGGTGGACGAAAACCATGCGTCGTGTCGTCGTGATCGCCGTGGCGGGACTGAGCCTGGCCGGCTGCTCGTCGTTTTCGCTTGATGCTTTCAAGTCGGCACCGCCGACAGTTCAAGTCCAGCTTGAATCCAACCCGCCGGGCGCGGACGCAAAGACCTCGCTCGGGCCAGGCTGCAAGACCCCCTGCTCCGTCACGGTTCCGGCGCCGGAGGGGGACAATTTCTCGGTCAGCTACGCGCTCGCGAAATACCAGACGGCGACCGTTCAGGTGCAGGTGACGCGGACCTCCGGCGGGCTCACCAGCCCGGATACGGCGGCGGCCGAGCCAAATCCCGTGGTCGCCGAGCTGCAGCCGCTGGCGCCGCCGCCAAAGGCGCACAAGCCGATGCGGCCGAAAAAGCCCCGCCCGCCCAAGGCCGCAGCCGCTCCGGCGCCGGCCGAGTCCGCATTCCCCGATCCGAATGCGGCGCCACAGCAGGCCGCTCCAAGCCGTTGATCCGGCTTCGCCGGGCGCCTGACCCCGGCCATTCGGCCGATTGTCGGCAGCGTTCCGGATGCCTAGATTGTCGCAAGCCGTATCTCTTGTGATAAAGCGCAGGCATGACCGAGATTATTGCACCCGCATTGCTGTCGCAGCCGATGACCGACCCGTTCGGCAGAACCATCAGCTATCTGCGGGTCTCGGTGACGGACCGCTGCGACCTGCGCTGCTTCTACTGCATGGCCGAGGACATGACGTTCCTGCCCAAGGCCGACCTCTTGACGCTGGAAGAGCTGGACCGGCTCTGCTCGGCCTTCATCGCCAAGGGCGTGAAGAAGCTCCGGCTGACCGGCGGCGAGCCGCTGGTCCGGCGCAACGTGATGTCGCTGGTGCGCGCGCTGTCGCGCCACCTCGAAACCGGCGCGTTGCGCGAACTGACCATGACGACCAACGGCACGCAGCTCGCGCGCTTTGCCTCCGAACTGCGCGACTGCGGCATCCGCCGCATCAACGTGTCGCTGGATACGCTCGACCCGGTCAAGTTCAAGAGCATCACCCGCTGGGGCGAGCTCGACAAGGTCAAGGCCGGCATCGAAGCGGCGCGGTCGGCGGGCATTGGCGTCAAGATCAACGCCGTGGCGCTGAAGAACCTCAACGAGGAAGAAATCCCCTCGCTGATGGAGTGGGCGCATGGCAAGGGCATGGCGCTGACGCTGATCGAGGTGATGCCGATGGGGGAGATCGGCGAAGGGCGCATCGACCAGTATGTGCCGCTGTCGCTGGTGCGCGCGCGGCTTGCCAAGCATTACACGCTGACCGACCTCGACGAGACCACCGGCGGGCCTGCCCGCTATGTCCGCGTCGGCGAGACCGGCGGCACGCTCGGCTTCATCACGCCGATGACGCATAATTTCTGCGAATCCTGCAACCGGGTCCGCATCACCTGCACCGGTACATTGCACACCTGCCTCGGCCACGAGGATGCCGCCGATCTGCGCAGGCCGCTGCGGGCGTCGAGCGACAACGACCTGCTCGCCGCCGCCATCGACCGCGCCATCGGGCTAAAACCCAAGGGGCACGATTTCATCATCGATCGCAGGCATAACCGCCCGAGCGTCAGCCGCCACATGAGCGTGACCGGCGGCTAGCTGTTAACCTCTCCCCGCTTGCGCGGAGAGGTCGGATCGCGCTTGCGCGATCCGGGTGAGGGGGGACTCTCCACGAGCGCGGTGCTTGGAAACTCCCCCTCACCCCAACCCTCTCCGCGCAAGCGGGGAGAGGGAGCACACTTCCCGCGCGGCAGCGATCGAACTTTAGCTCATCACACCTCGGGCGCGTGAGCGATCCTTGAGCGGATTAACCTCCTCTGCGCTCAAGCCGTTGAAGGCGCGGCGATTTGTCCATTTTCCGATTGACGACGCAGCATCGCGCTGAAATGGTGCATTTGCCTTTGGTCTGCCGGCTAGGATAAGCCACCCGCGCTTCACCGCCGCGGTCAAGACGGCAAGGCGCACCATTCGGGAGGATGTTGGTTGCTATGCTCCGGACAATGAGCCGAGAATCCATGCGCCCTTTGCGCGGCGCAGGCCCGTGTTGCGGCCCTCCCTCTGATGTCATGACCAGGTGAAGGCGGCCCGCCGGAGAGATCGCGATGCGTCAATTGCTGGGCGTCAGTAACGCCATCGACCAGCTCAACGAGAAGATCGGTTACGTCTGCAATCTGCTGGTGCTGCTGTCCTGCCTGGTGAGCGCCGGCAATGCCATGATCCGCTATGCCTTCGACTACTCCTCGAACGGCTGGCTGGAGCTGCAATGGTACATGTTCGCCGTCATGGTGATGTTCGGCGCTTCCTACACCTTCAAGCGCAATGAGCATGTGCGGGTCGAGATCTTCTATCTCTTCCTCACCGAACGCGGCCAGCTCTGGCTCGACATGATCGGCACGCTGTTCTTCCTGATTCCGGCCTGCCTGCTGCTCGCCTATCTCTCCTGGCCGTTCTTCATGCAGGCCTATTCGGTCGGGGAAATGAGCGGCAATGCCGGCGGCCTGCTCCGCTGGCCGATCAAGTTCGTGATCCCCGCCGGCTTCGTCCTGCTGGCCCTGCAGGGGGTTTCCGAGGTCATCAAGCGCATCGCGGCCCTGCGCGGCGAACTGACCATCGACGCCAAGTATGAGAGGCCGACCCAATGATTACGCTGGAGATGATGCCGCCCCTGATGTTCGGCGGCCTGGTTCTGGCGATGCTGATCGGCTTTCCCGTCGCCTTCACGCTCGCCGCCGTCGGCCTGTCGTTCGGCTTCCTGGCGATCCATCTCGGCTTCTTCGACCTGAACTTCTTGCAGGCCATTCCCGGCCGCGTGTTCGGCAGCGTTCTGTCCAACGAGCTGCTGCTCGCGATCCCCTTCTTCACCTTCATGGGCGCGGTGCTGGAACGCTGCGGGCTTGCCGAGGACATGCTGGATTCGATGGGCCAGCTGTTCGGGCCGGTCCGCGGCGGGCTCGGCTATTCCGTCATCATCGTCGGCTTCATCCTCGGCGCCATCACCGGAACCGTGGCGGCGCAAGTCATCGCGATGGCCTTGATCTCGATGCCGGTGATGATCCGCTACGGCTACAACATGCGCTACATCACCGGCGTGCTGGCGGCCTCCGGGACCATCACGCAACTCGTCCCTCCGTCGCTCGTCCTCATCGTGCTCGCCGACCAGCTCGGCAAGTCGGTCGGCGACATGTATCTCGGCGCCTGGGGCCCGTCGGTATTCCAGATCGCGCTGTTCGCCGGCTACACTTTTCTGCTCGGCATCTTCAAGCCGAGCCATGTGCCCGCCGTCCCCAAGGAGGCGCGCACCCTGACCGGCTGGCCGCTGTGGAAGAAATGCCTGATGGGCATCATCCCCTCCGCCGTGCTGATCTTCGTCGTGCTCGGCACCATGATGATGGGTCTCGCCACCCCGACGGAAGCCGGCGCCATGGGCGCGGTCGGCGCGATCGTGCTCGCCGCCATCCATCACAAGGATTTTTCGCGGACCGGAAGCAAGGTCCTGATCATCGGCGTGATCGCCGCGGGCATCGGCACCATCATCGCGATGCTCTACAGCGAGAACCTCGTGTTCCGCGTCGCCTTCGCGATCACCTACCTCGCGGTGGCCTGGATCTGCATCGAGGCCGCCCGCATCCCCGAACTGCGCGACCTGATCAAGCAGGGTTACCAGACCACCATGCGCATCACCTGCATGGTCACCTTCATCCTGATCGGCTCGACCTGCTTCTCGGTGGTGTTCCTGGGCGTCTCCGGCGGCGTCTGGCTCGAGCACCTCCTGACCTCGCTGCCCGGCGGCGTCTGGGGTTTTCTGATCTTCATCAACGTCTTCATCTTCTTCGTGGCGTTCTTCCTCGACTTCTTCGAGATCGCCTTCATCATCCTGCCGATGATCGCGCCGATCGCGCAGAAGATTCTCGGGCCTGCGGTCGGCGACGGGCCGGCGCTGATCTGGTTCGGCGTCATGCTCTGCGTCAACATGCAGACCTCGTTCCTGCACCCGCCGTTCGGCTTTGCGCTGTTCTATCTGCGCGGCGTGGCGCCGAAGGAGGTCAAGAGCTCCGACATCTATTGGGGCGCGATGCCCTGGATCGGGCTGCAGGCGATCATGGTGCTGCTGGTCATCGCCTTCCCGTCCACGGTCACGATTCTGCTCGACAAGCCGGTCGAGGTCGACCTCAACAAGGTCAAGATCGAGGTGCCGCAGATCGAGCTGCCGCCGCTCGATTTCGGACAGCCGAAGCAGTAGGCGCGAGCGTCGCCGCCATGGAGCCAACAGGTCTATGCAAAAAGCACGGACCGGTTGGCTCGCAATGACAGCGTCCGTCAGCTCTGCGAGTGACGTGCCATGAAGTTGTCGTAGCCGACTTCGGCGACCTGGAACCAGGCGTAGCTGTTGTTGGAGAAGCTGGTCAGGGACTCGTAGGCCTTCTTGAAGTTCGCATTGGTCGCGGAGACCTCGCTGTGCAGCTCCTTCGCCGCCTTGAAAGAGGCTTCCATGATCGGCGGCGAGAATGCGTGCAGCTTGGTCCCGCCGGCAAGCAGCTTGCGTAGCGCCATCGGGTTGACGCTGTCGTATTTCGCCATCATCCAGTTGTTGGCGTAATGGCCGGCCTGTTCGAGCAGGCTCTGATAGTATTTCGGCAGCGCATTCCATTTGTCGAGATTGATGAAAGCGAGCAGCATCGTGCCGCCTTCCCACCAACCGGGATAGTAGTAGTGCGGCGCGATCTTGTAGAGGCCGAGCTTCTCGTCGTCATAGGGGCCGACCCATTCGGCGGCGTCGATGGTGCCCTTCTCCAGCGCCGGATAGATGTCGCCGCCGGCGAGCTGCTGCGGCACACAGCCGAGCTTCTGCATCACGCGGCCGGGAAAACCGCCGATGCGGAATTTGAGGCCGTTCAGATCGTCGACGCTGTTGATCTCCTTGCGGAACCAGCCGCCCATCTGACAGCCGGTGTTGCCCGCAAGCAGCGAGACGATGTTGTAGCCCTTGTAGAACTCGTTGAGGATGTCGCGGCCTCCGCCGAGCGTGTACCAGGCCTGGTTGATGCGCATGTTCGGCCCGAACGGAATGGATGAGCCGAAGGTGAAGGTCGGGTCCTTGCCGAAATAGTAATACGAAGCGGTGTGCCCCATCTCCACCGTGGCGCTCTGCACGGCGTCCACCACCTGCAGGCCGGGAACGATTTCGCCGGCGGCAAAGGTCTGGATCTGAAATTTGCCGTCGGTGGCCTCGCCGACCATCTTGGCCATCATCTCGGCGCCGCCATGCAGCGTGTCGAGGGATTTCGGCCAGCTTGTCGTCATGCGCCATTTGATCTCCGGCATCGACTGGGCGATCGCGGGCGCGGCCAACGTCGCGGCACCTGCGGTCGCCAGACCGGTGACCTTGATGAAATCTCGTCGTTTCATGTTCTCTCCCTCTTGATTGATCTTCGCCGGCCTTCGTGCCGAGGCTTGTCACAAGGATGGAACATCCGATTTCGGATTTCCATCCCTCCGAATACGCAAAAGCCCGGCCAATGGCCGGGCTTTCTACGACTTAAGGCTAACGGCGTGACCGCCGGTGCGGCGATCAGCCGCGGGTGCGCGAGCGGATCATGAAACTGTCGAAGGTGTATTCGGCGACCTGCCACCACAGGTACTCGTCCGAACGATAGGCCTGCATCGCGTCGATCGACTTCTTGAAATCGGGATTCTTGGCCGAGATCTCCCCCCACAATTCGTTGGTCGCCTTCAGGCAGGCTTCCAGCACCTCGTTGGTGAACGGGCGCAGCTGCGTGCCGCCGGCCACCAGGCGCTTCAGCGCGGCCGGGTTCTGCATGTCGTAGCGCGCGGCCATCCAGCTGTTGGCGTTCGCCATCGCGTTGGTGACGATGGCCTGGTAGTTCCTTGGCAGCGTATTCCATTTCTCCAGATTGCAGAAGGCATGCACGGTCGGGCCACCCTCCCAGAAACCGGGGTAGTAGTAGTATTTCGCGACCTTCTGGAAGCCGAGCTTCTCGTCGTCATAGGGCCCGACCCATTCGGCGCCGTCGATGGTGCCCTTCTCCAGCGCCGGATAGATGTCGCCGCCGGCGAGCTGCTGCGGCACCACGCCGACCTTCTGCAGCACCTGTCCCGCGATGCCGCCGATGCGGAATTTCAGGCCGGAGAGATCGGCGACGGTCTTGATCTCTTTGCGGAACCATCCGCCCATCTGCGTGCCGGTGTTGCCGCAGGGAAAGCCGATGACGCCGAACTTCTTGAAGAATTCGTTGCCCAGCTCCTGCCCGCCGCCCTGGTACCACCAAGAGTTCTGCTGCCGCGCGTTGAGGCCGAACGGCACCGAGGCGTAGATCGCAAAGGTCGGGTCCTTGCCGACGTAGTAATAGGAAACGGTGTGGCTCATCTCGACGGTGCCGTTCGAGGTGGCATCGAGCGCCTGGAGGCCCGGGACGATCTCGCCGGCGGCAAAGACCTGGATCTGAAACTTGTTGTCGGTCATCTCGGCGACGTATTTCGCGACCTGGTCGGCACCGCCATAAATCGTGTCCAGCGATTTCGGAAAGCTGGAGGTCATGCGCCACTTGATCTCGGGCGAGGACTGGGCGATCGCCGGCGCGGCCACCGCGGTCGCTGCGGCACCGACGGCCGACACTTTCAGAAAATCACGACGCTTCATTGCAAGGCATCTCCTGCTTGAGGGGGACGTTTCCCACGTGTTCATGCTCGCACCCACCCAATCACGTCCTGCGTCGAACGGGAGCGTTTCTCGCGGGCGTTTAACACGGAACAGCGCTTTGCGAAAACGCGACAATGGCATGACTGCACTGTACCAAAGTCGCAGACCTCGGGAGGCACCGGATCTGACCTCAAGCGGCGGCGATGACGCCCTTGAGCTGATCGCGAATCGCGATGCCGATGGCCCGGTAGGCCTCCGCATGCGCCCCCCCGGGCTCGCTGACCACGACCGGATTGCCCGAATCGGAAGTTTCGCGAATCGCCATGTGCAGCGGGATCTCGCCGAGGAACGGCACGCCGAGCCGCTCCGCCTCGTGGCGCGCGCCGCCATGGCCAAAAATGTCCGAGCGCGAGCCGCAATGCGGACACTGGAAATAGCTCATGTTCTCGACGATGCCGAGCACCGGCACGTTGACCTTGCGGAACATCGCAAGCCCCCGCCGCGCATCGATCAAAGAGAGGTCCTGCGGCGTCGAGACGATGACGGCGCCCTTCAGCGGCACGTTCTGTGCGAGCGTCAATTGCGCATCGCCGGTGCCGGGCGGCATGTCGACCACCAGCACGTCGAGCGTGCCCCATGCCACGTCCCTGAGCATCTGGTTGATCGCCGACATCACCATCGGCCCGCGCCAGATCATCGCGGTGTCTTCCTCGACCAGAAAGCCGATCGACATGATGGAAAGGCCAAAACGCTGGAGCGGAATCATCTTCCGCTCGTCGGTCAATTCGGGTTTTTCGTGCAGCCCGGTGAGCCGCGGAATCGATGGTCCATAGATGTCGGCATCGAGCAGGCCGACCCGCAGGCCGAGGTCGCGGAGGCCGAGGGCCAGATTGACCGCGGTGGTCGACTTGCCGACGCCGCCCTTGCCGGAGGCGACCGCGATGACCGCGGCGACGCCGGGAATCTCCGCCTGCCGCGACATCGGCGAGGTCGGCGATTGCGGCGGCCGATGGGCGCTGACCGGCTGGACGCCATGCGTGTGACCGGGTGCGTGCCGCTGCGGCGGCGGTGCGGCGCCCGGCCGGCGCTCGGCTGTCAGCGCGACCATCGCGGAGGACACGCCACCCATGGCGCGCACCACAGCCTCGGCCTCGGCGCGAGCGCCTTCCCAGGCGCGCGCCTCACTCGCCTCGACATTGATCGAGAAAAATACCTTGCCGTCACTGACCGTGATCGCCGACAGCACGTTGGCGTCGGTCAAGGCCACGCCGCGCGGCGACCTGACCTTCTTCAGGGTGTCGAGGACCTGTTGCTGCGTCACGCTCAAGGCGTATCTCCTGCCGGGTTGTTAAGGGCACAGATAGGACGACCCGGCGGAAAAGAACAGCCTCGCCTGCTGCAACGATGGGGGTGCGCTCCCTCTCCCCGCTTGCGCCCGCTTGCGGGGAGAGGTGAACTGCGACACGCGCCGATCGCTTCAACCAAAGGCTATGACGCTCTTTTCTAAGCGTGCTGCTTGGCCCCGATATCGTCCTGGCGTTCTTCGGGCGCGGCGGCGCCGCCTTCCTTGGCAGCCTCGTAGTTCAGTTCGATCAGGACGCCATTGGGGTCATCGACGAAAATCTGCCACAGCTCGCCACCCGGCACCTGCCGCGCCTCGAACTTCATGTCCTTGGCTTTCAGCCGCTCCTGCATGTTGTCAAAGCCGCGGCTGGCAAAGGCCACGTGATGCACCACGCCGGAATCCGGCTTCTGCGGCTCGCTGGTCCCGGAGATGTCGACCAGATGCACCACCGCCCGGCCGTCGCTGTACATCCAGGCGCCCGGGAAGGCGAAGTTCGGACGTGGGCCCTTTTCCAGGCCCAAAACATCCTCATAGAAATGGACCGTATCGGCCAGATTGCGGGTCCGGATATTGAAATGGTCGAGCACGCCTACACTCATGCCCATGTTGATACACTCCCTTTTTTGTGAATTTGCTTGGGGCAGAACACCCTAGCACAAAACCGGGAGGTGCCGCCAAACGAAGCCGTTGCCCTCCCCTGCGCAGCCGTTATGGTGCCCGCCTGTCGTTTGCGCGGAACCTGCGTTTCCCCCGCGGATCAGGGTCGCCAAACCTTTCTCAGAATGGGCTGGGCGAACGCCCCGGCAAAACCCCAAGACAAAAGGTTCGATCCATGGCCAAAGTCGCTTTTCTCGGTCTCGGCGTGATGGGTTTCCCGATGGCGGGACACCTCGTGAAAAAAGGCGGGCACGAGGTCACGGTCTACAACCGCACCGCCGCGAAAGCGCGGCAATGGGCCGAGAAGTTCGGCGGCAAGAGCGCGCCGACGCCGAAGGCCGCGGCCGAGGGGCAGGATTTCGTGATGTGCTGCGTCGGCAATGACCATGATCTGCGTGCCGTCACGATCGGCCCGGATGGCGCCTTCGCCGGCATGACAAAGGGCGCGGTCTTCGTCGACCACACCACCGCATCGGCGGAGGTGGCGCGCGAGCTCGATGCCGCGGCCACCAAGGCCGGCTTCAAATTCGTCGATGCGCCCGTTTCGGGCGGACAGGCCGGCGCGGAAAATGGCGTGCTGACGGTGATGTGCGGCGGCGCCGAGGATGCCTATGCGAGCGCCGAGCCCGTGATCGCGGCGTATGCCCGGATGTGCAAGCGGCTCGGCCCCGCCGGAAGCGGCCAGCTCACGAAAATGGTCAACCAGATCTGCATCGCGGGCCTGGTGCAGGGCCTCTCCGAAGGCATCCATTTTGCGAAGAAGTCGGGCCTCGACGTGGCAGCCGTGATCGAGACGATCTCCAAGGGCGCCGCGCAGTCCTGGCAGATGGAGAACCGCTACAAGACCATGAACGAGGGCAAGTATGATTTCGGTTTTGCGGTCGAATGGATGCGCAAGGACCTCTCGATCTGCGTCGCGGAAGCGCGCCGCAACGGCGCCAACCTCCCAGTGACCGCGCTGGTCGATCAGTTCTATTCCGAGGTCGAGAAGATGGGCGGCAAGCGCTGGGATACGTCGAGCCTGCTGGCGCGGCTGGAGCGGTAAATCATCATTGCAAGTAGGGGCGCCCCTCGTGGGCGCCCGCAAAGGGCGCCCCTACGATCGACGGACCCGCGCGAATGCCGCAGGGGGCCACGGGCCACGAACTGGATTGCTTCGGCGCCAAAGCGCCTCGCAATGACGGCGTGGCCGGAAACGCAGGCTTCCGCAAACGTTGGTTTTTAACCCCGCATTAACGGGATTCTTTAGCTCTTTAAGTCAGCTCTTAAGGATTTGGCTCCACAGATAGGCAATACAAAAGGCTCGCGCGGTCCGCGGGCAGGATTTGTGTTGTTTGATGAGCAAACCCGCCGAAAAACCTGAGGTTTTTCAGCCTCCGGCAGAACCGCCCGCCCCGGTTCCGGTCAATGCCCGGCGGGCGGCCCAGCAGCGTGTGCGCGAGGCACGAGACAAGTTAACGTCGACCAGTGGAACCCGCCCGGCCTTCGACCGGGAGCTCTTGCGCCAGTACGCGCAGACCCGGATCTCGGCCTCGCTCGTCGTCATCCTGCTTGTGGTTGCAGCCGGCGTGCTGTTCGGCCTGTGGATGCAGCCGATCAATGCGGCGGCCTGGACCTGCGGCATGCTCTGCATCCACGCCGCGATCACGCGCCACTGCGTGCGCTTTCTCGCCGAACAGCCCTCGATCCCGTCGACCCGCAAATGGCGCACGCGCTTCGTGCTGCTCGACCTGCTCTACGGCCTGTGCTGGGTCGCCGTGCTGACCCATCCGGCGCTCGATACGGCTTCGGGCGCGATGATCATGTTCCTGATGCTGCTGGTGATCGCCGTCTCCAGCATGATCTCGGCGAACCTGCCGGTTGCGGCGCTGGCCGCGACCGCGCCGGTGACGGTGGCGATCGCGGCCAACTTCATGCTGAGCGGCACCTTCGACAATTACGTGCTGGCTGCGCTTGCGCTCGCCGCCGAAGGCTATTTTGCCCTGCTTGCCCACCGCCTGCACTCGACGACGCTGGCGACGCTGGAGGCGCGCGCCGAAAAGGACGCGCTGATCGGCGAACTCGAGCAGGCCAAGGCGATCTCGGACGAGGCGCGGCACCGTGCCGAAGCCGCCAACGTCGCCAAGTCGCGCTTCCTCGCACAGATGAGCCACGAGCTCCGGACGCCGCTGAATGCGATCCTCGGCTTTTCCGAGGTGATGAAGAGCGAGATCTTTGGGCCGCACACCGTGCCGGTCTACAAGGAATACTCCGCCGACATCCACAATTCCGGCGTTCACCTCTTAAACCTCATCAACGAGATCCTGGATCTGTCGCGGATCGAGGCCGGCCGCTACGAGCTCAACGAGGAAGCGGTCTCGCTGGTCCATGTCGTGGCCGACTGCCACCATCTCTTGAAACTGCGCGCCTCGAGCCGTGGCATCGACATCCACGAGGTGTTCGAGCAGGGCATGCCGCGGCTGTGGGCCGACGAGCGCGCGATCCGGCAGGTCGTGCTCAATCTGCTGTCGAACTCCATCAAATTCACGCCGCAGGGCGGCGAGATCTGGCTGAAGGCCGGCTGGACCGCCTCGGGCGGACAATATCTGAGCGTCAAGGACACCGGCTCGGGGATTCCCGAGAACGAGATCCCGATCGTGCTGGCCTCCTTCGGCCAGGGCTCCAACTCGATCAAGTCGGCCGAACAAGGCGCCGGTCTTGGCCTGCCGATCGCCAAGAACCTGATCGACATGCATGGCGGCACGTTCACGCTGAAATCAAAACTGCGCATCGGCACCGAGGTGATCGTGACCTTCCCGCCGGAGCGCGTGATGTCGGCGCTCGGCCCGATGTCCGACGAGGCGGACGCCCCGCCGCTGCAGCCGGACACGGCGGCGGCCGACGACAAGCGCAGGCTGCGCCGCAAGCCGATCATGAGCGCGGGTACAGGATGAGGCGCCGCCCGGACGCCGCTTGCGCGAGCTCCGCATTGTCCTTCAATATGGCTGAATGAACCAGGAAACACCGTGTATCGCCGTCTGTATGATCGATCCCAGGACCGGCCTCTGCTTCGGCTGCGGGCGCACGCTTGCCGAAATTGGCTGTTGGGCGCGCATGGAGAACGCCGAGCGGCGCGCGCTGATGGCGGACTCGGCCGCGCGCATGACGGCTGCCGGCCTTGCGCCGATGACGAAGCCGGCGCGATCGGCAGGCAAGCCATGAGCGGAGCATCGCGATGAACCGCGCTCTCCTGGTCCTGCTGCTGATGGCCGTCACCGTCGGAACGGTCGTCGCCTACAAGGACCCCGAAACGGCGGCACGTGCGAGCGACAGCGTCTCGGCGATGCTCCGCAAGCACACGACGTCCGCCCGCGCCGTGCAGGTGCCGCGCGGGCAAGGCGGCGAGTTCACGTTGCAGGCGAGGATCAACGGCGTGGCGGCGCCGATGGTGGTCGATACTGGTGCCACCTCGGTCGTGCTCACCTACGAGACCGCGAAGGCGGCCGGGCTGCCGCTCGAGCTGCTCGACTACAACGTCGATCTGGAGACGGCCGGCGGCCACACCAGGGCCGCGCGCCTGACGCTGGACCGGCTCGCGATCGGCAGTCTGGTCGAACGCTCGATCCCGGCGCTGGTGGTGCCGCACGGCCAGATGAAGACCAACTTGCTCGGCATGACCTTCCTCGACCGGCTGGAGAGCTGGGAGGTGCGCGCCGACCACCTGATGCTGCGCGGCTATCCCTGAGCGGGATCTTCCAGCATCAGCTGCATGAACACCAGGTCGAGCCAGCGATCGAATTTGCGACCGACCGCACGGAGATGGCCGACTTTCGCAAAACCGAGCCGCGCATGCAGCTTGAGCGACGGCTCGTTGCTGGCCTCGATTCCCGCGACCATGACGTGCTTGCTCATCGCACGGGCCCGCGCGATCAGTTCATCCATCAAGGCAAGACCGATGCCGCGCTGTCGCGCAGTGCCGTCGACATAGACGGAATGCTCCACCGTGTGACGATAGCCGTCCCACGGCCTGAAGGCGCCAAACGACGCGTAGCCGAAAATATCCGTCCCCTCGGCCGCGACCAGAACCGGATAGCCGGATTGCCTGCGCTCGGTGAGCCAGGCCAGCCGTGACTCCAGGCTGGCGAGTTGATCGTTCCAGATTGCTGTCGTGCTCACGACCGCGTCATTATAGATCCGCAGGATACCGCTCGCGTCGGCCTCCCTGGCGTCGCGCATGTCCATCTCTGACCTCACAAGGATGCATCGGATTTCATCGTGCCCGGTCGCAATATCTGCTTTCCCCGAAGCGCTTCGCAACATGCAATGCGATGGCAGGCGAATTCTCATATATTGACCGATCGGGAAATCCGGCTGGCACGGACCTTGTCGAGAGCGCCGTCTGTCGCGAAAACCGTTTGGACGAGCCAATGCAGGATGATCTGGACAAGACGATCGGCGCCCGCGTGAAGCAGCTGCGGGTCAAGGCTGGACTGAGCCTCAATGAGCTGGCAGCGCGCTCGGGCGTCAGCCGGGCCATGATCGGCCGTATCGAACGTGCGGACAGCAGTGCGACCGCCGCACTGCTCGGCAAGCTTTGCGCCGCGCTCGACGTCACCCTGAGCAGCATCATTGGCCTCGCCGATCGCCCTCCCGAACGCCTCACCCGCAAGGCCGACCAGCCGGTCTGGCGCGATCCGGAGACCGGGTATCGGCGCCGCCATGCCTCGGCGCAGCAGGCGGCGAGCGGCATCGAGATCATGGTGGTCGACCTGCCGGAGGGCCAGCGCGTGTCCTACAGTCCTTGGGGCCGGCGCGCCTACACCCAGCAATTGCTGCTGCTGCAGGGACAGCTGATCGTGTTCGTCGGCGAGAAGCGTTTTGATCTCGACGAGGGCGACTGCCTCGACTTCGACGTCATGCGACCGGTGTCGTTCGAGAACGCCGGCCACGAGATGGCCAACTACATCGTCATCGTCAGGCACGCCTGATTACCGACGCTCCGCCCGGTCGAGATTGAGCGCCTTGTCGAGGTTGCGCGCGGCATCGAGCCCGACCGGGGCGATCAGCTTCGCCGATGTGAGATCGGCACCGGCAAAGTCGGCGCCGGCGAGCGTGGCGCCGCTCAGATCGGCACCGGCCAGCGCCGCCTTCTCGAGCGACGCATGCGACAGATTGGCGCCCTTGAGCACGGCAAATTCGAGGTCCGCATGCGACAGATTCGCGCCGGCAAGATTGGCGCCGGTCAGGTTGGCGGAGCGGAAGATCGCGTGAATCAGACCCATCGACTGGTTCTTCATGTCGGCGCCGAGATCGGCGGCGGCGAGCGATGCGCCCTTGAGGCTCGCATCGCTGAGATCGGCGACCAGGCGCGCGCCGGCGAGATCCGCGCCGTCGAGTTTGGCGCCCTGCATCTGGGCGGCGAAGACATGCGCGCCCTTCAGACTGGCGTGGGAGAGATCGGCCTTGAGCAGAAAGGCCTGATCCAGGATCGCACCATCGAGCCGGCTACCTGCCAGACTGGTCTTGTTGAGACGCGCGGCGCGCAGCACCGCATGCGACAGGTCGAGGCCGGAAAGATCGAGACCGGAGAGCCGCCGCGACGTGAGGTCGGCCGGGTGGTCCTTGCTCGCAGCGGCGAGCGCAGCCTCCACGTCGGCGCGCGTCATCTCGGCCTGGGTCATCTCGGGTGAATCGAGATCGAGATAACGCATCATGTCCTGCGCGGAAGCCCGATGCATGGTCCCCGCGAGACAGCAAAAGCAGAACAGGATGGCGGACAGTGATCCTCGCATGATCGCCCTCCTCTGTGCAGACAATGAGCCTCTGCCGTCAGGGCCCGAGCCTACCCGGACCGGGCGCGCTGCGCCATCATCATTGCGGACGCCTATGCCGCAATCGCGCCCGTGCGCTCCTCGACCAGCGCGATCGCGTCGACCAGCACATCGACGCCGGCCCCTGCCTTGACGCCATGCTCGGCAAGATGACGGCGGAACGCGCGGGCGCCCGGCACGCCATGGAAGGCGCCGACGAAATGCCGCGTGATCGCATGCAGGCGAGTGCCGGAGGCGAGCTCGCGCGCGACATAGGGCATCATCGCCGCGAACACGTCCTTCATGCTGCGCGGCCCGGCCGGGCCACCAAAGATGTCCGCATCGACGTCAAGCAGGCGCCAGGGCTCCTGGTAGGCCGCGCGCCCCAGCATGACGCCATCGACATGAGCGAGATGCTGGCCGGCCTCGGCGATGCTGCCGATGCCGCCATTGATGATCACCGGCACGTCCGGCAGCGCTGCTTTCAGCCGATAGACGCGGTCATAGTCGAGCGGCGGGATGTCGCGGTTCTGCTTTGGCGACAACCCGTTCAGCCAGGCCTTTCGGGCGTGCACGATGACGGCATCCGCCCCCGCCGCGACCACAGCGCGCGCCAGCGCATCGAGCGCAACCTCCGGATCCTGGTCATCAATGCCGATCCGGCACTTCACGGTCACGGGAATGTCGACCGCCTGTTTCATGGCGACGACGCAGGCGCCGACCAGTTCTGGCTCGGCCATCAGGCAGGCGCCGAAACGGCCCTCCTGGACCCGATCCGACGGGCATCCGACATTCAGGTTGATTTCGTCGTATCCGAAATCGGCGCCGATCCGCGCGGCAGTCGCAAGATCCCGCGGATCGGAGCCGCCGAGTTGCAGCGCCACTGGATGCTCGGTGGCGTCGAACCGCAGCAGCCGGCCGCGATCGCCGTGGATCACGGCGCCCGTCGTGAGCATCTCCGTGTAGAGCAGCGCATGCCGCGTGATCTGACGGTGGAACACCCGGCAATGCCGGTCAGTCCAATCCATCATAGGTGCAACGCAAAATCTCAAAGCCTTGAAATCTCTCATGAGTAAATCATTTCAATCGCTTAGCGCTCCGGGGTACCCACCTTATTTTACCTCATCGCTTGCTATTTCCCATCTTTTTTGCTCCGATTTACGACTAAGTCGTAAATCAAGAGGACAAGTCGTAAATTTGGAAGGCAAGTCGTAATGGGAACAATCAATGAACGCGAGCGAGTGGACGGCACCAAGGCTTATTCCGCTCAGATATCACTGATGCGGGACGGAGAGATTGTCCACCGGGAATCCCGCACCTTCAACGACCGCGGTACCGCAAAGGCCTGGATCAAGAAGCGAGAGAAGGAGCTGGCGAAACCGGGCGGTCTGGATGCAGTCAGGCTCGGCGTGGAGACCCTTGGGGACGCGATCGACAAATACATCGCCACCAGCCGCAAGAAGATCGGCAGGACCAAGGAACAGGTCCTGGCGACCCTGAAGGGCATGGATGTCGCCAAGAAGCGATGCGCCGATGTCACGAGCCAGACGATTATCGACCTGGCCGAGGAGCTCCAGACCGGAAGGAAACCGCAGACTGTCAACAATTACTTGTCGCACCTGCAGGCGGTGTTCGCGGTCGCCAAGCCGGCGTGGGGTTTCGCGCTGGACCCCGCCGCGATGGACGGTGCCATGCAGGTCTGCAAGCGCCTCGGCCTGATCCGAAAGTCAGAAGAGCGCGATCGGCGCCCCACCCTGGATGAGCTGGACAAGCTTATGAAGCACTTCGGGACCGTCGAGAGCCGTCGGGTTGGCACAGCGCCGATGCAAAAGATCGTCCTGTTCGCGATCTTCTCGACGCGCCGGCAGGAGGAAATCACCCGCATCCTGTGGGCCGACCGGGAACCAGGCCGCATCCTCGTGCGCGATATGAAACATCCTGGCGACAAGCAGGGTAACGATACGTGGTGCGATCTGGTGCCTGAGGCCGAGCGGATTGTCGACTTGATGCCGAAGGTGGCGAAGGAGATCTTCCCGGTGAGCACTGACGCAATCTCGGCGGCGTTCACACGGGCCTGCTACGCCACCGGCATCAACACCGCAGAGATGCCGGACGACGAGCGGCTGCACTTCCACGACCTCAGGCATGACGGCGTCTCACGGCTGTTCGAGATCGGCCGGAACATCCCGCAGGCTGCCGCTGTGTCCGGGCATCGGTCGTGGCAGTCGCTGAAACGATACACCCATCTCCGGCACACCGGCGATAAGTACGCCGGCTGGAAGTGGCTCGATGAGGTGACGAGGAAGCAGCCTTAGCTGGAATAGCCACAAGCTCGCCGTTTCGCAAACGGCTAACAAGGAGACCAGCAGTGAACTTCCAAGACTTCAAGGCGCCAATACAGGCGCAATTCGAACGGCTGGAAGTGCCGCCAGGTCGGCAGCGACTGGGTGCGCGGGTGCCCTGATTGTGGGGTCTCATGACCTTCAGAACGATTCACCGCTTCATCCCACCGACCACAAAGCACGGCGCCAAAACCGCCTGCGGAATCAAATTGATTACCGGCGCGCTCCGGGAGGATAGCAACGAAGGCGATCACCTCTGATGGCGGTTTCGTTGCGATCAGCAACAAAGGGCAGCCATTCGACTGCAGGCGGTGCGGCATCATTCTTGAGCGACACCACGCGAAGGAGCCAGCACGGTCATGACCCACCCTATTCCCAAACAAGCCCTAGATGACCGCCTCGCCTTCATCGGTACGTCGGGGTCGGGCAAGACCCACTCCGCGGGCACCTGCGTCGAGCGGCCGCTCCTGGACAAGGCCCGCGCAATCGTGGTCGATCCGCTCGGTGTTTGGTGGGGCCTGCGAATTAAGGCCGACGGCGCCGACGGCTTCAGCATTCCCATCTTCGGGGGTGCCCATGGCGATCTCGCTCTGACCGAGCACGCTGGCGCGCTCATCGGCGAAACGGTCGCCGATATGGCCGAGAGCTGCATCATCGACCTCAGTCAAATCAACACCAAGGCGGGCGAGCGGCGGTTCATGCTGGCGTTCCTAACCGCGATCTATCGCGGCGTGAACGGCTCTCCCGTCCATGTGGTCTTCGATGAGGCCGATATGTGGGCGCCGCAACGCCTGCTCGATAAGGACGGCGAGGCAGCCAAGCTGCTCGGAATGATAGAACCCATTGTGCGCAGCGGACGTGTCAAGCTTCGTGCCCAGGCTCATCACCCAGAGGCCACCGGTAATCTCGAAGAACCTGTCGAGCATGGCCGACGGCATCATCTCGTTCAAGCTGACGTCCTCGCAGGACCGCGATGCGATCGGCGCCTGGATCGAGGGCCAGGCCGACAAGCAAGGGGTGAGGCAATCCTTGCCCCCCTGCCCTCGCTTGAGCGCGGCCGCGGCGTGGTGTGGATGCCGGCGCGCGGCATCCTGGAGAGGGCCTCCTTCCCACAGAAGGTCACCTTCGATTCGTCTCGGATACCAAAACGCGGAGAGAGCGTCCCGACGGCCAGCCTGAAGCCGCTGGACCTCAGCGCGCTCAAGGCCCGCCTGTCGGTAGTCGACGGGAGACTAAAGCCCGCGCATAACCCCTGCCTTGCGGCGAGCGGGAGAGCCAAAACCCGGCGGGCCTGCCCTCGCGCCGCGCCGAGGGCGGAGCCCTAAGCCTCACGCCGCGGCAGCGGCGCAAAAAAGGATCTTGATGGAAAGATAGCGCGCGAAGTGCGCAAAACCGCCAGGACAACTTTGTTCTTGCGCCGGGATGGAAGCCGGATGGCAGAGACCTGTCACTCACTCGCATTTTCGAAGAACGAAACGTCGGCGGGAAGCTGGCGAGTGAGTGACAGGGCTCAGTTCACGACAGCCCGGCCAGGCGCCATCACAAATGAATGGCCTGAACCGAGTGAACTGCACTCATTCACAAGCGCACTCAGCCGAAAAAAATATTTCGAATGCCGCGATACAGCATTATCGTCCCACGCCAGGCGATGCCAACGTTGTGTAGCGTTTCCAGGCCGCATGGAGTCAGCGCCTCCGCCGCCATCGCTACAGTAGGCGCGACCGACGTCCCAAGCCGAACTTTGGATGCAGCAACGTTTTGCGAACGGGAGGATATTGTGGGTGTAAACTTTGTTATGCGAGCATCCTTTGTCGCTCTGTTTCTGATCGGCACAGTGAACCTTGGATTCGGGCAATCACCGGCCCAGCAGCCATACTCCGATGAGAGTACGCCCGTCGGCTGGACGTGGGCACAAATCAGGCAGGGCAAAGAAGCAAACCTGGACGAGCTTTGCAAGACGCAATGGCCCGACGTGAGATCGGCCGAAGGCTGGAGCGCTTCGTGTCGGCAGCTTCCTGGAGTGTTCCTGACCGAAATCCTGACCAGCGAACGGTTGCGCGGGCAGATCCCCTTCTCGGGCGTTCGCATCGTCGGCGCGCATATCGTCGGCAGTATCAATCTAAGAGATGCGAAGCTGAACCGTCCATTCTCGATCGCGCGCAGCCGGATCGAAGATGCCATCATCCTCGAAGGTGGCAGCACCGACAGTAGCTTCAGCATTCTCGGATCATTCCTCTCCGAAAAACTCGATTTGTCGACGTTTCATAGCGAACACTCGCTCGAACTCAGGACGACGCAGTTCAAAAAGGGCAGCGCGATGGACCATGCAAAGATCGACCGCGTCCTCGACATGTCCTGCTCCACATTCGATTCCGATCTGACAGCGAGAGGCATCGCCGTCGGCGCCACTTTTATTGCGACTGGCGACGGATGCCAGTCAGTGTTCCACAATGTCGAACTCCCGGGCGCCAAAATCGACGGCGACGTCAACATGCGGGACGCGACGTTCGACGGAAAGCTTGATGCCCGCGGTTTGCGTGTTGGCGGCGCGCTTCTTATGAGCGGCGGGCACCATCAGGACATCGATCTCATCGGCGCAAAAGTTGATGGCGATGTGGATATGCAAGGGGCCTTTCTCGACGGCGACCTGATGGCCGATGCCTTGCACGTTGGCGGCTCTCTTCGCATGTTGCATGTCCTGGCGGCGGAATCCAGAATTGTCAAACTTGTCGCCGCCAAAATCGACCGAAGCGTCTACATGATGGGCTCCCATTTCTTGGGTCATTTGGCCGCTGACGCGATGCGCGTCGGTGGACAATTGATATTGTATTCGGCCGACATCCCATCCGTATTTAACGGGGTACGGTTCGTCGGCGCCGCCATCGGCGGTGATTTGGCAATGGATAGAGCCGCATTCTACGGTCCATGCGAAGTCACGCGTTGTGAGAACGATGATAATGCGCGGGATTTCCGCGGGTCCCTGAACCTTGAGGCCGTGCAGGTCAAGGGCAGCGTGTTCATGAGGGGCTCGAAATTCACCAAAAACGTGAAAATGGTATTCGCCAATATCGGCGGGAATCTCGATCTTCGCTCCGCCAAGCTCGCCGAGCTTGATTTGTCGAATGCCGTTATTTCCAGCGAGTTGCGTCTGGGTCATTTTCAAGGACCCGCGACGAGTTGGAGCGGCGAGGACACCCTCATTTTAAGCAACGCCAGCACGGCTACCCTGGTGGATACGGTCGACGCATGGCCCGAGCATCTACGTCTGGACGGTTTCCGTTTCACGGCTCTCGGCGGTTTTCAGGGGCAACCGGCGGCCGACGAGGTTCGCCGCGGAGCCGATTGGTGGAACGATTGGCTCAAGCGCGATCCCATCTATAGCCCGGCATCCTACAAGCAGCTCGCCACCATCTTCGCCAATTTGGGCTCCAGCGATGATGCCGATGACATGCGCTTCCTCGATAAGGTGCGTCAGCGTCAGAACGATTGGGATCATAAGAACTGGGGGTCATGGTTCGGCTCGCTATTGCTACAAATCACAGCGGGCTTCGGCATTGGGAATTACAAGTTCATAGTCCTTTGGTGGGTGATCGGCATCTCTCTTGCGGGCGCTGCTTATTTGTGGAGATCCGTCAAAGCGGCGCGTAAGCACGGTGCTTTGTGGTGCTTCGGGGCGAGCCTTTCGCGGTTGCTGCCGGTGATCGAGATCAACAAGGAATTCACCGACTTTTTCAACGACCCCAATCGCGAGCGCCTGACCTGGGCGCAAACTCTGGTATTTTCGATGATCGGATTGTTCGGTTGGTTCCTCGGCGGCGTCCTCGCAGCCCCGCTTTCGGGTCTGACAGAGAAGCTCTGAGTGCCCCGAGGACAGACGCGGTTCACCGCTTCGGATCACCTCTCCTGCGCCAACCGGTCAAGGCGGGCGAGCAGGTTCTTGACGGTCGAAGCGTACCATGTGTGTCCATGAAAAGTCGGGATGTGCCGCCGAGTGAGTTTCCCGGCCACGCCCGCGAACGACGTCGTTCCGCGTGTTTGATTTCGCCGGCCACAGGCTTCAGGTCTTGCGCGAATTCGTCGGCTTCGCCGGGCCGCAGCTGAAGCCGTCCTTTGCGCTGGTTCCGGCCCGCAAGCCGATTGCCGAAGTAGCTGTGGCTGCGGCACTTTTAGACAAGCCGTTGATTTCTTGTGTGTTTTTCGTCTCCAACCTTTGATATCGGCGAGGATTCAATTATGTGTTACAAATTAAGTGGTTAGCATGTTTGAGGGGATGGGAACCTTGGAATTCAGGGTTTGTTGATTCCCTGACGCTATCCAGTTGACACAGCCGCATGCCGGGCCATGTTAAAGGCGAAGGTAGCCGTATAGCCGCCAGAGACAGTGAGAGAAATGAGCAAGTTTCCCGCCTCGGTTTTGACGACCGTGAATGCGCCGTACAGCAAAAAGCTGGACGCGCAGGCGCTTGCCTATTGTCTGACGCATCCGGCGGCCGCAAAGGCGGCGCCGGGACAGATGTCGGCGTTTTTCGGAGAGGTGGCTCCGGAGTTGCAGAAGGAGTTTGCCAGCGCGTTTGACATCAGCGACGCAGAGCTGGCGATCGCAGCCACGACATTCGCCGCGTATTCAGGCGAATCTTATCCGCTCGCCGCGTGAGCGCGGGCAGACAAGGATGGGCGCGCCTCTTTCGTGTTGCTTGCTCGCTGATCCACCAAGTCAATTCCGAACAGACCATTGTCGACTCCTGGTCGTTCGGGGGCGGCACGGCGATGATGCTGCAAATCGATCATCGCGAAAGCCACGACGTCGATATTTTCCTGCCCGACGCGCAGCTCCTGCCCTTTCTAGACCCGAAACTGCACGATTTCGAGTTCGAGATCTTGCCCTCTGATTACTGGGGTGACGGGGCTGGCTTTCTCAAACTGGCGTTCGAAGGGATCGGAGAAATCGACTTTATCGTCGGTCAATTCCTGACGGCACCCGCCGTCACGAAACAAACGATCGAGGGGGAAGAGATCGATCTCGAGACCGTTGAAGAGATCATCACGAAGAAGATTCACTACCGCGGCGGCAGCATCAAGCCGCGCGACATTTTCGACATTGCCGCGGCGGCACAGCACGATCGAGATGCAATTATCAGCGCGCTGACAGACCACAAGGACGACGTGGCTCAAACACTGAGAGCTATCGAACGCTTGAAGCCAGACTTCGTCAACGCGACGATTGCGGAATTGGCGATCAAGGAGCCGTTCAAACCGCTCGCCGAAACGGCGCTTGAAGACGCAAAGGCCCTCTTACGATCCACTTGAGGCGCACTGATCAGCAGCGCAATCGCAGAAAAGCTCCGTTCTGCTGCTAGACAGCCAGAAATCCAATTGTGGTCAATCCGGCATTTTGCATGTCCACGACGTTGCGGTCCATGGCGCACCGTTCCACGATTTTCCCACACCGGGCGGCAGGAGCCCGAGAAGGGGTCGGACACGTTTCCTTTTCCGCTGCATTGGGCTCTCCGAGCCGTTCCGAAGAACTAACTTGCAAACTCATTCGTCTTCGCGATCTTGACGTCACATCCAACCTTATCCCCTTCATGGCAACTTCCGTCAGCCGGATGGAACGGAAATACTGCACACTCAACCAGCCTTCTATGACGGGACCCTGCAAGAGATCTACACGGCAAAGGGTCCGTCAGGCAGGTTGTCTCCACCATACTATCAGACAAATATTCATCTTCACGGGGGCTCAAGTGGAGGTCCCGTCTTCAACGAACGCGGCCACGTTTTCGGCGTTGCGTCTTGTAGTTTCGAAGGCGCTACAGATTTTGCCTTCGTCACTCCAATCAATTCAATTTTCGAAATAGAAGTGCCGAATGTCGATCTTGGGGACGGAAAGGGGTCACGCACCGTTGCCGTCAAAGACATAGGTGGTGCGGGGCGCATTGCCGTTCAGTTCCGGTAGAGCCCGGCCGGCGCAGCCGGACGCGTTATGGTTAGCTTATGTAATCGACGATCAAAGCGTTCAAGCCATCAACACGCTTCTTTACCGACTTGAGCCAGAATGTCTTCTCATCTTTCGGTAGTGCCCGAAGACTATAAAGGATCGCTCTCTTATTCCATGGATCGGTGTTTTTGTAGGTTCCCTTGAACGTGCTCAACCACGCGGCTGCCTTAGCCATCGCCGCCGCAAGCATGATTTTACGCTGGCACATCGGCGTAGACGCCGCATAAAGCTCGGTGAGGCGGTCGACGTGATTCAAGTCTTTAATGCGGCTAAACAGGCTAAGGATGACAACTTGCAGATACTCGCTGGATTGAACTAGATCTGTATCATAGAGCTTGATCAAATCTTCGCCGACATCCGCCCACTTGCCGTTAAAATTCGGGGCAGCGGATTCGAAGTACTTTCCAACCTCAGCAATGGCGGGAAGGAAGGCATCGAATTTTTTGACGATGAACTCGATGCCGCCTGGAACGCCTACCTGAGCCAGCCTTCGAATGAACCATCTTAAACGGATGTAGTCCACCTCGTCAGCCGCGAGATATTCACCGAGAACATTCTCGATGTTTGACTTTGACAACTTTGCGAGCTCGGCATCGGATAATTTGACGATCCGCACTCGCTCATACGGGCTCTTGGTGTGGCTACGAACCGTTTTCAGCACCTCCAGTTCGAGGTTGTTAATCGGCTTATCGACCGCGTTCTCCTTGCAGATGTTTTGGAATGAACCGGCGGCGAAAAGGTGCGTTTTCTGTTTGTTGATCTGGATCTTTTGCGTCTTATCCAAATAGTCGGCAAATTTGTACAAAGTCGATCGGGCGTCCCGTTCGGTCTTGCAAAAGATGTGAATGTCGTCGACGTATCTACAAAACACGACACCAAGACTTCTCAGAAAATCATCAACGGGGATCATGGCCATCTCCGCGATAATATGTGATGCGTGCGGGCCGATGGGTATTCCGCGCGATACTCCCTCGGTCACATTGCCTAGGAGGTTCTTGAGCGCATACCAATAGTCGCGACTGATGCCGCATTCATCGAGTTGGTTTTCGATCGTGTGATGATAGATCTGATTGTAAAAGTCGCTGATATCGGTGACGAGAACGCTAGAGAAGTCGTCACAATGGGACGATGAGGTGTTCCAAAAGCCCTCCCACCCTGTGTTGGTCGAATAGAGCCGCCCATCAGCGGCTGGATCAAAGCGATAGCTAAAGACCCTTTTATCAGCAGGGGGAGAGCGCTTGCGCTCGATTTTTCTGCCTATCTCGCGAACGAGCGCAGCAAACAAAATGGAATCTTCTGGGTCGAGCTGGCAAACGGCCCGAAAGCCAAATTCTGATTTCGGCACCATGAGCCGGCGGGGCCCCTGCCATTCATGTTTATTGATTTCAATTACCTCAAGGCCCCGCAAAACGGTCGGCCAGTATTTCTTGATGACCTCAAATTCGAAGGGTTGTGGGAAAAGATCGGTGTCGCCTTCCTTGCGCACATGTTTGAGAGCCCATTCCAGACTTGTCCTCTTTAACCGCATCGTCCCCCATAGCCCCATTATCTGAATCGGTGATCCGGCCCTGCGGTTAGTGTAGCCGGAACCCGCCAAAATGGCTACTCTAGGGTGCAAACCATCAGATGGCCACGCTCCACACCTGCACGCCGTCGCACTCCAACTCGGGCAGGCGTTCCGCCTTCGGATATTGAGGCGACATGAAAAAGACGTAGCGGTGCAGCTCGTGACGCAGTGCCATCTTGGCGAGGTCGGCTATGAGCTTGCCATTGTTGCGCGGCGATACAGTCGCAAAGGTTTCGGCGCCCACTTGCCCTTCGGCCTCGCTCATGATGTCGAGCGGAATTGACGCATCCGCCCCGGGCGCCAGGCGAAAGCCACCGACATCGGTGTGCCAAGCAAGGAGTTGCCGCGCCGCGGCAAGCGCGGCGGCGAAGGTCCATGTCTGATTGATTTGCTCAATAAAGTTAAGCGGCCTGTCCTCAATCGGATGGCCGCCGACGGGCTCGAATTTTAAGCGAAGCAGGAGGTCGAGCGGGTCTCCTGATTGCTCCGCAATCCATTCTTGCGTGCGGCGAGCAGATGCGCGTAGTTGATCCATATAGCGATCAACATCCGCAACGGTCCGAACCTTCAGGTACATCGGGATCTCATCCTTCAGACCAGGCAACCGAGTCAAGGCCGCATCCTGCGCTCGTCCCGTTGAATTGTCAGCACCAGCTTCCTCCATCTCCACCACACCAAACCCGTCCTTCTTTTCGGCCATTTAGCAACGGCATCGGCTGCATGGCTGCAAGCGTTAGCACGCTCGTTCTCTTTGTTTCCGTCGCAAGCGATGCAGCCGCCTTCACCAGTGCCGGGCCTCCGTCAGAAGGCCGCGATTGGCGCGGTCAAAACGATGGAGAAAACAATGCAGGTACTGACACTCAACGAGCTGATGCGCATGACGCGGACCGAACTTTGCGGTCTGCTGGCCAAGATCACCGCGGCGCTGCCGACCTTCCGCGAAGGATCGCCGCAACGCACGGCGGCTTACATCAACATCCGCAACATCCGGGCGGCGCTCGCCCGGCGCGATTTCTCGCCCTGACGCGGGCGTAGGCGTCGATCAAAGATCGACGACATCGCGATCTTCGCCAGAACATGGCAGGGGTTCCATTTGTATGCCTGCGTTTCTTCATCGAAACGCTCGGCCAGTGTCCGCCCCGGCGTACCGATCCGGCCCCATTGCTTGATGAGAAACACACCGCCGAAAAGATCGGGCTGCATATCGAGCCGATAGAAGCGGCGCATGTTCTGCGTGTCGTCGATGCGGTGAAGTTCGATCATAGCCGGGATATGGGTTGAGCCGCTGACATTGTAGCTGCGGCGGCCGTCATTGTGCAAACATGATGGTGAGAACGCGGAAAGTAGCCTCAGGGTCGGCTGGGTTAGCGCTGCCGACCTCGTCGCCGCGAAGGAATGCCGCGCGATCGTAGTAGTCGATTTTCCAGAACAGGTGCATGCCCGCATGCTCGAACGCCCCAAAATCGTGAACGTCATCCGGCGTGAAGCTGTCAAACTCCATGACCTTGACGACGATCGCCAATTGATCGAGAGGGGGCAAAGCAGCAATGCCGCAAGTGGAACACCATTTCCCGCCGTAGCCGAGAGAACGGCGAAAACGGTCATTAAGGGCGGCTATGGCCGCCCCCGTAGGGGCGGCGGCGTTGGTTGTGATATCGGCTCGCGTCATTGGCTAGGCCTCCGCGCCGTTGTCGCCCTTCGGCGGCATGGAAACAAGGCGAACCGATAAGCTCACAATTCGCTGTCGGGTTGGCGAATGGATGTTTTGCAGCGTCGGCCTTGGTCCGAACGTGTTTCTCGCCAAAGTCGCCAGTGATCTGCAGAAGCCCCGCGGCCTTTCGGTCATCACGCCGGAAGATATTCCGATCAAGCTCTACGGTCTCAAACTGACCGACTGGCCTGGTATCGCCCGCGGCATGGAAGCGCGTCATCATCGCTACGGCGTCACCACGACACAAGAAATGTACATGCTGCGTGTCGATGAAATGCGCGAGATTTTTGGCGGCATTGTCGGCGAAAGATGGTGGCGATCGTTGCGCGGCTTGCCCGTCGATCTGGCGCCGATAAAACGCTATCAAATCGGCCATAGCAACGTTCTGGCGCCGGAGTTTCGCACGCTCGAAGGCTCGACGACCGTTGTCTTCCGCATGCTCGAGAAAGCCGCTGAACGCCTGCGTCATGAAGGCTATCACGCACAGCGGCTTGAGGTACATGTGCTGAGCGCCGACGAACCTTATTGGACGCGCCACGCTGACTTTCTTCCGTGCAATCGCACCAGTCGCTTCATGCAGATCCTCCGCACGCCTTGGACGCCACCCACGAAAGTGCCGAAGTCGGTCGGCGTCAATCTGCAGAAGATCATTCCCGATAACGAAGTCACGCTGAATATGTTCGATGAGCCGCGCCGCGCCAGTCTCGAAGCGGTCATTGACCGTCTTAACCGCCGCTACGGCCGGACCACGATCACGCGAGCCACAGAGCTACGCGCGACGCAATATTTGAGTCATGAAAGGATTCCATTCGGAAAGCCGTCGGAATTCCGGTGAGAGTTGAGCTCGTGTCATTCGCGGTCGCAGTACACGCCCGAGCTCGGGCGCGTACGCTCTGAGCCTTAGGGCGAGAAGTCGCGCCGCGCAAGAGCCGCGCGGATGTTGCGGATATTGATGTAAGCCGCCGTGCGTTGCGGCGATCCTTCGCGGAAGGTCGGCAGGGCCGAGGTAATTTGCGCCAGGAGCCCGCAAAGCTCGGCTCGCGTCAGGCGCATCAGTTCGTTGAGTGTCAGTACTTGCATTGTTTTCTCCATCGTTTCGACCGCGCCAATCGCGGCCTTCTGAGGGAGGCCCTGCACCGGAGACGGCGGGTGCATCGCTTGCGACGGAAACGAAGAGAACGAGCGTGTTAACGCTTGCAGCCAGGCAGCCGACAACGGTGCTAAATGGCCGAAGAGAAGGACGGGTTTGATGTGGTAGTAGTCGGGTGGAGGAAGGGTGCGATGACCAACGATGCCATGACGCCGAGAGACACAGTTATTGCCCTCATGCAGGGCACAGTCCCCGAACGGAAGGACGAGATCGCGTCCCTTTGGCAGAAGTACGCCCCGGATGTCGTTCTGGTTGCGGACGCCAAGGACCGCGACACGTTGCTGTCTTTCTACGACTTCCCCGCCGAGCACTGGAAACACCTGCGCACGACCAACCCCATCGAAAGCACCTTCTCAACCGTGCGTCACCGCACGATCCGATCGAAGGGCTGCTTATCCAACAAGACCGCACTCGCGATGGTCTTCAAACTGGTCGAGGCCGCGCAGAAAAGTTGGCGTCGACTCGATGGTCACAACCAGTTGCCAAAACTCGTGCTCGGTGTGACATTCAACGATGGGGTTGAGGTCATTGCCAAGCCGGCTGACCGTCAGCCCAAAACCGCCGCCGCCTGACCGGCCGGCCGTCACCAAAATTTGGCGATAGCTCCCTCATCGGGCCGCAGACCAGTGTTCGCCATGAACAGCACGTAGTCGTGCACCTGTCCGGCATTCCACTGATGAAGCTTGCCCTTCAAGTCATGAGCGCGCTGCCGGGAGGCCGTGTAGAGCTGTTTGTATTCGGCTGGACTAAACCATGGGCGATGTACGATCTTGCCCGATTTTTTGTAGGGCGGAGTCAATTTGGGAACGTGATCAAGCCAGCCCTTGCGCACCGCCGTTTGCAGCACGAGCCGTGCCGTACCGATTTCATCGTGGAGGGTGCTGTGCGCGGGCGGCTTGTAGGGGGGCCTTTCCTTATCAGTTGCAGTATCGGCCTCGCCGGCTCTCTTGCCGGTGAGGCGATAAACTCGATAAGCTTGGGCCGCGTCCTCGTTCACTTCGGACAGACCCATCTCGCCAAAGAAAGGCGTGAGGTGCCGCCGTAACCGTATCTTGTGGCCTTCGACCCATTTCGGGCTACGCTGGCCTTCGGTGATGATTTCGTATTCGTCCATGAAGACTTCGGCGGCTTGCGCGAAAGTCTTTTCGGCTTTCTTGAGAATGCCGGCGCGAGTCTTCCCGCGCTGTTCAAGGAACCAGTCCTCAGCGAACTGCTTTGCCTCGGCTAGTCCTTCCTCGCACGTCGTCGTCCGGCGTTGCTTGCCGGCGATCGACGCAGAGCAATGCCAGTGCTTGCCGCCGCGTTTGTAGATCTGAACCAAGCCGCCCAGAATCTCGTGGGACGCCATGGAATCCTCCTCTCAGGGAGGATCATAGCACAAAAAGCCTGACGATCCAATTCTGTGTTAGGGTTGTGTTAGGCCTTCGGGGGAGGTCTAGTCGGTTAGACCTTAGCCTAACAGACTGACATAATATTAAATTTGGTTGCGGGGGTAGGATTTGAACCTACGACCTTCAGGTTATGAGCCTGACGAGCTCACCAGTTGAAATCAGCGGATCGTCGGACACGGCTTTGGATCACTGCACGAGACACAACTCAATGCTGTGAAATCCCATAAGCAATTCTGAATGAATCTCGCTCGTCGAGCTGTCCGATTTCCACTCCAAACTAGCCGAATGCACGACGGCCAACCCCCTACCCTTTTCTCGGCAGCTTCTCGGCCTTAATCAACAACTATGCCGTCGAAACTAGGCACCATTCAAGGTGGCGGCAGTGGGAGTGCGTAATGGCCGAGCCCCGTGGCATGTCTAAAGAACAGGCCGCGGCCTATGCTGGCTGCGAGACGTTGTCGGCGTTCAACGACTGTCGAATTGTTCGGTGCCAGAGATCGCCGCAATCACCGGACACTCAATGGCAAGCGTGCAGGAGATCCTAGATGTCCACTACCTGGGTGGTCGCGTCGAACTCGCGGAGTCCGCGATCAAGAAGCTCAGCGAGATGTACGGACACAAATGAATTTGGGATGTGGACCTAGTCCAGGTGAAGGCGTTCCCCGGTCGCCACGGTTTTCTGCGTGAGAGAGAGCGCTCCACGCCGCCGGGAGACGAGATAGCCGCTGTGGTAACCCGCAGCCATCCCGCCATTCTTTTGGGACAGGTGGCAAAAGCTGATGCGCACGGATGACGAACAAATTTCTCAAACCGGACCTCAAACCGAAAGGTCCGTTCCGATGCGAGGTCTTGTAAGTGCTTGAAAAGCTTGGCGGGCGCACCAGGGCTCGAACCTGGGACCCGCTGATTAAGAGACATGCTGCTACCATTGATTTCTCAAGAGAATTTTCCCAATGGCGCCAAAATCCGATCATTACAGATCAATGGCTTACAACGAAAAATCCAACTGCGAGGGCACGTCTTGGCTGACTACCGGCTACGTCCGAAGCGTCGGGGATTCGAGTCAGGGGAACGCTACCGCCTTTCCCCGCACCAACCAAACTTACGATATCTTATTCAAAGCTACGCATAGCGCAGTGCGCGTTCTCAGTCCCGGCTTGAGCCGATTGAGGAAGTGGCGCTCGGAGCTCTGCTGCAGGAGTTCAAGAACCCCGCCGCGATCAACGCTGGCGATCCGAACACATTTCGAGGTTCGCCTTACCGTCCTGACGCAGCCCGAGCGTTGGTGGCAGCGCTGGCGCCCCGGGAGGGAATCATACGCAACCACCGACACGAGGAACCGCTGTTTGTCCTTAGTATGGTGGCGTGAACGCTTGGAACAGCCGCAGAGATTCGCTACATCGCGAAACCCACAATCGCGGGAGCCCCGCTTTGTTATTGGCTGACAGCCTTAGCTCGCTGGGAAGCATTCTTGTGGCGTGCGCTCGTCCGAACACCTGGTTGGGTTCAAGTCCTAGAGGCGCAACCACCGATACCGACATTCGGTTCAAGTTCCGATCTGACGGAGGCAAGCCCTGCGTCCGGAACGCCCTTGCTGCCACACCGGACACATAAAACGGCTTCCCAGTCTTCCCAGTTGGAAGTTTGACCTTTCAGTAGCTCGTTATGTTCCCAAGAAGAAGGCATCCAACAACGGATCCAATGCAACCATCGGTGGCTGGGCTATTCGCGTCGCAGTTTCACCGACAGCCAACAAGCAGAATACGAGGTCGGAGTTAACGGACGCGCATGCGGTCGCGTTCAGGCGCCCGAGAACATCAATGATCGACGACCTATCGGCAGGCGCAAAGATTTCGCCAGGCAAAGCCGGGGTAGTATTGCTATCCGTGATCCCGCTTAACATCCAACAGGTATTCTTCGATCGCTTGAAGCCTCTCGATTGAGAGGGGCTCCAATACTTTCGTCAGCCAATCCCGTTCCAGCGTTGTCATCGATAGGCGAGGTTCCCCGACCAGGCCAGCGAGCATATCGCTTGCCCGCGGTGCAAAGGGATGCAGGGCGACTGATACTCTTATTACGGCGCAAACCAAAAGTCTGGACTGCGTACGCTTTCGATTTGGATCGATGGTCGCGTCTCGCGGCCACGGATCACATGCGCGATAGAAATCAACCGTATCGCCAACAAAATTCAGGAGTTCGCGCGCAACGCTTGCGGGATCAAAGCTATCAAGGCGAAGCCAATACCGCAGTGCCGCGTCCATATCCAATATTCGTTTGTAGAACGTGATTTCATCTCTGCCCCAGCTTCCGGCTGGCGCAATCTTTGCGCTATTATTTTTTTCCATCTCGGCGCGGAGCGCTTGCACGAGGGCGACGAGATCGCCTCGCCAGAAACTGTCGAGATGCGCGTCAAAATCCGTCAGCGTGAAGTTGGTCTCAAACGCGTCCGGACGCAAGAGCATTAAGAACAAACGCAAAGGTTCGCAATTATGCTCACCGACAAACTCATTCACCCAGATTGCGTGGTTCTTTCCGGTTGAGAATTTGGCTCCGTCAAGCAGCAGAAAGTGATTCAGGAAGCAACGTTTGGGTGCTAGCGACGCGGCACCTACGCCTATGGTGACAGCCGGAGTTATGATCAGTCTGCCAAACGAGTTATCTGATCCGAAGAAGATATTGAGACTGAAATTTCCTCGACGGCTCACGTCTCTCCAGTTCGCCGGCCTCCCTTGCTTCTTAGTCAGTTCCTCAACGGCGAAGAAGTGTCGCGCCACGTGCTCCATAAAAACCGTAAAACGCTGAGCTTCATAGCCGACAACAGGGATAGCTACTCCATGCGAAATTGGGTTGGTAATGCAAATCGCCGGAAGTCCCCTGGTGAGCCAGCTGTCAACAAAGGACTTTGCCTGCGATGATAAAACGGCGGAATCGCGAAATACTTCCAGGGCGCCCTTCAGCTTTGCGAGATTAAGAAACATCCGCTTTAACGGGCGGTGCGCGAGAGGCTCACCAGCCCGGTTTGTCGGCGATTGAAGATCACTGTCTAGAACCGAGCTTCCACATCCTTCGCACTCGTGACCAAATGTACTTCCGCCGCAATGAGGACATACGCCGGTCAAGTGGGCGTCGACCACGTAACATCCCGATGCCCCGTTGTAAGGGACAAGCGTCTCCCGCTCCTCGATGGCATTGATACTGCGCAACGAATCGAAGATTTCGTGCATGATTTCTACAAACCGAGTAGACGGCCTTGGCCCAAGAAATATATCTGGCGCGATAGCAAGCCTTCGCAGGCTTTCCGTTATCGACGCCGTATTGCGATCCGCCAGTTCGTAATACTCGAGCTCTTCAGCCTTGGCCGCTATGGCAATGTGCTCGAGATGTCCCAAGGTGCCCGTGACGTACGCCGCTTCGTGGCCGGCTAATTCCAGGGCGCGTCGTGCGACGTCGGCATAGACATAGGGCCCACCCGCATGCCCCAGATGAAGTTGGCCGTTCGGTGTGATCCAGTTCGGAATAAGGACTGATACTTCAGCGGAATTCTTTTCCGTAGATCCGTATGCCTCTACAGCGGATTCGAATTCAGCCTGGTCATGCCAAAAGCAGACTTGTAGCAGAGCGCTGCCATCATTAGTGCGAATGTCATGGCGCTGAAGGGGTGACAAGCTGATTACACTCGCTTCCTTCAGGTCAACCTTCTTGCCTTCGATGTCTACTTCCACGTTTCCTCGGAGGACAGACCACAGCTCTGTTTCGGTATGATTATGGCGTGGGGTGCGCGAATGTGGGTCGAGCGAGAGCAATCGAAAGGATGGCGTTAGAATGTGGGGGGTCGGATTGAATCGAGCAATTCCGTCTTGTTTCGCGGTTAATTCGTCTCGCTCAGAGAAAGTCCGAAATCCAGATGTCATCACAACTCTCCAAGTGAGATCAACTTCTTAGTCGCTTCGTGCTCCGACCCTATCACAGGCAGAAGATCGCGGTGCGCGCAACATCGACGACAACTGAGTCTTACCCAATCCAGGAGAAGAAGGTCGCCAGTATGCCGGAGGCTCTGATCACTATCCTTTCACGGCTCCTAAGCCGCTCAAGAAGGAGTGGCATGCATTCGAGAGCAAGGCGCGAGGTTGGCAGGTGCCAACCTGCTTCTTGGGTGCAAACCGAGCTGCGCAGCCCGGCTACAGCGGCGATGCCGGTCAAAGTACTCACGCTGCTTGCCTCGGCATTGCCGTGGCACGTGAGCAACAAAGTTCCCTCGGCTCCGTCGCTGTGGCGAGCAACGACGTGGATGACTGTTAGGTCGTCGTGTAGTTCTTGCGGCGCGAGATCAGAGCACATGATCCGATGGCTAAAATCTGAAGGTCTGATCGTCGAGTTTCCCAACTGTATCTCCTGATCACTGAAGAAGCCAAGCTCCCTCAGACACAGGATGCGCTCGACGAAACCCGGCCAGCGTACGGTTCTCTGCTCGAAGCGAGCCAAACGCGAGAACCGGGGATCGTGGGCAGTCGTCGGCATCATGCCGTCGTGGTATGCCTCCAGAACGCCGATACCATCGATGGCAATTCGGCGCACATCTTCAAAACGAGAGGTGAGGCTGGGGCGTGCCCGATGCACGTACCAGGCATCTCGGTCGTCCGTAGCAAGCCGTTCCCCGAAGTACAGTGAATGAGCTAGCGGCAACTTCGGGGACGCCGGAATCCCTCCGCAGTAGATTCTTAGTTCGCTAAGGTCGCTGATCGCGCGCTGGATCGTCACGGCGATCAGTTCGACGAGCCCCGGCTCGAGGCCGATCGGGAGCAAAACTGATCGTCCCGATTGCTCGGCGCGAGATTTGAGCCAATTCAGGTCAGCGTAGTCTGGTCGCACAATGGAGACGATCACGCTAAGCGGAACTCGAGACGGGGGCGGCGTGAGCAGCCTGTCCAGCCAAGTCCTGGTCTGCTGCCATGGGGCACACAGAACGATGCCATTCGCCGTTGTCAGACTTACCGCGATGTCGTGTTGCTCAACAATAGAGCACCGTACCCGCCAACCGGCCCCACCGGACGCTAGGTCGATCTGGAGACGGCGAGCGGCCTCTGGGGAGATGTCGTAGATCGAGACATGAGCAGTGGTCGTTTCAAGCAGCTCCCGCGCAATGCCTCGGCCCATTTTGCCTGCTCCGATGAGCAATACGGCTTTCATGCAAAACTCTGCTTTCTACGCGCCAAAGTGATGACCGAGCGGTGGGGACCCACTTGAAACGAGGTGTCAGGGCGTCGCTACGACGAATAGCCTGGGTTGAAGTGCATCACCATCGAGCTGTGCCAGTCGTCGCTTGGTGAAGCCGGCCGTCGAAAGAAAGAAGTCAAGCTCCAGAGGAAAGATCAGCCGGTACTCACCTTTATCCATTATTGTCTCCCCGGTGCTGAGCGTCCACTTTCGCTGCCGGATCATGCGTTGGCGACGCCCATCGAATTCGTACGTCGCAACCGCCGTCGCCGAGATCGTTTTTGTCTTGATTTCAAAGTTTCTGCGCAAGCGCGAGTGATCGCCGATCACGCTTCCGGCGTCCGTTAGGCCGAGCAGTAAGAACCCGTCGGGTTTGACTTGCCTTCGAAGGTTGTGGAGTGATTTCGTGATGTCGTCATTCGACTGCATGTACATAATTACAGAACCGACACAGACGACGACATCGAACAGACCAAGGTCTCCAAGGCTCCGCATATCGCCTTCGATAAATTCAATTTCAGGCTGGCGATTACGTGCGTACTTCAGCATCGCTTGATTCATGTCGACGCCGACTACGTGATCGCAAAACGGCAGTAGATTGCGCAGGAGGCGTCCCGTCCCGCAGCCAACATCGAGAACGCGTCCAATGCGATCGGATGGATTGCGCCCGAGTTCGCGCCATATGAGAGACGCGATTCTCTCTGACAAATATCCGTTGACTTCTTCAAACAGGGGCGGGTTGCGGTAAAGCCAATTGCCTTGGATGATCTCTTGATCGTTCATCACATCATCCCCTCTCAATCGCACGTGACGAAGATTTACGCTGGAATAAGGCACCCGTGAGGCGCGTATCGTCATAAGAATGCTATACTGGCGTGCGACGAGATGAAAGTCATGTGAGGCGGCGCCGGCCAGTCTAGAGCGAAGAGGGCCAGCGCGAGTAAACGTTGTCACATCGCGAGAGGCGTTATGCCAGTACTCGTAGGCAGTATACGTGATCCACTTTCGGCGCATCTTTGCAACCTATTGAGCAGCGGCGGTGACACTCGCGTACAATTCGATCCCCGCACTGGGCTAAGCCAATATGGGTGCTATTCGCGACCCCTCCCGGATGCGATCACCTTGGCTTCGTCGACCGCGTCGAGTATTTCGCCCGCCGGCTTCGCCGCGGCGGAAGCCGCGCTTGAGGAACTCAGGACGCTCTCGCGGGCATTAGGGTTTCGTTGGGCCGCGGAAGTATTGGCTGAACGGATGAGGGGCGAACTCAAGAGCTTGCTGAACTTGTCTGAGAGCTCAGTTGAGCTCGTCCTGTCCGCCTCCGGGACGGATTCACAGCTCCACGCCTATGTTCTTGCGAGTCTGTTGTTTGGTGCGCCTGCTACCAGCGTGCTCGCATGTTCGGACGAAACGGGTAGCGGCGCGCCATTCGCGGCTTCCGGGCGACACTTTAACTCAGTGTGCCCGCGCGGGACGAGGGTCACAAGGGGAACCACCCTCGAAGGACTGGAAGACAGTCCGTGGTGCATCCAAGTCCCCTTCCGTGACGAAGACGGGCAAGTGCGATCTATGCGAGAGATCGACGCCTACGTCGCGGCAGCAGTCGCAGAATTGGCCGGCCGGGGCCGCGGAACGTTGGTTCATCTGATGGACCACTCGAAACTAGGGTCACGTGGGCCGAGCCTAAAATGCGTGCGAACCCTCAAGGAAAGATGGGGTGACCTCGTCGAGATCATCGTGGACGCATGTCAGGGCCGGCTTAGTCGGGAGCGCGTCTCGGGGTACCTTGAGGCAGGCTTCTGGGTCGTTGTAACCGGCTCGAAGTTTTTTGCTGGACCGGCCTTCAGCGGCGCGCTCCTCGTTCCTGGATCGGTCTCCAATCGTTTGGCGAGGATCACGACTTCATCGCCGCGAGGGCTGCGATCCTATGCCTGGGCCGGGCACTGGCCCGTGCGATGGAAAGGATTGCGCGACGGACTGAGCGGCGTCGTAAATGTCGGCGCGCATCTCAGATGGGCAGCTGCGATAGAAGAGATGCGCAGGTACTTCGCCGTGCCCGTCGAATTTCGGAAGACAGTGCTGCAGACCTTTGCGTCCGGCGTTCCGGAACTCCTTGCGGACTATGACGTGCTGGAGCCCTTGCCCGAATGTCGGCAACCGCATTCGGACTGGGTCGATGATGGGGAGATGGCCATTCAAACTATCTTCGCATTCTTCGTGCGCAAGGGAGATAGGCTCGCGAATCCCGACGAATGTCGAGAGATCTATGCATCCCTGAACCGGAACTTGGTGTCGGCGACGAACTCGCACAACCCGGGCCCGGCGTGTCACATCGGCCAGCCGGTCGCCATCCGCACTGCGTCGGCTTATGGCGGTTTGTCGGATCCTGCGGGGGCGTTGCGGATCGCCGCCGACGCCCGGTTCGTCTATGAGGCATGGTGTCCGGCAGAGGCCGCGTCCGTGTCAAGGTTGCAGGGTCAGATGCAGCGCGTCGCGACGGCCCTGAAGAGGATTGCGCTGATCGCGAACGAAGAATTACAAGGGGTTGGGTTATGAGCCAATTGGTGCTTTGGCGCCCGTGACAAATCTGAAGGAGAAATTGACTGCGACCGCTTTCGCGCTCACCGCGAGCGCGTTTAAAAGGCGCAGACGCATGGTCTCCCATCAGGCACTGGGGCCACATTAAGGAAAAACCAAGCTGAAGAATGTCTGAAGGAACTACGGATCGAATTGCGTTTGCGTCGGTGGCCACCTGTTGCTTGCGAGGAGTGCGCGATGACATTTGAGACTCTTGGTTCGACACCCGATCTGCCTTCTCAGATTGAGGTCAACAGCGGTCCCGAGCGATACGGGACGCCGTTCCTTGCATTGCTTGCCAAGGTCGCCGCTCGCATAGGCGCTCAGGTACTCGTGGAGCCGACATTTCGCATTGCCGGAAGGATCACTTTCAAGAATGCGAATGTGGTGTACTTCCGCAAGAAATTTTTCGACATCAATCCTTTGGGTTCACTTGAGGTCGGCCGTGACAAGCATGTGACGAATTTCTTCCTGGCCGAGTATGGCTTCAAGGTCCCCGAGGAGGTAGCGTTCGTCTCCGGCCAGCGACGCGGGAAGGATGATGCCAGGCCGCGGCTAGAGGATGCAATCGCTTTTGCCCGATCAATTGGCTATCCTGTCGTCGTGAAGCCGAACCTATTCACCAGAGGCATTTTGGTTACGAAAGTGTTCAACGACGAGGAGCTCACCGAGGCGGCCGAGCGTATTTTTGTCAAAGACGATATTGCCCTCGTCCAGCGATACTATCCACTGCGAGATTACCGGCTGGTTGTGCTCGACGATCGCGTCGTCAGCGGGTATCGCCGCATTCCGTTCACGGTTGTCGGTGACGGTCGCACGACTATCAGGCAGCTGATTGAAGCCAAGCAGGCGGCAGCTCTTCGCGACAAGCAGGAAATTGACCTTGACGTCGATGACTTTCGAATCAAGGCGAATGCCGCGCGCGCCGGATTCGAGCTGGACTCAGTGTTGCCGCGCGACCAGCGCGTACAGCTCCTTGACAATGCGAATACATCCAATGGTGGATCTGGGATCGACATGACCGGGAAGATTGCGCCCGAGTTCGAAAAGATCGCGGTTGAAGTCACGCGCAGGATGAACTTAAGGCTGTGCGGCGTCGATCTGATGACGGAGGACGTCTCCACATATAGTGACAACCACATCATACTCGAGATCAACGGTGCGCCAGGTTACGTCAACGCTGGAGAAGTCAAGGAGGAGATCCTTGAAGAGCTGTATTTGGAGGTGCTGACGACATTGGAGAGGGCCGGCACGAAGGATACCAGCGCGAGCCATCCAAGGGCGCTCGTCTAGTCACTTGTCACTCGGGGCGACAGATCGCGTCGTCCGACCCGAGTGGGCTAGCTGGCGCGACGCCGATTCGACAATAACAGCACTCTCTAGGTGCGCTTCGGAGGTGAGATTGCGGGCATGGTGAGTTATCCTCTGGTGCTGGTCGGGGCAGGTCCGGCCAACCTTGCGCTCCTTGTCTACCTTGGCGAGGCGCTAAGCCTTCGGCTTGAAAAGCTGTGCGTGGTGCTCGAGGCAGAGGAGCGAGCGCATTGGCATCCCGGCCTATGTTCTACGGACACGACCTTGCAGATCTCGATGCTGAAGGATCTCGTCTCGCTTCGAGACCCAACCAGCTACTTCACGTTTATCAACTTCCTGAAGAGACGAGATTTACTCTCGCAATACACGCACCTCGATACGTTTCAACCATCCCGAGAACTCTATAGCCAATATCTTGGATGGGTGAGCGAACATTTCGGCTCTGTGATCCACTACGGGACGCGGGTAAAGAGCGTTAGCCGAAGCATTGTTGACGACGAGCGGTCATTTCGGGTAAGCGCGGAGTCAAACCGATTTGGGGAAGAAATATACGTTTGCCAGAACGTGGTTGTTGCAATCGGACGTGAGCCGTACCTACCGCCGGAGCTGCGAATAGATGATCCTCGGGTATTTCATTCCGCCGAGTTTTTCTCACGCCTCAAACGCGACGATTATCCGGAGGATGGGACGTACGTCGTCGTCGGTGCGGGGCAGTCGGCTGGCGAAGCTGCGCGCTTTCTGCTCGCGCGTTCGCCGCGATCTCGCGTTCACGTAGTATCGAGTGGGTATCTGTTTCGGCAAGTTGACGACAATCCCTTCGTGAACGATTTGTACAGCAACGCGATGGCGAGAGATTTCTTCTCACTTAGTAGAGCAGAGAGGCAGCGGCGGCTCGGCGATCTGCGAAATACGAACTACGGGGTTGTCGATTGTGCTGTGCTGAAGGAACTCTATCGGATTGGTTTTGACCGTAAGGTCATGGGCTTGCCCGGTTTGTCGCTCCACTCCTACTCGAACGTAAAGAGCGTGGTCCCGATGGCGAACGGACTGCACGTTACAATTCGCGCGTTGGACGGCGAAGAATCGGCAACGATCGATAACGTCAATGCGGTCGTGGCCGCAACCGGATACGCGGACGGGCGTCTGAAATCCATACTCGAAGGTATTTCTGTGGCGGACGGCGCCACCGATACGGTTGAGACCGACGAGCACTTCGAGGTGAAGCTGTCGGAGGGAAAAGGGCTGTTTGTTGTCAATCATAGCCGCGCTGCACATGGCCCAACCGAAGGAACGATGACGGCTCTTGCCGAGCGTGCTCAACGCATCGGTGATCACCTTCAATTCAACATCCGCGGCCTCACAGAATTGAGGTCGACCAGGCGGGTGACGACCTGATCAGTGCGTAGAGGTTTGTCGGTCAACCAGTTAGCGTAAGTATTGCTTTGTGCTAGGCATACCACGTCAGATGTCATGGGCTGCAGCACTTTCAAATGGAGAAGCGGATGGCCGACGGGTTCGATCGGCGCGCGATCTTGACGACCGTCATTTCAGCCACTGTCGTCAACATCGTGGCAACGACCATGTACCTTCCAGCTATCCCGGCAATAGCGAAAGAGCTTGGCACCGACATCCGCTCGGTGCAGATGCTATTGACCGTGTACCTCATCACCTCTGCCGTCGGGCAGTTGGTCTTGGGGCCGCTCAGCGACGCAACGGGCAGGCGTCGTCTCTTGATCGGGGCGGGGCTTGTTTGCGCGGTATTGTCTATCGCGTGCGCTTCGGCATACTCAATCGTGGTCTTGATCGTTCTCAGACTCTTTCAAGGGGTGACAGGAAGCGCGTTCGTGGTGGTCACACGGGCGGTGGTCCGCGACATAAATGATCGAAGCAGTGGAACAGCACGAGATATGGCCGGGCTCCTCTTGATGATCGCCTTCGTCGCGCCAATCTCGCAGACTATAGGTGGAGTGCTGACGGACCACTTCTCCTGGCGGATAACTTTCGGGGTGCTTGCGGCTGTGTCGAGCCTCGCGTTCGCGCTAGCATGGTTGGCGTTCCCAGAGACGAATCTGACGAGCACAGGTGCGTTATCACTCCGGGGCTACGCGACCAGCTACGCGGAACTTTTGTCGTCCCGGGAATTCCTTGCGTATTCGGCCATCAACATTATCCTGTTCTCAACACTCTATTTTTTCTATAACGCGTTTCCAATCGTCTTGATCGAACGTTTCGATTTGAGCCCGACGGCATATGGCCCGATCGCACTGCTGTGCGCAGCGGGCATGTTCTTCGGCTCACTGTTTTCGAATCGTCTTGCTCCAAGCCACGGCTTGGACCGGTTGCTTATCGTTGGGATCTCGGTATCTGGCGTCGCCGGAGCCACGATGATCGCGACGGCGTGGTACGGCGAGTTGCGACTTGCCGTTGTCATCGGCGTCCCCTTCGTCTGGTTTCTCGGGTATGGCGTAAGCATGCCGAATGCGGTTGCCGGTACGATGAGCGTCAATCCGAAAATCGCGGGCGCAGCGGCAGCGCTGCTGGGTTTTCTGCAGATTGGCGCCGGTGCGATTGGCAGCGGAATCTCGGGACTTGTTGATGGCGCTCAGGGACTGTTCGTGGTCGTCGGCGGCCTGGCATTACTGAATGTCCTGGTTAGGTGGATCGCCTCCCGACTGATGCGACCTCCGCCAACTCGCGCCACTCCCCGGTGACCGCGTCGCCAGACTGTTATGGTGAAATCTTGAAATGCCGATAACTTGTGAGGTGCCTTGCCAAAATTTTTCGCGGTTGCGGCGCGCCATCAAGCCATCGGTGAGATCGACCAGCGGCATCGTTGTCACGCAGAATCGCCACGCCTCTCAGATCGGCGCCCGCGTCCTCAAAGAAGGAGGGCACGCTGTGGACGCAACAGTGGCTGCCGCCTTCGCGCTCGGCGTCCTCGAACCTTGGATGAGCGGTATCGGTGGTGTTGGCGGCGCCTTGGTATATGACGCTCGCTCCGGCAGGGTGACGGCAGTCGACTTTGGAGGTCAATCGCCGATCGCGTTGGATCCGGACGATTTCGAACTGATCGGGGAAGCGAACAGTCTTTCCGGTTGGCCGTCGGTTAAAAATGGCCGCAACGCCGTTGGGCCTCATGCCTTCGTCGTGCCCAGCGCGCCAGCGGGTCTGGACTGCTTGCATCGAATGTTTGGCTGCAAACGGTGGAGGGATCTTGTTTCGCCGTCGATCCGTCTTGCCGAGGACGGTATCACTGTTGATTGGTATACGACCCTAATCATCGCCACGGCGTTCGGCGACCTGATCAAGGATCCCGAGGCACGAGCCCGTTTCCTTCCTAGCGACGCGCCACCAGTGCCCGCGTTGGCGACAGCTGCAAAGGCAGTGGTGCGACTGCCGATGCCACGTCTCGCCAGGTCGCTGGAGACTTTGGCTGCGGAAGGAGCCGAGGCCATGTACCAAGGAGCGCTGGGGAGAAACATTTCCGAGGACATTCAGGCGATGAATGGATATCTCTCGGCGGGGGATCTTTCCACCTATGAGGTCAAGGTCGGACCAAGC